>FSWB01000455.1_pt1 | contig 38323 bp, 35 predicted proteins | sample 1637871 | NCBI WGS metagenome assembly FSWB01 (sample SAMEA3914789, study PRJEB12502) | metagenome | biome: forest; material: soil | place: Canada | collected 2011-07-03 | depth 0.3 m
GCCCACCAGCGCTGGCGCCTTTCTTCGCGCACCGACATCGCAGAGGCCGGAAGGTGCGATCGGCTTCCTGGTGGATCAGCTCGCCACCAGTCCGGAGGCTGCCATCGCCATCGACAGTGCGCGGCAGGAGGCATGGCGCAGCGGCAAGATCGTCGTCACCGCGCAGAGCCAGTCGGATCCGGTGATGGAGCCCCGTGCGATCGAGACGCTGTTGTCAGCCGGCGCGACGTCCATGATCTGCATGACGATCATCACGCGGGAGTTGCAGCCCCATCCGATGCTGCGAACGCTGAAGATTCCGCTTGTCCTGCTCAACTGTTACACCGCCGACCAGGCGTTCCGTTCGATCATTCCCGGCGAAATCGCCGGAGGACAGACCGCGACGAACCATCTGATCAAGCACGGCCATCGGCGCATCGGCACGATCCCTGGAGAATTGTGGATGGACGCAGCCAGCAGTCGCTTGGAAGGCTATCGGCGCGCACTGGCCACTGCGGACATTCCTTTCGACCCGGATCTGGTGGCCCAGGGTGACTGGTCCACCACTGGCGGCTACGAGGCGACGCGCAAGTTGCTGAAGCTGAAGCATCGACCCACTGCGATCTTTTGCCAAAACGACCGGACAGCCTTGGGCTGCTACGACGCGATCCGGGAAGCCGGACTTTCTGTCCCTGGAGATATTTCAGTCGTGGGATACGACGATGAAGAAATCGCCCGGCATCTGCGTCCCCGCCTGACTACCTGCGAACTGCCCCACCGGGCGATGGGACGTTGGGCCGTGGAGCACCTGGCCGAGCCCGTGTCACGGGAACGCAAGCGGCACCCCATCACGAAGATGGAATGCGTGCTCGTGCAGCGTGAATCCGTAGCGCCGTATGTTGCGCCCTGATCGGCCCTTGAATCGGGGATACTCCCGCAGTCGTTCTGCATGCGGCTGAGTCACCTCGGCTTCGAGTCTCACATCGGCGGGTCGGCGCCGAATGCTTTCTCGGCGATCTCGCAGTGCCGCGGGTCAAAGCAGGCCCTCGTCGATGAAGGGCGAGAAGAGCAGGAGTTTCAGCCTGGTCCATGCGTCGATTTCGGGCTCGCTGTCGAAGATCTGCTCGCCATCAGTACCGCTCACCGTCCACTGGACCTGCCCGTCCGTCGGCGACAGCCGCATTCGATAGGTGCCGACCGATCGCAGCTTCGACACGAGGTCGGTGATGTCGCCCGCCAGCTCGGGACTGTCGACGAACAACCCGAGTTCCGTGTTCAAACGCGACGACCGAAAGTCGAAGTTCATCGATCCCACGAAGGTCGTTAGATGATCGATCACGAGCGCCTTTGCGTGCAGCCTGCCCGTTGCCCTGCCGAGTGGCTCGTCGAGCCTTGCCACTGCGCGCAGCACTCGCGGACTGACCTCGTAGATCTGTATCCCTGCTTCCAGCATTCGTTTTCGATAGCGCTCGTACGCCGCACTCACGAAGGGCTCGTCGTTGGCGGCCATCGAATTGGTGACGATGGTGATGGCGACGCCCCGACGTCGGATCGACCTCAAGCCCTCCAGGGCCGTTGTGCCTGGCACGAAGTACGGCGAAGAGATCAAGGCTTCTTCATGCGCTTGACCGATGGCGTCGATGACCTTGGCTGTGACGGTGCTAGCGTCAAGACCGTTTTCCGAGCGCCCTGAGACCTTCTCCGGATCATCGAAGACGACGCGTATCTGTCCGCGCATCAATCGCAGCGGCGGATGCGAGATGTCGTGGCTGAGTGGTCTGTAGTTGAGGGGGTCGCGTTCATCTTCGGAAGGCGGCTTGTAGGCGACGGTCGAGCTCGTCAGGCGGTCGAAGTCCTCCCGGCGTTGCTCCACGCTGCGTGGATCCGTTTCCAGAGCCTCCAAAGTGCGGACCCGGCGGCTGTTCCAGTAGGTGTCGAAGCTTCCCTCCAGATCTGCGACTGCGGCGCCGGTGACCAGCAGATCGAAGTCAATGAAGTTGCCCTCCGCACTGCGGAAGAAGTACTCATCAGCGATGTTTCGACCTCCGGCGATGGCGAACGCACCGTCGACGACAAGCAGTTTGTTGTGCATTCGGTGGTTCAACCTCTCGAAGTCCAGCAATGCGAAGGTCCAACGTGTCAGGATCGTCGAGCGCCCGGCAGGAAACGGATTGAAGAGGGACAGCTGGACGTTCGAAATAGCTGCAAGATCACTCAGCAGGCGGTCGCTGCTGGCGGTGTAGAGGTCGTCGACCAGAAGGCGGACGCTGACGCCTCGGCGGGCAGCCTCCGCGACTTCCCGCAGGACGAGCCGCCCCGTCGCATCGTCCTGAAGCAGGTAGTACTGCATGTCGATGCTGCGCTGCGCGTGCCGAATCAAAGTGAGTCTTGCATCCAACGCGTGAGCGCTCAATGCGAGTGGACGGAACGCCGACAGAGGAGTGCCGGCCAGGTCGTCGGGGACCAGCCGGCCCAATTCAGTATCTGTTGAAGCGGGGATGGCGTTGCTTGCTGCAATCGGCTCGTGTCTGTCGCCGAGTGTTGCGCAGCCCGGCAGCAAAAGAGCGGAGACCAGCAGCGGGAGGAGAATCAGGGCGATCGACAGCTCGTGGTGCTGTCCCGCCGTCCAATTCCGATCGATTCTGGTGGTTGGAATATGCACGAGAAATTGCAGCGCACTCGTTTGAGTAGCAGATAGGTGGGTGCGACGCAGATCGCAACTTCGGTGAGTGGTGCACCGCGTGCGTACCCATCGTGACCGCGTATTGCACGGCCAGGCATCCCCCGACTGGGTGACTTGGCGCACTCCGTCCGGTTTCCGTTGAGTCCCGTCAAGGCTGCGGTCGCTTCGGAATGCCTACCAAGGGCCGAGTCACACTGAGTCTTATGGACGATATCCAGATGGCTCGAGTCGCTCAGACTGTCCGACAGCCGCCGACAGTGCTGCGCACTTCGGACTTCACCGGCCATTACCTCCTGGAGGCACTCCCATGTCCTTCGCCCGTAGGCCACGCGAATGGACGCAGTATGGCGGTGCCAATGAGCTGGAAGGTGCGGCGAGCTCTGGCGGCAGGTTCACCCCTTGCATGGTTCGGCGTGGCGATCCTTGCGACGAAGTGCCGGGTGTCCAACCGGGGCCGGCGCGTGGGCAAGGACAGCTGGTGATGGTCGTGGACGATGACGAGGCCCTGCTGGAGCTGACAACCCGTGCGCTCCTGGAATGGGGCTATGAGCCGCTAGGCTTTGGGTCAGCGCAGGCCGCGCTCGAAGCGCTTCGCGCAAGGCCGGACGACTTTGTCGTGCTGCTGACCGATCTGCATATGCCCGGCATGGCCGGCGACGCGCTCATCCGAGAGGTGCGTGGCGTTCGGCCGTTGCTGCCGGTCATTCTCATCAGCGGTGACGTCGGAGATGGCACGCAACACGGCTACAGCGGTGGACTGGCCGACGAAGTGCTCGCCAAGCCGCTGCTGATGGCCGCGCTCGCCGCAAGCCTGGCACGCGTACTGCGCATTGCATAGGCCAGGCTTGGCCCAATGGCCTGGTCCGTGGCTCGTCCACCGAGGTGTGCATCGGGTCGGGCGTTCCGCCAAAGTAGTTGGTTCAACAAGGAGATTTTCATCATGAGAAAGCGCCAATTCATCTCGGTGGCAATCGCCAGCATGATCGGTGCGGCGTGTGCATCCAAGGACTACAGCGCGCCGGCGCAGCGCCGCAGCGTTGATGCCCAGGCGGATGCGGCGCTCGCCAAGCTCGGCGAAAAGGTGCCCGGGTCGACCGAGATGGTCGCCAAGGCGCGAGGGGTGCTCGTGTTCCCGTCCGTCATGACCGCCGGACTTGTCATCGGTGGCTCCTGGGGCGAGGGAGTGCTCCGCAGCGACGGCGACACCGCGGGCTACTACAGTACCGGCGGTGCGTCGGCGGGGATACTGGCCGGAGCCGACTCGAAAGCTGTCTTCGTGCTGTTCATGACGCAGGATGCCCTGGAGAAGTTCCGTCGCGGGTATCGCTGGACCATCGGCGTGGACGCTGCCGTCACGCTCGCCAGGGCAGGTACCGATGCGAGCGTCGATACGGAAACCGGGCGGCACCCTGTGGTCGCCTACGTGCTCGCCAACACCGGTCTGCTGGTGGACGTGAGTCTCGACGGCGCAAAGATCAGCCGGCTGGACATTTGAGCGGAACGGAGCGAGACCGACATGTCCTCAGCAGCTGGCGTTGTCGCGCCCGGAGCGCCTCCGTCACGCATGCGGCAGTTCTGGTCGCTGACCAAGCCTCGCGTCGTTCAGCTGATCGTCTTCTGCGCCACGATCGGCATGATGATGGCTGTACCCGGGCTGCCGGACTGGAGGCGACTTTGCTCGGCCGCGTTCGGCATCTGGCTTGTGGCCGCCGCGGCTGCCGCCTTCAACTGCCTGGTCGAACGGCGCATCGACGGACTTATGAAGCGGACGGCCTGGCGGCCGACTGCGAACGGCGAACTCGGGCCTCGGGCGGCGTCCGCTTTCTCGGCGCTGCTTTGCGCAGCAGGATGCGCGCTGCTTTGGCTCGAAGTCAATGCGCTGACGATGTGGCTGACGCTTGCAACCTTCGTGGGCTACGCCATCATCTATACCGTCGTGCTCAAGCCGTTGACGCCGCAAAACATCGTGATCGGAGGCGCCTCGGGTGCGATGCCTCCGCTGCTTGGCTGGGCTGCGATGCGAGACGATGTCGCGTTGCCCGCGATGCTTATGTGGCTCATCATCTTCCTCTGGACGCCGCCGCATTTCTGGTCGCTCGCGCTCTATCGCATCGACGACTATCGGCGAGCGGGAATCCCCATGCTGCCCGTCACGCACGGCCCGCTGAGCACGCGGCGCCATATCCTGGCGTACACGCTGCTGCTTTTCATCTCGACGCTGCTGCCGGTCGCCGTTGAGATGTCCGGGCTGATCTACTTGTCCGCGGCGTTCATCCTCGGAACCACCTTCGTGCACAAGAGCTGGCAGCTGCTGCGCGACTATTCGGACGAGCGGGCGCGCCGGACGTTTCGCTTCTCCATCGTCTATCTGGCGCTACTCTTCCTCGGCTTGCTCGTCGATCACTACGTGTCCGGTCGGTTGTAGAAGGCTGGGTCGCCGGCGGACATCCATCGCGGAGCAGCTATTCGCGCTGGGCTCGCAACTTGAGGATGGACACGAGTTGCTCGTTCTCCATGTTCGTGAGCTGCTCGATCGAGCGTGTACCGGCTTCCAACAGCACGCCGTCGGCGATCTTGCTCTTGAGCTCCGGCGTGATCTTGGGATCTCCGAGTGTCTTGAACACCGGCTGCAGTCCTTCGAACACGCCTTGAAGGAAGTGGTGGATCCCGCCCGTGCCGCCGCTCACGTGGTACTGGAGGCTGGGACCCATCAGGGCCCAGCGTAGGCCCGGGCCCCAGCTCACCGCGGCGTCCGCATCGGCGACGCTCAGCACGTCTTGCTCGACGAGGTAGAGAACCTCGCGATAGAGCGCGAGCTGCAACCGGTTCGCGACATGCCCTGGCATCTCCTTGCGCAGGAGGATCGGCTTCTTCCCGATCGAGGCATAGAACCTCATGGCCTGCTGCAGCGCCTCGGGTGCCGTCTGCTTGCCGCCGACGACCTCGACGAGCGGGACGAGGTGCGGGGGGTTGAACGGATGTCCGACCAGGATGCGCTCGGCATTCTTGCATTGCGATTGCATGACGCTCGGCGTGATGCCCGATGAGCTCGAGGCGATGAGGGAATCGGGCGGCGTCGCCGCGTCCATGTCGGCGAAGAGCTTGATCTTGAAATCCGGGCGCTCGGGCCCGTTCTCCTGGACGAGATCGGCCTGCGATAGCGCACGTGCCATGTCGGTGGTGAAGCTCAGGCGCTCGCGCGAGGCACCCTGCGTCAGGCCGATCGCTGTGAGCGCGGGCCACGCGTCGTCGACGTACGCGCGCAGCTTCGTCTCCGCGTCGGGTCCGGGGTCGGTGGCGACGACGTCCAAGCCACGGGCGAGATACTGCGAGGCCCAGCTCGCGCCGATGACGCCGGTGCCGACGATGGCGATGCGGCGAACGGGTTTGTCGTAGTTCATGTCGTACCTTTTTCCGCGATCAGAGGTTCGCGTAGGCGATCCCAGTGAGATTGCCTTGCGCAAAGAGCAGCACGGAGGGCTTCGAGCCATCGAAGTTCGCGCAGTAGATCGAGCCGGCGAGATCCGTCATGAACATGCGGTTGCCTTCCCGATCCAGCGCGATGCCGATGCCCTCCATGAGATTCCTGAAGACGATTTCTGGCGCCGGCCGGCCGCTCCCGCTCGCATCGAGTGGTGCGCGATTGACGGTGTTGCCGAGCGGCGGATCGCCGCGATCGGTCCAGTAGAGGACCCGTCCGACGTGATCGATCTCCAGATCGATCGGCTCCGGCAGGCCGTCGTAGAGCGTCTCAATGTCACTGCGATCAACAGCATTCTCGCCGCGCGGGATGTCGATCCCCGCGCGCAGGATGCGTCCGCGGCCGGCGTTGTCCGGGCCTTTCTGTGTCCAATAGATCTCGTTACGCTCGAGGTCGAGCGCGATGCCGACGCACCATCTCGTCAGATCGCGGCGATCGTCGTCGGTCGATCCTGTCTGCACAAGCGTTTCGATCCCTGATCCGTCGAGATTGGCGCGCATCACCCGCATGCCCTCGCGGTCGCACCAGTAGAGCTTGGCGTTGCGCTTGTCGAGCTGCAACTGCTTCGGCGTGAAAGTGGCGCCTTCCGGGACGATCGTCTTGCGATTGTGGCCATCCAGGTCCGCGCGCTCGATCGAACCGTCGTTGCGGCTGACCACGCCCATGCTAGTCCAGTAGAGGTGCCCAGCCTCGACGTCGATCACGATGCCGTCTGGCATGCGGCAACCGGTGACGACGTACCTCTTGTTGGAGCCGTCAGGATTCACGGAGAAGATTCGTCCCTCGGCCAGGTCGAGGACGAAGAGCCGACTGGTCATTTGCAGCTCCCGCCCTGCCCGGAGACATCCACGTGGCGAAGAATTGAAAGAGCGATGCGCATACAAGTTTCCTCTCGTGCGAAGGAGGTCGGATGGAAAGCAGTCTCCCCATCCAAGCAAGCATGTGCCATCCCCCGCGTGAGGCACTCGAGTTCAGAATTCGAGCGGCCTTCAGTGACTTCCTGAGAACGGCATCCGCAGCCGAAACTGCGTCTCCATGCCCGGCACGTTCTTCGGCCTGGCGTCCTCCACGCCCGGGATTCAGAGGTTGGCGAACTGTCCGCCGTCCACTCGCACTATCGAACCGGTCACGCAGCTCGCACGAGCACTTGCGAGGCTGGTCACGACATCCGCGTGCTCGGGTGCGACGACTGCACGCCGAGGCGACTCGTCACATGGTCGGTGACCTCGCCGTTCTCGGATCTGAAAGGAGTCCGGAGTGGCCTGGCATCGGTGGGCGGAGAACGACAGATCGATGCGCTGTCGGCAGGCCCCGCAGGAATCTTGAGCGACATGCCGGCCAACGCCAAGATTACCGATGCGATCAAGAGCAGGGGGATCCGGTCGACGCGTTCCACGAGGCCTCCTCGGCGGCGCATGTCGCCATGCGTATCGATCAGTCTGCGCATCGCCATCTGCGGCAAGCATCCCCCTGTTGGGGCACCGTGCGCCTCGGCGTCAACGCTTCGCAAGTGCGAGAGGTCAAGCGAATGCAAGCGCGCTCGCGGTGTCTTGATGGGTGCCCCATGCGGGGGATAGGACGCGCGCTGGAGGCGCTGGATAGTGCTGCTACTGCGTGACTGATTGCCTTCGGCCCCTCCGGGCCGGTGCTCGTCGATCCTGCCAGCGCGCGGCAAGCGCTCATCACGCTGCCGCGGGAGACGCTCGAATTGGCGCGCAGCTTCAGCAGGTTGCTCGTGTGCAAGGCGCTCAATGGGCGCGGCGCGTAGCTTGTCGACTTGGCGACGGCGAGCCCGACAGGTCGATGCTGTGCCTGGCGGTGCCATTGCCCGTTGAGGGGCAGCCTTGCCTTGCAGCCAACTTTCTGGGAGACCTTCGTGACCACCGTTCCTGGCAAGATCCTCTATGCGGCGCACGCCACCGCCATCGGTGGCCGCAACGGGACGGCGCGCTCGTCGGATGGCCTGCTGGACGTGAGGCTTGGAACGCCCAAGGAGCTCGGCGGCGGAGGCGGTGGAACGAATCCGGAGCAGCTTTTCGCTGCAGGCTATGCAGCTTGCTTCATCGGTGCGATCCAGTCCGTGGCAAGCGGGCGCACCGGCGGACCGAAGATCTCGCTCAATGGCGAGGTTTCGATCGAGAGCGAAGTCGGCATCGGCACGGTGCCTGGAGGGTATGGAATCCAGGTCGCAATGCGAATAGCGATCCCGGGCCTGGATCGCGCTGCAGCCGAGGCCCTGGTCGAGGCCGCACACGAGGTCTGTCCCTATTCGAACGCGACTCGGGGAAACATCCAGGTCAGGTTGTCGGTCGTCTGATCGAAGCCGGAGATTGCGATGCAAGTGGGGCTCTTCATCCCTACCTGGCGCTGTGCCTCGTCGTGCTTCTCGACCCCGAGATGATCGTCCCTGGTCTGCAGGATGCCTACGAGACGCCGTATTTCCACAACGCGCGCTATGCGGTCTTTCACACGGGCCCATCGGCTACGGCCGACATCGAAGGCGTCCTGATTCACCGTGCGCAAGGGGTGCGAGCGCTGACCGTGGTGCTGGCCCCGCCTGGCCACCTCGAGTGGAGCTGATTGAGCGGCTAACTCGGATGCGCGGCCGCAATCTGGCGGGGGCCTTCCAACAGCGAGCGGTCCCAGCCGCCACCGAGTGCCTGGAACAGCGTAACGTACGCGTTGAGCTCGTCGGCGCGCGCTTGCGCAATCGCGAGCTGTACCGACAGCAGGTTGCGCTGCGCATCCAGTTGGTCGAGGAACGGTGCGTATCCGGACTTGTAGCGTTCGGATGCGATCTGAAGCGTCCGCTCGAGAGCGGCCTTTTCGGCCTCCAGGGAGTCAAGCTGCTCATGGAGGCGCTGCGTCGCCGCCAGGGCGTCCTCGACCTGGCCGAACGCCTGCAGAGCCGCCTTGCGGTACGCGAACGCCGCCTGGTCGCGTCGCGCGGCCGCGGAGTCTTCCTGCGCCCGGAGCCGTCCGGCATCGAAGATGGGCGCGAGGATGCTTGCACCAATGGTGAAGATGTCGACGGGATGGTTGTCGAGGAGAGTCGACGTCACGTGGCCCCAGTCCCCGGAGAGGCGCAGGTCCGGCATGAAGGCGGCCCGCGAAGCGTCGAGTGCGCGGTCGGCCGCGACGACGCGTTCCTCGGCCTCGACGATGTCGGGTCGCCGACGTAGTAGCGAGGACGGCAGGGCCGCGGGGACGTTCGGCGGCGGGGCCTGCGCCGCAGGATTGCTGCGATCGATCGCGCCGGGGGTCCGGCCGAGCAGGACACTCAGCGCGTCCTCCGTGCGCCGGATGGCGAGCTCGGTCGCGGGAATCTGTTGCTCTGCCGCCCTGTACTCGGTCTCGGCCTGCGCCAGGTCGAGTTGAGCCGCGTATCCGACCGACACGCGCCGGCGCACCAGCTTGAGCGTCTGCTCGCGCGCTTCCAGTGTCTGGCGCAATGTTGCCAGGCGGATGTCGAGTGACCGCAGCGTGAACCAGTCACGCGCCGCGGTGGCCGCGACAAGCAGGCGGACGTCTGCCTGAGCCGCCCGGGTCCCGAGCAGATAGGCTCTGGACGCGGCGTCGGCCGCACGCAGCCGGCCGAACAGGTCGGCATCGAAGGAGAACGTGACAACGGCCTCCGTGACGTTCTGCACCTGCGCGATGCCGTAGGCCGGATTGATGCTGCGGTCGCGCTCGTAGACGGCGCCGCCGTCGACTTCCGGCATCCGTTGCGCCCGTGCGAAGGCCGCTTGGCCCATGAGTTCCTCGACCCGTGCCGCGGCGATCCTGACGTCGTCGTTGTCGGCGAGCGCGGCGGTGACGACGCGCGTCAGCCCGGGGTCGCCGAAGCTGTCCCACCATGTCCCCGAAAGCCCCGGACCGGAGCGGTCGGGCACTGTGCGCCAAGCCGCCGGCGGGTCGAATCTCGCCTCTGGCGGCACCACAGGACGCTGGCCGGCGCATCCCGCCAGCAGCGCGATCGTGGCCAGCGTGACCTTATTTCGTGGAGCCGACATCGATGTGCGCCTCCACGGACATGCCCGGTCGCAACGACTGCAACGCCTCGGCGGAACCGTCGAGGCGCAGGCGCACGCCGATCCGCTGCGGAATCTTGACGAAGTTGCCGGTGCCGTTGTCCGGCTTGACGACGGAGAACTCCGAGCCGGCCGCGGGAGCAATGTTCTCGATGACGCCGTCGATGCGATGGTTGGCCAGCGCGTCGACAGTGATCCATCCTCGCATGCCCGGATGCATGCCCATGGTCTGCGTCTCCTTGTAGTTGGCAATGACCCAGCGATCTGCGGGAACGAGTGGAAGCAGCTGTGTCCCGTTCGTCACGTACTGGCCGAGACGCACGCCGACCTCGCCAAGGCGTCCGGCCTCCGGAGCGCGAACGATGGTGTTCTCCAGGTCGATCTCGGCCGCTCGCAACTGCGCTGCCGCCGCGTCGATCTGTGCCTGGACGCTTCCCCGATTGACTTCGACCGTGCGGATGTCCTGGCGGGCGATTTCATGCGCAGCCAGCGACTGATCGAGCTGCGCCTGTGACTGGGCCAGCGCCGCGCGCGTCTGATCGCGCTCGCGAATGGACACCGAGCCGTCCTTGACGAGGTCGTCGACCCGTCCGAGGTCCGCCTGGGAGCGCAGGAATTGCGCCTTCGCATTGAGGATGCCCGCCGCCTGGGATTTGAGTGCCGCGACCCGCGAGGCGTGCGCCTGGTCGAGGTTGGCGAGCGAGGCCTTTTGCGCCTCGAGCGCCGCTCGAGTCTGATCGACCTTGGCGCGGTACTGGCGATCGTCGATACGCACGAGCACCTGGCCCGCCTGCACGCTGTCGAAATCCGCGGCCAGGACGGCAACGACGTAGCCGCTGACCTGCGGCGCAATGATGGTCGTGCGGCCTCGGACATATGCGTTGTCGGTGACCTGGACGCTGGAGCGGAAGGGCGGAAGTTCCCAGGCGCGAAGTACCGCCAGCGCAGCTGCCGTTCCGAGCAGCACGATGAGCGCGACGAGTAGTGGGTGCTTGCCGGGCAGGGGCCAGTGCCCACGCGGGGCTGGCGATGGCGCGGAGACGATGGCGAGGGGTTCGGTCATGCGGGCTCGCTTCGGCGCTCGGGCCGGGTGGCGGAAATCAGCATCAGGACGACGATCAGGAGCGCGGTTCCCAAGGCCAATCGCCAGACGAGGCGAAACACGTCGTTGTAGGCCAGGACGTTCGCTTCCCTGGTCATCGAGGCCGCGAGCGCGGCGCCGCCCTGCTGCGCACGCACGCCGGGGTCGACGATTGCTCCCGCGAGCGCGCGCGTGGATCCTGTGACGCGGTTCGCTACCTGGATGTCCCCGGCTGGCATGCGTTCCGCGAGTTCCTGGAAGTGGGTGCGAGCGGCGACGGTCTGATAGCTGCCCAAGAGCGCCGATCCAGCCAGGCCGCCGATGTTTTGCGTCATGCTGAAGATGACGACCAAGGTCACGAAGTAATCTGGGCCGAGGCGTATCACTTTCAAGACACCGTGGGCCAGCGTCGGACCGATGAACAGGCAAGTTCCGAATCCGATCAGTGACTGGCTGATATAGAGCTGCTCGGGACGCGTGAGGTTGTTTGCATGGCTGTCCATCCACGCACCGGCGGCGATGGCGAGGCTGGCGACGATGACCTGCTTTGGCAGCGCTCGCTCCGAGAGCGTCAATACGCAAGCCACGATGCCCGTCAGCATGGAGACGATCACCCAGCCGAATAGTTCGCGCAGTTGGTCGTTGTCAAGATTGCCTGCAGTCAGCAGGCCGACGGCGCCGTAAGTTTGCTCAGCGAGTGCGAGCCTCATCAGCAACGCGATTGCCACCAGACCTAGAAATTCCCGCGTGCCAAGCCAACCGATTCGGATCAACGGGCGCCGTCGAACGGCCTCGATCGCGATGGCCACCGCCAGCAAGGGCGCGGCGACCGCGAGGTCGACTCCGAGCCAGGGCGTGTCCGTCCACCACGCGAGGCGGCCACGGTTGAGGACGCCGCAGATGAGGAGTGTCGCCGGCAGGAGGCATGCGACGGTGACCAAGTCCAGTGGCTGGAACAAGCGCGAGCGTGGCGTGGGGGGCAGTGGCAGCAGCGTGATCAGAGTGAGCGTGGTCAGGCCCGTGGCCAGCTCGATGCAGTGCTCGCCAAACCAACCCTGTGCCGAAAGCAGGTCGACGGGCAACAGTCGCGCGAGGGGTGTCCCGAGCTGCGTCATGCCCAGCCCGGTGACCACGGCGACCGGACGGGCCTTGGGCGGAAGGGCCTGCAGCAGATAGTAGATGCTCGTTGTGGTCATCCCTCCGGCGACGACGCCGCTGACGAAGCGAACGACGGCCTCGGCGGCGAAGCCCGGCACAAGGAACTGCGTCGCGGCAACGAAGATGTAGATGAGCAAGAGCGCCCGCATGACGTTGAGCATGCTGAATTGGGCGCGGGCCTTCACCAGCATCGTGTTGGCGCACGAATTCGCAGCAACGTAGATCGCCGGGAACCAGGCCAGCTCTGCGACATAGGCGGCATATTCACCCGAGAGGTTCGCGACGTTGACCGTGACCATCGCGTTGGCGAACGTAGCAGTTGCGCCTATCCACAGGCCGATCGCGGCATAGGCGAGACGTCGCAGCGGCGGATGTGGCGGGGAGAAGGGGCCGCCTGGAAAGGTCGGCCGGTCTTCGGGCCGGAACTCGTAGTCGCCAACGGCCAGAGAAGGCGTTGTCATGGTCATGGAGGCGTTTCCGGTCTGCAGCGGGCGCCGAGTCCCGCGCGCCACTTAGAGGAAGTTCTCCGTGATCAGTTCCATCACGTCTCCACCGCGCCCCGCGAGTACGGCGCGCATGGAGTAGAGCGCCATGCCCATGGCGGCACCGGCATCGATGTAGGGCGGCATCACGAGCTGCTGCGGGTTGACGCGCACGTTGAGTAGCGCCGGGCCTGGCTGTGCTAGCCATGTCTGGACAGCCTCCTCGAGTTCGTCGCCCCTGTCGACCGTGCGGCCCCAAAGTCCGAGCGCCTGAGCGACCTTGCCGAAATCAGGATTCTTCAGCTTGGTGTACAGGTCCAGCATGCCTTCTGCCCGCTGCTCCATCTCGACGAAGCCCAGCTTGCTGTTGTCGTAGACGGCAATCTTGATCGGGATGTCTTCCTGGACGGTCGTCATCAGGTCGCCGAACAGCATGGACAGGCCGCCGTCCCCGCACATGCAGATGACTTGCCGCCCGGGCTGGCACTTCTGCAAGCCGAGCGCCGAAGGCATCCCGTTGGCCATCGTCCCATGCAGCAGGCTCGAGAACAGCCGTCGCTTGCCGTTCATGTCCAGCATGCGGTAGGCCCAGACGGTGGGCGTGCCATCGTCGGACGCGAACAACGTATCGTCGTTTGCGTACTGGTTGATCAGCTTGGTCAAGTAGGTGCCAGGAATACTCCCGTTGCGTCCCGGCACGGCCTTGTCGCGAAGCGCCTGGACGTCCTTTGCATGCCTTCGGACATAGCCGTCGCGGAAGGTCGAGTCGGTTCGCTCCTGAAGCAAGGGCAGCAGGGCGGCCATCGTGGACTTGATGTCGCCCACGACCCCCAGGGTCACCGGGTGGCGACGCCCCAGGTGCGTGGGGTCGATGTCGACCTGGATGATCTTGGCCTTGTCCGGGTAGAACTGGCGCCAGGCGAAGTCTGCGCCGAGTAGCAGCAGCGTGTCGCAGTCGAGAATCGCGTTGTACCCGGCTTCGGATCCGATGATCCCGGTCATGCCGATGTTGTACGGGTTGCCCGGCTCGAGGAACTCCTTGGCGCGTGACGTATGTGCGATGGGGCACTTCATCCGCTCGGCCACCTGCAGGATCTCTGCTAGGGCGTGCTGGCATCCGGAGCCGCCATAGATCGCGATCTTGCTACCCGTGTTGAGCAATGCGGCCATTTCGGCGAGGTCGCCGTCGCTGGGCCGCACCACGGGTGCCGGGGAATGGAGAGAGAACGGGGTCTTGTCGTTCGAGTCCGCATGCGACACGTCGACCGGCACGATGAGAACTGCAACCCCACGCCTGTTGATGGCTGCCTGACAGGCCGCGACGGTCTTGCGCCGCGCCTGGTCGGGCGTCAGGATCGTCTCGCAGTAGACGCTGCAGGCTTGGTAGATCTGCTTCAGGTCGACCTCCTGGATGAAGTCGAAGCCGAGTTCCTCGCGGGTGATCTGGCTTGCGATGAGGATCACGGGCGCCCGGTTGCGGTTCGCCTCGAAGACGCCGTTGATGAAGTGAAGGCTGCCGGGGCCGCAGCTGCCGGCGATGGCGGTGAGCTTGCCAGTGATGAGCGACTCGGCCTGGGCGGCGAATGCTCCCGCCTCCTCATGGCGCATGTGAACCCATTCGATGTCGCTCTTCTCGATTTCGTGAGCGATGCGATTGAGGGTGTCGCCCACGATGCCGTAGCAACGCCGGACACCGGCCTCGAACAGGGTTTCCACGATGATTTCGGCAACTGGCTTGCTCATGGGGCCTGACTCCTGAAGTGCGTTGGCGGGGGTGCCGCGATGCATACGGCCTCGGCGCCTCTTGGCGCGGCGGAGGGGCATCTCAGCGCAGTCTGCTGATCGACGGTCAGCCGTCACATCCCCCCGACGGGGCACCAGCACCGACCGGCAGCGCAGTGGCGCGCGAGGTCGGCGCAGCGGCGGGCCGCTCGTGCCCCATGCGGGGGATGTTCGCTGCCCGGAGTGGGCATGAGCATGTCGTCCAGCGTCGGTCGTTCGATCTTCGGTGCGGCGCGTGGCGGCGGCCGCGTGGCGACTACGCCTTCCTCATCGCCGTATTCAAGCGTCGAAGGATTTCAGATGTCAACGAGCCGACAACTGTTTCGAGCGGGTTCTATCGGCGTGCTGCTCTTGGCCTTGGCGGAGGGCGGCCGCGCTGCAAGCGTCCTCGATCCCTGGGGGCCGGTGGGGGCGTCCGAGCGGCAGCTTCTGTACGAATCCCTCGGCGTGATGCTGCTCGTCGTCGTGCCGGTGCTGGCGCTGACGGTCGGATTCGCATGGTGGTTCCGCGCATCCAACAAGCGCGCCACGTACATGCCGGACTGGAACTACAGCGGGAAGATCGAGTTCACGATCTGGATCATTCCCTTGCTGATCGTGCTGTTCCTTGCAGCAATCGCCTGGGTTGGCGCGCACGAGCTCGACCCGTACAAACCGATACCAAGCCCCAACAAGCGCGTCCGGGTCGAGGTCGTCTCGATGGATTGGAAGTGGCTGTTCATCTATCCCGAGCTCGGTGTGGCGAGCGTCAACGAACTGGCACTCCCCGTCGACACACCGGTGAGCATGAACATCACGTCAGCGACCGTGATGAACGCCATCTTCATCCCGGGGCTGGCCGGACAGATCTACGCAATGACTGGCATGTGCACTCAGATGTCCGTCATCGCCGGCAAGCCCGGCATCTACCAGGGTCTGTCGACGCAGTTCAGCGGCGACGGCTTCTCCGACATGCACTTCAAGGTTGTCGCTGCGGATCGCGCGGGCTTCGCCCAATGGATCGAAACCCTGCGCCATTCGGGCCGGTCACTCGACAAGCCAGCCTACGAGCAGATGCTCGCCGCGCGCGGAACGGAGCAAGCAAGCTACTACTCGTTCGCCGCAGACGACATCTTCGACTATGCGCTGCAGCGCGGAACGAAGCCGGCTTCCGCCGTCGTCGGGCGACGAATCGACCCTGGCGTCGGTGCCTGCCAGGATATGGCCATTTCCGATGGAGTCAACTGAAATGTTCGGCAAACTCACGCTCGGAGCGATTCCGTTCGACCAGCCGATTGTGATGGTCACGTGCGTCGTGATCCTGATCGGAATAGCAGGCATCCTGGGACTGCTGACCTATCTTGGCCGCTGGAACTGGCTCTGGGAAGAATGGTTGACCACGGTCGATCACAAGCGCGTCGGCATCATGTACGTCCTGCTCGCGCTCGTGATGCTCCTGCGCGGCTTCAGCGACGCAATCATGATGAGATCGCAGCAGGCGCTGGCATCCAACAATGGTCGTGGCTTCCTGCCGCCAGAGCACTACGACCAGATCTTCTCGGCGCACGGCACCATCATGATCTTCTTCATGGCGATGCCCTTCGTCGTGGGGCTGATGAACTTCGTCGTCCCGTTGCAGATCGGGGCGCGTGATGTCGCGTTTCCAGTGATGAACGCGCTCAGCTTCTGGCTCACCGCTGCTGGCGCGCTCCTGGTGAACGTGTCGCTGGGCATCGGCGAGTTTGCGCGCACGGGATGGCTGGTCTATCCACCGCTCTCAGAGCTGGCCTACAGCCCCGGCGTCGGCGTCGACTACTACCTCTGGTCGTTGCAGATCTCCGGGATAGGAACACTGTTGTCCGGCGTGAACCTCGTCACCACCATCATGCGATGTCGCGCCCCAGGGATGGAGCTCGGCCACATGCCGATCTTCACGTGGACTGCGCTCGCCGCCAACATGCTCATCGTTGCAGCGTTTCCGGTGCTGACGGCGACCTTCGCCATGCTTCTCCTCGATCGGTATGCGGACATGCATTTCTTCACGAACGACGGCGGCGGCAACGCGATGATGTTCGTCAACCTGATCTGGACCTGGGGCCACCCGGAGGTCTACATCCTCGTCATCCCGGCTTTCGGTGTCTTCTCCGAGGTGATCGCGACGTTCTCCGGCAAGCCTTTGTTCGGCTACCGGTCCATGGTGATCGCGACCATGGGCATCACGGTTCTCGCCTTCACAACCTGGCTGCATCATTTCTTCACGATGGGCTCAGGGGCGGATGTCAATGCGTTCTTCGGCATCACGACGATGGTGATCTCGATTCCCACCGGCGTGAAGATCTTCAACTGGCTGTTCACGATGTACGGCGGCCGAGTTCGCTTCACGTCACCGGTTCTCTGGACGATCGGCTTCATGCTTACGTTCACGATCGGCGGGATGACTGGCGTCTTGATGGCCGTTCCTCCGGTCGACTTCGTGTTGCACAACAGCCTGTTCCTGGTGGCTCACTTCCACAACGTCGTCATCGGCGGCGTCGTCTTCGGATGCATGGCCGGGCTCACATACTGGTTTCCCAAGGCCTTCGGATTCACCCTGAACGAGGCGCTCGGCAAGGCAGTGTTCTGGTGCTGGTTCATCGGCTTCTATCTCGCGTTCATGCCGCTGTACGTTCTGGGTTTCCTCGGCATGCCGCGCCGCATCAACCACTATGACGATCCGGCCTGGACGCCGTTCCTCTATGTCGCCGTCGCCGGCGCTGCGCTCATCATGGTCGGTATCGTGCTGCAAGGCGTGCAGTTGGTCGTGAGCATCCGCACGCGCCACCTGCGTCGGGACTTGACCGGCGACCCATGGCATGGGCGCACGCTTGAATGGGCCACGGTCTCGCCGCCGCCGGCCTACAACTTCGCCGTGCTGCCGATCGTCGATGGCGTCGACGCCCATTGGACCGCACGCCATGCGGGCGAGACCGTAGCGCGCGGATCTCTCGAGGACATCGAGATGCCCAAACCGTCTCCTCTTGGCTTCGTTTCGGCCTTCTTTGCCGTGGCCGGTGGCTTTGGCATGGTCTGGCACATCTACTGGCTTGGGATCGCGTCATTGCTCGGAGCGCTAGCGTACTGGATCTGGCTGTCATGGGATGACGACGACGAGACGATCTTGCCTGCCGGCGAGGTCGAAACCATCGAACACGTCGCGCGCTTGCGGACCATCCGCGCCTGAGGGGAGGCTTCGATGCAACCACACGTTGCCCTGTACGGCCACGACGGCGAGCAGCCGGAAGAGGGTCGTCCCAATCGCCGCGGCATGACCGCCTTCGGCTTCTACCTATACCTTCTGAGCGACTGCATCCTGTTCGCGACGCTGTTTGCAGCATTTGCAGTGTTACACCGCTCAGTCGCGGGCGGACCGGATGGGCACCACTTGTTCAACCTCCGCAACGCGTTCATCGAGACGGCCTGCCTGCTGACCAGCAGTTTGACGTGCGGGCTTGCAATGCTTGCCTGTGATCGGCGGGACGCAGGCTCCGCGGTGGGCCACCTGGCTCTCACGTTCGTCCTGGGTGCGGTCTTTCTATCGCTCGAGCTGACCGAATTCGCGCGCATGGTGTCGGACGGCGCCGGCCCGAGCCGAAGTGCCTTCTTGTCGGCATTCTTCACGCTCGTCAGCACGCACGGACTGCATGTCACCGCTGGCTTGGCGTGGCTCGTGATCCTCTTGCTGCAACTGCGTCAAAAGGGCATCACTGAAGGCGTAGTACGTCGACTCTTTTGTTTCAGTCTCTTCTGGCATGTCATCGACGTCGTCTGGATTGCTGTCTTTTCATTCGTCTACCTGATCGGATCAGCTTCATGACCTCAACTTCCACCCACGCCTCCTTCGAGAGCGCTCGCGTCACGCCAGGTACCGAAAACGGCCAGCAGCACGGCTCGCTTCGCGGCTACCTGATCGGCTATGCCGCGGCCGCGATCCTCACGATTGGCGCCTTTGCCGCGGCCCAGAGCGACGTGCTGACACCGGCCAGCGTCGTCGCGGCCATCATCGTTCTCGCGATCGGCCAGATGCTGGTCCACCTGATCTTCTTCCTGCACATCAGCACGACTCCGAACCAGCGCACCAACATCCTGGCCTTCGCGGTCACGATGCTCATCGTGCTGCTGATCGTAGGAGGCTCGCTCTGGATCATGTCGCACCTGCAGTCGAACATGATGCCAACGGATCAGTTGATGCAGATGCAGCGCTAGACCTCGGGCCTCGACAGGCCAGAGACCAGCTTGGTCAATGGATCAGTAACCCATCGGGGGGATGCTTGGCGCGAGGCCGTGCGACGAGGATGTTTGCGACAGGTCAGGTCGTGGCATCCCGCGTGTCTCGTCGATCGCAAGTCCGCCCGGATGCATCGAGTGCATTCGAAACGCTGGGCGACGACCTCAGGAAACCCAATGACGCAAGAGCAAAGCATCTTCTCCGGGCTTCGAGTCATCGACTTCGCAAGCTTCATCGCCGGCCCCGCGGCCACGACGATCCTGTCCGACTTCGGGGCCGAGGTCATCAAGGTCGAGCCACCGGGAGTCGGAGATCCCTATCGGCACTTCTACACGACGCCCCCCAACCCTGTGAGCGAGCGCAACTATGCGTGGCAATTGACCAACCGCAACAAGCGCAGCATTGCCCTGGACCTGAAGGCTCCCGGTGCCGCCGAGGTGCTCACGCGCTTGGTGAAGTGGGCTGACGTCTTCGTCACGAACTTCCCGCCAAACGTCAAGAGCAAGCTCGGTTTGGGCTACGAAGCCCTGAAATCGCTCAATCCGCGCCTCGTGTACGCGGACATCACTGGCTATGGTGCGAAAGGGCCGGAGGCCGATAAACCAGGATTCGATATCACGGCGTACTGGGCGCGGACAGGCCTGATGCAGGTGACTCACGACGCCGGCAGTCCTCCGACGCTGCCAATCCCCGGGATCGGAGACCATGCCACGGCAAGCACGCTCTATTCGGCCATCGTCACCGGTCTCTATCGCCGGGAGAAGACGGGATTGGGCAGCTATGTCTCGACGTCGTTGATCGCGGAGGGCGCGTGGGCCGCTGCTGCCTGGATCGAGGGCGCGCTCAACGGCGCGAGCTTCTACGGCCAGCATGATCGAGTGCGGCCGCCCAACGCGCTGTTGAACCCCTATCGAACATCCGACGACCGATGGCTGCTGCTGGTCGCGGCGCAGAGCAAGGACTGGCCAGGCTTCATTGGTGCGATGAACCTGCCAGCCCTGCTCGACGACCCGCGGTTTCTCGATGCCAAACTGCGCGCCGCCAATGCTGGCGCGCTGGTGTCTATCCTCGACCCCCTGTTCGTGAGCCAGCCGCTGGCTCACTGGAAGAAGACCCTCGACGAGGGGCGCGTCATCTACGGCGTCGTGCAAATCGCCGACGAAATCATTCACGACCCGCAGATGCTCGCCAACGGGATTCTCGTGCCGCTCGCCGACGACCCCAGTGGCTCGATGCGGACTGTCAGCAGCCCCGTGCAAGTGGATGGCGTACCAAAGATTACCCCGACACGTGCGCCGCGACTCGGCGAGCACAGCGTCGACGTCTTGCGTCAGCTTGCATTCCAGGATGCAGACATAGACCGCCTCTGCAGCACTGGTGTCGTGGAGCGCGAGTCCGACGCCTGACTGCTGACCTGACTCCAGCCCATTCATCCTTGCCACGGAGACCCGACCATGAAATCCGATCCGCAGGCTGGCAAAGCACTCCCTGAACCCAACGGTGACTTCTACATGCTCGCGCGAACGCTTTCCAAGGAAGACAACGACCTTCGCCTGAAAGTGCGCGCGTTCATGGAGCGGGAGGTGCAACCGGTCATCAACGACTTCTGGGAACGCGATGAATTCCCGTTCGAGCTGTTGCCGAAATTCAAGGAACTCGGGCTAGGTGGCCTGCCGTTCGAGGGCTACGGCTGCCCAGGCAAGAGCACGATGCTGATGGGCTTTCTGATGATGGAGATCGCACGCGTCGATGCGTCGTTCTCCACGTTCTTCGGGGTGCACACCGGGCTGGCGATGGGATCGATCTATGTCTGCGGCTCGGAGGAGCAGAAGCAGCGCTGGCTCCCGCCGATGGCACGCATGGAGAAGATCGGGTCGTTCGCGCTCACCGAGCCCGATGTGGGTTCGGGCACCGCCGGCGGCCTCACCACGACAGCCAGGCGAGAAGGGGACACGTGGGTCCTGAATGGGCAGAAGAAGTGGATCGGAAACGCGACCTGGGGCGATCTCACCGTGGTCTGGGCGCGCGACCTGGCGGACGACCAGGTCAAGGGATTCATCGTCGAGAACAAGATCAATCAAGGGTTCCACGTCGAGAAGATCCGGCACAAGATGGCACTGCGCGTGACGCAGAACGGGCTCATCACACTCACCGACTGCCTCGTCCCGGAAACCGATCGACTGCAGAAGGCTAGCTCCTTCAAGGACACGGCACTCGTGCTGCGGCAGACGCGTGCCGCGGTCGCGTGGGAATCGGTGGGATGCGCGACCGGCGCCTACGAGCATGCGCTTCGCTACGCGCAGAGGCGGCTGCAGTTCGGCCGACCCATTGCGAGCTTCCAGCTCGTGCAGGACTTGCTCTCGCGAATGCTGGCAAACATCACCTCGACCCAGGCGATGTGCCATCGGCTGTCGCAGATGCAGGAGGAGGGAATCATGCGCGACGAGCATGCGTCCATGGCCAAAGGCGTTTGCACCTTGCGCATGCGCGAGACCGTGGGCTGGGCTCGCGAGATTCTCGGCGCGAATGGCATCCTGCTTGACCAGAACGTAGGGCGCTTCGTGGCCGATGCGGAGGCGCTCTACTCGTACGAAGGAACGCGCGAGATGAATGCACTGATCGTCGGCAAGGCGATCACCGGCTTCAGTGCGTTTGTGTGACGCGGCTCCAACGCTTGAACGAAGCCGCGAGGAGCCAAGCAAAGGGCCGGCCGGTTGATCGATCAACGTGCGGAGCAACGCGATTCGATGCCTGGCCGCGCCGGCCGGCGGTACGCATGTCGCAGGATGGAGCGGACGAATGACGACCTTCGAAAACATTCTCTATGAACAGGCGGACGGCATTGCGATCCTGACCGTCAATCGGCCGCGCGCGATGAACGCGTTGAGTCATGCCACGCTTTCGGAGATCGATGCCGCCATCCGGGTGGCCGGTGCCGACGACGGGGTCCGTGGGGTGATCGTGACGGGCGCCGGCGAGAAGGCCTTTGTGGCCGGTGCAGACATCTCGGAATTGGGAGTCCTCTCGCCGCTCGCGGCAGAAGCGTACAGCCGCCAGGGGCAGGCGGTGATGAACCTTGTCGAGACGCTTGGCAAGCCAGTCATCGCCGCAGTCAACGGCTTCGCGCTCGGCGGCGGCTGCGAGCTCGCCATGGCGTGTACGCTGAGGGTTGCCAGTACAGCAGCCCGGTTCGGACTGCCGGAAGTAAAGCTCGGCATCATTCCAGGTTTTGGAGGGACGCAGCGCTTGACTCGTCTGGTCGGGAAGGGCCGTGCCCTTCAACTGATACTCACTGCAGCCGTCATCGATGCCTCTGAGGCCTGGCGCATCGGCCTGGTCAGCGAAGTCGTCGAGGCGGGACAACTGATGCATCAGGCACGCGCGCTTCTGAATCAGATCCTGGCCCATGCGCCTGTTGCGATCCGGATGGCCATGACGACAGTCCACAACGGCGCCGATGGCGCGCTGAATTTGGGCCTCGCCTTGGAGCACGCCAATTTCGCCGTCTGTGTGAGCACGGACGATCGACGTGAGGGGGCGGAAGCGTTTCTGGCCAAGCGTTCGCCGAACTTCCAGGGAAGTTGACGCAGAGCGCATGTGCGGGGGTTTGGACGTGCCGAACCGGCGCAACGAGACGCAGGTCGCCTCGTCCCCACATCAGGCGTCGAGCGGCACTGCCAACCTGCCAACTTCAACGTCGGGTGCACTCCGTCGATAGTGCGGTGGGGGCGGCAGAGAGCTCGTGAAGTCAATTGCCGTGTCTGGCGGCGGATTCCGCGGACGGTGGGACTGGCGCAGCAGGCCGCGACGCTCGGCCAGGAGGATTGCCTCTGTGCGACTGTGTACGCCAAGCTTGTCGAACGCTGATCGAAGGTGTGCCTTGACAGTGCCGACGGAAATGTCGAGCTGTGCGGCGATGCGCTTGTTGCAGAGGCCGTCCGTCAATAGGGTCAAGACCTGGCTTTCGCGCTCTGTCAGCGGCTCCGTGGTCAGGCTCACGGCGAGCTTGGAGGCGATTGACGGACTCAAGTGAATTTCACCGCGATGGGCGGCGCGAACCGCGACGAAAAGCTCCTCTGCCGAGGTGCCGAGCAGCAGGAATGCGGCAGCGCCTCGTTTCAATGCGTCGCGGATCTGCCATTCCCGATCGGCATTGGCGACGATCGCGACCTTCGTGCGCGGGCGCTCCATCTGCAAGGCCTGGGCTGCCGCCAGGATGCGGATGCCGTTGTCGAAATCAGCGACGATGACGTCGCACGACAGCAGTTGCGGATCGTCGGACGTCGCAGTCCGGACGTTCATGTCATTGCATGCAGCGAGGGCGGTCGTCAGACCGGTGCGACAAACGTAGTCCTCGTGGACTACGGTCACATGGATATATCGGTCGGACATCAACTACTCTCCTGGTTCGGCTCGAGGAGGGCGGGCGTGTGGTCGGGGACTGGCCCGCGCCCCGTGCTGTCAAGGCGCCTTTTCAGCGATCTTCCGAGGGTGAACAGAAGACTCACTATCCTGCGCGATGCGTCGTGGTTCCATCCCCCGCATGGGGCACACCTGGCCCTCGTCGCTTGAGCGGACACACTGCAAAACGAACCAAAGCGGTCGTTTCTCTACCTCCCGAACTCAGATGCTGGGCGCACCTGCCAGCGACGACTTCGCAGGCCCAGCTATCCGCGAACGATGAATCGTGCGACCCGGGCAGCCTCCGCGACGCTTCGCCAGGACGCGTGCAGCACGTCGACCGGTGGAAGTCCCCCAAGCCACGGATTCGAAGTCGCGAACCAGCATGCCATCTCCCAATCGTCCATGACGTCGTCCAACTCCGCGACGATCTCCTTGCATCCTGCCCGAAGGGCGCGGGAGGGGAAGTCGATCTGGAAGACGGGAATCAAGATCTCGGAATGCCATTCGATCGTGAACATCGCATGCGAAACGATCCATTTGGCGAGGACAGAGATTGGCTGTTCCCAGCCGATGCGCATCGATAGAACGACCTCGTCGGCGCGTCTCATGCCGCCGTGACTGGCATAGGCGGCTTCAATCGCCGACAGCTGATTGTTTGGTCCGGCCTCATCGCTCGACGCCTTGGGAGCCTCGTGAAGCCGTTCCCGCCCGTCCAAAGCCGCATATTGCAATGTCTGCGCTCCAGGTCGAAGATCGGTGTTCATGGATAGCTCCATGCGATGGTGGATCGCTTCTCACCGACTTTCCTCCTGACGTGCTGCCCCAACATTTCGGCGCCACTACTTTCATTTCGCTTGAAATATTCGCCTACTCATCTACAGGCGTGATCAGACGCTGGGGCCGCATCCCCCTGATTCCAGAGCGGTGATGCGCGGAAGGCCCTCGTCCTAGGCATGTGACCGAGATACACGCGTGATACGCTGGAGCGGTTCGCATGGCTGGGCGCGAGACCTTGGCCAAGGTTTCGAGGAGACATCGGTGCGGCGGTCAGGGGAGCTGGCTTTGTTGTCCGTCATGTGTTCCAAGGAACACAAATGAGTCCTTCATCATGTTTCCGAATGCCTCCCACATCCTGGTCGTTGACGACGACCCCCTGATGCGTGAACTGATCAGCGGCTATCTCCTCGAGAGCGAGCTCCGAGTTTCAACCGCTGCCACGGGATCGGAGATGGATCGAATCTTGGAGCAGCAGGCGATCGACCTGATATTGCTCGACTTGCGCCTGGACGGCGAGGACGGCATGGAGCTTGCGCGCAAGCTGCGGGCCGAGACCGAGGTGCCTGTGATCATCGTGACGGCACGGCGTGACGAGGCGGATCGCGTCATGGGACTCGAGACGGCGGCCGACGACTACATTACCAAGCCGTTCAGCAATCGTGAGCTTCTGGCTCGGGTTCGAGCCGTGCTTCGACGCTGCCGGAGGCGGTACGAAGTAGCTGCACCCGCACGTGGAACGCGGCGCCGAGCGTATCGATTCGCGGGCTGGGAGTTCAATGCGTTGGCTCGAAGCCTGACTGATCCCCAAGGCCAGCGCGTCGAACTCAGCAACGGTGAATTCAATCTCCTGCTGGCATTTTGCGAGGCACCGCAGCGCGTTCTTTCGCGCGATCAGCTGCTCGATCTCTCGCGGCTGCATGGCGACGAGATCTACGACCGTTCGATCGACGTCCAGATATTCAGGCTGCGCCGAAAGATCAGTGGCGACGATGAATCCCAAAAGCTGATCCGCACGGAGCGTGGTGCTGGCTACGTCTTCGCCGTGCCGGTCGATCGCCTCGGCTAGCGGCGCCCTAGCAAGCAGCCGCGGTCCCTCCAGCGTGCATGCGCATGCCGCTTGGAACTTTGTCGACTGAGCGCTCTCACCAACTGTTGGTGGCTGGCCGCCGTCGATGACATGTCGACGAGGCGTACCCGTTTCCGAGTCCCCTAGGCTCTGGCGAGCCCTTCTCCGTATTACTTTCGAAACATTCAATGTTCCGTGTGCAATTTGGCCGACTGGAGCGTAAGCCCAAAGTAGTAAATCGGCACTAGTCTCAGGCGTATCCATCGCGGAATGGATCGTGTGGGCCGGTGCTTCCGGCGGGTGTCCAGAAAGGCAGATCTTTCGTGATCCTCGACTCCGACGTTGACCAATGCGAGCCAGGGCGAACGGCCACGATGGCGCGCTCAACCAGCGTCGTTGCGCCGGTTCGATTCAACATGGCGCCGTGCCCTCTCGCGGAATGGCGACCTGGAGTCCGAGCGGTCGCGTGTACCGACAGGCCGCTGCGTGCAGCGCGCTTCAGACGCGCCACCCTGCAGGCGTGGGCCGCGCTGGCTGCTATGAAGCTCGTCGAGGGTCGGGAGCGCATCGAATCAATGGACGGCGAAGCCGACGCGGTTCCGTTCGACGTTGATGACATCGAACGGGTGTTGCTCCGTGCCACAGCGGCGGCACTCAGCGACGATGCCGAGGCCGCCGTGGAACTCGTCAACGCCGCGTTGAGATCTCACGGGGCCGTGGTCGATCATCCAGTCACTGCGCTGCTGCTGCGCCTAGGGCACTGGAAAGCCCGGCGCCTCGAGGCGTTCTTCGAACTCGCGCCGTCGATCAAGCCGAGGCCCCCACGTCGCCGAGAGGCGCTCGAAGGCATTTTGCACCTGTCGATGGAGTCCGCCGTCGAAGTGGAACAGCTGCGACTCGTCACCGCTGGGCGGCTGGCGCAGGAGGCACTGGAGCTGTCTTCCCGCTTCGGATCCGACTACCCTGGAGGCCGCATGGCCGCGACGCTGAGCGCATCCATCCTCTACGAACACAACCAGGTCGATGAGGCGGATCGCGTCATTCGTGACAGACTGGTACTCAGCGGATCTCAAGGGGGCATCGAAGGAGCGCTGCGGGCCTATATGGTCAGTGCCAGGATAGCCGCCGCCCGCCATCAGGTGCCTTTCGCCGTTCTCCTCTTGTGCGAGGCGGAATCGCTTGGCGCGGAGCGTGATTGGCCACGCCTGACCGCTGCCAGCCTGGCCGAGCGCGTCCGCGTGCTTGCGGACGATGGTCGCATGACGGAAGCCGCTGAATGTGCCGCGCGCTTGGCCTTGATGTCGATGATGTCGTGCAGTGCGGCCAACAAGGAGCTGCTTGCGCGCGATGTCGTCGTTTCTCACGCACGGCTGGAACTGGTTCGAGGCGCCAGTGAGCACACGGCAGCCTCGTTGAGTCGAATCGTTGCGGATTGCCGTTCACGCCGCGAGAACCACTTCGCGGTCGAAGTACAGATGTTGCTCGCTTGTACGCTGCACGAACTCGGCCGACACGACCTAGCCATGAACGAAGCCATGCAGGCCATCGAACTCGGTGCGACTGCGGGGCTGTACCGGACCTTCCTTGACGGAGGCGAGCCCACTCGGCGTCTTCTCGACTGGTTGTTCGAACGCCGGGTCGACGACGCCGGCATTCTTGGCAAGGTGCGGCCCTATGTACGGACCCTGCTGCGCGGCTTTCCCGTGCCGACGCGGCAAGTGGCAACGGCGCGGACCAAGCATCGCTCGGGCGACTCCCTTTCTCCCAGGGAGCGCCATATCCTGACGTTGATCAGCCATGGACTCTCGAACAAGCGCATCGCGAAGGAACTGGCCATCGCACCCGAGACCGTCAAATCGCATGCCAAGCACATCCTGCTGAAGCTGGCCGCGCAGACGCGCGTCGAAGCCGTGTCGCGAGCGCACAGTCTCGGCTTGATCTAGGTCTCCGGGAGAAACCTTGCTTCAGCGGCCGCGTGTGGGAAGCGACGCAGGACGGTCGACCGACGACGACCGGTGCGCGCTGGGTCGCAGCTATCCAGACAGGGCAGGATCGTGAGTCAGATCGTAGTCTTGACGGGTCTCTCGATGGTGGCGCACATGGCGTGCGCCTTGCTGCTCGGTTGGCTGGTAGGCTACGAACGCTACTTCAGCGGCCGTGCCTCGGGTAGCCAGATCTACTGCCTGGTCTGTGCGACCTCATGTGCCGTCACGTTGCTCGCTGGGTATCCGGCGCTGTGGTACTCGACCTCGCCGCACGAGGCGACCGGAGGCGATCCCACCCGCGTGATCGGTGCGATCCTTACGGGAATCGGCTTCCTGGGTGCGGGCATCATTGTGCAGACCGGACTCAATGTTCGCGGTCTGACGACAGCCGCGTCCATCTGGGCATCGTCGGCCATTGGTATCCTGGTAGGCGTTCGCTTCTACGTGGCTGCCCTCGGGCTGGCGGCTTTGATAGTGACCAGCATGTCGCTCGTGCCGCTTATCGAACGCCACCTCCCGTCACGGGCGGCGATGCTGGCCAAGATTCGCTTTCGCGACGGATATCGCCCGGATTCCGGGAGCATCCACCGCTACCTTGCCGAGCGCGGCTTGCATGTTCCGGCCGATACGCTCAGCATCACCCGCAGCCAGGGGCACTTCGAGCTGCAATGCCTCGTCTTTGGCGACTCCGGCACCAGTACGGATTCGATGAACCGGATCGTTCTGGAACTGTCCGAGATGCCGGACGTCGATGAGTTCACCGTCACGCATTCAAGCCGAGCTTGAATTGCCGCCATGGAGGGCGACCTCGGTCGTTCACGCCGGCCTCGCAGCCACGTTGTCATCGGCTCGGCCCCACGCGCAGCAAGCCATCGTCCCATGACATGGCTTGTGCTCATTCCGAAGAGCGCAGGGAGGATGAGGCGCTCATTGGCCATTTGGTCAACGTCCGCTTACCACCGAGGTCGGTGTCAGGACTTCGCCTCTATGACGTGGTGCAGAGCGGACGGGATTCGTACGATGAGAAGCCGGCAAACGCTCATCTCATTGCGGTTGTTTGGGTCGTGATTGCATGTCGGATTCTCGTACTCGATTTGAGGGCGAGCTCCTCCCCTGTCTCACTTTGACTGGACACAAAATGCTCAAGCAAATTCTCGTTGCCATCGTATCGACATCGACCGTCTCCATTGCGCTGGCTCAAGCGGCTTCAGCGCCTGCGCCGACCGCGGCGGCATCAGCGCCGTCGCCGAAGAAGCATCGACTTCATGCTCCGAAGCTTCGGCCTGGCGCGACACCTGCAGTGAATCCGCAAACGAGCCCCGACAAGAAGGGCGGAGGCTGATCGTGGCGAGTTAGAGATCAGTCGTCATCCCCAGTTCTCGTTGGTGCTGTGCATACACGGTCAGAAGTCGATACGGGTCACGCCAAACCGAAGTCGGTGTACTGACTGCTGTGGCTGCTGCAGCCAAGGTGGGGGAGAGGCCGATAGCGGACGAAGTCATTCGGCTGAATCTCCAGCAGATGCGTACTGACGCTTGGGTCTTCTTGAACAGCCTCAAACTGCATCTTCAGTGCGGGCTCCATGCCGCAGTGTCGTCGGACATCGATGGCAAATTGAGTTGCCTGCCGCACGGTACGCTAAGCCATGTCAAGCGCTTTGAAATGTGACATCGAGGCGCAGACATAGTCGCGCATATTGACCACCGCATTGGCGAAATCCCGCACCGTAGTCAACGCCGCATGCAGGCAGTTCGGCGATGTGAGCGCCAAGCAGCGCATTGCGGTTTTCCGTGCCGACTTGCGCGCCTTCCTGATCGACTGCTGCAAGCCGCTCGCAACATGCACGGTCAAGCCTTCACGTGAGCGACTGCCTATTCAATCCGACGCAAGGGCACTGATCACCGATGTCCACTGCTGGATTATTAACGGCATGCGCTGCCCGCCCTGAAAAAAAAGAGACCCGGCAGTGCGATGAGCACTGGCGGCTCTTTCGAACGTATCGTATCCAAGCCAGAAAGTTTACGTCCAATCCGATTATTCCGAAAAACCACTCATGCGCCTCAATTTCTACGCTTGTGTACTTTTCTGAGACCGCCGATGAGAGCAGAGCTGACGCTGCCACTGAAGCCGCTGCCGCAAGGCGGCCAGACTTGCATCCCTTGATGAGAGTGCGCATTCAGCTCGTGCCGTGACAAAGAGCTCTTATTCTTATGGCCACAATCTTTGTGAAGCTTTACGATGTCGATGACAGCTGACTAGCTGTCTACCCACGCGCCAGCAAGAACATCAATCTCCTTGCTTCCGGCAAGCTCGAGAATTCTCTTGGCAGCGACGACCTCCGGGTCTTGGACTGCACGCACTTTGACAACAAATCGTCCTGACGCGAGGGCGCTTGCGTACGGTTGTAGAGACGTGTCCACATCGATGAATCTGTGAACCCTGCCGGCGATCGTGCCCAGCATGCGGCGCACGAGTGAGGATCGAGCTTGCGCGGAATCCCGCGAAATTCTTGGCAATCGTTCGGCGGAGAACCTGGCTTGAAGAAGGATGTGAACCGCTTCATTCGCCTTCAACGGCGACTCAAAGATGGCCACGACGGTACGCATCACGTCCGAGCGATGTGGCGCGCTGCACATGTCGTCGGCGCTTCCGCATGCACGTTCGGGACTCGGGTTCTGATCCAGGACGCGCTGAGCCTTGTGTACCTCCTGGGCAGTGCATCCAGGATGCGGAAACGGCTCGGGAAGGTACAGGCAGAACATGGCTCGGCCGTACCAGACGCAGCACGGGGTGGAGGCTTGTTTCCTCGCAGCGCCGGGTGCACTGGGCCCGCCCGGCCCGAAGATGCCGAAGAATCTCCTGATGGCCTGGTCTGCGCGACGCAGCCATGCCGCCGCCGACGGCGCAACCGAAACGACGTCCTCTCCTGGCTCCATGATGAGTTGGCTCCGCCTGCCGATGAAGTCTCCATTGGAGGCGAGCGCACATCAAGATGTCATGAAGAATGGCGGCGCGGCCACAAAGATTTCATCAACGACCGGCCCGGATCGACGCTGCGTGCAGCGCGATGGGTTCGAGTGCCGTGCGGGCCGGGATGGCGAGCTTCAAGGTCTTGTCGGTCGAGGCGATCTGTGGAGGCGTGGTTGCGTCACGCGCCTCGAATTTCGCCAGCAGATGTCCCAGCAGGCGGCGATAGACCTCGTCGCCCAGCACCTTGTCCTCCGCGCCCACGTCAAGGTTCGGGTTGTCGTTGATCTCGATGACGAAGACGCCGGCCGCGTTCTGCTTCAGGTCGACGCCGTAGAAGCCGTCCCCGATCAACCGCGCGGCTGCGGTTGCGGCCCGCAGCACTTCGGGCGGCGTCTCGCTGATCTTGACCGCCTCGGTGCGCCCTTCGGCATGCTGGCCGTCTCCTGCGTGCTTGATGATCTGCCAGTGGTCGCGCACCATGAAATAGCGCGCGACGAAGAGCGGCTGCCCGTCGAGCACACCGACGCGCCAATCGAATTCGGTGTACATGAAGTCCTGCACAAGGACGATTTCCGACTCCTTGAACATCGACTGCGCGATGACCTGGAATTGCTTGAAGTCGGCGGCCTTCTTGACTTCCCGGCTGAACGAACCGTCGGGCACCTTCAGGACAACGGGGTAGTCGAGGTTGTCCTCGAGCCGGGGCATCGTGCGCCGGCTCACCAGGCGTGTTCGCGGCGTACCGATGCCGTTCTCGCGAAGGAGCTCGGCCAGAAATGCCTTGTTCGTACACCGGAGGATCGAGCCGGGGTCGTCGATCACTGGCATGCCCTCGGCCTGGGCCTTCTTGGCGAACTTGAAGGTGTGATGCCCCACCGCCGTGGTCTCTCGAATGAACAGCGCGTCGAACTGTGTCAGTCGCGAGAAATCCTTCTTGCGGATCAGCTCGACGGCGATGTCCATGTCTTCGCCTACTTCGACGATGCGTGCCAGTGTCGCGAGGTTGGACGGTGGCAACGGATCGTTTGGATCGTGGAGGATTGCCAGATCCATCCTCGGGATGCTGGCGACCCGCGCCGGACTCCAGCGTCGACGCGTGAACTCGTCGAGTGCGCCGAGGAACAAGGCATCCCGAGAGACGTCGACGTCCCGTGGATCGAGTGCCTTCACCGAGGTCGTCTTCCAGCCGTTCAGTCCGGCGGGGCGTTCAAGCTCCAGCTCCAGCAAAGGGCAGCGGAACAGTTCGAAGCTCTTTCGCGCCAGATCGGCCAGGGCCGGATCCTCGACGCGCCCGAAGAAGACATGAAAGCTGAGGGTGTTGACCGACCTGGGAACATCGTCGAGCCCGTCGATCAGTCGGTCAAGCTGCGCCAGCAGGCCCTGCTGGGTGCTTCGCTGCTGCAGATCGAGAATGGTCTCGACACTGGGGGTGATGCGGTCGCCGCGCGCCTCGGCCAGCAGCGAGCAGTAATAGCCGAGGCTGAGGTAGTCGTAATTGCGGCACAGGTTGATGACCTTGCGCGGGCGTCGCGAGGACGTGCCAGAGGCGCCGTCATGCTCCTCGGCACGCTCCGAGATGAACTCCTCGGCGGTCACGACGCGCGAGTCGGCGCCGGCCCATCGAAAGTCGGCCGTCTTCTCCACCACGATCAGATGATCGGAAGCCAAATCAATACTCCTTGCTGATGACGACGGCGGCGGTCTGTCGCCGTCGACCGTATCGGGTGATGCGGTGGAACTCGTCCACCGTGATGGTCATGTGGGGGTCGCCCGTCGCTGGCGCCAACATGGGATCGAGAATGCGGAAAGCGTGGCCGTCGAAGCCCGTCACGACGACCCAGTGAGGACCCTTCTCGCCGTGCAACCGCCAAAGGCTGATGAGGACGATGGGGGCCCGGCCTTGATGGAGATGGTCCACCAGTTGCGCAGCTGACATCGACGCGGACACGAAGGTTGCCTGCGTCGCCGCCAAGGCTGAGCGGAACTCGGTCTCGACCAGCTCGATCACTTCCTTCTTGCGCACGTCGCGCACGCTATCGACGAACATCGCCTTGCCGGCGGGGGCATAGACCATCGCGCGGAACCCGCGTCGCTCGGCAGCCAGGGCCAGGCCGTGCGGTCCGCACCCGCCGTGGCCCGCGGCCATGAACACGGTGGTGGCTTCGCGCCAGATGCGGATCTCCTCGGCGCGATCCAATACCGTGTCGGCGTCAAGCGCCGCCATGGCCATCAGCAGAGCGCACGGGCCACACGTGAAGTCGAGCGTCTGGCCGTAGTAGGGCGCATTCAGCGCGGCGTCGCGGTCGGCGGCCCCGAGATTCCAGAGCGACTTCTGGTAGAGCAGCGCGTCCTCGCCGTCTTCATAGTAGGCGGCCTTGCGCCCGCGCGCGGCGAATCCGCTGCGGTCAAACATGTGCTGGGCGGCCACGTTGTCGGCGCGCGTCTCGAGCCGCAGCACGGCCGCTCCGGCATCGCGCATGCGTCGGGTTGCATCCTCGAGCAGGCATGCCGACACGCCCCGCCCCCGAGCATGCGGTGCGACGGCAATCGAATAGAGGCGCGCGACCGAGGTGGTTGCTCGTTGCAGGATGACGGCCGCACCGACGATATGCGGCTTGCCGCTGCATGAATCGCGTGCGACGGTCACCGTCGCGGACGGACTGGCCAGCAATGCGCGCCAGCTGCGCGCGGAGATGCGGTCTCCGGCAAAGGCAGCCGCCTCCAGATCGGAGAGTTCTTGCCAATCCTCGGAGGCGGCCTGCTCGATGTGGGTCGGGCCTGGGTTCTGACGCGTCGCGGGCCGCGCGGGGCGACTCACGGAGATGATGGACATTTCGGCCTTGGCCTTGCAGCACGCAAGAGGCTCGGGTTGATCGAGCGGCCCGACGTGAATCGTCGAGGCATGGACGGACTCTAGAAGCGAGGCCGACAAAGTCTTATCAAATTTCGGGGGCTGCGCATAAAGATTGCGCGAAGAGTGCAGGCGCCGATGGCGACGCGACCATCGAGTCTTCCCGGCTGCGACGCCCGTTCGGGCGCAGCTAACCTTGCAGCTCGTGGATGCCTGCACGGAACGACTCGGCGACGGCTTCAGCTTGCGCGCCGGTGTCGATCTGTGCGCGAAATCGGGGATTGGAGAACAACTCGGCCACCAGCGCGAGCAGCTTCAGGTGATCGTTGCTGTTTCCATGCACGGGAACGAGGATCGCCAGCATCAGCGAGACGAGATCGCGATCCGGCGCCCTGAAATCGATCGGACGCTGCGTTCGCACCAGCAGGGTCAACGGGCGCTCAATGCCCTGGATGCGCGCATGCGGCACGGCGAAGCCGCCGCCCAAGGCGGTCGATCCGGCTTGCTCCCTTCGGGACAAGGCTCTGAAGATCGGTGCGGCCTCCAGGTTATGGCGGACGCCGATGGTGTCGGCGATGAACTCGAGTGCGTGGCGCGAATCCCGCAGGGGTAGGTCGAGGTGTATTTCTTCAGGCTGCAACCAAGCGGCAACCCGCTTCGTATCAGCTCTCATGCCGCTGCTCCCTCCCTGCGGACGTTGGATGCGAACTGCGCGCATGGACACCATGCTCAACATGCCAGCCGTGCCTCGCGTGTGGCGGCGTCGCGGGTGCCCGATGACGGCGGAACGATGACAAGGCACATCCGGAAGGCGTCGTGGTAGACGCCGTCGATCTTCATGGCGCCCTTGACGATCGATTCCACCGCGAATCCCGTGCTGCGATAGAGCTCCAACGCCCGGCGGTTGTCGCTTCTGGCCTCCAACTCGACGCGGTGTATGCCCCGGCTGTTGGCGATCGAGATGCACTGCTCGAGCAGTTGCCTGGCGATGCCACGGCCCCGATAGTCCGGCAGTACGCCTATGCCCAGGTCGCCGCGGTGCGCCACGGAAGCGCCTTTGCCACGTTCGATCTGCGCCCAGCCGACGACCCGTTGCGCGTCCTTCGCCACCAGGTGGATGGATCCCGTTTCCGCACAAGACTGCAGGTCGCTGACCAGTGCCTCTTCCGGAGGCGCTTCGGGAGAGGCCAGGAAATGGGTGTCGCGCGCGACGACATCGATGCAATCTCGCAGACTCTTGACGTCCGCGAGGCGCGTTGGAAGGACATGGATTGACATGATTTCTGGGAACAGGTTGGTTGCCGGCAGGCGTTGCGGTACGCCGGGTGGTGGATCGAATCAGTTGCCGCCCTGGCGGCGCAGATCCTGCGGCTCGCTGCGATGCGCGATGCGGCGTCGGTGACGATGCCCCCACGCGTTCACGGCCGCGGCATCGATGCTCAGCTTGACGAAGGCCAGCATGCCGTCCAGCCAGAGAGGACTCGGCGAGCCGGGTTCCGGCATCGCGCCGCCGAACCTCGCGGCGAGGACCGAGAGGGCTGCAAACAGGAAGCCCAGCCACCAGTTGTTCCACGAGACCGCGGCAACCGGTATCGCGAACAGAATCGTTGACCGAAATTCGCCTCTTGTCTGAACGTTCACGATCGTGAGGACCAGCAACCAAAGCAGTGCAAAAGCCCAGGCGCGATGTTTGGATGTGATGCTGCTCAGAAGGGTTGCAAGCATTGGAGACGGGCTTCTATGCGAAATTGGACTGTCGAGCGATGCGGAGCCAACGCGACGGCGCCAGGCGCGACCAGCATGATTTGCCAATCTCTGGGGGTTTGATCACACGGCTATTTGAGCGAATTCGACATAAAGAAGCCGCAAATAAATGGCGCGGCTCTAACAAGAATCCGTCAATGCCGGCAATGCGCGAGCGCGAATTGAAGCATTTGAAGGCGTCTACGGGATGCGTTTGGCGAGGACGCCGATAGCGGCTTGCGATTGGCCGACTTTGGAGTCACAAGCGGTCGCGTGGGGCAAAGTCGGCCGCGTCGGCATGCGCCGCACAGCTGAATTGCGCAAGGGTGTGGCCTTGTGAATTGCTGGACGCTGCGTTTTGAATCCTGGTCGTCGCGTCGGCGGGTTTTCCATGAGGGATAAACTATCGATCCTCCCACTTCCTCCTCGCGAACCATGGCCAAACTCACGGTTACTGAAATCAAGAAGCAAATCGCTGTTCTCGAAGCAAAGGCTGCACGCTTGGCGGAGGAAGAAACAAGGGCGTCGGTTGGCAAGGTCCGCGCTCTGATGAATCAACTCGGAGTCACGCTGGAGCACCTGTCTTCCGCGGTGTCGAAAAGAGCGTCGGCGGTCAAGAAGGCCCTTGTCGGTAAGAAGCCTGCGAGCGCCAAGCGCACGAGCAAGGGCGCTGCGAAGTACGCAGATCCGAAGACCGGCAAGACTTGGTCGGGGTTCGGCCGCGCGCCGGGATGGATCGCGGGCGCCAAGAACCGCAGCGCGTTCCTGGTCGACAAGAGCGGAGTCGAATCGCCTGAGGCCGCCGTCAAGGCGCCGGTCGTGAAGAAGGAGCCCGCGGCAAAGAAGACATCCGCCAAGAAGGCAGCGAAGCCGGCGGCGAAGAAGGCGGTCACCGTCGCGAAGAAGGCTACTCGCAAGGTGGCAGCGCCCGCTGCCGCGAAGAAGAAGCCCTCGGCCAAGAAGTCTGCCCCGAAGGTCGCTGCGAAGAAGTCCGCGAAGAAGAGGGCAATGTCCAACAGCGCTTCGGCTGCCTCGACGGCGGCCGAGGGCGCCGCACCATCGGCAACCTGAATGTCGAGGCCATCGATCCTCGATTGAGGCTCGATGGACTTGCGCAGCTGAGGGCGTGGTCGCCCTTGCTACGAGCCCCCAAGTCGCTTCGAGCATGAGGCAAGGCCTTATGGCGCCCACCGGAGCCGCGGATTTTGGCGGCGATCGCGGTTCATTGCCTCTCGGTGGACGATCGGTCAACGAAGCGTTGCGATAGGGCCGCTTATCGACACAGACCGGTTTTTTGGGGCTGCACTGCAGCCCGTAGCTGTGCGTGGAAGTGGGGGTCAAGTCGCTGTTGACAGCTTTGGGGTCGCAAGCGGTCGTAAAGAGATTGGGCAGCAAGGGCTGCAGCCGCCCTGCATTTCAGACATCGCATCATGGGAACGAGCGGGTTGGAGGCTGCCGATCCTTGATAGGTTTACCCTGCCTTGCTCTGGGCATCCCGCCCTTACCCCGCTGCGATCCGCCATGACCTACGAGATCCCCGATGACGCGATCACCGTGCCCATGGATGAGCTGCAAAGGCTAACCGATGGTTGGGCACTCGCGATCGGTCGCTATTTGCTCGCGTTCTCGGCGTGCGAATTCATGACGCACCTGTTCATTCAGACCTTCGGATCGAAGGAAATGCGGGAAGCAAACTCGGCGAAGGACCTAAACACCCGCGTGAGCGTAATGTCCGGACTGCTCGCCCAACTGCCGCTAAACGCCAAAACTCAGAAGCGTGTCGAAGTTGCGATGGCCAACATTACAAGGCTAAGCAAGCCGAGGAACTTGATCGCCCACAATGGGCTGACGGTGCTACCGTTCCGCGACAAGGACGGCGCGGTGTATGTCGATCACGTTCTTGTCAGCGCACGTGACGAAACCAAGGAGATAACTATCAGCGAAATCGACAGATTCGCCGCTCAAGCGCGAGAGCTGGATGACGAGCTTACGCTCCTTTACGGCGCGGTGCGGCAGCCTGAAAATCACGTTCGCGACGTTGATGAGAAGTGAGCCAGGTCAAGCGAGAGGCACGTATCGTGAATCGACTGGGGTCTCATTTTGCAGTGGATGCCAACGATCAGCGCTGCAAAGACGGTGACCTCTATAGCTAAATGACAGGTCATGCTATCGGCATTCCGAAACGGGCCCGGCGTGCCTCAAGGCGTTTACTTGGCCGGCAATCCAATTTAGGATGCGCCTAACCGGGCGAACCCGAGCCAAGGCACAAGATGCGATCGCTACTCAGAATCTTCTTGCTGGCTTGCAAGGAAACGCCAAGAGGTTATTTCGCACCTGCTATTGCCCTATGGAGGCTCTTCGTGGCGACGGCGGACCGTCGACCTATGTGAGCATTGGTCTGGCGCAGAGTGTCTTCGTTGGCGATGCCTTGATAGGGCGATCGGCGCCTTCTCTTGAAGGTATTTCAGCCTAAGCGGCTTGCTGCAACGCACACATGGCCACGATGAAGCGTGAGTTCCGTTCGACGCCGCTAGAGTGCGGCTCAGGCTGCTACGCTCTGGAGGTAGGGGCGCATCACGTTGCCGACGCGGTCTATTGCCGCATGGCGCTCGAGCCGGTCCATTGATAGCAGGCCGCGTGACCAGCCATCGTGCAGCGCCTCAAGCGCCACGTCCAAACCGATCTTGTTTCGGAATTTGAAGCAGTCCGCCACCGTCTTTTCCGCGTTGAAGACACGCACCTTCACGCCATCGATATTTTTGACTTCGACACCGGCGGCCAGGGCCATGGCTGACATCCGTACGACGCGCAGCGACGGTTGATCGAGCTTCGGCGTTGGCGCGTTCTGAGGGAGCGCGAGCCAGACCTCGAAGGGTGCTTGCGTGCCGATGTTGTGCAGGCGCAGTGCCGAAAGCAGGCACACGACACCCGACGGAACGCGCAGACTGACCTCGGTGAGTGAACAGTTCTCGCTCAAGTGGCGCCCGGGCAAGCTATAGACACCCCGCGAAACCCGCTCCAGCTTGCCGGAGGCGACCAAGCGGGTGAGGGTCATCGTGGGCAGGGCGTGGTCGGCCAAGTCGCGCGCACGTAGCAGCGGAGATTTGCGGGCCAAGGCGAGTACCGCGCGTTCAGACGAAATGGGCAGTCTTGAAATCACCGCTAAAGTTCGTTGCAATTCATAGGTACATGCAAATATATACCTAGTGGTGGCAACCAAAATTGCAGATTGCCCTTGATGCGCAATCCGCTGTTTGGCTGCTGAGTCCACGGATCAGGCCAGCCGGTATACCGGATCGCGCGCCTCCGCCGGTACAGGGCAACACGCCCCAATTTGACGGCGGCAAACAGGGTCGTGTTGCAAGAGCCAGAGCGGCTCAATGTCGACGGACCTTGAAGCAAGCATGCCAAGCCTTGCTGAGCGAGATCTCTGTGCCCAGAGTGTTTTCGACTTTATTAAGGCGTTTGCGACTTTAATGTCCTGTTTGCGACTTTATTTGGCCAGAACACCTGCGGGCAGGTCAAACCCCCTCACTCCACAGTCACACTCTTCGCCAAATTCCTCGGCTTGTCCACATCCGTCCCCCGCGCGCAAGCGGTGTGATAC
>FSWB01000538.1_pt1 | contig 37911 bp, 48 predicted proteins | sample 1637871 | NCBI WGS metagenome assembly FSWB01 (sample SAMEA3914789, study PRJEB12502) | metagenome | biome: forest; material: soil | place: Canada | collected 2011-07-03 | depth 0.3 m
CTTGATTGATTTCGAAGCGAGTGCCGCAGGCAGCGGAGGTACAGACATACGTGTGGGTATGCGGTGAGACGGTTCCGTCACGGCGCCGATAGGCTCGGGAGACCATCTCATCTCGGGGCACGTTGCGTAGTTGAGCCTTGCAGCGAGGGCACGACTGCACATCGGGTTGTGGGCCTGGCAGGTTAGCCATTCAAGTCTCCGGTGTCGTTCAGTTTCTAGACGAGTGGATTCAGCAGAGCCAGAAGCTGTGTCGCTGTCATTCCAGCCGCCCGAAGGTTTTTCGTCAAATTGATGTGTGGATGAGACGAGCCGGTCGAGGCAACCCGCAGCGTGCGCTCCAGGGCGAAATCTTTGATGAGGATTTTCTCAATCAGCTTCGCGCGCACAGTCTCACGCCACGTTTCGTTCATGTCGCCCCTCTCTGCATAGGCGACAGAGACAGGGTCTGTCATGTTGAAATGTGACCGCAAGGGGTCAAAGATCAAGTACGGACTGGCCGCTCGATGTTCCCAGTCTTCATGTCCTGGCGGAAATCGCTCAAACTGCTCCATTCCGCCGGTGGCCGCTGGCCTGACAAGTACGTTGAAGTGATCGCGATATGGGAGCAGCGTGGGATTCGCCCAGAAGATGCGCCGATCGTCGATTCGGCTGCCAACGGTTCCGTAGCCTGCAAACAGATAGTCGATGGGATCCGCGGCCAATGCTCTTCGAGCGCAAAAGAAGACGACGGCGTCATCGATCTGAACCAGCCGGCGTACGTTTGGCCGACACACGCCCCAGCCAGCACGTCCCGGTGATCCTTGCAAAAACTGAGCACTGAAGAATGAGGGATCGTCACCCCAGTCGTAGATTGAGTTCCCTGTGTTGAGCTGCGCGTTCAGTTCCGCAAGTTGCGCATCGCCCGCTGCAGCCTCGACGACGCACTCACGAAGCCGCTGATCTGCTGGAATGAACTGGCGGTAGACGCAAACAAACACCGTCGGTGGGCGATCGGGCCTCTTCAAGGGCTGAACGACGGTCTTCGGAATCGATGTGCGGGAGCGCGAAGAAGGACCGCAGGCCATTGCAATATCCGTCTGTGTACGTGCAAGTTAGGACTGCGGTGAGGATAGTCACTGCTTCGCGAGATCCGGCCTAGACATCAGAGGCTTCGTGACGAATGTCACCTCTGAACGGATGACGACGCCAGCGTCACCTGGCCAAGAATGGCCGTTGGGCGTCTATCCCCTTGACGAAGCTCGAGTCTGCTGAGCCTCCATGATTTCCGGGAGGCTCTCTTCGATCCAGTTCGCCAGCGCGCCCACGCGCTTGGCGACTTTGTGTCCCAACGGCGTCAACGAATATTCGACATGGGGAGGAACGACAGGCAACGAGACACGATCGACAAAGCCGTCGGCCTCGAGCCACTTCAGGGTCTGGGCGAGCATTTTTTCGCTCACGCCTCCGACCTTGCGTCGCAACTCGCTGAAACGATGCATTCGCTCCATCAGGACCAGCAGCAACAGCACACCCCATTGGCTCGTGACATGGCGGAGTACGACCCGCGACGGGCAGTCGGCAGATAGGACGTCAGCGCAGTGAGTCTGAGCAGCCTCGAGGGCGGGGGAGGGTTCGGGCATCGCGTCATCGGCCATGGAGCTAACCTTTTGGTGCGTACTTACGATAAGTAAGCTTAGTAGGTATTCTAGGTGCTTCTCGCATCCACCAAGGAAATTTCATGATCGTCGTCACTGGAGCAACCGGCCAGCTTGGCCGTCTCGTCATCGAACAACTGTTGACCAAGGTCGCACCGAGTGAGATCGTTGCAGCCGTCAGGAGCCCTGAGAAGGCTGCTGATCTGGCAGCCAAGGGCGTCACCGTTCGCCAGGCGGACTACACGCAGCCTGAGACCCTCAACACCGCTTTCGCCGGCGCGGACAAGGTTCTGCTCATTTCCTCGAGCACTGTCGGTCAACGTGTCGCGCAGCATCGTGCCGTGATCGCAGCCGCAGCGAAGGCTGGTGTCGGGCTGATTGCCTACACCAGCGTCCTCAATGCCCGCAACTCGCCGCTGGGCCTCGCAGCCGAACACAAGGAAACGGAAGACATGCTCAAGCTGAGCGGCATCGACCATGTTCTCCTGCGCAACGGTTGGTACTCGGAGAACTATGCTGGAGCTGCTCCGAAGGCGCTGCAGCACGGCGTGGTGATGGGCGCAGCGGGCGAGGGGCGCATTGCCTCAGCTGCCCGGGCCGACTACGCGGCGGCCGCGGCCACGGTCATGACGTTGGAATCGCAAGCGGGCAAGGTCTACGAGCTCGCCGGCGACACGTCGTACTCGCTGAGCGAGCTTGCTGCCGAGATCGGCAAGCAGTTGGGCAAGGAGATCAAGTACGTGAACCTGTCGCAGGTCGAATACAAGGATGCGTTGTTGGGGTTCGGCTTGCCGGCTGGCCTGGCCGCACTGCTAGCCGACTCCGACGTCGGGGCCTCCAAAGGCGGTCTCTTCGACGACAGCCATGACCTCAGCCGACTGATCGGTCGCCCGACGACACCGATTGCTCGGACGATCGCCAAGGTGCTGAAGGCCTGATCGTCGCTCGGGGTGCGCCTCACGCCCGCATTGCGCGCCCTGATCTACCGGCCAACGTCGTACCCACAACCCTTGACGCCTATGACCACCAAACTCCACTACGTCCACGATCCATTGTGTGGATGGTGCTACGCAGCCGCACCGCTCGTCGCAGCGGCCCAACAATTCATGACTGTGGTTCCGCACGGTGGCGGCATGCTGAGCGGACCAAACCGCCGCAAGATAGCAGCCGGCTGGGGAGAACACGTCATGCCGCACGATCAACGTATCGCCAAACTCAGTGGACAACCGTTCGGTGAGGCTTACTTCGAAAAACTGCTGCGCGACGAAGACGCAATGCTCGACTCGGATCCGCCGATCGCCGCGATCATGGTCGCAGATCGCATGGCGGGCTCGGGGCTTGAGATGCTTTCGCGCGTGCAGACCGCCCACTACGTGCACGGACGTCGCATCTCGGAACGATCGACGCTGGTCGATATCGCAAAGTCGCTCGGTCTTGACGAGCAGGTCTTTGGCAAGCTGCTCGACCAAACTTTGATCGACGGCCTGCAATCGCACCTGGCCGAAGCTCTTCGACTTCTCACGATCGTCGGACGTCGTGGGTATCCGACGTTCATCCTTGAGCGTGATGGCGACCTACAGCAGGTGGATTCCGCGTCCTATCTCGGCAAGAGCGAGCAGTGGGTCGAACATCTTCGCGGGCTCGTCTCTGCTTAATGCAAGTTTCGTCGACGCTTGATCATGCTGCGTGATCGAGCGACAACTACTGCAGAGACCCCGCAGGCGTCACGGAAGGGGAGATCCGCTTCGCGCTTAGACACAGGATTTGCAAGCGCATGGAGCGCGCGGCAAGGTAGCGAGATAGTCATCTCAGATGCCAAATGCGGCCGCGAAATCGTCTGAGATGATCGCCTCGAGTGCTTCGTTCAACGCCGCAGTCTTCTCGACGCCATACGCCTTTTCGAAGCGCTCCTGCGCTTGCTTCCAAAGTCGCTTCGCCTTCGCAATTTTCGTGCGTCCGGCAGGAGTGAGGACGACTCTGCGTGTACGGCCATCCACTTGATCACGCATCTGCTCGACGAGTCCGTCGCGTTCGAGCGGCTTGAGGCTGTGGGCCAGGGCCGACTTGTCGATGACCATGTCCTTTGCCAGCTCGGTCATCGTTGGCGGCAACTTGCGCCGTTCGATATGGACAATGAGTTGGTACTGGGACAACTTCAAGCCGCATGGCTCGAGGACGTCGTCATAGAGCTGCGAGATCCTCCTCGTCGCCTTGCGCAGAGATCCACAGCTGCAGGTCGGGTCGAACTGAAAGGAAGGCTTCAACGATGACGTCATGGGTCGTGTTTCTACAGCAATCTCGGTTATGGCTATTGGCTTACGCCAATAGGTAATGATACTGCGAGGCCGTGTGGAACGGGGCCGTGACTCAGCTTGGCCGAGCAGCGACAGCATGGTGAAACCCGCTCAGCAGTGAGGAAAATGCCACTGAGCGTGCCGGCCATGTCTGTGAGCCAGCAGCTCTCTGGCTTGACACATGATGGCATATGCCATCAAATGAAGTTGCGGTGCGAAGACCTGAATCGCAGAGATGTGACCGGATCGCATGTTCAGCCAAGTGACCCGGTAGGGCGTCGAGTCCATCGCGTATCCAGGAGAAGACATGCCTCTCGTTCGAATCGACCTTTCTGCCGGGAAGTCCGACGATTACCGCTCGACCATCGGTGACGTGATTTACGAGGCGATGGTCTCGGCGCTCAACGTGCCGAAGGACGATCGCTTCATGGTCATTGGTGAACACGCGCCCGCGAACTTGGTAGCCGACAAGGCGTACCTCGGAATCGCACGATCAGAGGACGTGGTCTTGATCCAGGTCACGCTCAACGAAGGGCGCACGGTAGAAATGAAGAAAGCCTTCTTCATGGCGGTGGCCAAGGGCTTGCACTTGCGCCTCGACATGCGCATGGAGGACGTATTCATTTCGCTGGTCGAAGTGCCCAAGCAGAACTGGTCGTTCGGGAACGGCGAGGCCCAGTACGCATGAACGATCCGGCGCAGGCGTAAACTGCGTGCATGTACACCGATTGCTACTGCACTCAGTTTCGTCGCGCGTCGAATGCGTTGACGCGCATCTACGACTCAGCGCTCAGCCCCGTCGGGCTGCGAATCACGCAGTTTTCGCTCTTGCGCTCGCTCGGTCGCCTCGGTATGGCCAACACGACGCAGCTGGCAGCCGAGTCGGCGCTCGACAGAACAACGATTTCACGCAACGTGAAGCTCCTGATCGAAAGCGGCTGGGTTGACGTCGAAGAAGCGAAGGGCGACAAACGCGAACGCGTTTTAACCCTGAACAAGGCGGGCAAGCAAAAGATCGCTGACGCGATGCCATTTTTCCTAGCTGCACAACAGACTGTGGAGAAAGGCACTGAGAAATCGCTTCTCAGTCCGTCGAACGATCGCCTCCTGCTCGCCCTCGAGAAAATTCAGGAGGCAGCAGCCTCCACCTTGGATTGAACCCTCGCAACGATGCAATTCATTGCGAGCGGCCCGAACATTCCGGACGCGCCACTCGAGGCGAACGAAGAGGGCCGGTTCGTATTGTTTTGCGGTGCAGGAATCTCCTACCCAGCTGATCTTCCTTCGTTTGGCGACTTGGTCGAACGAATGCACAAGGTCCGCCTGGCGCAACCGACATCCATGCGAAGGATGCGTTCCCCGTGGCTTTTGAGACGGTGAGGACTTGGGTCAGACCGTTGTCGCGCCCAAATGGCGTCGCCTACGAGCTCAAGAATTCAGGCCATTGCACGACTCATCCGAACGCATCGCTCGATCTTCTTAGCAGTGTGATTCCTGAACATCTCGACTATCCGCCCCCGGATGTCGTGAGCTGCCTGGACGCAATGAGGGTGGCAGCACCCGCCTTGGCGCAGACCACGCAGTTCCAGCGAATCGACCGGATCGTCCGGCCGGGAGGCTAGTGTTCGAGAGCCGGCGACGCGGTCGTTGGCCAAGACTCGAGGAGTTGCTCGAAGGCGGGCGCACATGCGGAGGGTTTACGCTACGTTGACTCACCCCGAGGCGCGTCATAGAGTGCATGTACACGCAATAATAGGTGTGTCGGTCAACGCGCTTCACACCATAGAGGAAGCCATTCAGTTCGAATTTATTGGATTAACTGCGTGTATCACCACGCAGTTGAATCGACCCAAGACAGACCCACAACTACACCGGAGATAGCAATGCCCACCTACACCGTCTCGGCGCCAGCCGGCCACTTGTCGCTCGAGCTCAAGAAGAAGATTGCCTTCGAGGTCACCCGCACCCACAACCAGGTGACGGGAGCACAGACCTTCTTCGCCCAGGTGATGTTCCAGGACATTCAAGAGGGCAACTGGTTCATGGGCGGAGCCCCTTTGGACGGCAAGCAGTACTTCATCCAAGGGCAGATCCGAGGCGGGCGCACGCCGGAGCTGAAAAGCAGGTTGCTGCTTGGACTGCGTGACGTGCTAGCCACGTCGATAGATGTTCCGAAGACCGCGGTATGGAGCTACTTGATCGAACTGCCGCCATCGCACATGGTCGAGTATGGGTATGTGCTGCCGGAGCCTGGCAGCGAGGCGGCTTGGCTTGCCCAGATGCCGCCGGAAGACAGGGCGCTCATGGAAGGCGTGGGGCGCTGAGCGCTCTCTGAACCAATCAATTGATCACGTGCGCCGAGGCGCGCGTGGCTTCGTCACGCCTGCCGGAACCGCCATGCAAATCGCAACCCTCGCCCAAACAGAAGCGCAACCTGGCATGACGCCGGAACAGCGCAAGATCATCTTCGCGTCGTCACTCGGTACCGTTTTCGAGTGGTACGACTTCTATCTCTACGGCTCCCTCGCCGCCATCATCGGCAAGCAATTCTTTGCGGGGATCAATCCCACGGCTGGCTTTGTATTTGCGCTGCTGGCCTTCGCAGCAGGCTTTGCCGTCAGACCCTTCGGGGCGCTGATTTTCGGCCGCCTCGGTGACATGGTGGGGCGGAAGTACACCTTTCTGATCACGATCCTGATCATGGGTTCGTCGACCTTTCTAGTCGGCATGCTTCCGACCTACGCGACATGGGAAATCGGTGCATCGGTGTGCCTGATTCTTCTTCGTCTTCTCCAAGGACTCGCGCTCGGAGGCGAATATGGTGGTGCCGCGACCTACGTCGCCGAGCACGCACCGAAAGATCGGCGCGCCTCGTTCACATCCTGGATCCAGACGACCGCGACGCTTGGATTCTTCCTCTCGTTGATCGTCATTCTTGGCACCCGCTTGTTTCTGGGCGAAGCCACCTTCGCTGACTGGGGATGGCGCATCCCGTTCTTGTGCTCGATCTTGCTGCTCGCCGTCTCCGTTTGGATCCGGATGTCCTTGAACGAGTCGCCCCTGTTCGCCAAGATGAAGGCGGAGGGAAAGCTCTCGAAGGCTCCGATCACAGAAGCCTTCGCCGAGTGGAAGAATGCCAAGCTGGTGCTGATCGCGCTGTTTGGCCTGGTCGCCGGCCAGTCCGTGATCTGGTACTGCGGACAGTTCTATGCGCTGTTCTTCTTGACCCAGACCGTTCGAGTCGACCCCGTCACAGCGAATTTGCTCATCGCCGGCGCGCTGCTCGTTGGCGTGCCGATGATCGTCATGGTTGGTAGGCTGGCGGACCGAATCGGACGCAAGCCGATCATGCTCGCGGGATTCGCACTGTCGACGCTGCTCTACTTTCCGCTCTTTCACGCCCTGGTGAGCGCGGCAAATCCTGCCTTGGCTGCAGCTCAGAAATCCGCGCCCGTTACGGTCGTTGCGGATCCCGCCGCTTGCTCATTCCAGTTCAACCCTGTGGGCACATCGCAGTTCACGAGGTCGTGCGACATAGCGAAGTCATTCCTGGCGCAGTCCTCGGTGAGCTACACCAACGAGGATGCGCCGGTGGGAAGCAAAGCCAGTGTTCGTGTTGGCAGCACCGTCATCGAGAGCTTTGAGGGTGGTGGGTTGACACCCGTGGAACGGAAGGCGAGGGCGGCTGAGTTTTCTGCAGTGATGACGAAGACGATCCGGGCGGTGGGCTACCCTGCAACGGCAGACAAAGCCGCGATCGACTACCAAAAAACGATGTTGATCCTCATTGCGCTGGTCGCATTGGTGGCACTTGTCTACGCGCCTATCGCGGCGGTCTTGGTCGAGCTTTTTCCGACACGCATCCGCTACACGGCGATGTCGTTGCCGTATCACATAGGCAACGGCTGGTTCGGGGGCTTTCTCCCAACGACGGCGTTTGCCTTGGTCGCGGCGACTGGCAACATCTACATGGGTCTCTGGTACCCCATCGTGATCACAGGCGTCTCCTTCTTCGTGGCGCTGTTCTTCCTGCCTGAAACGAAGAATCGATCGCTTGACGACTGAACAAGAAGCTCGGCGACGTCGACACGAGCCGTTCGAGAGAGCAGAGTTCCATCATCGCCGAGCTCTCGACCTTGGATTCGACGCGGACCGTGTTGACAGGTAATGGCATATGCCATCAAATCGGCTGAACCCTGCACGAATCGAAGGTTAAGGGTTCGGTGCGCGCCGCCTAGACATGTCGAGGCGACGATTGCCTTCCTTCTGAATGCCTCACTCATCTCGGGAAACCTCTATGAAGCCGCTCATCTCGCTCGTCAGTGACACCGAGACCCGTCCCACGGCGGCAATGCGCCAGGCGATTGCAAACGCCGAGGTCGGCGACGAACAGCGCGGTGAAGATCCGACCGTCAACCGTCTCCAGTCGAGAGTTGCTGAACTTTTGGGCAAAGAGGCTGCTCTTTGGTTTCCCGGGGGCACCATGTGCAACTTCGTGGCAATCAAGGTGCACACGCGACCTGCCGACGCGTTGATTTGCGACTGGATGGCTCACATTGTTCGTGCTGAGTCTGCAGGGGTAGCGACCAGTTCCGGGCTCCTCATGGAGCAGATCCAAACGGAGCGGGGGATCTTCACACCTGACGATGTCGATGCAGCGCTTGGTCGACTCGAAACAGTCGGCTCGCCATACGGGCCACCGCCGCGCATCGTGTGTGTTGAACAAACGCACAATTTTGGCGGCGGCGCTGTCTGGACGCTCGCCGAGATGCAAGCTGTGTCACGGCGGGCTCGCGAGGAGCGCCTGGCAATGCACATGGACGGCGCACGTCTCATGAACGCGGTCGTCGCATCAGGGGTATCGGCCGCCGACTTTGGGGCGTGCGTCGACAGCCTATGGATCGACTTCACCAAGGGGCTCGGCGCTCCCATCGGAGCCATGCTCGCCGGCGACAAGGATTTCATCGCCGAGGCACGGCGTCAAAAACACATTTTTGGCGGTGCGATGCGCCAGGCTGGCATCGCGGCGGCAGGATGCCTCTACGCACTGGATAACCACGTCGATCGGTTGGCGGAGGACCATGACAATGCGACACGGTTCGCCGACGGTCTACAGCAGATTGAGGGGATCAAGGTACGAACAACGAAGCCCGAGACAAACATGGTGTTCTTCGACACCTTTGCGACCGGTCTTAGTCACATTGCGTTCCTCGCGCGGTTGCAAGAACACGGGGTTCGCATGGGCAATGTTCGGGGCGAGATCCGCGCCGTCACGCACCTCGATATCTCGAAGGCTGACATTGACGCCGCGCTCGAGGCAGTTCGAGCGGTCGTCCTTTCGTAGGAGGGGTCGATGCGCCCGCGCGGATGGATTGCTCTGCCTGGGAGCGCCGCGACAGGCTGACGCGGCGGAGATCTAGGAAACGCCCGCGGGTCTGCGTTTTTCGCAGACCCGCGGCGTTTTACCGGCTCGCCATCAAGATGTCAGCCATCCGCTCGCCAATGATGACGGTAGAGGCCATCGTGTTTCCGGTGGACACGCGCGGCATCACCGATGCGTCCGCGATCGACAGGCCCTGAACGCCTCGCACTGACAGCTTTCCGTCCACGACCGACATCTCGTCGCGGCCCATCTTGCAGGTGCAGCTCTCGTGGAAGTACGTGCCTGCGGCGTTGCGGATGAAGTCCTTCATGGCGTCTTCTCCCAACGCCCCGGGCATCACTTCCCGCTTGACGAAGTCTCTCATCGGGGCCGAGTTGCCGATCTCCCGGCACAGCTCGATGCCGCGCATCAGCGCCTTCACGTCATCGGGATGAGTCAGGAATCCGCCATCAACCACGGCCATGTCCGCGGGATTCTCCGAGGCTAGTGTCACCCTTCCGCGACTCTTGGGACGCACCAATCCAGGGGAGATCGACCACGAACCTGCCGGCGGATTGAATTGAGGCCCGGTGACTTCGGACGCGTACGGAACTTCGATCTGGAACGGCTGCAGATCCGGCGTGTCGAGCGAAGGATCGCTCTTCCAGAAGAACGTCGCTTCCGCCGCGTTGTTGGCCGGTGGCAGTGGCGTGTTGTATTCCCAGATGCAGCCGGCCATCAGCACGTGATCCTGGAAATTGCGGCCTACGCCTGGCAGGTGGTGCTTCACCTTGATGCCGTGACGCTTCAGCTCAGCCTCGTCACCGATGCCGGCGAGCATCAGGAGCTTCGGAGTGTTCATGGCGCCGGCGCTGAGGATGACGCGACGAGATGCCTTCACCGACGTCAGCTTGCCATCGCGCATGAACGTGACACCGGTCACGCGATTCCCCGCCATCGTCAGGTCGTGCACCTCCGCTCCGGTCAGCAGCGTGAGGTTCGGTCGCTTCAGAGCGCTGTACAGATAGTCTGCAGGCAAGTTGCGCCGCCGTCCGTCGCGGATGCGCAGGTTCGCGATCGCGACGCCGCCGTCGCCTTCCATCATCTTGCCGTTCTGATCTTCGAATCTGGGGATGCCTGCTGCTGCCGCGCCTTCAAGCATGGCGTGTGCGATCGGATTCGGATTTCTGGCGGGTTCGATCCAGAGCCGGCCGCCTTTGCCGCGACGACCCGGATCAGGCACGCCTTGCCAGTCCTCGATGCGCTTGTAGATCTCCAGGACGTTCGCGTAGTTCCAGGCGGCCTCGCCGGTCTCGGCGGCCCAGAAGTCGAAGTCGTTCTTGTGACCGCGAGACCAGACGGTTGCGTTGATGGACGAGCCGCCGCCGACAACCTTTCCCATTGGCAGGATCAGCGCGCGGTTGTTCACGGCCGGGCTCGGCGTTGCGCTGTATTTCCAGTCGCGTTCGCTGCGGATATTGGCTGGCCACATGCCAGGGTTGAGCACTGGTTCCACGCGATCTGTGCCACCCGCTTCGAGCACGAGTACCCGCGCATGCGTTTCGGCCGCGAGGCGGCCGGCCACGACGGCGCCGCCGCTTCCCGATCCCACGACGATGTAGTCGTACTCGGGCTGAACGTTCTTCGCGTTGTAGAGCTGGGTGATGGCCGCATCACTGCCTTGATCGGCCATGACCTGGGCCATCGAGAGGCTGGAACCAGCGGCGATAGCCAGTCGGATGAAATCGCGACGCCCGAGGCGTCCGCGATAGAGCGCGTCTTCCAGCGAATTCAGTGTGTCGCCCCGCTCAAGATCAGGTGTCTTTAGATTCTTCATGAACAGTCTCCAATCAGTCGAGTTTTTGTGGTGGATGCGTGCCGATCAGAAGATCTGCAGCAGGCGCACGTTGAAGCGCGAGTTCTCGCGAAATCCGTTGTCGACATTCAGGTCGCGTCCCCACGTCGCGAGCAACTGTGTCTTCGGGCCGACGAACGCGGCGGTGCCAATCTGGAACTTCGTGTTGTTGGAGCCGTTGTCCAACGAGGTTCCGCCCAATGACTGGTTGCCCACGTGGGACCAGGACGCCCCGGCACGCAGATCCCATGCCGGAGTCAACGCATAGCGAGCGAAAGCCTGGATCTGAGCGGTCGCCGACTGCTTCAGCGATTGACCTTGCGCATCGCCCTTGTCATTGCGACCGTACGCGGTTGCGTCGGCGGAGAGGTCAATCGTGACCGCCTCGCTGGCGGGAAAGATCGCGCCGACCTGCAGAGCATACTTCCAGCGGTTCTCGCCCAGGTTGAGCGGCTTGCTGACGTCATAGCTTCCGGTCGGCAGGTACAGAAAGGGTGTGATGCCGACATAGGTTCTGTTCTTCGCGTCGTTGACGACCCACACGGTGGCGGCCAGGATCAGGTCGGCGACTCCGCTGCCCTTTCCTAGCGCCGGACCCAGGTCGCCGGTTCCCTTCAGTTGCCCGAACGGCAGCAGAAATTGCGGGTCGACGATGAGGCCGCCGATGTTCATGAAATGGATGCCGCGAAGGATACCAATATCGGAGTCGAGGCCGTTGTCTCCCGGTACGGCGTTTCCATGCGCATTGAGGCGATTTCGTTCGGCGTGCTGCGCGTAGAGAAGTCCCACGTTCGTGCCGTCCGGCAAGGCCGTGTAGTCGCCCGCGTCGATGTCGATGGCCTGTGCACCGCTGGTAACGAGTGCGAGAACTGCGCCGGCAAAGGCGGCTTGGATGTTGCTATTCATGAAGTCTCCATAGAAGTCGTGACTCGTAGGTCCGACGGTTTTTGACGTAAAACTCTAGGCGCCGCCCACGTGCGGAACCGCATGGCACGCGCACTTCGGTGCCAGGTGGTTGACGCGAATCGGTCGGTTGCGCTCAGGTCGCTCGCCGAGCACGGCGCGCGACGCCGTCGCGCCGTCAGAACGGGTACTGGATGCCCTGTTCCATCACGCTGACCCATTGGGACTGCGTGAATTCATCGACGTTGGCGGGGCCGCCGAAACGCCCGCCGTTCCCCGAAGCCCCCATGCCGCCGAACGGCACGTGGAACTCGTTGTTCACGGTTTGATCGTTGATGTGGACCATGCCCGTGTGGAGTCGATGGGCGATCGCCGTCGCACGTGGCGTGCTGCGCGAATGGATGGCAGCGGCGAGTCCGTAGGGCGACGAGTTGACCAGCGCGACGGCTTCGTCGTCCGTGTCGAAGACGGTAATCGGCGCGACCGGCCCGAAGATCTCCTCGCTGAACGCCGCCATCTCGGGACGAACGTCGGACAACACTGTTGCGCGGTAGAGCAGCCCGTCGCGTGTTGCGCCGGCCACCACCTTGGCACCATCACGAATCGCGTCCTGGACGATGCGGTCGACGCGTGCTGCTTGGCGTTCATTGATCAAGGGACCGAGATGCGCCGGGCCGGCGTTCGGATCTCCGGCGTGCAGCTTCGATGCGCGTGCACCCAGAAGATCGGCATAGCGGGGGGCGACGCTCCGGTGCACCAGATGCCTGCCGGCCTGCATGCAGATCTGTCCCTGGTGCAAGAACGCACCCCAGGCACCGCTGGAACTTGCGATATCGAGATCGGCGTCGTCGAGAATCACGATCGCGTTGTTGCCACCGAGTTCCAGAGCGCACTTCTTCAGAAGACGCCCGCAGGTCTCGCCGATGCTGCGTCCGACCGCGGTGGAGCCCGTGAATGAGATCATCGACACCGCGTCATGGCGAACGACAGCGTCGCCCGTCTCGGGACCGCCCGGTAGCACCTGCAGCACGCCTTCTGGGAGTCCCGCATCGGCGAACACCTGCGCAATGAGCGCGCCACCGACGACCGGTGTCTGGACATCCGGCTTAAGAAGCACTGCGTTTCCGAGGGCCAGCGCGGGCGCGACCGATCGCATCGACAGGAGCAGCGGGAAATTCCAGGGTGCGATGACCCCAACCACACCGACGGGAACTCGGCGCCAGTAGTTGGTTCGACCTGGCATGGACGAGGGGAATATCGTGCCGGTGGGCTGCATCGGCAGCGCTGCACTCATCAGGATCTGCTCGTAGCTCGCATGCAACTCCCAATCTGCCTTCGGAGGGATCGAGCCGGCCTCCCGAACGTTCCACTGTTGGAATTCGGTGGCGCGCTCCTTCAGCAGACGTGCGGCCTTCCGCATCACGGCTGCGCGCTGATCGAACGGTGTCGCTGCCCATGCAACCTGAGCTGAGGCGGCACCGCGTGCGGCCTCGTCGACGTCGCGTTTGTCCGCCAATCCCATGTGCGCCAGCGTTGCACCGGTTGCCTTTTCGAGCACATCGATCGTGCCACCGTGAGCTTCGCGCCAACCGTTGACGAAGATGCGGCCGTTCCATGGGTTGGCGTCGCGATTTGTCATCTCTTGTCTCCTGATTTGAAAGTCGCGGTCGACTGCATGTTTGCCGCTGAGCTAGTCTTCGCAAGACTCATACCGTCTTTGTGGGGATTTGGTGTACGGCCAGAAACTTGTTCTGCGTCATGGGCTTGCGATGAAATCGACGCCGTTGGCGTGCATGCCAAATGCCGCATGGCGTCTCATATCGAGACGGGACAGTCTCGACTGTGGAATTCGTGCCGAAAGTGAGACGAGAGCGCTCGGTGAAAACCATCTTGCTAGCACCGCTCGTCACCACCAAGATCCAGGTTTGGCTCAGTCTCTAGCCCCTTCCAGTGCCCAATTCCTCACCACTCATCGCTTACCAGCCGGAAGCCATCTGGAGCGCACGCCGGGCGTTTTTCGACGAAGGCCGGGAGGTGGTTGGCCAGATCGGCGATGCGGTGATGCGCTCGTGGCGGCGCTGCAACGATCAAGGTCGTCGAGTTCAGGATGCCGTTGAGTTCGCTCCGGTTGATCACGCGTCCCTGCAATTGCTGATGGAGCGCAATCGGGCGCTGCTGCAGGTCGCGCAGCCGGAGCTGGGGTCGCTCGCCCGTTCCGTCTCGGATGCAGGCTACGCAGCGCTCCTGACAGATGCACGAGGTCACGCGCTTGCGGTGGAGGGCGCGATCTCATCGCACAGCGCGCCGTTGCGCCACGCCTTTCGTGCGGGGGTGGATCTGTCGGAGGCATCGATCGGCACCAATGCGATGTCCGTCGCGATGTCCGAACAGCAGCCAGTGAGCGTCTGTGGACCCGAGCACTTCTTTTCGGATGTGCAGATCTTCCATTGCTGTGCCGCTCCCGTGTTCGATCCGCAGGGAGACGTGATAGGTGCGGTAGACGTCAGCCACGACATGCCTGGCATGCTCCGAAGCGCCCTGTGGCTCGCCAGTCGTTGCGCCCAGCGTATCGAGCGTCGCCTCTTCCAGGGCCTGCCGTCATTCCTTCATCTCGAGATCGACGTTGACGAAGGTTTCACGACCGCGGGGGGTGCGTCGACACAGGCCTGGCTCGCACTCGACGACGACGGGCGACTTGTCGCTGCGAGCCGGGCCGCACGTCATTTGATGGGATTGCCACCCCATCTGACTGGCCTCGCCTTCGCCGAGCTCTTCGACACCCGCTTTGGAAGCTGGCTCGCGCTACTGGAAGGATCGTCCCAGGGCTTGCCGCTGCAACTGCAGGGCGGGGTGCGCCTGCGCGCACAGGCGATGGCCGGCACGTCGCGTCGGGCGTCTGCGATCGCCTTCGCGGCGTCGCCTTCGCCTATCGCGGGCAGTGTTCCCCGGGCGTCCACGCCCAGGCTGCGTGCCGGACCCCCAGCCTTCGGTGACGAGCGATTGACTCGCGCCTTTGAGCAGGCACTGCGCGCGTTGAGCGCCGATCTCCCCATCCTCCTGACAGGAGAGACGGGGACAGGCAAGGATGTCACGGCGCGCGCGCTGCATGCCGCCTGCGGGCAAGCGGACGGGCCTTTCATTGCGCTCAACTGTGCCGCCATCCCAGCTGAATTGCTGAGTGGTGAGCTGTTCGGCCACGTCGACGGCGCCTACACCGGGTCCCGCCGCGGCGGTGCGATTGGCAAGATCGAGGCGGCACATGAAGGGATCTTGTTCCTCGACGAGGTCGGAGACATGCCCCTTCCGCTTCAGGCAGCGCTTTTGCGCGTCCTGGACAGTCGTGAGGTGGTTCGGCTCGGTGACACCAAGGCCCGCCAAGTCAATGTGCGCATCATCTGCGCCACCCACCGAGATCTCGCCCGATGCGTTGCAGAGGGTCGGTTCCGCGAGGATCTCTTCTATCGGGTCACGGGTCACGTGATGACGTTGATCCCGCTTCGTGAACGTGCGGACTTCGATGCGCTGCTCGACTCACTGCTCGTACAAGCGGGTGTGCCAGTGACGAATGTGTCCGGACCTGTTCGTGAGCGCCTGAGAGCAGGCCAGTGGCCCGGTAACGTTCGTCAGCTGTCTCATTCGCTCAGGCGCGCACTGGCGCTCGCAACGCCGGATGTTCCGCTGTCTTGGTCCGATTTCGAATCGGGCGGCATCCTACCTATCGAGAGTCACTCCGCGCCGGCGGACAAGGGCATGCTCCGCGCGGCGCAGGATCGCGCCATTGTCGCGGCCATGAAGGATGCAGGCGGGAACGTCACGGAGGCGGCGCGCCGTCTCGGCATGGGGCGTGCAACGCTCTATCGCAAGGTGAAGGAATTCCGGGAGTCGCCTCGCGGTCGGCAGTGAGCGGCTGATTGCTCGATCCGCACTGCAATCAGTGCTTCTTTGCTGGCTTCACTGAGCGCTTTGCTGGCTTCCGAGCCGCCGGCGGAGGGACCTCCGGTCCATCGGATCGCTGCGCCGAGGGGAAGACATTCGTCCCGGAATCGAGCCACGGTGGGTTCTGCGCATACATCTCCGCTATCAGCTCCTTGATGGCCGGGATGTACCACGAGTCGTCGTTGAGCCTGTGGCTGAGAATGATCGGGGAAGTTGCTTGTTCGTCGCTGATGAGCCGATAGACCAGGTCCGAACGCACCCGTGCGGCGGTCGGTACGATGCAAACGCCCATTTCCGCAGCGACCAGGCCGAGTGCCGCCTGCAGTTCGCGGACTTCGTGCACTTCCGCGAGCTGTACGCCCTGGTCGTGAAGCAGACCGAGCACGTGATCCGCGAAGCTGGGGCGTGGCTCCTTGGGAAACACGATCAGGCGTTGTTGCTCGACCTCCTTGAGGCTGATCTGGCCCGTGCTGGCAGCCAAGGGCGAGCTGGGCGGGACGGCCAGCACGAGCCGTTCCTCACGCAAAACGGTGCGCGCCACCGAGGTGTCGCGACTTCTGATTCTGCCAAAGCCCAGGTCGATGCGGCCGGCCTTGAGTTCGTTGATCTGTTGCACCGAGTTCAAGTCCACGAGGTGGATATCGGTATCGGGGTACCGCTGGCGGAAGGTCCGAACCAGCATGGGAAGACCGCCATACAACGTCGAAGCCACGTAGGCGACCGTGATCGATTGCCGCTGATGGTGACCCACCTGGCGAGCGCTGTTCTTCATCTGTTCGACCCGCTTGGTTGGCGACAATTACCTTGGCCGGTCGACGACAACTATCTTGGCCGGTTGAGATCCGAAGCCGGGCCGGTTCGGGAGGCGGGGCTAACGTGAGCTTTTCGATGAATCGAAGGCGAGCGGGATGCCCGGCAAGAGGATCACGGACCACCAAGTGCACAAGTTCAAGCAGCACCGCAAGACGCTCACCCAGGTTGCCGCCGCCGCCAAGTCGGGTATCAGCGAACGCAGCGCCCGGCGCATCGACGGCGCAGACGCGCTGCCATCACAGAGGCCGGGACGAACCTGGCGGACCCGCGACGACCCGTTGGCCGAGGTCTGGGACGCCGAAGTCGTTGCACTGCTGAAGGTCGACAGCCAGCTCAACGCCGTCACGTTGCTCGAAGAGTTGCAGCGCCGCCATCCGGGCCAGTACGACGAAGGCGTGCTTCGCACCCTGCAACGCCGAATGCGGCAGTGGCGGGCCACCCACGGCGCCGAGCGCGAGATCTACTTCGCTCAAGAGCATCCGCCAGGTCGGTTGGGCCTGTCCGACTTCACCGTCGCCGACGATCTCGACGTGATGGTCGCCGGCATCGCGTTCAACCACCGGCTGTACCACTTTGCGCTCGCGCACTCGGGTTGGCGCCATGCCATGGTGGTGGTCGGGGGCGAGAGCTTCATCGCGCTGTCTGCCGGGCTTCAGGGTGCCCTGTGGCACCTCGGCGGCGTGCCCGAAGAGCATCGAACCGACAGCCTGTCGGCAGCGTTCAACAACCTGGCCGAAGAAGAGGAACTGACGAAGCGGTACGCGGACTTGTGCCGTCACTACGGCATGCGGGCCAGCCGGTGCAACCCAGGCCAGTCCCACGAGAACGGATCGATCGAGTCGCGCAACGACTCGTTGAAGACGGCGCTCGACCAGGCATTGCGACTGCGAGGCTCGCGCAGCTTCGACGACCGACCAGGCTACGAGGCATTTGTCGACGAGATCGTGCAGCGCTTCAACGCTCGGGTCACGAAGCGGCTGGCGGTGGAACGACCAATGCTCAAGGCGTTGCCGGTACGACGAACCGCCGAATATGAAGAGCTGCCGGCGCGCGTCAGCAAGTACGCGATCTTCCGGGTCAAGAGCGAGCAGTACAGCGCGCCGAGTCAGCTGATCGGCCACCGGCTGATGGTGCGCCAGTACGCTCAGCACATCGAGTGCTGGCTCGGCGGCCAGTGCGTCCTGCGTCGTGAGCGCGCGACGCGCCGCGATGGTCGGCACCACGCGCGTGACATCGACTATCGGCATCTCGTGGCGGCGTTGCAGCGCAAACCTGGTGCGTTTGCGCGCTGGGTGTTGCGCGACGCGGCGTTCCCCCGCGAGATCTACCGACGTACCTGGGAACGACTGTCGGCCGGCGTGCCCGAGCGCGAAGCCTGCAAGACGATGGTCGGCCTGCTGGTGCTCGCCGCCGAAGGACACGAGGCCCAGCTCGCCGACGAACTCGAGCAGCTGATCGAACTCGACCAGTTGCCCGACCTCCTCGCATTGACGCTGCTACTCTCGCCGCCCAAGAGCGACGTGCCGATCGTGACCGTCGAACTGCCATCGCTGGCGGGCTACGACCAACTGCTGGCGGTGGCTCGATGAGTGCCGGCACCAACATGGCGGATGGCCGCCTGGGACTCATGCTCAGCCAGCTGAGACTGCCCACCATCAAGCGAATCGCGGGCGACCTGTGCGCCCAGTCGGATCGCGAAGGCTGGCCGGGGCACCGTCTGCTGGAAGCCGTCCTCGAACACGAGGTTACCGAGCGCGAGACGCGGCGCATCGATCGGCATCGGGCCGAGTCGCAGTTGAGCCCGGACAAGAGGTTGTCGAGCTTCGACTTCGCAGCCGTGCCTAGCGTCTCCAAGGCCCAGGTCATGGCGCTGGCCGAGGGTCACGAATGGCTTGACCGTGGCGCCAACGTCTTGCTGTTCGGACCGCCCGGCGTCGGCAAGAGCCACCTCGTTTGCGGCCTCGGCCATGCGTTGATCGAGGCTGGTCGTCGCGTGCTCTTCGCTCGATGCAGCGACATCGTCCAGCGCCTGCAGGCCGCCCGGCGCGACATGCGGTTGCCGCAGGAATTGACCAAGCTCGACCGCTATGACTTGCTGATCCTCGACGACCTCAGCTACGTCCGGCGCGACCAGCCGGAGACATCCGTACTGTTCGAGCTGATCGCCGAACGCTACGAGCACAAGAGCCTAGCCATCACGGCCAACACGCCGTTCTCGCAGTGGGGCGAGGTGTTCGTCGAGCCGGCCATGACGCTGGCCGCGGTCGACCGCCTCGTGCACCACTCGACAATCCTTGAAATGAACGTCGAGAGCTACCGGCGCCGCGCCGCTCAGACAGGGGGGGCGCCTGCGGCGGGCAAAACCCGATAAAGATCAGCGACAACTAAAACATCCCCGCCTCAAACCGGCCAAGATAGTTGTCGCCGGGCGGCCAGGATAGTTGACGCCGGCCACGGCCTAGTGGTTGTCATTCGCGATTGCATAGAGAATGGCATAGACCAATCTACGAGAGGTGTACGTTGAACGACGCCGACCCTCCAAAATCTCGAGACCGCGCGGTGGGCCCGAAAACGGGGCCTGTTGATGAGCAGCCCAGGACATGGGCCGACTACATGGCGCTGCGCGAATCGCTGGGCGCTGTCCCGGATGATTTTCTGGCCGACCGTGAGCAAGGCTCGGAAGCTCATGATCCATTTGCCGATCTACCCGCGGACATGTTGTCCGCGGACGATCCCGCAGAAACTTTGACCTCTGAGGATGCGATCGAGGTCTTCCTAGCGGACGCAGCCGCAATCGGCGATGCAGGGTGTTTGGAGCACGCAAGAGCGGTTGCCGATCGTGCGCGTGCCACGATCAAGGCTAAGACGACAGGCGGCAAAAGGGCCTAGGCATTGGCACACAGGAATGCCGAGTTCAGGCTTGACGCAATTTCAGCAGCGTAGGCTCGGCGATCGCGGTTCACACACCAGGCGTGGTGATAGCAACGAATTTGCTTGCAAAGTAGCATCAGATTCGCTTGCGTGAACGGCGCCGCAGGCGGGCGTCTGCCGGTGTAGGCAACTGCGCATAATGTGCGTTATGTCAACTCGCAGGCGCAGGGACAAGGCGCTTCGCGCCTCCCTCGGCAAGGCCATCAAGAAGGCCCGTGCGCACTGACGGAATTGCCGTCCGTTTCCCGACACCACGCCTCGAAAATAATTGTGTCAGGTTCGCTACACAGCGGGCCGAAAAGGCCACATGCTGCACCTCATCCCGAAGCACCTTCCGGCCTTCGCAGCACTGGCCGAAGACGTCCATGCCTCACGTGCCGTACTGGCCCGAGCACTCGACGTTCACCCACGCACGCTCGCGCGCTGGATCGAAGACGACGCCGCGCCGCACGTGGCGCGCCTGGCTGTCTTCTGGCTCACGCGATGGGGTCAATCGGCGCTCGATGCCGATCTGTACAACGCCAACGCGCTCCACGCCGCCCTGGCGCGCGAGCTGCGAATCGAGTTGATGAAGGCGCAACGCCAGATAGCCCGCCTGCGGCGAGCCCTGGATGCAGCGCCTGCGGGCGCCGCGAATTCCCCGATCTACAGCGGCGAGGCGCCGCCCGTCAGCGATGCCGGCAGCGCCTTGAGGATGTAGAACGCGATCAGCGTGCAGACGACCTGCATCGCCACCTGCTTTACGAGGGGGTGCATTACCGCTGCTCCAATGCCTTCAGACGGTCGCCGTGATCGTCCAGCAGGCTCTTGTGCCAAGCCAGCTTCGTGGAGATTACTCCCCACGTCACCAGCCCGTTGCCGATGGCACTCAGGATCACAACGACCAATTCGTCAGGCATCGACATGGCTTCAGGCCGGGGTCGATTCGGGCAGCACGGCAGCGAGCGCGCCGCCCACCACCGTGATGATCGCCACCGGGTTGTGCGTGGCGATGGCCGGCAGGATCTGCGCGGCAAAGGCGGCAATGCCGGCGTAGGTCGAGGGTTCCTTCAGTCGGGCGAAAAGCCAGTTCATGGTGCTTCCTTTCGGGGGTTGTGACCCGTCACCAGCCTGCGCCGGATCCGTAGTCGATGGGGTTGCTGTAGAACGCCGTGTTGGCGTCGTTGTTACCTGTCGTGGCCGCGTTCGCGCTGGTCAGCGTGGCCTGATTGGCCGCAGCCAGCGCCGCATTCGCTTCCGCGTTCGGGTCGCTGATCGTGGCGTCTCCGACCTTGGTGCCGATCCAGTCGCCGAACGTCGAGAGCCAGCCACCGGACGCCGCGTTCGTGGCCGCTCCGATGGCGCCCACGGGGCCGGCGCCGATGTACGCGGTTTGGGGCGTGCCGTCGGCGTTCTTCGCGTTGGCGGGCGAGATTGACGGGGCGGCCTTGTACAGCCGATATCCGAGGTACGCCGCGACAGCCACGCCCGCGATGATCAGCAGGCCCTTCGTGTCGTCCAGGAAGTCCAAGCCCTTCATACGATGGTGCCCCCGTCGCTGGTGAATTCGGCGCGCAGCGCGTCGAGCGAGCGCATGCCCTGGCCCGCGTAGTTCGCGCCCGGCAGGCTTGCCCATTCCGGCGCGCACAGCGCCACGAACGAATCGAAGTTGCCGGCCTTGAGCGCATCGAGCGCCTTTCGGCCCTGGATCAGGTAGACCGCCGCCGCGTCCTGGCTCGCCTCGCTGAAGTCCGGCAGCGCCAGCGCCTTCTTGCAGCCGGCCCACGTCGCGAGCTTGATCTGATAGGCGCCCGCTGCCGTGCTCACGAGTCCGGCGTAGGTCGGCCCGAGGTTGTCCAGCGGTTCGCCGCCCCACTCCCGCGTGCGCTGGCCGCTGGCGTCGGTGTACCACTCGGCCGGGTGCCGGCTCATGTCCTGCACCGTGTGCTTGTAGCCGTAGCACACGCGATACGGATCGTCGGCATTGTCGGTGCCCTCGCTGCTCTTGATCGTGTCGAGCCCGGCCTGGACGTTGAGGTCGGCCACTGATTGCTGCATTTCTGCCCCTGCTGCCTGTGCGAATGGATTGGCCGCGTCCACGGCGTCTGCCGCAGTGCTGCCGGTGTCGGTGCTGCCGCTGCCGTTGTCGGCCGTCTCCGGCGCGTCGGCCGCGTCCTGCGTGACGTCGCCGGCCGCGCCGGCCTGGCGCTGCCAGAGCGCGAAGCCCAGGCCAGCGCACGCCAGCAAGACGAGGATCAATGCGCGGTTCATCACAGCAGCTCAAACGCGACTTGTGCGCCTGCGATTGCTCCGCTTACGCCGCCGTGATTCGTGCAAAGGTAGATGCCCCACCCTGGCGGGATGGTCAGGTTCATTTCAAAGCGGTTGTCCTGCACCGAGTTCGCGTTCGGCGTGAAGGCGTGCGATAGCCACAGCGAAGTCGCGGGCGTGTTGCTGGTCGGCGTGACTGGTGCGGCAATCACTATCGTTTCGGCGTTTCCGGTTCCTCCCGTGGAGGTGCACGATGCGTTGCGGATGCGTGCGCCCCTGAGGTTGTTGGCCGGGAGAAGCGCCGTCGCTCCGACATTGAAACCGGCGACGGTCGAGAGGCCCGAGTTCACGTTCTGGACGCCGCTGCCAATCTTGTTCGTCACGTCCACCGTGCCCGGCTGCCGGCGACTGCCGCCCTTCTCGCCGTCATCGCATACGAGAATTTGCACCGCGTTGGCCGCGCCGCTCAAGTCCTGCACGTCGAACGCACCGTAGTCCGTGGTCATGAACAGCCCGGAGACGCCGCCCTTGATCGAATCGGTTTGACCGCCCTGCGTGCTGTAGAAATTGACGGCGATCTGGCCGGTGGACGCCAGGATTTCGAAGTACGAACCCGCCTTGCGGTATGGCTGGAACCCGTTGGCGCCGAGCGTGATATTCAGGATTTCCATGGGGTCACTTTTTGATCAGGAGCACCGCCGCGAGCACGCCCACAGCCATGAGGAAATACTTCGACATTTGCGCGTTCGCCGCTGCCTGCGCCGTGCTGACGCTCGCGCTGGCCGCGCTGACGCTCGCCTGGTCGGCCGCGCCGGCCGTGGTCTGCATCGCGAGCTTGCCGATCAGGTCGCCCGTCGTGTCCAGCATGTGCTGGGCGAACGAGAGGTTGTTCTGCTGCCCCGTCTGCACCATGCCGGCGAGCGAATCGAGCGCCTTGTAGCTCGTGTCCGACACGGCGCCCGCGAGCTGGTCAGACAGCGCCGCCATCTGCACCGCGCCCTGGTCGGTGCCCGTCCAGTTGATCGTGGTCTGGCTGTTGTCGGCGACGTTGTGCGAGTCGCTCGCGTTCGTCGTCGTCGCGGTCGAACTGGTCAGGTTCTCCGTCGTGTTGCCGCTGTTGGCGACGGTGGACGTGTTGTTGCTGTCCGTCGCCGTCGAGAGCTGGTTCAACCACTGCTGCGTGGTGCTGGTGTTCGTCGTCGATGTGGACGAGTTGGTGCCGCCCGCGCCGATGGCCGTGCCGCCCTGGACGGCCTGCCGGCTGTCCGATTGGTTCTGCGTCTGCGTACTCGCCGCAGTGCTGGTGCTTTTGCCGCCGCCGCCGCCCATGGTCAGAGTTCCTTTTTCATCACGTAGCCGGCGATCCGGTATCCACGGCGCTCAGCGCGCCGCACGAGCCCCCGGCGCTCGGTCATGAAGGCGATGGCCTTCGCGCCGCTGCCGCACAGGAGCGTGTCAATTTCTTCCGACAGGCCTGCGCTCGCGCCGCCCGCCTTCACCGCCTCGACCCACAACACGCCGTTGCCCTCGTGCAGCACGACGACGGCCGAACCGCCCTCCCCGGCCACCTCGAGACAGCGCCCGTAGTGGCAGGTCGGCAGAATGTCGGCCTCGGTCATGAGCCCGCGCGCATCGCGCACCGACAGGCCCGCCAGCGCCTTCGCTGCGGCCTCCGGGGAGATTGCGCGGGTGTCGATCACTTGGCGTTCCGCAGGATGACCACGGCCAGCAGCGCGAGCCCGACGAGCACGAAGGGGGACACGCCCACCGCCGTCGCCGTCGTGGCCGTCGCCACGTGCGCGGTCTGTTCGCCCAGCGCCGCCGTCATGAAGTTGGGCAGGCCGAATTGGTCGGGCGAGTAGCCCACCGCGACAGGGGTCGCCACGCTAGGCTTTGCCATCGTGGTCGGCGTGCCGTCGCCGGCCTGCGCGGCCTGGCCGAACGCGATGTTCCAGCCCGAGCCATCCATGCCGCCCAGCGACGTGAAGAACGAGCCTTGAGCTTGCGACGGGCCAGCCGCGCCGCCCGCCCCGCCCGTCATGCTGGGGATGGTGCTGGTCGGATCCATTTCAGCCCTTGTGGAGGACTGCGAACACGAGCACGGCGCCGATCAGCAGCCACGTCGTGGGGATGCCCTTGACCATGCCACCGCCGCCCGCGCCCAGCACGCCGCCGCCGGCGCCCAGCGGCTTGACGGTGTACGTGTGACCGTTGTAGCCGGCCGTCGAGCCCGCATAGGTGTTGCCCATCACGCCGGTGGGCGAGTTGGGGAACGTGTTGTCCAGGGCCTTCGAGATGCCGTTCTGGATGCTGGCTTGCCACCACGTGACGCCGGCCTGCTGCGCGGCGGGTGGCGCCGTGTTCCAGGCTGCCATCTGCTGGCTGTCGCTGACGTCGCCCGGGAGGGTGTAGTCGAGCGGCGCGACGACGCCCAGCGCGGAGGCATCGGTGGATGCGCCCGAGAAGTCGTCGGTGTTGAGTTCGTCCATTGCTGGCGCCCTTCAGGTTGAGACCCGGAGGGGGCGCGCGTGCGCCCCCTCGCGGATCACAGTTGCGAGTTGAGCGCGAAGCCCTCGGTGTAAATCGTCAGCGTGTCGGCCGCGCTGGTCGTCACGCGGCAGTCCAGGTTCTGCACCGGGACGGCGTTCGCTCCGACAGTCGTGTACGCCGAGTTCAGCGCGTTGGAGTTCAGCGTGTCGGGCAGGAAGTCCACGACGTGGTAGCCGGCCTGCGGCGTGCGCCCGAAGTCCTGCTCGCGGAAGTTGGCGAGCGCCACCGGCAGGTCTTCGTAGATTTCCACGCCGTCACGGCGCACGCGCCACGAGGCCAGATTCACGTGCTTGACGATCTGGCGCTTGATCTGGAAGCCTTGCGGGCCGAACGGGACATACACCATGTCCTGCACCGCCGCCGCGAGCGCCTTCTGCTGCATCTGCACGCGGGTGAGGATTCGGTTCGCCGAGGGGGCGTCCACGTCGGCGTACATCACCGGGGCGGTGCCGCCCGTGACGGTGAAGGCGCCTACGTCGAATTCCATCGTGAACGACTGCACGCCGGCCTCTTGGCAGGCCGCGACGGTGCCCAGGCTCAAGCCGGCCTCGGTGCGCGCCAGTCGTTCGGTGAAGTCGATCACAAGGTACGAGGCGTTGATCGCGTTGCCCTTGTAGCCGTTGAGGATGTCCAGGTCGGCCGCCGAGTTCCAGCGCTGGAATTCCTTGTTGTTGACCTTGAGGACGATGTTCGTGATGTACGCCTTCGTCAGGCCCGTGGTGCCCAGGCTGAAGTACAGCTTCTGGTAGGTCGCGCCGAGGGGAAACGAGATCGAAGCGCGCGCCGAGGGCACGAGGTTCTGGACGTTCGGGAGCTTGATGCAACGCATCGTGTCATTTCTTCGAACCCCCCGATTCGGATTGACGGATTGGCTTGGCTCAGCCGCTGATCATCTTGTCCACGAGCGGGCCGACGGTCGGAACCTGACGGAGCACGTAGATGCCGACGAGGACGACGGCGAGGGTGATGGCGGCGGACTTGGCGTGTTCTTTCATGGATGGCTCGGGTTGGATGGTGGGGGAGAAAGAGCCCCGATTACCGCCCGGCCCGGCGTACGTAGCCACCCCCGTACCTCCGTACGTAGCCCCTACGTAGCCCCCCTCCTACGTACACCCGGGGCCGGCGCTTTTTGTGGTGCCGCCGCCACGTACAGGGCCAGCTTTTCCGTCACGCGGTTGCCTCGAATGCGGATGTGCCCCGCCTCCAGCGTCCGCGAGCGGCGGGTGTACTGGAGGAAATTGATGTCCACGCCGCCCTCCACTTCGTCCGTGAACAACTCATCGATCGCTTCCGGCTTCACGCGCACCGCGCTTGCCATGGCCTTCGAGTCCTCGACGTAGCCCAGCATGAACACGCGCACCAGCGTGGCGTTCCCAAGGAAATTCTTGTCCACGAGCGCCGGCCGCTGGCAGCACCCGAGGACGATCAAGTCCTGGTGCCGGCCCTGCGTGATGATCTGTTTCCAAGCCGGTGGCGCCCACGACGGGCGCGTGACGTCCGACAGTTCCTCGGCGATGAACACCAGCTTGCCGGCCGCAAAGGCCACGCGACAGACGATGCCGAAGGCCTCTTCGGTCTTGACCTTTGCGTCGGGCACGTACCGGATCCGGAACGGGCCGGCGCCGGCCTTCTTCACGTCGGCCACCAGCGCCGCCAGCGTCGTGACCTTGCGCGCGTGGCCGTCGTACTCATCGCGCGGATCCCACACCAGCAGGCGCTTTGGTTGCAGCTCGGCGAGCCGTCGATTGATGGACACGCCCTTGCCGCTGCCGGTCATGCCGATGTAGGCCTCGATCTGAGGCTGACTCTTGACGCTCACGCCGCCGCAGGCGCCGCCGCCCTGCCCTCTGCGTTCGCCTTCGCCGCCTCGGCCGCTTCCGCCTTCGCCCTGGCGATGGCGCGCGCCGTCAGCACCACGGGAGGCACGGTCGCCACGCCGAGGGCGATGTACGGGGCGTACGTGCCGAGCGCGCCGCCGAAGTCCCATCCGTGCTTGTCGCAGACCGCAGCGCCACCGGCCGCGATCTTCTCGACCTGGCTTTCGCTCCACACCTGATCGAACTCCGGCCACCACGCGAACATGGGCGTGAGGATCGTTTTCGCGAGGGTCAGCGCCATCGTCAGGTTCTCCAGATTGCCCATCCCGGGCGCGGGCTCCGGCTTGGCCGGCTCGCCCTCCCCTTCGATGGTGCCCAGGTCGGCCGCGATGGCGTCGAGCGCATCCGCGCCTGGTGCTGGCACCTCGGGTTCGGCAGCGGGTTCGGTTTTCGGTCGGATCATCATTTGAAGAAGCTCCATGGGATGGCCGGAGCGGGCGCTGGCGGGGCTTTCGCGGGCTCTGGCGTGGGTTCGGGTGCCGGCGCCGGTTCAGGCGCCGGAATGGGGGCAGGATCGGCCTCGGCGGGCAGGATCAGCCCGCGCAGGAGTTCGTCCGACCTGTCGGAGCGCGCGAAGACCTGCGTGTTACAGGCGTTGCACGTCAGACAGGCAAGGTTCTTCACGCTGAAAGTCAGGGATGCCCGCCTGTTGTCACAGAGCGGGCATCGGCCACGGCCCAGCGCGTTCGCACGCGCTGCCATGGTCAGACGGCCGGAGCGGGCGCCGGGGCGGCGGTCGTGTCAGCGGCCGGCGCCGGGGCCGGGGCCTGAACGGCCGGTGCGGCCGGAGCCGCTGCCGCCATCAGGCCGGCCTCGGTGAGGATGAGTTCCACGTGCGTGACGCGATCCGTCAGCGCCTGATCGGTGCCGGCCGGCGTGCTGGACACGAGGTCGGCGAAGGCTGCCGCGTCGGTCGCGAAGCTGGACACGATGGACGTGGCCGTGTGCACGTTGACGGGAACGACCTGAGCATCGCTGGTCGCGATCAGGTCAGCGAGCGCAGCAGAGTGAGCCTCGAGAGCGGCGACGATGGTGGCGAGGGTACGGGTATCGGACATGGGGGGTCTTTCAGAGTTGGGAATGCCGAACCCCCCGGTTCGATGAGCTGCGCCCAGGTCTTGAACCTGTCCGCCCGGCCGATGATCCGGCCGTCTATCACGGTCGCCCGCGTACAGTTATTGACACGAGTCCAAGGGTGAACAGCCCTGCTGCGGCTACCTTCCGCGCTACGTACTGTTTCGCCCTGCTGGGCCTGGCCTTTAACGCCCTCGCGTCCCTGCGAGGGGCTTCCAGTCATGGCAGCAGAGCCGTTCACCCTTGTCCACGCGCCGCGTGGTTTCCATTCCGACCTGGCCGACAGGTGCCACACGTCCCGCGCCGCCACGTCGTACACGCCCACCGGGCGCGGTTCGTTCGTCTCTTCGTACCGGCCCACCCGGGGCAGGCTTTCCGTGGCCATCCGCACGAGGTAGTCCCGGCCGCGCATCAATCCGCCCTGCGCCAGCACGTACAGCGCCCAATTGGCCTTGCGCATGCCCTTGCGGTTCACCGCCTCGAATGCCGTTGCCAGCCGCGCCGTCGCGCCGGCCTGGTCGGCCTCGCCCACCCGCCGCAGCTCGCGCCACACCGTCACCGGGGGCTGCCCGATGGCCTGGAATTGACGGATGCCCCAGGCGCTGGCCCACGCCTCGACTCGAGACGAATTTCCGCCGTCCAAGTCCATCTGCCCCGGCCCATCAAACGCCTCGTCGCGATGGCCGTCGATGCCCGTATCGTCGATGTTCTTCGCGATGTACTTCGCGATGTAGCCCGCCGCGTTGCCGGCCCTCATCAACACCGCCTTGACCCGGTGCGCGCGCGCGCCGGCCTCGTCGCCGGAGTCCTTGAGCCACCAGCGCCGAAGGTTCAACACGAGGCGCCAGAGCTGGCCGGGCTCGCACCACAGGAGCGCATGCCAGTGGGGACACCCATCGTGGTGGGGCTCCGCCACCCGGAAACCATAGAAACGAACACCAATACGGGCGAGGCGGGCGCGCGCCTTCGCCCAGGTCGAGCACAACCATTCGTGAGCCTCCCTCGGCGTGGCGCCCTCGTGCTTGGGGTTCTTCGCGCCGTGGCGCAGGGTCGAGTGGAACCGCGACGGCGCCGTGAGCGTGAGGAAGACGCCCCGATGCGCCGTCGTCGCCGCGAGATCCTCGCAGCCGCGAATGCGGGTCATGAGTTCGCCTCGCCGGATCGGCTTCGAACCGGGAGACTTTGCGGCAAGGTCGGCCAGCGAGTAGACCTGGCCGGCAGCGTTTTCCAGCTCCGTCGCTTCCATCATGGCGCGGTTCGCCGCGGTGCGTTCGCGATGGCGCGTGAGCGTGTCGTGCGTCACGTACGGGGTGCGCTTCGTGGCGCACACCTCCCCTGCCCTCACAGCCTCCGTCTCGCGCAGCCGTACGACGGCGCGCCGCAACTGCCGGCGCCACCACATGGCGCACTTCGCCCGCTCCAGGAAGCCCCGGAGCTGGTCGGCCTCTGGCCGCTCGCCCTGGAAGGCGAAGGCGTCGGCGCGCGCGTCGAGCGCGTGCACCTCAGCGTTCAACCATGCCAGCAGGCCCGCCGCGTCGGTGGGGCCTGCGATGGCATCGATTCGATTGCGCATCACCTCGACGCGTCGGTCAGCGAGCCCGCGAATCTCGGCGTCCGGCATGCGCGAGTGCACCGGCCGCATGCCGGCAATCTCCCGCACCTCTGCCACCTCGCGCAGAGCCTTGCCGGTACGGTCGCGCGCCTCGGCGTCGGCCTCCAGCATCCGCAGGCGCTGTCGCATCGGCGCCGGCAGGAACTGCGCGGCGCGCAGCTCGGGCAGCGTCGGCCACGGGGTGACACGCTCGAATGTCATTCGTCGTCGCTCGCGTCCTGCCGCACGCCTTTGATGCAGCACCACGCCTCAAAGTGAGTCGCGAACACCTTGAACACGGAGATGCAAAGCACCTTGCTGCCCTCGCGCGGGATCGTCACGTACGTCGTGTCGCCGGCCTCAGAGACGACGCATCCGACGCTCCGCACGATGCCCTCGACTACGCCGGCCTCGGTCGCCGCGAACACGCGGGTTCCGATCATCGGCGCGCCGAATTCCGTACGGAACGTCTGGAGTCTCACCGCAGCCACTGCGCCTCCGCGAGCCCGCGATGGATCGCGCGCGCCGCCGCGCCGAGCCTGACCTGTTCGTCGGCCGTGAAGCCGGCCCAGGCCATGGACGCCGCGTTTTCGATGTTCTCGCGCGTCGTGCTGGTCGTGACGAGCAGGCAGCGCACGTCGTGCGGCATGCGGTTCCACGCCGCGCTGGCGGGCGTCTCCAGCGCCTTCGCGCGGTCGGCGTACAGCTCGCGCACGATGGCGTGCACCGGTGCGCCCTTGAGCGCGGATTGCTGGGCGAGTTCGGCGCCGGTCATTTCCAGTACCCCGCCGACAGCGTGACGTGGAATCCTTCGATCCCGCCTTGCTTGCTGAACACAGCCCATCCCTTCGCGAATGCCTCGTCGTACGACTCGCAGGGCTCTGCGGTGCAGTGCCCCTCGGTGTCAACGATGACGACGAACCATCGAGCTTTTGTCATGGTGTTTTCTCGCAGCGAAGGGGCGCGACCATCGCGGCGAGCGCCGGGACGACAACGCCGTTCGTGATCGCGACGTATCCCGCGTCGTTCGGGTGGATGCCGTCAGGCACGAAACCGAAGTAGTTCGGCAGCGCGTTCGCGTAGGCGTTGACGTCGATCAGCGGTGCGCCGAGCGCTGCCGCCGTGTCTCGCACGGTCTGCGCGAGCCCGTCTCCGGCAGAGGTCGGCAAGGGGGTTTCCATCACCACGGCGCGGGCCGCGTTCATCGCGCGCAGCTCCGCCCCGAAGGCTGCCGGCGTGACGCCAAGGCGCGCATCGTTGACGCCGAAGTTTTCAAGCGCGATATCTTCCGATGCGCCAGCCGGCCACGCAGCACCGTAGGTGCCCCACAGGCTCCCCTCGTTGCCGGCAAGCAGTTGATCGAGCGTCGTGCCCCAAATGGCCTTCGCCGTGACGACGACGGCGCCCGCTCCGAATCGCGCATCCATGGCGCGCTGGATCACGGCGGCCGGGTTGTCAACGACCCGATAGGGGTCGCTGCTCGGCGTGTCGCGGGTTGCGCCGTCCTGGGTCGAGTCTCCGTAGAGGCCCACGGTGACGGCGCGGGGCGTGCAGCCCGGAGCAGGATCGGATCCGCCGCCGCAGCCGGCGAGCGACAGAGCGATGGACAGGGCGAGGATGGGGGTGCGGGTATTGGTCATCCCCGATTCTCCCCGGTGCCGTCGAGCTGGCCCGCCAGCGCGTCCGCGCGCTGGGCGATCCTGTCGAGGATCATGCGATCCGTGAGGGACAACACGCCCAGCTCCACGATGCGGCGCGAGCCGTACAGCGCCCGGGCGGTTTCGAGGGCGAAGAACTTGCCGCCCTTGAACACCAGCGATACCTCGCGGTGCTGCTCGGCGCCGCTGCTCACGCCGCCGCTTTCAGAGCCTCATCGGCAAGCGCCTGCGCCGCCTTCTGGGCAGAGTCGGCCGCCCGAGCCAGCTCGGAGGCGATGAGAAACGCCTCGTGCGGCAGCATCGAACCGCCGTTGAACGACACGCGGCCGACTTGCGATTCGATGGCGCAGACGCCGGCCTCGGTGCGGATAGTGGACTTCATGGAACCCCCGTTCGTGTGCTCGAACCCCGTCCCGAAGGAGCGCGGCCGGAGAACAGGGGGGTTCGAGAGTTGAAGCCGGCCGCGCGGTACGCATAGTACCGTAAAGGCCAGGTAACCCCTAAGTAAGGATTAACCCCTGCATTGCAGGTATGTCAACTGCCATGCAAGGCTTTCCGTTACCTGCCCTTTGGCATATCTTCGTCTACTAGTTCACGAACCGGGGGGTTCCATGTCCACGATCCACGACCTTATGGCCGCCGCGAAAGACGCGTCCGGCATCCCTTCAAACTATCGCCTTGCTCGCGTCCTCGACGTGACAGATCACACGGTCGGCAACTGGCAGAACGGCCGGGCGCTGCCGAACGAGGCGATGACCATCCGGCTTGCTGAGCTGGCGGGCCTCGACCCCGCCCCCTTCCTCGCGGAAATGGCCGCTGGGCGCGCCAAGGACGACGAATCGCGGGGTATCTGGCTCGCAATCGCTGATCGCCTCAGGAAGGCCCCAATCGGCGCCGCCGCTGCCCTGGCTCTAGCCATGTCCTTCGCCGGGACGCCTGCCCCCACCCATGCGTCCACGCTGACGGCCGAGGGGGACTCTCTGTGCGTTATGTCAACCAAAGGTCAACAGAAGCGCAGGCGGCGCAAGACGGCGATGGCATCCGGCCGTCTGGCGATGAGCGCCCGTCGCGGGTCCTTCCGGCAAATCACCGGTTGAGTCAGGAGCCCTCGGGCGAGCCCGATTGATTGCTCTAAGTCGATGTGGGTGGATTCCGCGGAAGCTTGGCTAGAAACGAAGTGCCGTCCTGCTCGGTGGAGGTAACTTCAATCGAGCCGCCGTGCGCTATGGCGATTTCCTTTGCGATGTACAGGCCCAGACCCAGGCCCGATGAGCCGGTATGACGGTCTGTTCCGGCTTGGGGGCTTTGCTTTAGTGGGTCGAAGAGCGTCGCGCGGGCTGCAGGCAAAACCAGACTTCCAAAGTTGTGCACCCGTATCGAGACGGCGTTCCCTTCGGCCTGCGCGACCACCGTCACCGGAAACTTCGAGTCGCCATGCTGTACCGCGTTGGAGACCAGGTTCGCAACCAATTGGGATATTCGAGCGCTGTCCCAGTTCCCGTTCAGGTCGCCGATACGCTCGAACTCAATCGGGCGTCCAGGGTGCATTGCTCCAACCTCCGCGATGACTTCGGAACAGACTTCACCGATATCGAATGGCGCTGGCGAAATCGGAAGCTTCACTCCGAGTGCGGTCTTCGTAAAATCGAGGAGGTCATCAACCATCGCGCGCATCCTGCCTGTCGAATTTACAATGCGAACCACGGCTTTTATTTGGTCTTTGTCGAGCGCCTCAGTCTGCAAAAGGTACTGTGCTGACATCCGCGCGGCTCCGAGGGGCGTTCGCATGTCATGTCCGAGGACACCGAGCAACAGGCCCCGAGATTCAGTCACCTTGCCGACATACCAAGCAATCGACTCGGTAAGGCCTTGGTCCATCGTTTCACCGAAGCGGATGACGCCATCCAAAACAGGGCGGTCGACTGCGCCCATTGCATCGGTGTATCGCCGGAGAACAGACGCACGGAGTGCGCGGTACTCGGAGACCATCTCGTTGAGCGTGAAGCCCTGCGCGAATCTGTGCTGAGCGTGCGCTTGGGCGGTTTGGGTCACTTGAGGTGAATTGTTGGGGAGGTCGCCTCGTGATTTGTCGTGCTGCGCTTGCCCGGCCTGTTCCACTTGCATGTCTGCAATGACCGCCTTCAGCAGTACGCGCGCATGGTCACGCAGCTCCTCAACGGACAGGTCACGCGCAGGCGGTATGTTGGAGCGGGCGAAGGCTTCCCATTCTTCGACGATGTGGTCGATATCCTGTTGGATGAACTGGGCAAGGTTCATGTCAGACAGCCGTTGCGCCGACGCCCACCCCGACAGGGAGTGCGCCAAGTGCGTCCGTCACCAGGTACTTGTTCGAGGTGCCCGCATTCGATGCGTCAACATTTTCGGTCTCGAACATTTGACTCCCCATGGCCGGGTCTTGGGGCACGGTCGAGTAGAGCTGCGAGGCACCCTGGCTCGCTCGCGGTTGCGGCAACCGATGTTCCTGTGCAAGCTAAACACCGTCATCGGCGCGAGTCGATTCCGGGCACGGCTGCGAAAGCCGCTGGCGCAGCTTTACCTTGTCGAATCATTTGATAGAGCTAGCAGCGCTGCCCACCTGCGCCTCGCGCTCGCGCCGGCTCAACGCTTTAACGCGCCGAGTGATTTTCCACTGGGTTTCCTCCACCAGAACCAGGCCGAGAGGCGATGTACGGACGGCACGCCACTAGTGCCTGAGTGGCAGGGTACCAACCATCGCCTTTGAATGTGATTTCCAAGATGGCTCCAATGGTCAGGGTGCTGCCACAAGTGCCATCGCCGCCAGATGGAGCAGCTCCAGGAACTGCGGCAATTCATCGGACGGCGTTTCGCACGATCCCCGGCTGGACTTGACGCTAAATTCCCGGCCATCTTCTAGACGTGCCCACGCCCTCCACGTCCCGGTCGCCGCTGAGTCAAATCGCATTTCATACAGCACCTTCACAGGCAAAGCTGCCAGGCGTGCGAGACCTTCACGGACAGTTGCCTCGCTGGCGGCATCACAGGGTCTGCCGGTGAGTTCGATTTTCATGTTGCCTCCAAGGTCAAGGCCGACGCAGTTGGAAGTAGCTGTCGGGATGGTCGTACAGCCCAGCCGCGACGGCGGCATCGCGTGGCGATTGGGTACCCCACCAAGAGGTCGCGCTCCTGTTTCTTGAACAAGTGCAGCCCGAGAACTCGCTTTGTGGCCTCCCCGGCAACGGCCTTTCGGTAGGAGGGCCGTTCGTCGCGTGCGACCTGTTTTGCAAACTCACGGGCGCACGCCCGATACGTCGACGCTTGCGCATATGCCCCGCTCTCCTCGTGGAAAGCGGTGCCTTTAGGCCACTCCTTCTGCCCGCCGTAGACCACGTGATAAACGGGCCGGAGGTGGGCCGGGCCAACGGGTGATTTTGGAGCCATCGCAGCAACGGCTTCCCTCATCCAATCAGCGAAACTCCTTGACCAACTCGTACAACTGCCCCAGATGCCGCTCATACGGCTTCCACCGGGCCACCGACGTCCGATAGATCGGCCGCCGCACCTGTGCGACGCTGGCCGTCTTGACGACTCGCTGGCTGTCGTGGAACCCCAGGGCCCGGTCGTCCCACGGCAGCCCCAGATACGCCACGACGCGACGCGCCTGGTTTTCGAAATCGGACACCATGGTCTCGTACGACACGTCCAGAATGCGCCCGGGCGGCAGCACGTCGCGCCAGTGCTGCATCAACTCGTGATACCTCACCCAGTACCGGCCGACCGTTCCCAGGTCGTAGGTGAAGCCGAGATTGCCGCCGCTGAACAGGCGCGAATAGCACGAGAAGCAGGAATCCATCGGGTCGCGCATGGCATGGACGATGCGCGCGTTCGGGAGCATCAGGTGGATCAGGCCGATGTGCGTGAAGTTGGCAGGGAGCTTGTCGACGACGTGGGTCGCCTGTGGTGTGAGCGCGCGGATTCCTTCGATGTAGCGGCGGCCCAGTCGCTGCAGGTTCTCGCCGGACCAGTTTCCAAGCGTTTCCGGGAATCGGAACGCGCCCTCCCCGATGTCGTTCCCGGCCGATTGCAGCGTCTCGGCGAGCAAGGTGATCTCGCCTGCGCCATGGATGCCTGGCAGCGTGGAGAGCACCTGCTCAAGCAACGAGGTGCCCGAGCGCGGCATGCCCAGGATGAAGACGGGGGTCGGGCCTTCGACGGATTCGGCTGCGGTCGCCTCGCGCATCGTCTCGCGCGTGAAGGTCGCGACGATCCGTCGTTGCAGGTCGTGATGCGCGGCTTCGTCCCAGGGCGTGATCGCGTGCTTGGCCCGATTGCCTTCGGCGTAGGCGGCGAACGAGTCGTCGTGCTGTCCGACATCCTCGAACATCTTTCCGACCGTGAACCAGTATCGAACCTGGCCGTCTTCCGACAAGGACGCGAGCCGGTGTTGCTGCGCCAGCAGCGTGTCGATCTGGGGATCGCCGGGCTTGTAGGTCTTGTATTGCGCCAGGTTGCAATGGGCCTCGATCCGGGTGGGCTGCAATTCGAGGATGCGTTCGAAGGTCGCCCGTGCCTCGTCGACCAGGCCCTGCGTGCGCAGGCAACTGCCCAGGTTGTTCAGCGCCTCGATGTAGTCCGGCCGACACGCCAGCGCCTGGCGATATTGCGCGACGGCTCGCTCGTGTTCGCCACGATCCTGCAGGAGGATGCCCAGGTTGTAGTGGGCCACGGCAAAGTCGGGCTGGAGCGCGATCGCGCGCACGTAGTGCGCCTGCGCGTCGTCCAGGCGGCCGAGGCGGCGCAGGCAGTTGCCCAGATTGGCGTGGGCCTCCGCCATGGCGGGATCCACGGCCAGCGCTGCGCGATAGGCGTGCTCGGCCTCGGCGAGCCTGTTCGAGGATTCCTGCGCGACGCCCAGCGCATTCTGGAGCGCGGCGTCCTCAGGCATGACGCTCACGGCGGCTCGCAGATGCGCGGCGGCTTCCGCGTGACGATGCGTGGCCACGAGCAGCAAGCCGAGATTGGCGTGCGCGATCGCGAAATCGGAGCGCAATGCAACGGCTTGCGCAAACGCCGTGATCGCCGAGTCCGCGTCGCCGCGGCTCGCGGCAGCGATGCCTTGCTTCAGCAGTGCGACGGCCTGAGCGGACGACTCGTCGGGCATGCTCCGGCGGCCTGTTTCGATCGCCGATCCGTCGGCGTCTTGCTGCTTGCTCATGGGTTTCGGTCGTGGTTGCGGACGCGCCTTCGCGGCGGGGCCCAGTCTCTCACGGCATTTCGAGGTGCTGGGCCGTGCGAGCGATTCAACGCAACACCAGCGTCTGGATCGCGTGCGCCGGAATCGACACCTTGGCCTCGTCCTGGCCGACGAAGAAGTTGTAGGCGACGGCCTGGTCGGTCTGGTTCATCACCACGGTGGAGAGCTTGCCGTCCGCGTTGACGAACGCCGTCGTCAGCAGGTTGCTGCGGCTGCTCGCGGCCTCCACGCGGTGCGCGCCGGGACGGATGAACTTCGAGAAGTGGCCCAGGTAGAAGAAGCTGGGCGTGAACGTGAGTTCGCCGGTGTGCGTGTCCGCGTGCACCGGCGCGAAGCAGAAGTTGCCCACGTGGTTCGGGCCGCCCTTCTCGTCGAGCAGGATGTTCCAGTCGGTCCAGCCTTCGGCACCCTGGTTGAAGTCGTTGATCAGCGCCGCGCCGTAGCGCTCTGCGTTGGCGAACGACTGCATCCGTGCGGGATCGAAGCCTTCGATGGCGGCCTCGGTCAGCAGCAGGTGCTTGTCGGGCCACGCGCGGTGCACAACGCCGACATTGGCATGCATCGGGGCGCCGCCGGCCCAGGTCTCGTACCAGTGGAAGCCCATGCCCCAGGCGTAGCGCGAGGCCTCGGGATCCTCGAAGATCACCCGGGCCCGCTGCGTCATCAGGTCGCGGTTGTGATCCCAGACGATGATCTTGCGGTCGCCCAGCCCCGCCTGGGCCATCGCCGGGCCGAGGTGGTTCTTGAGGAAATCGCGCTCGTCTTCCGCGCTGAAGATCATCGATTCCCAGCGTTGCGTGGCCATAGTCTCGTTCTGCACCGTGACGCCCCAGACCGGGATGCCTTCCTGCTCGTAGGCGCGGATGAACAGCGTGTAGTAGCGCGCCCAGGCGTCGGCGAACTCGGGTTTGAGCTTGCCGCCCTGCAGCATGCTGGCGTTGGTCTTCATGAAGGCGGGCGCACTCCACTGGCTCGCGAACAGCGTGAGGTGGCCGCCGGCCGCGGCGATCGCGCGCTTGAGCAGCGGGATGCGGAACGCGCGGTCGTGGGCGATGGAGAAGGTGGCCAGCTTCGCGTCCGCGTCCTGCACGTAGGTGTAGCTGGCGCTGCTGAAGTCGGAGCTGTGGATGGTGGTGCGCGCCAGGCTGTAGCCGATGCCTTGTTCCGGGTCGTAGTAGGCCGTCAGCAGCCGCGCCTGATCCTTGGGCGCGAGCTTGGCGAACACTTCGGCGCTGGCGTCGGTGATGGCGCCCCCGATTCCGAGCAGCGTCTGGTACGTCTTGTTCGGATCGACGAAGACGGACACGTCGCCTTCGACGGGCTGCGTGCCCGGGGCCAGCGTCGTGGTGGCGGTCAGCGCGAGGCGCTCGTTCGTGCCGGACGCGGTGGTGTGGACCTCCAGCGTGGCGCCGGCGGCAGAGGCCTGTGCGAGGCCGATCGCGCAGGCGACGGCGGCGGGGATGACGGGGTTCATGAGGTCTCCGGATGCGGGGATGCGCTCGAGACGAGGCCGGCTCTGAAGGCCTGCGGTCGTTCGCATGCGGCATGTTAACGCTCATTTGAAAGCGGTTTCATGGTAACTGGCCCGGGTTGCGGGGATGCGTTGCGGGAAGGTCAAGGTGGTACAAAGCTGCCACGTCCAAGCTGAATGAGATTGTTTTCGCGAACGGAGTAAGGTTTCGTGGGGCCGGGCGACTGACGGAGGTGCCAATCATCGGCGCGCTTCATCAACTCAAGGAGTCCCCCATGGACAAGCAACTCTTCATCCGTACCGCCCTCGCCTCCGTCCTCGCGCTCGGCGCTATCACGGCGGCCCACGCCGCCCCGGTGCCCGCCGATTCGTCCAAGGACAAGTGCTTCGGCATCGCCAAGGCCGGTGCGAACGACTGCGCCAGCGCCACGGGCTCGCATTCGTGCGCCGGCACCGCCACCAAGGACAACGACAAGGGC
>FSWB01000279.1_pt1 | contig 37755 bp, 39 predicted proteins | sample 1637871 | NCBI WGS metagenome assembly FSWB01 (sample SAMEA3914789, study PRJEB12502) | metagenome | biome: forest; material: soil | place: Canada | collected 2011-07-03 | depth 0.3 m
CGGAGCTGATCGACAAGAGCGAGAGCTTGATGCCCGAGCACCGGGAGCGGTTGTATCCGCCGACGGTAACGCTGTCGATGTTCATGCAGCAGGCGCTGCGGGCGGACGGATCGTGCCAGAACGCGGTCAATGGCTGGGCGGCGCAGGGGGTGGCCGGCGGGCTGGGGGCAATGAGTGTTCGCACCGGAGCGTAGTGCCGGGCGCGCCAGAGGCTGCCGCAGTCGACGGTCAAGGGGCTGGCTCGCGAGAGCGGCCGGCTGCTCATCGTTGCACTGGCGCTGGCGCGAGCGGGCGGTCAAGCTGGTCGATGGCACGGGCCTGTCGATGCCCGATACCGAAGAGAACCAGGCGGTCTATCCGCAGAGTCTCAGGCGGCAGGAGTCGGATTTCCGCTGTTGGGGCTGTTTCGTAGCCTGGGCGCGGCTTTCCAACCAGCGACTTGGTGCTGGCTGACGCGTTGTACTGCAACTACTTTCTGATCGCCAGGCTGATGGCTGGCGGCGAGGACATGCTTATCGCACAGGGCCCTGTCGGCAACAGGCCGTGCGACTGATAGAGCACATGACGTGCCCCTGTACAAAAGCGTAGCGAAAACAAGTTTGTCCTGCGCACCAAACAGGGGGGCGCTGTGCCTGTGCGGTGCGCACGATACCTCGATGAATGTCGGCGACGCAAATCTTCTGAGGCTCGCATCTGCAGGCTCAGTAAGCGCTGGGTAATGGCGACAAAGCGACGATCACGGCTCTAGTCTTCACAACTACCAGGAGCCCTCTTTGCTTTACCCTCGCCACCTCCGCCTCTCGACGATCGCCTTGACCGTACTTCTCGGATCGATGCCTCGCCTCTCCTTCGCGCAGCAGCAAGACTCTGCCGCAACCCCGTGGGGGGTAGGCATTGCAGTCGCGAGCACGAAGCGTCCATATACGGGTTCCGGCAACAAGACGATGGTGCTTCCAGTCCTCTCCTACGAAGGCGAATACGTTCGGGTAGCTGGAGCGGGCATCGACTTGAAGCTGGGCTCAACAGGCCCGCTGGATTTCGCTTTCCGCACCAAATTCGCACTGGGCGACGGTTACAAATCGAGCGACGCCCCGATCCTCAACGGGATGGTCGCTCGCAAGGGCAGCCTCTGGGCAGGTCCCGCAGTCACGTGGAACGCGGACTTCGCAAAGATCTCGTTCGAGGTCCTCGCGGATGCACTCCGAAAGAGCAAGGGCATCGAGGGCAAGCTCGGCATCGAGCGCAACCTCAGGGCGGGCCCGTTCGTCTTCACGCCCCACGCCGCTGCTGATTTCGTGGACAAGAAATACGTCGACTACTACTACGGCGTGACAGATTCTCAAGCGACATTGAATCGCCCGACCTACGAAGGAAAATCGACGATCAATTTCGAGGGCGGACTACGCACCGCGTACATGTTCAATCGGACGAATTCTCTGTTTGTGGACCTCAACGCCACCGCCCTCGGAAAAGGTATCACCGACAGTCCGTTGGTTGACAGGAAGGTCACGCCGACCGTTGTCCTCGGCTATGTCTATCGCTTTTGAACCATTGCAGCCGCGAGCACAGGGTCGCGCTCAGCGAAATACCGCGGCCTAGCCTCTTGGCCACCCGTATCGCCTGACGCACTGGATGTGCGTGTCGCATCAAATTCTTTGCGACGTCTACGACATTGGCGGCGACCGGCAAATCGTGGATCTCAGCAGCCATGCACGCACTTTCCAACATCTTCAAGTCGCCGCGAAGTCTCATTGGGCAAGCCCTATTTGCCTCTACAGCCACCGTTCTGTTCGCGATGGCAATGGTCGGCGCTGGGATGGCGAGTCTTCTGACATTGCAGGCAGAGCCCTTCTCATGGGTGTACCCGCAGACCCTCGAAGACGACGTTGAACAGGCAATGCATTTTGACGCCGATGGTCGGCTGGCCTTCATTCAAATACAGGGGAGCACTGCCGAGGCATATGACGCACTGCCGAAAGACATGGCATTTCAAGTTCTGGACAGCGACCGTTCCGAGGTGTTCGCCTCGTCGCCGGGACAAGCACTGGAGGTGCTTCGGCGGTCGCCGGCTCATGCGGTACTGCACGTGACGCGAGAAACAGAAGGCACCATACCACTGCAATTACTAACCACTCCGATCGAACGCAAGGGAAGGTTTTACCTGATCCGTACTGCAAGAAGTGAACGGCTGGTCTCGGGAATTCGTTCGAGTGAAATCAGAATCGTCTATGCGGTCGCCTTCGTGACGACGATTACCGCAGTCTTGGTTCTCTCAGGCGTCGTTCTCTGGGCGAATCAACGAATCAGTAGGCGGCCTAAACCCTGAAGTGCACCGCCCCATGGAGCCGTTGCGATAGGCCTCCGCCGCAGCGGCGACGATTGAACCAGGAACTCTCGCACAGCGACTGGAAGGCCGCAATCTACCGAGCGAGATAACTCCAATAGCGTCGATCTCGTGGTGATGAACTTGCATCAGATTATTAAATTTCGGCTCACTCGAAATGAGTCTTGTTCGAGGTCGGTAAGCGGTAGGCAATGAGAACGAAACGACCATGCCAGCTCAGAACTTCATAGCCGTGGGGAGATTCCCTTGTTTCGCTTCAACTATCCCACTAATCGCTCTTTCATCACTCTTGCAATCATCCCCGGAGCAGTGCCTCATGTTGCGTCAGAACAGCCGGCAAGGTCCGCCGGGACTCCATGGGGCGTATGCATTTCGGTAGCGAGCACCAAGCGCACGTACCGGGCTGGCACAAGACGATCGATTTACCGGAACTCGGCGCCCGCCTCCAGTCCGACCACCCTGTCGTGGACTGAGTTTCGTGCTGTCGGCATGAGGCTCTGAATTTCGCCGCCGGCACTGCGCGGACGTCGAAAAAAGTCAGCAGTACGGCTCATATAAAAGTCTCAAGCCTTCCACGAATGCACGGAGCACGCCAATGGCTCGAAGCTTATCCCATGTCGCCAGCGTGCTGGCGCTCTCATTCTGCCTCGCACTCATGGAGCGCCTGGTCGACCGGCGCAGGCGACGACGTTCAACGACGCCTGGGAATGCGCAAGCCCGCTGGATGCACCACTAGACCTATTTCCTCCCCTCCAACCCCAATCCACCATGCCAAAACTCATCCTCACGATTCGTCTCGCGCTCTTGGGCGCATGCATCTCTCTCGTGGGCTGCGCCAGCACTCAGCCAACCGCCTATAGCGGGCTCGCCTCGGCGTCGCAGCTTCGGCCGGACGCCGCCGACAAGTCGGGGCACATCCCGTACAGCGTATCGACCACCACCAATTGGCATTCCTACACGAGCGCCATCGTCGCGCCGGTCGAGCTCTACAAAGGCATCGATGCTCAATTCGAGAACGTCTCCGAAGAAGACAAGGCAGTGCTTGCGCGCACTATGAACGAAGAGTTTAAGCATGCGCTGCAGAAGCGGTTCAGTATCGTTGAGAGCGCCGCGCCCAATACCTTGCTTGTCAAGGCGACGCTCACGGGCGGGAGAACAACAACTCGGTTCATCAGCACCGTGACGCGCCTCGATATTTTCGGCGCCCCGTACAACATCGTGCAGGCCATTCGTGGCAAAGAGGGATCGTTCACTGGCTCGGTCAGCTACGCCGTCGAGATATTCGACGCCACGAACCACACGCTCCTCGATGCGTACGTCACCAAGCAATTTCCCAACGCGATGAACGTCGCAGCAAGCCTCGGAGCGCTCGACGCCTCGATCACCGGAATTCAGAAAGGCGCCGTTCAGCTCGCACAGCGCCTGGAATGACCGAACGCCCGGCCGCCCCTCCCGCGCCTGCTCAAGAAGTTTCCGTGCACTGATGCAAGTCGTGAGTTACCGACATCGCTCGAGCGTATTCTCCCCATTCCCCTGATAGGAAGAGCATGCGCTTCCCACTCGACGCCGCCCTCTTGGCCGCCACTCTCAGCGCCGTAACCGCCTGCGGCCGCAAAAAGCGTCGTTTCGACCTGGGCAAGAAGAATGCGCGCGTTCGAGTCGTCAATGGCTCGAGCAATTCGGGCACGTTCGACCTCTACCTCACCGCGGTCGGCTCGGACCTGGCGTCGGCCAGCCCTGTGCTGAGTTCTGTCAGCTACGAGGGCATGAGTCCCGCATCCGGCATCGATTCGTACACGATCAGTGCTGGCACGTACCAGTTGACGATCACCGCGGGGGGAACCAAGACGGTGCTGTTCAATGGAACGCTGGTCGCAAAGAACGACGACGACCTGCTGCTGGTGACGTTGCCGAAATCGAGTGCGGTTGGCGACATCAAGGTTCTCGATATTCCGAGCGATACCTCGCAGTCCAACTTCGAACTTCCGAACTGAACAGCACCTTGGAGTACGTCTTGAGGCCTTCGAACTCTAGGCGCTGTGCGGACTCAAGCCGTTGATGAAAAGGTCCACGGCGCGCTTCGCGATCCGAGAATTTGAGAGTTGTTCAGTGGCTTGGGTCCGCGTTCGAGCACGCGGACTGGTCTCAGGGACCACCCGCGCGACATATGTACCTTGTGGCCGTCCACGGAGCGAACTGACCAATCCCGATCGTTGCATCGATCGCAGCCTCCACCACGCGACGATCCCGCGTGGCTATGAGCGGATCTCAGCGGCCGAGCTCGGCCGCGGTGACTCCGGCGATGCCCCAGTTCTCCTTGGGCACTTCATGGATCCAGACGCGAACGTTCTTCTGCGGCGCGTCCAGCGCCTCGACCAGCGCCTGGGTGACTTTCTCGATCACGGCCTTCTTCTGCTCGGCGGTGCGGCCTTCGAGCATGTGAATCTGAGCGAACGGCATGGTATATCCTCAATCTAAGCGAAGTGCAGCGAGACGCTGCCCAGATGTTGAATCTTGAGGCAGACGTGATCCCCCGCCTCGACCGTCACCGCCTCGGTGACGCCCCCGGAGAGCACGAGACTTCCCGCCGGGATCTCGCGTCCGTAGCGGCCGAGGTGGTTGGCGAGCATCGCCACGGCGGCTGCCGGATGGCCCAGAACTGCTGCGCCGGCACCGAGCGAGACGACCTGGCCGTTCTTCTTCATGACGACGCCCAAGGTTCGGAGGTCCAACTTGTCGACCGACATCGCACGCCCACCAACAACGAACCGGGCGGCCGATGTGTTGTCTGCGACGACGCTCTTGAGGTCGAACTTGAAATCGCGATACCGACAGTCGATCACCTCGATCCCGGGCAAGACGAAATCCGTCGCAGCAAGTACCGAACCGATGTGGCAGCCCGGGCCCTTGAGTGCACGTTTCAGGACGAAGGCGATTTCGGGTTCGACCTTGGGGTGAATCAGCTCTGCCATCTTGATGGTGGCGCCTTCCGAGACGCCGAAGGCATCCACGAGGAAACCGAAGACGGGCGTGGTGACACCCATCTGCTTCATCTTTGCATGGGAGGTGAGGCCAGCCTTGAGCCCGACGATGCGGGCGCCTCGCGAGAGCTTGCGACGAAGGATCTCGTCCTGGATCGCGTAGGCATCGTCCCAGCTCGTCTCAGGGTGCTCGTCCGTGATCTTCGGTGTGTCGCGCGCCTCCAGCTCACAACGCTCGAGGTGCTCGGCGAGACCAGCAATGGTTTCAGTGTTCATCGACATGGCTGGTCCTCAAGCTGGTTGTGCAAGCGGCGACTCGACCACTTTTGCCTCGGCGCGGCATCGCGCAAGCGTCATGGCGGTGTCCTCGATCATGTCCTCCTGGCCACCGACCATGCCACGGCGTCCCAGTTCGACGAGGATGTCGCGCGCGGGCACGCCGTACTTGACGCTGGCGCGCTTGGCGAACAACAGGAAGCTCCCATAGACCCCGGCGTATCCGAGCGTCAGCGCGTCCCGATCGACACGGATGGGGAAGTCCATGATGGGTACGACCAGATCTTCCGCGACGTCCTGGATCTTCCAGACATCGACGCCCGTATGGATGCCCATGCGCTCACAGACCGCGACCAGCACCTCCATCGGGGTGTTGCCCGCACCGGCGCCGAGCCCCGCGGCCGCTGCGTCGACGCGCGTCGCGCCGGCCTCGATGGCCGCGATGGAATTGGCGACGCCCATGGCGAGATTGTGATGACCGTGGAAGCCGATCTCCGTGGTCGGCAGCAACGCTGCACGGACAGCCGAAACGCGCGCCTTCACGTCATCGGGAAGCATGTACCCCGCAGAGTCGGTGACATAGACGCAGTTCGCGCCGTAGCTCTCCATGAGTTTCGCCTGCTTGACCAGTCCCTCGGGCGAATTCATGTGGGCCATCATCAGGAAGCCCACAGCGTCCATTTCCATCTTTCGCGCGATGGTGAGATGCTGCTCCGCGACGTCTGCCTCGGTGCAGTGAGTCGCCACCCGCACCGTGTGGACGCCAAGATCGCGAGCCATCAGAAGATGCTCCACCGTGCCGATGCCCGGGATCAGCAGCGCCGATACCTTGGCCTGCTTCATCAACGGAATCACGGCGCCGAGGTACTCCTCGTCGGAATGGGCAGGAAATCCGTAGTTGACCGAACTGCCGCCGAGGCCATCGCCGTGCGTCACTTCGATCAGAGGAATGCCCGCGCCGTCGAGACCGGTGGCGATCCGCTTCATCTGCTCCAGCGTCATCAGATGGCGCTTGGGGTGCATGCCGTCACGCAGTGTCATGTCGTGGACGGTGATCTTCTTGCCTTGCAACGTCATGATCTGCTCCTCAGGCGGCAACGGGCTCAAGGGTGAAGGTTCCCTTGAGGATCTCTTCGGCAAACATCTCGGCCGTGCGTGCCGCGGCGGCGGTCATGATGTCGAGATTGCCGGCGTACTTGGGAAGGTAGTCGCCCAGGCCTTCCACCTCCATGTAGATCGAGACGCGATTGCCTTCGACCACGGGGCCGTTCGCCAGTCGATAGCCGGGAACGTACTTCTGGACCTCGCGGATCATGGCGTGCACGGACGCCTCGATCTCGGCGATGCGCGGCGCCTCTGCGGTCAGACAGTGGATGGTGTCGCGCATCATGAGAGGCGGCTCGGCCGGGTTCACGATGATGATCGCTTTACCCTTGGCGGCGCCGCCCACCTTCTCGATCGCGCCCGCCGTGGTGCGCGTGAACTCGTCGATGTTCCTGCGCGTCCCGGGTCCGACCGAGCGGCTCGCGACCGTCGCCACGATCTCCCCGTACGTCACGGGCTGCACGCGCGAGACCGCGTAGACCATCGGGATGGTCGCCTGGCCGCCGCACGTCACCATGTTGACATTCATCTCGCGGGAGCCAACGTGCTGCAGCAGGTTGACCGGCGGTACGCAGTACGGCCCGATAGCCGCGGGGGTGAGATCGATCATCATCACGCCGAGCGCATTGAGCTTGCGCGAGTTCTCGGCGTGAACGTAGGCACTGGTGGCATCGAAGGCGATCTGTACGCCATCCTCGATCACGTGTGGCAGCAGGCCGTCCACGCCGTCGGCCGTGGTCTTGATGCCCATCTCGCGAGCACGCTTCAATCCGTCCGATTGGGGGTCGATGCCGACCATCCAGACTGGCTCCAGAACGGAACTGCGCTGCAGCTTCGCGAGCAGATCGGTGCCGATGTTGCCAGGGCCGATCAAGGCGCATTTGACTTTTTTCATGGGGAACTCCAGGGTCAGATGAATCGAACCGAACAGCCGCCGATGCCGCCGATGGTCACGCGCAAGCTGTCGCCCGCCTTGACCGGCACCATGGCCGCCAGAGACCCAGAGAGGATCACCTCGCCGGCCTTGAGCGCGATGCCTAGCTTTCCGAGCGTATTTGCCAGCCAGGCGACCGCGGCGGCAGGCGACCCCAGCGCTGCCGCACCGGCACCGGTCGCGACGATCTCGCCGTTGAGCTCCAGCACCATGCCGCAGGTCTCCAGATCGAGCTCGCGCGGATCGACCAGGCGATCGCCGAGTACGAACACGCCGCAGGATGCGTTGTCGGCGACCGTGTCCTGGATCTTGATCTTCCAATCCCTGATGCGTGAGTCGACGATCTCGAAACACGCCATGACGCCCTCGGTCGCCGCGAGGACATCCGCCGCGCTGATACCCGGGCCCTGCAAGTCGCGCTTCAGGACGAACGCAATCTCGCCTTCCGCCTTGGGCTGGATCAACGACCCGGCACGAATGGCCTCGCCTTCGTTGTAGAGCATCGCGTCGGTCAGCATCCCGAAGTCGGGCTGCCAGACCCCCAGCATGTTCATGACGGCCTTGGACGTCACGCCGATCTTCTTGCCGACGAGCGTCTCTCCGCGCTCGAGACGACGCGCGTTCAGTCTCTGCTGGATGCCGTAGGCATCTTCGATGGTGATGTCCGGGTGGCGGCTCGTGAGTGGCTCGACGACCCGGCAGGCTGTCAGCGCGTCGAACAACTCGTCGCCGAGGCTGTTGATCGTTTCGGGTGTCATCGTGTCCTCATTGGGTCAGGGTCCGGGGTTCATCTGTCCGCGCCTCGGCGAGGAAGTTGGCGACCAGCCGGGTGAACCGCGCCGCGTGCTCGATCTGCGTCCAGTGTCCGCATTCCGGGTACACGTGCAGTTGCGCACGGGGGATCTGTTGCGCCAGCGCGAGCGAATTTTCCAGGGGGATGACCTTGTCCTCTCGACCATGTACGACCAGGGTCTCGTGCGCGATGCGGCGGATATCGGCTTCGGGGCTGGCCATGGCGTCGACCCACCGCTGCCGCGGCGCGGGAAACATGCGTGCGAACGACTCCTGGAAGCCGGGTCGGGTGCTCGCCTGGAAGCGCAGTCGTGCCAGCTCGTCGTTGACCAGGCTCCGGTCATAAGCGAAGACATCCAGCAGGGCTCGCATTGCTTCGAACGAGGGCTCGTAGCCCCATACGGCGTCGAGCCCTGGCGTGATCGGGAACGGCACGCCGACGCTGCCCATCAGGACGAGACGACGAACGCGATGCGGATGCCGGATGGTGAGTGCCAGCGACAGCGCACCGCCGAACGAGTTGCCCACCAGGTCCGCCTGGCCGATGTCGAGCGCATCCAGCAGCCCGACGGCCTGCTCGACCCAGCTGTCCATGTCGTACCGCTGCGCCGGCTTGCGCTCGGTGTAGCCGAAGCCCGCCATGTCGGGCGCAATGACGCGCGCCTGCTTTGCCAGCTCCGGCATCACCAGACGCCAATTGGCCCATGCAGAGACGCCAGGGCCTGAGCCATGGATCAACAGTACTGGCGGGCCACTGCCGACGTCATGGACGTTGGTTCGGATCCCCGCCGCCACCACCGTCTTGGCGATCTCGGGATTGTCAAAGCTTGATGCAGACATTCTTCAGCTCCGTGTAGAACTCGAGGGAATGGACGCCGCCCTCCCGTCCGATGCCCGATTGCTTGGCACCCCCGAATGGCGTGCGCAGATCGCGCAGGAACCAGGAGTTGACCCAGGCGATACCGACTTCCATGTGCTGTGCGACGCGATGTGCGCGCGCAAGATCGCGCGTCCAGATTGCGGTTGCAAGGCCGTAGACGTTGTCGTTGGCCACCGCCAGAACTTCCTCTTCCGTGTCGAACGGAGCGATGTGGCAGCAGGGGCCGAACACCTCCTCCTTGAGCACGCGGGACGTTTGCGGCAAACCTGTCCAGATCGTCGGTTCGATCCAGGCGCCGTCCGCCAGTTCGTCCGGCATGCGCGGAACCCCGCCGCCGGTCACAACGGTTGCACCGTCGCTGACCGCGAGGTCGTAGTACGACAGCACCTTGGCCTGGTGCTCGCGGCTGATCAATGGGCCCAAGCCGGTGCCGGCGTCATCGGGACGTCCGATCTTCAGGGCCTGGGCGCCCTGCTTCATTGCCGCCACGAACCGCTCGAACAGGGGGCGCTCGACGTAGACACGTTCCGTGCCGAGGCAGACCTGGCCGCAATTGGCAAAGACCGAGCGCATCGTGCCTTCGATGGCCGCATCGAAGTCGCAATCCGCGAAGATGAGAGCGGCGTTCTTTCCACCCATCTCGAGGCTGACCGGACGGGCCCCTTTCGCAGCGGCCTTCATGATTGCCTCGCCAGTGCGCGTCTCGCCAGTGAACGTGATCGCATCGACGTGCGGGTGCGTGGTGACGAACTCCCCGGCGGAATCAGGCCCGAAGCCGTGCACGACGTTGTAGACGCCGGGCGGAATCCCGGCCTCGTTCATCACTTCACCGAGCAGGGCCGCTGTCTGCGGCGTTTCCTCCGACGGCTTGACGACGACGGTGTTCCCACAGGCCAATGCCGGCCCGACCTTCCAGGTCATCAGCAGCAACGGAAGGTTCCAGGGGCAGATGACGCCGACCACGCCCACGGGCGATCGGTAGCCGTAGTTGATCGCACCGCGGCCATCGGGCGTTGCCATCTCGAAGAATTCCGACGCCACGTTCTTGACGACATCCGCGAACACCTTGAAGTTGGCCGCGCCACGCGGAATGTCGATGTGGCGGGCCAGGCTCATCGGCTTGCCCGTATCGGCACACTCGGCCTCGAGAAACACGTCGAAGCGGCGCGTGATGCCGTCGGCAACCGCATGCAGACGTTCGACGCGCTCGGCGACCGTCATCCGTGCCCAGGGGCCGCGCAATGCCGCCCGAGCGGCGTTGACCGCAGCGTCGACGTCGGTCCTGCTGGCCTCGTGCACTTGGGCGATGACCTTGCCCGTCAGCGGCGAGGTCTTGTTGAACGTCCGATCGCTCGCGCGCGACTCGCCGTCGATGAAATTGAGGATCTGTTTCATTTCATGTCACTCCAGGTTCAAGGCGTTCAATCCCGCCTGCGCGCAAAGTTCGTCCTGCTCCTCGCTGCCACCGGAGACGCCGATGGCGCCGACGACCGAGCCCCCTTCGAAGATGGGGATGCCGCCCCCGAACGCGATGAAGCGAGGTTGAACAACGAGCCCGCTCCGCACCGCCGCCGAGTGCGTTTCAAGCACTTCCGTCCATCGTGACGTGGGCAGCCGGAAACTGGCCGCGGTGTAGCCCTTGTCGATCGCGATCGCGATCGAATGCAGCGGCGCACTCGGCATCCGCAGGAATGCCATCAGCGTCCCGGAAGGATCGACCACCGCAACGTTGATTTGGATCCCCAGCTGTTCCGCCCGGGCGACCGCCGCGACGACCCCCTTCATGGCGGCGTCAGTGCGGATCGCGGCCCGCGCTACGCTGATGGCAGACGTCGGCATCGTCAAAACACCTTGACGACCGTGGCACGGAGTTCGTTGCCCTTGGGCGCCGCACCGCTGCCCGCCGCCACCTGCAACTCGTTGTAGAACGCACCCTTGAGGAAGAGCCCAAGGCCCGGAACGGGATAGACGGCTTCGGCACCGATGGCGCTCCGCGACGCCTTGGCGTCTGTCGCACCCGGACCACTGTCGTGGCTGAGCTGCCATTGCTCATAGCCCACGAGGCCCAGGACAACCGGGCCGACGGCCTGGCCGAGGCCCCACTCCAGCGTGAGTTGGCTGCCGGGCTTGAATCCGCCGTCCTCTCGGCCGTTCAGCTCGTAGCGCATCAGTACCGAGCCCGTGGTGGACTTGGCAGCGTCGAAATACACCGTGCCCCCAGCGGTGAACATCGTTGTCTTGAAGCCCTTCCCGGCGGAAGCGGGCTGGTCGTGGGATGCGGTGTCCAGCCATTCCCCAGCCGTGACCACCGCGTCCCACCGGGCATCGTGCCAGCTCAGCACCAGCGGGCTGAGGTAGATGTCGCCGATCCCGCTGCGACTGTCTCGCACCGGCACGGCGTCGAGGTCCACCCGCGTGCGAATCAACGGCACGACTGCTTCAACACCGTAGTCCGCACCCAAAAATTTGCTGCCCACCATCCAGACGACCCGGTTGGCCAGGGCGGCGACCTTGATGGTGTTCGATCCCGGAAGGCTCGACGAACTTGATGGAGCCCTCACGGTCTGTCCGTCGTAATCGACCAGGTAGCCCACGTAATACAGTCCAGGTGGCGGAGCGGTCCCGCCCTGGATGCCCTCCACGCCGGCGGTGTAGTGCCCGTCGGCTCTGGCGGTCGTTGCCGTCATTGCGGCCAGGCAGGCGCAGCCCAGCAGGGCTGATTGCATCTTCTTCAACATGGAACGGCTCTTCCTCGCGTCAGCGATCTGAATGGGGAATCCAACGAAGCAGTCGGCGCAGCGCGAAGCTGCGGCGGTTCACTTCAGGTGTAGACCTCCGTGAACGAGGGAACCAGGTCGCCGGTGTGATAGAAGATGCCCGAGCCCATCTTGTCTTCGGTCCACGTCGTGATGGGCCGGTCGCGCTGTGCCAGGTAGCCGAGGCCGGCAAAGGTCTCGTTGCGATTGCCACTCGGATCGAAGAAGTAGATCGTCTCGCCGCGGGTGATGCCATGGCGGGTGGGCGCGACGTCGATGCGCGTCTTGGTCTTCGCCATCACGTCGGCCGACTTCAGGATGTCGTGCCACGAATCGAGGAAGTAGGCGATGTGGTGCAGGCCACTGCGCGGGCCGCCGACGAAGGCGATGTCATGCGGTGTCGTGGTGCGCGTCATCCATGTTGCCGCCTGGATGGCGCCACCCGGACCGACAGTCACCTGCTCGGTGACCCAGAAGTCAAGCGCTTCGATCATGAATCGCGTGTTGTCGGCTACTGTGTTGACGCCGGTGGCGGGGTTCAGCTCGCACATCAGCAGCACATGGTCGAGCCAGTGCGCTCCGGCGCCCTTGAGACCGTCAGGCCAGGGATCGGGATTGACGGTACCCACCTCGGTGCCGACATATTCCTTCATGGCGTACAGCCGCATTTCATGGCCACTCGGCAACTGGAATTGCAGCATGCGGCCTGTCGCAGGCAACGCGCCCTCGGCAAGCATCGTGGCCTTGACGCCCCAGGCCTCGATGGAGGCCTGCAATGCATCCAGGTCGGTTTCCTTCTCGACCTTGTAGGCGACGTGATTGAGGCCGGCCTGGTCCGACGGCATCAGCACCAGGGAATACTTGTCCCACTCGTCCCAGCACTTCAGGTAGACGTTTCCTGCCTTGTCGACCATGGTGGTCTTCATGCCGAGTACGTTCTCGTAGTGCCGCACGGCGGCATCGATGTCCATCACTTTCAGGCTCACGTGCCCGAGTCGCATTACGCCCATGACTTGTCTCCGGTTTGGTTGTTGATCTGAACTGACGTTGGCAACGAACTCGCCGGCACGGCGAATCCTCTTGAAATCTTCTTTTCCAGACAGCCCATCACCTCGAGCCGGATGGAGCTTTCTGGCGCAACGCGGCAAGCGAGCGTGACGCTGCGAGCCTCCTCTTCGCAACACACATGGGCGCGGCTGACCGGCCCGAGGCATACCACCGATCCTTCAACGATCCGTACCTTGCACACGCCGCATCCACCGTTGACGCAACCGGCAGGGATACCCTTGCGTCCGAGGCGCAACATGCCGCTGAGCAGGCTCTCGTCCGGACCACACTCATAGATCTCCCCGGTCTGCACGATGCAGACCGAGAGCTTGTTCATTGCTTGAAAGCCCATGCCTGCCCCTAGACGCGTTTGAAGAGAGGACTGCGCTCCGATTGGGCATCGACGGCCGAGAGGAACTTCTCGGTGAAGATGTCGCACTCGAACAGGCGCGCCTGCATCAGCGTGGAGATGCAGGCCTCCACCATCGCCGGCGGTCCGCACAGATAGGCCTGGTGATCCTGGAAGCCGCCACCGAAGTGCAGCTTCGCCGTGTCGTGCACGAAACCGCGGTTCTCTTTCCAATCCGAAGTCGACTCCTCGTTCGACAGCGTCGGGACATACCGGAACTGCGGATACATGGCGGCCAGCGCGCGAAATTCCGAGTCGTAGTACAGCTCGTCGCGCGAGCGCTGCCCGTAGACCAGCGTCAACGGCATCGTGAAGCCCCCCTCGAGCAGATCCAGGATCATCGATCGCGGGCTGGACAGTCCCGAGCCGCCAGCCATGAACACGAGGGGGTGCTGCGCGGACTTGCGAACGAAAAAGCGCCCGTACGGGCCGCTGAGCCTCATCCGCTCGCCAACGGTCAGCCGCTCGTGTACATAGCTTGTGCCAAGGCCACCACGCACGATGCGTACGTTCAACTCGATTTCACCGGTGCGCTCAACGGAAGCGGGAGAGTTCGCAATTGAGAATGCCCGGCTCTGGTCGAGCCCCGGGATTTCGAGCTGCACGTATTGGCCCGCCTGGAACGACAGGGGCTTGTCGAGCGCCAGGAACACGGCCTTGATGGTCGGCGTCAGGTCGACGATGCGCGTGACCGTACCGGCGAAGTCGCGTACCGGGATGATCTGGGCATCGGGTTCTTCATCGATGTCCGCCTCGACCGTCGTGTCGCAATGCAGGGTGGCGCAGCAGGCCAACGTCTTTCCCTCTTCCCGCTCGAAATCCATCAGCGCGAACGGGTTGGCGTGGCCATGGTCGACTTCGCCCTCACAGACTTGAACCTTGCACGTCCCGCACAAGCCGTGGCCGCACGCGTGCGGGATGTAGATGCCCTGCCGCAGCGCGGCGTCAAGGACGGTCTGTCCCTCCTTGACGTCGATGGTCGCGCCCAGCGGCTCGATGGTGAGTTGGTACATCGCTGCAATGCCTCAGCTGAACGAACCGTCTATGCCGGTCAACCCGGGCGTGCGGAAGCGGATCACGTCCTTGTGCTTGAGTCCGTTGTCTGCAAGCGACTTCGCCGGATCGGGAGACCACGGCTCACCGGACTTGAACCACTGCGTCGAGGCCCAGTCGATCTTGGCGAAATCCGGGTGGTACCCGTAGACACCGGGGAGCACTGCGGTGCCGATCGCGCCGAAGGGCATGTCGGGAGGTAGCGGCAGACACACGGGCGACGTGAACATCAGGTGGTCTTCCCAGCCGATGAACAGCAGCGGCGCCGGGAAATTCTCGCGGACATCCGTGGCGGGAAACCTGTAGGGCTTGATGGCAACGACGCTCATTTCGCTGCTCCTTCGGTCGGGCGACTCGGGTCGCCGCCACGCCACGCGGCGAAGTTCTTCTGATCCTCCGATCCCTCGAAGTCGAAGTTGTCTCTTCCGACCTCCAGTTCGTAGTAATCGAGCACGGCTGCCAGTGGATCGAAGCCAGCTGCCGTCGGATCCGTGCCGGGCTTGAAGCAGTGGCCCTGGTAGATCTGCTGCACGGGCAACCAGCTCTGCACGTACTTCTCGGGCTCGTGATCGAAGATTTCCTTGCAGTGAGTGCTGCAGAAGTGGTACTTGTCGCCGAGATAGTCCGACTCGCTGTAGGCGATCTTCGTGGCGTCGCCCGGTTCAGTGAAGAACATCGGGATCTGGCACGTGTTGCACAGCATCGGCAAGGTCTTGCTGTAGAAGCGCTCGCCCTTCTCGGCACGTTCGCGCCAGTGCTCCAGGCGCGGTCGGTAAAGCTTGTCGAACGACTGCGGATACTTCTCCGAAAGCCACTTCATCTCGCCTTCATCCGGCACCCAGGTATGGAACGGAGCCGCGGCGCTGTAGTTGTAGAACGCACCCCACGCCTGGTGGCTGATGTGATCCTTGCCTTCGCAAGCGTCCTTCCATCCCTTGGGCTCGCGGATGCCGTAGCGTGCCAGGTCCTTGAACAGCGCGCCGCCATTCTGCTCGGCGTACATCTCCCAGGCTTCCTTCCAGCTCATGACGCGCTTGGGGAGCATGTAGTCCTGCATCATCGCGACGAGGGTCAGCAGTCGATAGCCGCGCCAGAACCACTTGTCGATCCAGCCCTGGACGATGGGGACATTGGCCGGATCCTGCTCGAGAAGGAACTTGATGCACTCGATGCCCAGCGTCATGTGCCGCGATTCGTCGCTCTGGGCGGAGAAGCCGAACGTGACGGTCGACATGTCGCCGTTGTGGGCGGCGCCGGACATGAAGGGCACGAACAGCAGGTTCGTGAGGACATACTCGAACGAGAAGCTCACCGCCGTGATGAACTCGAACGGCCCCGCGGTCTGCGCGTCCTCGAAGAACGATTTGGGCACCGACAGGTACCAGACGCGATCGAACCAGTGTTGCGTGTTGTGGAAGCCGTTGAAGTACTTGTTGTAGTGCGAGAGCGCATGCGTCTCGGTCTGGTAGTGGCGCAGTTCGTCGATCGACTGCATCATCGCGGCGACGCGCGCACCCTCGCCTGTGAATTGCCGACCGACGTGGGCGAAGCCGCGATGGGCGTAGTACTCCAGCGGCGTCACGCCTTGAAGGAAGATCTTCAGGGCGTTGATATACCGAGCGTCAGTCACACCCAGCTGCCCGTTGTTCTGGGCAAATGCCTCGATCACCGCGTAGAGCTTCTTCTCCTTCTCGCCCTGGTACTTCCAGTACGCATCCATCGTGAGACGGAACGGGTCTTCCCACTTGTTCCAGTCGTGGATCTTGATCCCCTCGTACTTGTCATACGGAAAGACCTTCTCCATGGGTTGGTAGGTCGTCTCCCAGCCCAGGCCGCGCGTCATGGCAGCGTAGCGGTCCTTCAGACCGAGCTTCTTCTTGGCGACACGAGTGTCCATGCTTGTCTCCTTGGTGTTGGAACGGCTTGTCAGCGTCAACGCGCGATCAGTGATGCCAGCTCAGCGTCAGACGGTCGTCGTCCTCGTCGATGTAGCCCGCGAGCGTGACCAGATTCACGTGGATCTGCTGCAGGTCGTAGCGCCGTCCGATCTCCACTTCGACGGTGGCGCGCTTGATCGTCAGTTGCCCCGGCGCATCGATCTTCACGAGGCCCGTCGGGTAGCTCAGGACTGCCTCGGGGTTGTCCGCCACGATGGCGGCGATGACCGGCCGCGACTCTTCGTTGTCCTGAAAGGCGATGAAAACGTTCGACATGGGTGTTGTTCCTTGCGGTGGGCGTTCAGGCGACGACACCGGGCAAGCCCAGCTTCGCGCACCGCTCGGAGAGTCGGACGCAGACGTCCGCCAGTTCGCCGGCGCCGGTATCGCCGAGTGCCAGGCGCGCGACAGGTTCGAGGGCCGTGTGCGCGCGCACGCTCCACTTTTCCAGCCACTGCGCGAGTAGCGACCTGTTCGCGTCGGACTCCGCACCAGCGGCCTTCATCACCGCATCGACCCAACGCGCCGACTCGGAATGCCACTCGGACATGAACGCGGTCACCATCGCGACCGCGGTGCCGCCGTTCAGCGACACGTGGTCATCGACGAACGCTCCGTAGATGAGCGGGTACAACATGCCGTCGAGTGCGAGGTTCTGGGCGACGAAGAGCTCGACCGGATCGCTCACCACGAAGGTGTCTTCGACGTAGCGGCGCAGCCCTTGCCACGCGGCGCCTTCGAGCCAAGCCTTCTTGCCCTCTTCGAGCACGGATGGATCGTCGAACGCCAAGCCCATGCGCGTGAGGTACTGGGCAATGGCGAGGTTGTCCATCGCGTGGAACATCGCGGGGGCCGTGAACGTCGTACCCCAGCCGTACGCGCAGATCGACGCATTGTTCATGTTGGCACCCCAGGCGGCGTGTCGCAGCGGCAGCATCACATCGAGCGTGAGCTGCCTGAGCTCGTCGCTCATGCGTCCGATCAATCCGCGATCCTCGGCGAACTGGAAGTTCGCTTCCATGGTGTCCTGTTGGCGGGCGCGCGTCATCGTCCAGTTTGCGTAGTAGAACTGGCGGGGATCCTTGAGTACGTTCCAGTCAGCGAGGACGATCGCGGTGCGGGAAGCGTCGTAGAGCTCGTGATCGGGATCCCACGTCGGCCGATAGTGAAAGTTCGTTTCCGCCTGGCCGCCGAAGGTGGCTTCCTGGTAGCGCGAGCCTGGCTTGTCGTCGCCCACGTATTGCGCCACCTTGGCGAAGGTATGGCGCAAGGGCTTGATCTCTCGCGCCTGCAAGTCGATGTTCATCGTCGTGTCTCCAGTTTGTTGGACGCGTCAGTCGGTCAATTTCTGAACCCGGTTGCTTTCGCAGAAGGCATCGAAGGCGTCCGCGGGCAGCAGGAGCTCCACCATCAACTCCCGCCATCCGATCGAGAACTCGAAGGCCACCAGTCCGCCAGGTCGGACCTCGATGAGCCGCACGAAGCGCGCGGCTGTGTCGCAGATCGGAAGTTCAGAAGACTGGAGGGCGGGGTTCATTTCGGTGGAGGCAGCGTTTGTCTTCTCCATCGCATGGGCCGTGCCAAGAATCACTCAGAAATGAAAAATCTCGATAAAGTGAGGGCAAACCCTGAAGAAATGGGCAGACCAAACTGAATCGTGCTATCGCCAGACCGCTGCCAGTCGACCGCTGCACCCCTTATTGCGCTGCACCATGACTATTTCGACATTGGTGGTGACCCTCCAATTGATCAAATGATGACTTCGACCGACCGAACTCAGGGCAGACCCGTAGCGGAGACTCCTGGGATAATCTCGATAATCGACATATGACATCCAAGGCGCTCCCCTCGTTCCCGCCCGATGCGGATCTGCGCCGCATGCTCGACTTCTCTTCGGCAGATGGTCGAATCTGGCTGGCCGGGCAGCGCATGCTGCTGATTCACACGGCGTCGATGGGCGCATTGCGCCGCGAGTTGATCCAGACCATCGGTCGCGATCAGACCCGTCGCGTCTTCATGCGAACCGGGTACGCGTCCGGGCAGCGAGACGCTGCACTCGCGCGGAAGCTCAGGGGTACCGAATCCGTCTATGAAATGTTTGCTGTCGGGCCGCAGCTCCACATGCTCGAGGGCGCGGTGCAGGTGACGACGGAGCAGTTCGACGTAGACATCGCAGCCGGTCGCTTCCACGGCCTCTTCCGTTGGGATCACTCCTGGGAAGTCGAGACAATGGTGCGGGATTTCGGCCCGCAGCAAGCCCCGGTCTGCTGGATGCTCCTTGGCTACGCTTCCGGCTACACGAGCGCATTCATGGGTCAGCCAATCCTCTACAAGGAACACACCTGCAGCGGGTGCGGCGACGCGCATTGCCGGATCGAAGGCCGGCCTCTGTCAGGATGGCCCGACGGCGACAGCATCGCCCAGGACTATGCAGCCGAATCACTGCTGGTTCGAATGGAAGATCTGCAGTCGCAGGTCGACTCGTTGCGATCGACGCTCCAGCCCGCCGACGAACTGGGGCCATTGATCGGGCAATCGAAGGCGTTCGCCGCGGTCGCGGACCTCTTGCGCAAGGCCGCGGCCACCCAAGTCACCGTCTTGCTGACTGGCGAGACGGGCGTCGGCAAGGAGCGCTTCGCACGCGCACTCCATGCGATGAGCACGCGAGCCGACAAGCCCTTCGTCGCCATCAACTGCGCGGCGCTGCCGGCAGAGTTGATCGAAAGCGAGCTGTTCGGTGCCGAGCGAGGCGCGTTCACCGGGGCAGCCTCGGCCCGACTGGGTCGCTTTGAACGCGCCGATGGCGGCACCCTCATGCTCGACGAACTCGGTGAGATGCCTCTGTCCGCTCAGGCCAAGCTGCTCAGGGTATTGCAACAAGGCGAGGTCGAGCGCCTTGGCGGCACGCAGACCCGCAAGGTCGACGTGCGGGTGGTTGCCGCGACCAATGTCGATCTCGAGGCTGCCGTGGAAGCGGGCCGCTTCCGTCGCGATCTGATGTACCGGCTCAACGTGTATCCCATCCGGATTCCGCCCTTGCGCGAGCGTGTCGACGACATCGAGCCACTCGCCCTTCATCTGCTGCAACGATTTGCGTCAGTCCACGGCAAGCGCGTCGTCGGCATCACCGACCGTGCGCTGGAGGCGATGCGCGGATACCCCTGGCCCGGGAACGTGCGGGAGCTGGAGAATCTGATCGAACGCGGAGTCATCCTTTCCAGTGCCGACCAGCCCGTCGATGTCCACGAACTGTTTCCCACCTTGTCGACGACTCAAACCGCCACCGTCAACGCGGCGGGCCAGCTGGAACGACGCACGCCAGGAGGTACCGGGGAACTGTACGACGAGGTGATGCGGCGCGGCCTGAGTCTTGATGCGCTCGAGGATGCGCTGCTGCGCGAAGCGGTAGAACGTACGGGAGGCAATTTGGCCGCAGCGGCCCGGGCACTGGGGTTGACGCGCCCCCAGTTGAGCTACCGGTTGCAACGCGTGCGTGAGCGGGCGCTCGGATGACAAAGCGCACTTTCCTCACTCTGGTCAAGCCCGAACAGTCCAACGGCGCCGAAGCCGACCTCAGCCTCGACGGATCCCGCACTCTGATCGAGAGGGCCTATGCCAGGTTGCGAGACGACATCATCGAGGGCCGCCTGGCGCCTGGCGAGAAACTCCGCGTCGAACACCTGAAAGCTCGCTACGAGGTGAGCGCCGGAACACTGCGTGAGGCCATCACCCGACTGGTGAGTGGCGCACTTGTTGTGGCCCAGGGCCAGCGAGGGTTTCGCGTCGCACCGATCACGATCGAGGATCTCGAGGATTTGACGCGCCTGCGGCTGCATATCGAAATTGAAGCGTTGCGACAGGCGATACGGCATGGCGATGATGCTTGGCGATCGCAGCTGAGGCTTGCCTACGAAGAGCTGTCAGCTTTCGAGCAGCCCGTTAGGCCGGAGCAGCGGCGTCAATGGGAGATGCTCAACGCCCGCTTCCATGAAGCGTTGATATCGGCCAGCGATTCGCCATGGACGCAGCGCGTGTTGAGCCTGTTGTCGCGCCATGGTGAGCGATACCGCCGCTACACGATCGGCCTCATCGAGAGCGGTCGCGATGTCCACGCCGAGCATCGCGAGATTTACGAGATGGCGATGGCAGGCATGGAGGCGCGGGCCGCGCTTGCACTGGAAGCACACATCCGGGCCACGCCGGATCTGCTCCTGCGTGCGCTGCGCGAAGGTCAGAAGGTTCTCCCTGGGTAGCAGCAGAGCGATGTTGAGGATTCCCCAGGGCCCCAAAAAACGTTATGTGGAGGACCAAACTTCGGCAATGCGGAGTCCCGATGCCCTACGAGGCGTGCCGAGCTCGCGCGGACTTGCGCGAATCTCGCAGCGCATCGATTCGCACCGTCAGCCGGCCATCGGGCGACGGATTCCCTGCAGCGTCGGATGACCGGCGTCGGCACTCAATTCTGAAGCAGAGTCGTCTCCTCGCAAGCTCAGTGACATCCGCGAGAACATGCCAACCCACCCCTCTCGCACGTTGGCGATTGCAAAGGCACTAGGACTCAACCATCCAATGCAGAGCAATGGCGTTCCCAAGATCCTTCTGACGTCGTTTGTGCTAACGATGGCGGACTCGGCAGGAAAGCCATTGGACGCCGCACGGAGCCTCCTGCCTGTTCCGAAGCGGGCATGGAGCGCACAACAGATTCGTGAGCGCCTTACGACATTGGAGATCCTAAGGGTTCATTGGAAGATGCAGGACATGCCTTGGTCGATCGTGAGTGCCCATCGGGCCAAACCCATCCTCGAGCGTCCTTGCTGCGCTGGAGGCGTGCTCTATCGTAGCCTCCGAGATCATGGAGCAGGTAGCCGGGTGAAGTCGCTCCGTTGGTCGCGAATGAGTCCGGCATGGAATCACGACCACTCAATCCCCGCCAAGGTTGACTCTGACTCGAGCGCCAATTTCGGCTTGACCAGACACCGATCAGCCGGCGCGTCAAGGGTACCAAGCGCTCACCGCCGAGAAGTCGGTCCCAAGCCGACACTCAACGCGGCCGCGCGGGCTGAGCTCCCATAGGGGGCGCCGAAACAGCCTGGGACCGACTTAGTTGTTTGCCCATATGTCACAAGAGTAGCCCGGCGTTTACGCGCAGGCAGCACGGACATCGGGGCAGCGTCTTGAGCAGGGCGGCGGCGATACGCAGCCGCAAACTCGTGATCGATGAGGGGACGTGGCGCTGCGTGCGCAGGGCTGCCGCGAGGCTTGCAATGCGTGGGTAGGGCAGGTTTTCGCCGGGTACGAAGTTTTTTTGGCGCCAATCTCGTCGGGGTGACTCAAGCGCATCGCGGTCAGGAAGCCGTAGGCGGCGATGCTCAGGCTGGCGTGGTGATGGAAGCCTCGCCAGCCACGGCCTTCATAGTGCCCCAGGCCCAGGTCTTGTTTGAGATTCTGGTAGTCACGCTCGATGCGCCAGCGCATCTTGGCTTCGTAGACCCTTCTGCATAGGTTCATCGATGAAGCCAGGCGCGCCCGAAATCGGCTGGCCTCCCGCTTCGAACATAAGAGAAAAGGTGATGGCCAGACGCGCATTGTTAGGCCAGAACTGAGAATTTGAGGACATGGTGTTTTCATTCGCATCGCTGACAGACGGGATGACGCCGGCGACCGGCGTCGAAGCCGGGGCGGAAGCTGAAGCAGCCGCGGCCATGCTGGCCGCAAGCAACGTTCGTCGTTTGATCATTAAGTCTTGAGTGGTCATAGAATTGATATCGTCCAGTGGAGCACGCGGCGCTTTGCGCCAATCAAAGGTCTCGTGGCGCAAGAGATCTGAGCGCGGCTGCGTCTCGCGCGCACCTCGAACACTTCAAATAATGGAGCGAACCACACCCCCATCGACTCTCAGCGAAGATCCGGTGGTGCCAGAAGACTGCTCCGAGCTCACGTAGACCACGAGGTTCGCCACTTCTTCGGTGGTCGTAAATCGATTGATCAGCGTCGACGGTCGCGTCGTGTCTAGAAAGTTTTGCTCGGCTTCGACCTGGGTGATGCCCTGCTCTTCCGCGGCCGCCTTCATCCAATTGCTCATGATTTCGGACCGCGTCGGGCCGGGCAGGACAGCGTTGACGGTAACGCCCGTGCCCTTGGCCAGTTCGGCCAACCCCCTCGATACAGCGAGCTGAGCCGTCTTCGTGACGCCGTAGTCGATCATTTCCTTGGGAACGGCAATGGCGGACTCGCTGCTGATGAACACCACGCGCCCCCAGCCTCGCTGAATCATGCCGGGCATGTAGTCCCGCGCCGCGCGAACGCCGCTCATGACATTGAGTTGGTAGATGTCGAGCCAGTCGGCATCGTTCTGTTCGAAGAAGCCCTTCGGGTGCGCCGTGCCCGCGTTGTTGATGAGGATATCGACGTCCTTGACCTGCGCGGCCAGAGAGGCGGAGCCTTCAGTCGTGGAGACGTCGGCAACGATGCCGATGAACTCGGCGTTGGGTAGCAGTGCGCGCAGCTCATTGACAGCGGTATCCACGCGCTCCTTGCTGCGGCCGTTGACGACAACGGAAGCGCCGGCGCGGGCAAGGCCTTCGGCAATGGCTCGCCCGATGCCAGCGGTGGATCCAGTGACGAGTGCCTTGCGGCCGTTGAGTTCGATCTTCATAGGTTTCTCCTGAGGCGCTGCCTGGTAACAAGGTTCGAGTGTCCTGCCACACCACACCCCTCTGGAAGGTAGGGCGAGGGCATATCACCTATGCTTAGTTAACATGTAATGTGGGGCCCGCTGGCCCCTTGCTCAATCATCAATCTGATAACGGCATGACACACAAGCACGTAAATGAACGGACTGGCACCCTAGACCAGAAGGGCGACTTGGTCCGGCAAACGGGCAAGCTACTGTGGATGCAGTGCTTCGTGCGCGCGGTGGAGACGGGCAGCTTCTCCGCAGCGGCCCGCGAACTCGGCATCGGGCAGCCCAACGTCAGTCGACATATCGACTCACTCGAAGCGCACCTGGCCCTGCGTCTCCTACATCGGACAACACGCAAGCTGTCGCTGACGATCGAGGGGGAGCGTTACTACATCGAAGCTCGGCGTGCGCTTGACACAGTCGACGAGGCCGAATCGGTGGCGCGCGGCGAAGACGAGCCCCGCGGTCTGCTACGCATCAGCTGCTCGATGGTCGTCGGTCTGCTGCATGTGCAGCCCCTGATCGCACCGCTGCTCGCGCGGTACTCGCAACTGGAAGTCGAATTGCATCTGTCTGACGAATACGTTGACCTCGTCGCGGAGCGCTTCGACCTGGCGGTGCGCGTGGGTAGCTTGAAGAGCAGCTTGCTGGTAGGAAGAAAGATCGGCATATCGGAGCGCGCCGTTTTCGCCAGCACCGAGTATCTCGAACGCCATGGTGAGCCATCCCAGCCGCAAGACTTGGAGCGGCACGATTGCATACTGAACACCCGCTTGCCCAGTGGGGGTCTCTGGCCCTTCTTTGGTGGCGACATCACGGTGCAGGGCCGCTACCGCCTTAACAATCACGAGGCGATCGTGAGCGCCGTGCGTCAGGGTCTTGGCATCGGCCTCGCGCCGGTCTGGGTCTTCGAAGAGGACCTTCGCGCTGGCCGCGTCAAGGCATTGCTACCCGAACACCCACTTTCCGCCGCCGAGGTCCATCTGGTCTATCCGGAGCGCAGACTGCTCGCCAAGCGGACGCGGATCTTCATGGAGACGATTGACACGGCCTTCGCAGGGAAGGCAAGCATGCGGCCAGGCTACCTCGATGGTCTCCGAAAGGCCGGGGCGTTGCACAGGGTCGGGCAGCAAGCCGTCTGAGCCGCCGAGATCTCGAAGGGCTGAGACCGTTCAGCACGCCTTGCTTTCGCGTTGTTTAGTTTGCGGTGGCGAACACGCCATGCCCATGCACGCCGCTGCGCCGAGCCTTCACGCCTTCAACTGGCTGCGGCAGCAACTCGTCGTAGTTCAAATCATGCCCTTGTTTGGATTGATCAAGTACTTCGCCCCCGTGGCCCGCTGGCCATAGGCCGCGATCCATTCACGTTGCAGCGCCTCGACGAGCGACAGCTCACCGGCGTAGTGGCACGCGAAGGTCGTCTTCAGCTCTGCCGCCACACGCTGCTTCAGCTTGCGTGCACTCTCGGGTCCGATCTTCTGCAGGAACGGGAACAGCAGCCAGCCGCCCATCCCCCAAGCCATGCCGAAGTTACGGACGACCAGCCCGCATCGTCGAAAATACTTAAATGACTGATCCTGAATTCGAGCTCTTGCGCACGCAACTGCGCGATACGAGCACGCTGCGCCTGACTGGCACCTACAGGCACCTACAGGCACCTACAAATCGGCGTGATGATGACGGTGGTGCTAGCGCCGACTTTGCTTGAAGTTCATGGAGCCTTCTTCTCGACCGCTGCCGGGCCATTCGCAACACACAGGTGTACCTCGTCAGAGCTGTCCATAACTGACAGCGGCTTCTCGCCCTCCGTAAGAAGGACGGGAACGTCGTCGCCCTTGATGACCGGATTGGCCACCGCATGCGTGCCTGATTTGCATTCCAGGGGCCAGCGAGCGCCGACGCGAGAAAGCACCGTCACGCCTCTGATCACACAGCCGCGCTCGGCGTTGGAAGCTGCAGATGCAGGTGCAACCGCCTTCAGGCCGACCATCTCCAACGGTTGGCAGCTGCTCTTGTTAACAAGCAGCACTGCGTTCGGAACACGAACCGAAACGGCGATCATCACGCGATCCAGAAGCTGTGCCCACGCACCGAGCCAAGTGATGCCCAGAACTACAGATCCCGCGACAAGCAGCGGATGGGCAAATCGACGTCTGGTCACGTTGTCGTCTCGTAGCACCACCAACGCCACGGCAAATACGTTGACGACTATTGTGAAGGCTGCCGCAACGGCGAGCAATGTGAGGACATGCCACGGCAAGCTTTCTTGTGCGAAGTCGGAGGCAGACAACAATTGGAAGAAGATCAGCAGTGGAAACACATTTGCGAAGACGAAGGACGCGCAAACAAGCAGACGCGTACCGATTCGGTCCCACTTTGAAAGCCTGGGATGCGGACCCATCTGCAGGGCGGGAATCCTGTCCAGCGAAGGCGATTGAAAGATATAGGCGCCGAGCACGACCATCGCCACAAGCAGCACCGGCACCTGGATGTACCCGATGACCCCCACTCCGCCGAAAAACTCCGGCTCGGCATAGGTGAGCAACAGGACCCAAGGCGCGCCTACGGTGGCAATGCACCACGCGGCAATCCTTCTGAAGGACGGTGATCGCGCTAGCGACTTCGCGCTTGGGCTCACCGCAGGTGCGTTGAGTAGCCATGTGCTCACTGTGGCATCGGCACCCTCGACCCAAAATCGGAGCACGAGACCTGGGAATCCCCAGTAGATGGAGGTGCCCACGAAGAGCCCGAGCGACACCAGCATCACTGCGCCCGCCAACCCCACGAGGCTTTGAAGGCTGTCGAGGGGCATATTCCGGATCCGGACGAAGTAAATCAGCGTCAGAAATGTGCCGATCGCGGCGCAAACTTTCAACACTCGGGTGCACCACGGCGCATATTTTTGCCAAAGCGCGTCGAATTCAGTTAGGTCCATTCACGATTCCGATTCAAGTATGTTGTGCGGGCCTGCAGCCAAGCCCGAAGAGCGGGCCATACTGGGAGGGGCGCCCGCGGTCGACATCCCCCTTTCGAGGGGGCGCGACTGTCTTGGACGATGCTCAGCGAGACTACCTGAATCCACAGGGCAATGTGCCTTCCAGGAGCGCCCCATTCGTGTGGATCCAGCTCTCGGACTCTGTACAGGGAGATATTCGAGTGCCTCGCCTGAGTGATCGCACCAGACTGGAACCCCTTCGTCGAAAAGATTACGCCTTTCGCGGCGCCGACCTCTTGGATTGTTGTGGCAAGTGCGTCCACGTGAAGTCGTTTGATCGCGACGTTGCGGTATTTGCATTCCACGATGATCAAGTGTTCATAGAGGCCCTGACGATGTCGAACCAGGACATCTATTTGGCGCGACGCTCCGGATCGTCCAGGGAGCACAACGTCATGCTCAACGGTCACATCGCCCGTCTCGTGCAACATGGCGACCAGCTTTTCGAAGCCGCCCCAGTCCTGAACCAACTCGTGGAATGGCAGTGGCGTTCCGCTCGATTGCACACTCACGACGGCGACGGCTGGGCGCTGGTGGACACCGGGCTTCGTAGCGAAGAGACTTCTCTGCTCTGACGTAACCTACTGGCGAACGCGCTCGGCGGCCGGCCGGTCACACGAGTCTTCGCGACCCATCTGCATCCCGACCATATCGGGCTGGCCGGCTGGCTCGCGCGCAAGTTCAACGCGCGCCTGTGGATGACATCTCTCGAGTACCTGACCTGTCGCGTGATGGTGTCCGACTCGGGCCGAGAGGCGCCGCCCGAAGCGATCCAGTTCTATCGCGAGGCCGGCTGGGGCGAGGCCGCGCTCGAAACCTACCGCGCGCGCTTCGGCAACTTCGGAAAATACATCCATCCGTTACCCGACGGATACAGGCGAATCGAGGACTGCGAAGAGATCGTCATTGGGCAACATACGTGGCGCGTCGTCGTCGGCAGCGGGCTTTCGCCCGAACACGCCTGCCTTCATTGTCCAGAGCTCAAGCTGCTCATCTCCGGCGACCAGGTGCCGCCACGCATCGCGTCGAACGTCTCCGTCCATCCCACGGAGCCCGACGCCGATCCGATGACGGGATGGCTCGCGTCGATCGAGAAATTGAAGCGGGAGGTTCCGGATGACGTGCTGGTGCTGCCCGCGCACAACGAATGCTTTCGCGGCCTGCATGCGCGCCTCGGCGCGCTCGCCAACGGGCAGCAACGTGCATTGGATCGCCTCAGGAACACGATCGCCGAACCGAAGCGCGCCATCGACGTCTTCAGCGCGCTGTTCTCACGCCCGATCGCCGAGTCGGACGCAGCGTTGCTCGGATTGGCAACGGGAGAAAGCCTCGCGTCACTCAATCACCTGATCGCCCGAGGTGAGGCGCAACGCGTCGTAGGCAGCGAAGGCGTGGCGACATACCAAATATCCGCCGAAGCCAATCGGATACCCTTGGCTCCGCATTTGCACGATCCTCGAACTTCAACAGTCGGCTCAGTCGAGCCGCTTCCACATCTTGCGCAGGAGTAACGGGACGGGGCCCGCGCCGTCATTCAGGTGCAACACGAATTCGCGACCCCCGACATATTCACAGCCGAGATAGAAATCGACCGCATCTCGCGCCGCGGCGACGAATAACATGTCGACACCTTGCGCCCGCAACGACTGCTCAATCGCACGCGTCAGCAGCACGCCCAAGCCCTGCCGCCGGGCGCGCGGATCAACGTACAAGCCCCGCAGGTGCGGCCGGACGCCAACGCTGGCCCAGGCGTAGCCTGCGACGCCGGAGCCGGGCTGTGCCGCCTCGCCGACGACACACGCACCCTCAGACGCTTCGAGGCCGGCGCGAAGGTCCGCCAACGGCATGGCCAGCCACGCGGCCTGCTCTCGAGGCGACAGGCCGTTGGCGGCAGCCGTAGCGATCGCGGCACGGTGCGTCGCCTCGATGGCCGGCCAGTCGTCGACGCATGCCGAACGCAAGTGCCACCTCATCCGAGCGAAGTGCGGATCCAGCAACGTCACCACCGATTCGCGTCAGCTGCTGCCAACGCTCAGGCCCGCGCCGCTGGAACCGGGCCCGGAACCCGGCCCTGGCCCTTTCGGCAGCACGCTCATGTCCGCGTCGTCGCCTTCCGTAGCCATTTTGGCCTTCCGCTCCGCCTTCAATTGCGCCTTCCTCTCCTCGACGTCCCGGCGCATCACGGCCGTATCGATCAGGCCGACGACGTAGTGACAGCCGCGCTTCGTGATGTGCTGGCCAAGGCGCTTCTTGGCGAGGTCCAGGTTCTTTTGGTCGTGTTGCCCCTGCGTTTTGTTCGCGATCTTCACCTCGAGCTCGCCGATGTTCTTCACGGTATGCAGTATCTGCGCCTGGTCGAACGTGACGATTTGCCGGTCGCCAGGGCAGATGTAGCCGACGCCGTTCAATCCGGTGATGTGCAGCTTGAAATCCATAAAAGGAACTTCGTACAACTTCAATGACAGCTTCAGGCAGATGTACTCGAGCGTGCTCACCTGCGACCAGGACTTGGCGCCCACGTTTAGACTGATCTGCTTGAGCGTGCGCATCCCGCAGTTGAGGGACATGCTTTTGCCGGTGCCGCCGCCCTGCCACTCCGCCGAGTGCTGCTTGCACGCTGTCTCGCAGCACCAGAACTCGATGTAGCTGATCCCGAAGTTCTCTATGGCGCACGCGAGTTCATCGATCACGTCGTCCACCTTGAATCCGCCAAGCCTGCGATCGGGCATGGGGATAAAGTTCCCGTCCGCGTCCATGAAGCGCGAATGGCCCGTGACGCAGATGGAGCGCCCCCCACCGAGCTTCAATCCATCGCCTGAAACGCAGCCACGTGTCTCGATGCAACCGGCGAGCTTCCCGGTCTTGGTGAGCAACGTGGTGAGCAACTCGGTCATACCGAGCATCTCTCCGTCGTCGTCGTTCTCCAGCAGCGCCCACACAACAACTTTTCCGTTGCCGCCGAAGCCGAACGCATCCGGCTCCAACCCTTCTGGGGTCGAGGTATCCACGCCATTCTCCCTGCGCGAAGCGCGGCGTGCGGCGCCGCCCCGGTGCACCGGCCGGAAGTGGCGACGCGTTCACGCTTCGCAGGCCGAAACGATGCGGAGGCGACTGTATAGCAAGTTAGATGGGCTTTCCGATTCAGCTCGAGAACCAACCGCAGGCGTTCAGGGCGGCTTCGTCGCTAAAACGCTGCGACGCCGACGACGACAAGGACTGCGAGAGCGCAGCCGGCTGGTGTTTGTCGCCTGTGTCCGCCGGCTTCGAGTTGAGCTTCTCGAGCTCCAGCTCGATCGCGGCGGTGTCCGTGTCCATCGCTTCCTCGAGCAAGCTGCGTTGCTCGGGCGAGTACGCCTCCGACTTGGCCGCGAACCGCAGCCGGCATGGGGACAAAGTCCCAACGACGTCCTTTCGCTGAGTCGACGACATGATCAAGGGGTCTGGCATCTCCTTCGTCCGCGCCGTGATGCCGGCGACTGCGACGACGTTCTTCGCGGACGGAGGCAATGCCTGACACCGAACGTGAGCGGGACCGGCCTTGCCTCGCATCGCCGAACGCAGCCCTGACCCATGGCGGCACCTCTGCGGCGACGCGAGGAGAGGGCCAGACGCCTCCCGACGCGTCGGCAGCAAACCAATCGCCGCGTACCTTGGAGTTTCGGCGCCACCGCCGCGGCGCTGTGGTGTCGCCCGCGTGACGTCCCCGGAAATCGGCGAAGAACCTTTCTTTTTGCGCGCACCCCAGCGCAGCACCATGCGTGCGCATTCCACGCGAATCGCGTGAGACCTGCGAACTCGCACGGGCGACAAGAAAAATTCACCGCGCTACACTCCGCCTGCATATGTTCCGTCGTCCCATCCATCGCCTGACCGCCGCCTTCTGCGTGGTGGCGTCGCTGCTGTTCTCACAGCTGGCGATGGCGAGCTACAACTGCCCTGCGGCAGCCAAAGCTGCTGCGATGGCGGAGATGGCGGCCTCGGGCATGCCGTGCGATGGCATGGACAAGACGCAGCCGGCGCTCTGCCACGAGCACTCGACCAGCGCGCCGCAGTCCTTTGAAGCGGTCAAGCTGCCGGCCGCGTCGCTGCCGATGGTCGTGCAGGTGCTGGAGCTTCCGCTCGTACTCGATGAAGCCGATGCGGTCATGATGCGGTTTGCCTCGACTCCCGAGGCACGGCCACCGCCAGACCCCCTCTTCCTTTCCACGCTCAGACTCCGCGTCTGACCCCTCCGTCGATTGACTGACTGGCGCCGGCGCGGCACGTCCGCTCGCTGGCCAACGCCTCGTTGTCTTCGGAGTTTCCATGGTTTCCCAATTTCTGCGTGCGGTCGCACTGGCCACCGCATCGCTGCCCGCGTTCGCGCAGGCAGCGCCCCTCACGCTCGATCAAGCGCTCGACCTGGCCGTTCAACGGTCCGAGGCAGCGCGCGCGGCCCGAGCTGGCGCATCGAGCGCCGTCGAATCGGCCCGCGCCGCCGGCCAACTGCCTGACCCGACGTTGCAGGTCGGCATCGACAACCTGCCGGTCACAGGTGCGGGCGCGTTCAGGACGACCAGCGACTCGATGACGATGAAGCGCATCGGCATCTCGCAGGAGTGGCTGTCCTCGCAGAAGCGAGCGGCGCGCCAAGCCGCCGCAGATGCCGAATCCGGCAGGAACGATGCGCAAATTCAGACAGCGGTGGCCGACACTCGGTTGCAGACGGCGGTCGCGTACGTCGACGCCTTCTATGCGAAAGAGGCGCTCAAACTGACCTCGCTGATGGCGCATCACGCGCACGAGGAACTCGAGGCCTCGAAGGCGCGCGTGTCATCGGCCACAGGCAGCAGTCAGGAAGTCCTGGCGCTGGCAAGTGCACGGGGCATGGCCGAGGACGAGTCCGACGAGGTGCGGCAACAGCAAAGCGAGGCGGTCGTCGCGCTTCAGCGCTGGGTCGGGCTTCCGGTGGACGAGCTGGCACCGCCCGTCATCTCGCCACCCTCTGCTGAAGCCGACTTCGTGACGCGATTGCCGTCGCTCGTCGCCATGCGACGCGACGTCGACGTTGCCAAGCAGGCGGCGGTCGCGACGGCCAGCGAGCGAATGTCCAATTGGACGTGGCAAGTCTCGTACGGCCAGCGCACAGGCTACTCCGACATGGTGTCCGTCGGCGTGAGCATCCCGCTCCAGGTTGCGCCCGCTCAGCGGCAGGACAGGGAGACGGCGGCCAAGCTCGCGCTGGTCGAGAAGGCGGAGGCTGATCTGGCGGAAGCGACGCGGGCCGCGAGCGCGGAATACGAATCGCTTCTTGGCGACGTGCAACGGCTTGAACAGCGCATCGTCCGCTACCGGATCAGTGTGGTCGTGCTCGCCCAGCAGCGCATCGACGCGGCGACCGCGGGCTACGCGTCCAACCAGGTGAGCCTGGCAACGCTCTTCGATGCGCGGCACGCGGAAGTCGACGCCGAGCGCAAGCTCCTGGCGCTGCAGCGCGACCTCGCCAAAGCGCAAGCGCAACTGGCTTTCAAGCCGATTTCGAACGGAAGCGACCAATGAGACGCGTTCGACTTGCTCCACTCGCCATTGTCGGCGCTGCCCTCCTGGTCGCCGGCGGTTTCTACGCGGGTCGCCACACGGCGTCGACGGGTCCGGCAGCCGTGGCATCGTCAATGCCCGCATCCGGCGCTGGCAGCGGTGAACGACACGTTCTGTACTGGCACGACCCCATGGTGCCGGCGCAGCGCTTCGACAAACCCGGGAAGTCGCCTTTCATGGACATGCAGTTGGTGCCCGTCTACGCGGACGAAGCTGGCACCTCGGGTGTCGACGTGAGTCCGGCGGTGCAGCAGAACCTTGGGCTGCGCACCGCAACGGTCAAGCGCGCCGACGTGGCGTCGTCTTTTGACGCCGTGGGCACGGTGCAATTCGACGAACGCTTGAGCACCGTCGTCCAGACCCGCGTCGCCGGCTACGTGGAACAGCTTGCGGTGCGCGCTCCGATGGAGCAGGTGCACAAGGGCCAGCACCTCGCCACGGTCTTCGCCCCCGATTGGCTCGCGCCGCAGAACGAACTGCTCGCGCTCGAGCGCGCCGGAGTTTCCGAAGACCTCGTGGCAGCGGCTCGCCAGCGCATGCGGGCGATGTCCATTCCGGAGTCGCTGATTCGCCGCAGCGAAGAGACGGGAACGGCGCAAGCCCGGTTCACGCTCAGTTCGCCTGGCAACGGCGTCATCGCCGAATTGGGCGTGCATGAGGGCGCTGCCGTGACGCCCGGCACGACGCTGTTTCGAATCGCTGGCCTGGAGAAGGTGTGGGCGGTCGCGGAGGTGCCCGAAGCCCAGGCGGCGCACTTGTCGAAAGGGCTGAAGGTCAAGGCCGCTCTTGAGGCCGACCCCTCGCAGACCTTCGAAGGCGAGCTGGCCGAACTCTTGCCGCAGGTGAGCACCACCACCCGGACGCTGCAGGCCAGGTTCGAGGTCGACAACAAGTCGGGGAAGCTGACTCCTGGAATGCTGCTGCGACTTCGAATTGTCGGGCCGTCGAGTCCACGCCTGGTCGTTCCGGCGGAAGCGGTCATCCGCACCGGGACGCGGACGGTCGTCATCGTTCGAAGGGATTCCGGCAGCTTCGAGCCGCGCAACGTCCGGCTTGGCGCGGACCTGGGTGACGCCGTGGAGGTCGCACAAGGATTGAACGAAGGCGAACAGGTCGTGGCAAGCGGCCAGTTTCTCATCGACTCCGAGGCGAACTTGAGGTCGGTGACCAGCAACCTGGGCTCGAAATGATTGCCGCGGTCATACGTTGGTCGGTGCGCAATCGATTCCTGGTGCTGATGGCCACGCTGTTCCTGGTCGCCGCAGGAATCTGGTCCGTCGACAACACCGCCGTGGACGCGCTGCCGGACCTCTCGGACACCCAGGTCATTGTCAGGACGTCGTACCCGGGCAAGCCGCCCCAGGTCGTCGAGGACCTGGTCACCTACCCGCTGACCACGACGATGCTCGGCGTGCCGGGGGCCAAGACCGTCCGCGGCTACTCGTTCTTCGGGGACTCATTCGTCTACGTCCTGTTCGACGACAAGACGGACCCGTATTGGGCGCGGTCGCGCGTCGTGGAATACCTCAACCAGGTTCAGAGTCGCCTCCCCGCGGGAGCAACCGCAGCGCTCGGGCCCGATGCGACCGGCGTCGGCTGGGTCTACGAATACGCGCTTGTCGACCGCACTGGCAAGAACGACCTCGGCCAACTGCGAGCGCTGAACGACTGGTTCATGAAGTTCGAGCTCAAGACCATTCCCGATGTCGCAGAAGTAGCCAGCATCGGCGGCATGGTGCGCCAGTACCAGGTCGTGCTCGACCCCGACCGGATGCGTGCGCTCGGCGTGAAGCAGGGCGTCGTGGTGAAGGCGCTGCAGGACGCCAACCAGTCGTCGGGCGGCTCCGTCGTGGAACTGGCCGAAGCCGAGTACATGGTTCGCTCGCGCGGGTTCCTGAAATCGCTGGCCGACTTCCGCACCGTCCCGCTGGCCGTCTCGGGCGCGACGCCCGTCCTGCTGCGCGATGTCGCCACCATTCAAATCGGGCCGGAGATGCGCCGCGGCATCGCGGAGCTGAACGGCGAAGGCGAGGTCGCCGGGGGCGTCGTGGTCATGCGCTCGGGCAAGAACGCGCGAACCACCATCGAGGCAGTGAAGGCCAGGCTGATGCTGCTCAAGCCCAGCCTGCCTCCTGGCGTCGAGGTCGTCGAAACGTACGACCGCTCGAAACTCATTGACCGCTCCATAGCCAACCTCAAGGCCAAGCTCATGGAGGAGTTCGTCGCGGTCGTGCTCGTCTGTCTCCTGTTCCTGTTCCACATCCGCTCGGCCCTGGTCGCGGTCGTCGCATTGCCAATTGCCGTCGGGGCAGCGTTCGTCGTGATGGGATGGCAAGGCGTCAACGCCAACATCCTGAGCCTGTCCGGCATCGCACTCGCCTGCGGCGCCGCGTTGGACGGTGTGGTCGTTCTCCTGGAGGCGGCGCACAAGCACATCGAAGTCTTCGAGACGCTTCACGAGCGTCCTCCGAGTACGGCCGAGCGTTGGGAGTTGGTGACGGAAGCTGCCGTGGAAGTCGGGCCGGCGCTGTTCTTCTCGCTGCTGGTCATCACGCTGTCGTTCCTTCCCATCTTCACCCTGGAAGCTCAGGAAGGCAGGCTGTTTTCGCCGCTCGCCTTCACCAAGTCGTACACGATGGCGGCCGCTGCGGCACTCTCCGTCACGCTGGTTCCGGTGCTGATGGGCTACCTGGTTCGGGGCCGTATCCCGCGGGAGACGGCGAACCCGCTCAACCGCTTCCTGATGGCGGTCTACCGACCGGCGCTGGAAGCCGTGCTGCGATTTCCGAAGGCCACGCTCCTCGTCGCCGCGGCCGTGCTCGCCGTGACGGTCATTCCGGCCAGCCGATTGGGGGCGGAGTTCATGCCGGCGCTCGACGAAGGAGACCTGCTGTACATGCCGTCCGCGTTGCCAGGCCTGTCCGCTTCGAAGGCGTCGCAGTTGCTCCAGCAGACAGACCGTCTCATCAAGACGGTGCCCGAGGTGCAGACGGTCTTCGGCAAGGCCGGCCGGGCGGACACGGCGACCGACCCCGCACCGCTGGAGATGTTCGAGACCACCCTCCAGTTCAAGCCACGCGACCAGTGGCGCACGGGCATGACGCCGGAAAAACTGGTCGATGAACTCGACCGGATCGTCAAGATACCGGGCCTCTCCAACGTCTGGGTGCCGCCGATCCGCAACCGCATCGACATGCTGGCCACGGGCATCAAGAGCCCCGTGGGCATCAAGGTCGCTGGCGCCGACCTGGTGACCATAGCCCGGTTGGCGACCCAGATCGAGGCCGCGGTCAAGAGCGTGCCAGGGGTGTCCTCCGCAATCGCGGAGCGCCTCACCGGCGGTCGCTACATCGACGTCGATGTCGATCGCCTCGCCTCTGCGCGCTACGGCCTGTCGGTCACTGACTTGCAAGCCGTGGTGTCGACCGCCATCGGCGGCGACAACGTGGGCGAGGTCATCCAGGGGCGCGAACGCTACCCCATCAACGTGCGCTACCCGCGTGAGGTTCGCGACTCGTTGGAACGGCTGCGTGCGCTGCCGTTCGTCACCGACAAGGGCGCGACCATCCTGTTGGAAGACGTCGCCCGCCTGTCCATCGCGGACGGGCCACCGATGGTGCGCAGCGAGAACGCTCGCCTCTCGGGATGGGTGTACGTCGATGTTCGCGGCCGCGACCTTCGGTCTGTCGTCACCGACATGCAGGCCGCAGTGGCCAAGCAGGTTGCCATGCCGGCCGGCTACGCCGTTTCCTGGTCGGGGCAGTTCGAATACCTCGAGCGCGCCACGGAGCGGCTGAGGCTCGTCGTGCCGGTGACCTTGGCGGTCATCTTCGTCTTGCTGTACCTGCTGTTTCGTTCGTTAAGCGACGCAGCGCTGGTCATCGCAGCCGTCCCGTTCTCGCTCGTCGGCGGCTTCTGGCTGATGTGGGCGCTTGGCTACTCGATGTCGGTGGCGACCGCGGTCGGATTCATCGCGCTCGCCGGCGTCGCCTCGGAGTTCGGCGTCGTGATGCTCGTCTATCTCAAGAACGCCTACGCGCGCCGGCTCGCCGCGGGCGAACCTGACAACGAACAAACGCTGCTTTCTGCCATCCGGGAAGGTGCCGTTCTTCGCGTGCGGCCGAAGGCCATGACCGTTGCCATCGTCATGGCCGGCCTCATTCCCATGATGCTGGGTCACGGGACGGGTTCCGAGGTGATGTCGCGCATCGCCGCGCCGATGGTCGGCGGCATGGTCACCGCGCCGCTCCTGAGCATGTTGGTGGTGCCGGCAGCCTGGTATCTGATTCATCGGCGAAGGGCGCGGCGCCTGGTAGCCGCCGCTCGGGGGGCAAGCCCCGCGTCCTCTCTCACTGCAGACCTGAAGGAGTTCCCGTGAAAGCCACCCAACGCAGACATCGTGATTCACTCCCTGAGCACGCTTCTTGACAGGAATCCATATTTCCATCAATATGGAATCATGGAAGAGAAAGAAGCCATCATCTCCCTTGCGGCTCTGGCCCAGGAACAGCGTCTGCGCATCTTTCGTGCGCTCGTGGGCGCGGCCCCGGAGGGCATGACACCCAGTGGACTTTCGGCCATGCTGGACGTGCCGGCGTCGACGCTGTCATTCCACCTCAAGGAACTGTTGCACTCCGGCCTGGTGACCCAGGAGCGCGAAAGCCGCAACCTGATCTACAAGCCGTCGATCACACGGATGAACGACCTGCTGGGCTATCTCACGGCCCACTGCTGCCAGGGTGCGGCGTGTGGCGCCACGGCCTCGAGCTGCTGCTGAAGCAGTCTGCGACCAGCCAGCCATGACCAGTGCCACCTTGCCCGCACAAGCCCCCGCTCCCACGCCGATGAGCGTCTTCGAACGCTACCTGACCGTCTGGGTCTTCCTTTGCATCGTGGTCGGCATCGCCCTCGGGCAGTTGCTGCCTGGGCCGTTCCAGGCAATCGGCCGCATGGAGTTCGCCAAGGTCAACCTGCCCGTCGGCCTGCTGATCTGGGTGATGATCATCCCGATGCTGCTGAAGGTCGACTTCGCGTCGCTGTCGCAGGTCAAGCAGCACTGGCGTGGTATCGGCGTCACCTTGTTCGTCAACTGGGCGGTCAAGCCCTTCTCGATGGCCCTGCTGGGCTGGATCTTCATCCGCCACGTGTTCGCGCCATACCTCCCCGCCGATCAGTCCGACAGCTACGTCGCGGGCCTGATCCTGCTGGCTGCGGCGCCTTGCACGGCCATGGTGTTCGTGTGGAGTCGTCTCACCGGCGGTCACCCGTTGTTCACGCTCTCCCAGGTCGCGCTCAACGACACCATCATGGTGTTCGCCTTCGCACCCATCGTTGCGTTGTTGCTCGGGCTGTCGGCCATCGTCGTGCCTTGGGCGACGCTGATCACCTCGGTGATCCTCTACATCGTGATCCCGGTCGTGCTCGCCCAGCTCTGGCGCAAGGCGCTCATGCGCCGCGGCCAGGCGGCATTCGACAGCGCGCTCGCCAGGATCGGCCCCTGGTCGATCACTGCGCTGCTGGCCACGCTCGTGCTGCTGTTCGCCTTCCAGGGCAAGGCCATACTCGACCAGCCGCTGGTGATCGCGATGCTGGCCGTGCCGATCCTGATCCAGGTGCTGTTCAACTCCGGCCTGGCGTATGGGCTCAATCGCCGGTTCGGCGAATCGCACGACGTGGCTTGTCCGTCAGCATTGATCGGTGCCAGCAACTTCTTCGAGCTCGCAGTTGCCGCAGCCATCAGTCTCTTCGGCTTCCAGTCGGGCGCTGCCCTCGCCACGGTCGTCGGCGTACTGATCGAAGTGCCGGTGATGCTGCTGGTCGTCAAGGTGGTCAACGACAGCAAGGGTTGGTACGAGGCGGGCCAGACGCGATGAGCGGACATGCTGTCACCATCTATCACAACCCGGACTGCGGAACGTCGCGAAACACGCTCGCGCTGATTCGCAATGCCGGGATCGAGCCGACCGTGATCGAGTACCTGAAGACGCC
>FSWB01000223.1_pt1 | contig 37392 bp, 32 predicted proteins | sample 1637871 | NCBI WGS metagenome assembly FSWB01 (sample SAMEA3914789, study PRJEB12502) | metagenome | biome: forest; material: soil | place: Canada | collected 2011-07-03 | depth 0.3 m
ACTGCGCATAATGTGCGTTATGTCAACCGACGCCGGCGGCGTGGCGGTGGACGGCGCAAGGCTCACGTTGATTTTCTAAAAAGTGTTCCCGCTTTTTTCTAAATTTTGTTCCGGACCCATGTGAGAACCTCCCTATCGGCGCCCAAAAAGTCTTGACCCTTTTCCAGATTCTCTTGACGGTCTCCCAAACGGTGGGCCCAGGTGATCTTGGAGCCGAAGCCCCTGCCGGCCTGTCTCGGTCTTGAGCTTTCGCCGGCTTGAGCGAGTTGCCCAAGGATCTTGTGTCACTGGCAGCGTCGCCCAACGATGCTGTTGGGCTGGCGCAGATGGGACGTGATCGTTGTGCGTGGCAGTCCGGCGACTAGCGCAACTGCACACGCTGGTTTGCTGACAATGCGAGCACGGCGCCTAGAATCAAGGCAACAGGAGCCACGATGCCCGGCACGACCAACATCAACATCCGCGCCAGCGAACAAGTTCGAGACCTGATCGACCGCGGCGCGGCGGCAGCGCACAAAACGCGCACGGACTTCATGCTCGAGGCGAGTGCTGCGGCCGCGCAGAATGCATTGTTCGACCAGATCTACTTCTCGCTGAGTCCCGCTCAGATGGCGGAGTTCGAGCGGATCATGAGCGAGCCGCTCTCCGACAACGCGGGCGTAGCCAGGCTGATTGCCACCCGAGCTCCTTGGGAGCGGTGACAGCGTCTATCACTCATCCGATCATGGGCAGCTGGCTTCCCGATCGCGCGCTGCTCCCCGAACAATTTGACGAGCCGAGTGGACACGGCCCGGCGGCCAAGCTTGATCCTCGCCGCCACGTCGTCGATCACCATAAGTTCGAGCCGCTCATCCCGTTTCCGCTTCCAGAGTTTGTCCGCGAGCGCGATCTACTGCTCTTCAAACGAAACGCCGGCGTCATCCCACTTCGCATGCGTGACGCAGCATCGAGCGACCTCGGGCTGGACGCCATGCGCCAAAAGACGAGCTTCGCCGGCTCGTTCGTGCATCGAACCCGGCCCTTCAAGTTCCGAAGGGTGTTTGATCTTTCCTGCATCGTGTATGGCCGTGCCGAGCCTGATCAGCCTCGCGTCAAACTCTAAACCGAGGCTGGAGTATTGACCGATCAGTCGATCGGCGGCCTCCCCCACCAATTTGGACGTGCATTGACACCACACTATCAGCGGCACAGCTCTGTGTGAGCGAAGAGCCTATAACAGCCGTGGGAACGTCGTCGGTATGAAGTCGATACAGACGAAAGCCGGGACACTCGCTCTTTGGCTGAGTCCCTTTCGCGCGTTGGTAGTGGAGGTGTGATGTTTGAAGTAGTTCCAAACAGAAACTGGCCGGCGTTCTACGCTACGCTGCTCGAGATCGGACACGCCCATCTCGAGCCATCTGAAATGGCACGGTGTTTTGAAGCGGAAAGTCAAACAGGTGGCGAAGCGTTCTATTCCGACGGCGTCTTCGATATCATAAATTTCGGCTTCGAAGACTCGGTGCGCGGCGATGTTGAACGTGCCTTGGAGGCTTGGATTGAGGAGATCGTTCAGGTAGCGCTAAGCGATCTTCAGTGCGGAGAGGAGTTTGCGGGAACGATTCGCCTGAAAGACGACGACGCGCTCGTCGCTCGGCTTGTGGAGAGCCTAGCGCTGCCCGACATCGACTCCCTCGATGGCAACACTACCTTGCGCAGCTAATGAGCTTGCGGATGCGATTGTTGTGCAAGACATTCTGGCTAGCCTGCAAGGAGACACCAAGAGGTTACTTCGCTCCTGCGATCGCCCTCTGGCGACTTTTCGTAGCAACCGCCGAAAATCGGCTGAAATGAGGAAACGAGCCGCGGCTGTCCCTGCGGTCAGAGATTGGAATCGATCCTTGAAAACCGCCGTCCTTCCGGCCGTTCGAGTCGAGCCCGCGCTCCGCAGCGATGCGGTGTCTGTGCTCGATGACAGCGAGTCGCTGTCAGACTTCATCGCCACCTGCGTCCGCAGCGGCGTCGCCTGGCGCCGTGCGCAGGACGCGTTCGTCGCGCGCGCAGCCGATGCCGTCGAACGCGAGGCTCGGGAGAGCCGCGGCATGTCCCCGGAAGAACTACTTGAACGCATGGATGAGCGCCTGGACGCGGCGCACAGGCGCCTGTCCCCACGTGCGCCTGACCTGGGGAACAGATCGTGAAGCGAGTCAAAGTTCGTCCAGGAAAGTTTGTCACCATTTCACCGGCCTTGGCTGCGAAGATGGAAGCGATCTCAGCGGCCCGCGTCGAATTCACTCGTGAGCAGGCCCTAGCAATCGTCGAGGCTGAACCTCGGGGCGCCACCATCTTTGCCGGCCCGCTTGGGCCTGAGCGTCCGTCTCGGCGGCGCGCTGGTGCCGCACCCAAAAGGACAGCCGGCAAGACGCCGCCATAAGCCAACTGTCCAGGTTTTGCGGGCCACCTTGCAAATGTCCGTTTCTTCCTGGGTGCAGCAGCGTGCCAAGTGTCCGGGTTTTGCGGAGTTGGCGCGTTTGCCCAGCGGTGCCCCGGCGACGCGGGAGGCCCAAGGGGCCCAAGACGGTTTGCGTCGTACCGCGCCCCTCGGATCGGCGCCCTACTTCGCTCAACAGTTGGTCACGATAATTTAGACTTATCGTGACCTGTTAACTCCACGTTTTAGGCGCCACGCCCTGCGCGTTCGCTCTGCTCCTTGATTACTTTGTCCAGAAGCGCGATCTGCTCAGCGGATGACAGACTTCCCTTCCGGGGCACGGCCACACGATTGAGAAGGTCCGACACATCTCGATCGGTGACGATCATCCCGAACTGACCGTTCTCGACGGCAGCGGCCAGAATCCGCTCAACCTCTTTGAGGGAGAAATATGAGAACGCCTCGAGCTTGGCAATAACCTCATGGGTGGCAGCGAACGAGCCGACGCTGCCCAGATCGTCGATGAGCGAATCTTTCGTCTTGTCGAACGGAAACGCCACGCCATCGAAGTGCTCTTTCATGAAGTCGGAAAGCGTGCGGTAGACGCGCAGTTCGGAACGCTTCCGTTGCTGCCATTCCTCGGCCAGGAACGGGTGGGCGAGCCTTTCGTTCAGTACTGAGTAGAAGTCACCGTCCTCGCTGATCACGTGCAGCGGCTCTTCGTCGGGTACCTTTTCAAGCAGGATCGTCCAGTTGATGGCGTCGCCGATGGAGCCACCCTTCCCCGGCGGATTACCAATCGTGAGCCGCATTTGGGCCGCGCTGAAGATCTCGCCAGACGTGGCAATGATTTCCGCTCGCGCGAATATGTCAGAGATGAGCTGATCTGCGAGGAGGCGCTTCGCGAGCACGTCGGCGTCCGCCTTATCTGAGATCGCCTTCACGAGCGCTTGCAGCTCGCCGCTCAGCTTCCGGATGCCTTCGTACTCTTCGTAGGCTTTCATGAACGACGGAAGCTGCGCAGAGAACTTGACGTCCCGGAAGCGCTTCATGGCGTCCTTGATCTTGTTCTCCCGATTGCGCCGGAACTCGTCGCAAACTTGCTGAGTAAGGTGAACCTGTGCGGCGCCGTGCTCGTGGGACGCGAACACGTTCGACAGGGCGTCCAACTCGTCCTTGGCAAAATGAAAGAAGTTCAGCAGGATGTTGGTGTCGATGAAGACGTGCATTTGGAGGTGTCCGCCCTACTATTGAATTATCTTGAGCCCGATCCCCTGCCGATCCGGTTGATGCATGGATTCCGGCGACGCCATCAAAAGAGGGAACGACCCTTCAGAAACTTCTTAACGACCTTGCCTTGATGCGCATGCGAGGGGTTAGACGAATCGTTAAGCCAGTCTTTCACGGCCCGCAAGTAACGTCCGCCGCTCCAAAGCTGCCAGACGGAATCGAGCAGCGCGATGAATAGCTGTTCTGACTTGACGAGGTCGACGAAGAGCTCAGGGCCGACCGGAAGGTCTACGCACTTCTTGGCCGCCGCACGTCTGAGCTTGAGCCCATCATCCCACGACTCGTTCGCCGAGCCCCAGGGCAGAGATGCTTCGAGCAGACTCCAGGAGTTGGCGGGTATGGCTTTGCGTATCGCCGCGTCGTGCAGGGGCTCGAAGGTGAGCTGTAGCAACGGCCCAGCGCTCTTCGAGCGCCATCCAAGAGCGCGCCGAAACCCGTATGCGCATAGCTCAACCGGCAGCATTTCCTCTGCTGCACGCAGGCTTACGAGAGCAAGGTACCAAGGGTCATCTCCGTAGTCGTTTGGGACAGCGTCAGGAGATAGGACGCCTGACAGCAGCAGCAGCAACTCACGCGAATGTCGGCCATTGTGCGAAAGGAAGGTCGCGACGCCATGTACGTCCACGCAAGACTGGCGAATCCAGGCATGCAACTGGGGAAGTAGAAGGCCCTGGCGCAGCAGGTCCTCCAGGCTGGCCAGCACGGCGGGTGTGCCCGCCACGTGTAGGGTCGAGTTGATGGCTCCCAACTCGCTCAGGCCGCAGACCATTGCACGCAGGACTTCTGAGCCTGAGACATCAATACCCATCGACGCAACGCTTGAAGGCCACGATTGCGTTTGAGCCCAAAAGCGCGGATCCAGCGCCAAGCCAGGGAACAGGTGGAGTAACGGTTCAGCGAGGTCGGTGAACTTCGGCAGTTCCTGCAACACAGCATCGACGTCTATCGAAGACACCCCACGCCGAAGAGCCTCTCGCACTGGTTCAGCACCGTCGTAGCTCGTAACAACGAACGTCCGTGGGTCAGCCTTCCAAACGAGGCGGGCCAGGTCTCCTGAACGCTCGACGACCTCGGCCGGAGACTGTTTCCCATAGTGTTCGAGGACGAAGCCAAGTACGTGTTCGAGGTCGGGCGGCTGCACGCTGTCCAGCAGCGCTTTCAAGACTATGCCCTTCGTCATGTCCGACGAGGACAGAGGAGGCACCTTTTTGGCAATGTCCACCGCCAGGCTTAGTGCCTGAGAGCTACCTGCCTCGAGCACCGCATGCAGTGTGCAAATTGGGCTCATCGCTTCTCGCCCACCGAGGATGTCAGCGCCAAGGCGGCGGAGCATCTGGCGCAATGACGAACGACTAGGTTGCACAGCATCCCGTACAAGGTCGGCGAGCCAGAGGGCGTCCTGGGAGTCCTGGACTTCGGTCGCCTCGAAGCCTTCAAGATTCGAGGCCAATCGGAGCTGAGAGGATGAGCTACCGCCCAACGTCAGCTGCAAATCGAACAAGAGGACGTCTTGGGACCGATCTCGGCTGGTCAAGGTGCAAAACTTGAACGAACGTCGAAGCCTAGGCCACTGCTGATCCCAAATGCGCAGTACGACGTCTTCGACATCGACTCCACTAGGACGGCGTGCCCAGATTTGCTCAGTGGGATGGCCGTAAAGAGCACTAGCAAAGAGGGCTAGACACTTTGCTCCGTCGCCGCCGAGTTGCTCGCGGAACGGCGAACTGAAATCGACCGTCAAGATTTCGTCGTAGCCGTCCAACCGTTGATTGGTCGGACGATTGAACAGCGAGGCCAGTGCCGATGGCACATCCATCACGGCCAAGTCAGCAAAGCTAATGAGCAGCGTGTGGGTCCAGACGCAACCCGGTCGGGGCATTTCTGGCGCCGGCCACGTCATGGAAAGTGCGTAGACGCCAGAGTCGGCGAGCGGGTAGCCAGTCAGGTAAGGCAAGCCCGTGCTGGCTACACCAGGGCCTGCGACGTCGCTCATCACCAGGAGCAGGCGTGCGTCCCTCGGATTGAGCGATACCGAGCAAGCAAGTTGGCGATGCCCTTCTGAGTATCCGTGCAGTGCCTGATGGATCGTTACCGACACACGAGACCTCAGTCGAGTAGCCAGAACAAGGGCTCAGTCAGGTCGTGTGATGACAATTCTCCAACGACAACCTTGATGCGTTCCGACGGCACTTCCATGTCCCTCATGCTTTTCGCACCAGAGCTCGGCCTCTCGTCCTTACCGTCGCCATCGTACTCAGCCCCTTGAGCACTGATCCCGTACACCTTCACCGCCCAAGACGGATCAAGCCCGTAGTGCAGATACTGGTGCAAAAGAGGCAGGTGCATCTCCAAGTACTTCTCGGGCGTTTTCTGGTCGCGCTCCGCCAAGTCCCAGGCAGACAGGGCGATCGCCAATTTGCGCCGGCCAATGCCCAGCGGAGGCTCCTGTAGACAGCGAAGCAAATCCACAAGCTGAACCTGCGTCGGTGCAAACCTTGCGTCCCAACGGACTGGCTCGCCGGCCTTGCGTTTGATGCCAAGAAGCTTGCTGAGCTTCGCCTCGTCCGCGATCCAATTGGGGAGGTTGATGTTGGTCGCGTGGATGAACAGCAGCACTCCACGAGCACTGAGAGAGCCAAGAACGTCAGCGTCGCATTCTCGCTTTTCCCAAAACCGAGCAAATGCCTCGCCGGCGACGTCGGGGAACGCGAGAACGAACTCATCGCCCGCGACAGACTTCAGTTCCATCGCCACCGTGCGGTTCTTGTCATGAGACGTGCGCTCCTGCTTCCTCGCTGCCACCCATCGCTTCGCGATCTCGTTCAGGTGCTGAGCTTCGCCAGCGCGAAGCCGGAGAGCCTTCAGCTTGGACTCGACTTTTCGAGCTTGGAGCAAGTGCCAAAGCGCTGCAAGATAGGTGGTCTTGCCAGACTCGGGGAGGCCGAGCACAACGATAGATTGCTCAAGCATTGTCATCACCCGACGAAATAGGGCGGAGGCGTCCGAAAGCACGGACGGAGGATCCAACCTCTCGTGCCAACTCGACATAAGTGAGGCGCTTAGGCTCGTTCATCCAATACGTCAGAAGGGTCTCCATGCCCTCACCTCGCTCACCGATTTCGCCCTTCGGAGAGGCTGACACATGGAAGGATTGAACATCGGAAAATCGATGGGAAAATTCCTCGCGAACGTCGGCGACGATCCGCTCGAAGTGACGAACCGCCCGGTCGCTATTCGCCATGTTCTCGGCCTTGCGCACCGCATCAATCTTGGTCAGCACGATGGCCAGTTGCTGCCAACTGCGCGTCTGTCCAGCCTCGTCAAATGCGCGAATGGTTAGGCAGACATCGTTCAGCACTTGATGCCGTTCGCTGTCATCAAGGAGCTTCATACCATCTGCAAGCACGGTGAGCGTGTCGCATCGACGAAGTTCAGGGTAGCCCACTGCTAGGTCTGGGTTCGCCTGGGTGTCCATGTACGCCTCGCCATCGCGATTGGCGAACAACGCCGTCTGCTTTCCTTCCCGACGCACATCGGCCAGGTCGAGGTGGAAATAGGTTGCAGGCCCGCGATCCGTACGCTCCATGTGGGGGTCTTCTCGGTTGGAGGCGGTCCGCGCATCATGGCAAGCGCGCTCAAACGCGTGCAATGTGGACGAGCCAGCGAATGCGTACCTGCCTACTTTGCCCTCCTGTAGGAGGTCGTAGATGCCACCGATGAGACTGGTTTTCCCGGACTCATGCGGCCCAACGAGTGCGATGACGTTGCAGAGCCGGTCCCTAAGGATGGTCTGAGCTGCCGCCGCGGGCAGCGCTTCCGCTCCGGGAAGCCTGATTCCCGGTCGTGCAGTAGTCTTGTTGGCCTCGGGCTTTGTAGCCTCCACAATCAGCAACGGCTTGCCATAGTGACTGCAACTCGCTAGCTCGGCTATACCCTCCACACACCGGCCTTCCTGCGCGACACGGCAGTCCGGATTGGAGCAGGTTATCGAAGGCGCTTCTGCGTCAGTGACCATGCTGGATCAGCCAAGTCGAGCCAAGACGAACTCACGGTACGCCGCTTCGGCGAAGCGCATGGGCTCCAGTTCCGCACCTTCATCCAGCGACGTGAGCTTGCTCCACGCTGTCGCCCACCCCTCGGCACCTTCGAGCTCTTTCCGGCGACTCAGCGCGAGCAGGATGGGCGTAGTCAAGGCCGTGATGTTTTCGCCTTCCAGGTCGTCGAGCGCCATACCGAGCCAGGCGTTGGGCATACCTTGGACAGCAGCCACGATGGTCATCTTGGGTGCATCCGCGACACCTGCCCGTGTCAATAAAGCGCGCACCGCCGTAGGCCCTGGGAGCACTTTGGTAAGCGCAGCCAGCTCTCGCGCTATTCCAAGTGGACGGTATGCTGGCGGAACGTCAGGGAAGTCCTTTTCAAGGTCGGATGAGTAGCCACCTTGAAGCCACCAGAGGATATCGAGCTCCTCGTCTTGAAGATGGGTGAAATTTTGGAATGCCTCCTCAACCGCAGCTTGTCGCCTTGCAACCGTCGCAATGACCTTATTGATGGAGTTGGCCAGCGTCTGGACGGCTCCCGCCGGATTGCCGTCGGTTACCAACTTCACCGCGGCCGCGACTTCCGCCTTGTCTAACGCAGTGGCCACTGCCTTTCCCACATCGAGGGACGGACGCCGTCGACTGGTCTCGGAGTTCACCCGATTTGCCCTGCCGGAAATGCCGATGAGGTCCATGGGTAGCTCGAGCTTTCGCAGCCCGCCACACGCCGCCGCAGCGATCATCGTTGCCGCGAGAGCGCTGTTGTCGTCCTGTGGGTCCATTGCCCAGGCCAACGCTGCACCTGCCAGCACTACCAATTCCTCATCGCCGGGTGGCGCTGTCGCACCAGCGAACTTGGCGCGCAGTTCGGCGACGTCAGGTGCCGACATCTGCTGAGGCTTCGCTCGAAACGCCAAGCGGACGAGCAACTCAAGAGTTGTCTTTGACGCCTCCTCTACAACCGCCTCCACAGCCTTCCAGCGCCCTTCAACCTGCGCCGTGTCGTCACCCAAGGACAAGCTCGCGTACCAACCCGCAAATTCTTTGTGCACTTTGACCTCCTCGCCTTATGCGTTATGTTCGTGCTTCTCAATTTCCCTCGCCAATTCGACGAGCAATCCTTTTTGCTTAGCCACTTCCATGGCCTTGAAATAGCGGCGATGCGGAGGCACGTCCAGGTCTGCCTCCGTGATGAGCCCAAGTCCCAAAGCAATGTCTCGCATCACGTCAACGCGCAGTTGCCAAAACCTAAAGACTAGATCGTCGGTAGACGGCTCGGACACCTTGGACTCCGGTGACTGCACGGTCTGAAAGGCGGGCTCCTGTGCTCTGAGCGGGCCATCAATGGCAGCGTGGACAGCAGCAGACATTTTCGTCTCTTGCTGGGGCGGATGGGAAAGCGGCTCTTCGGCCAAGTGCGGCCCAGGTTCGGCAGCAAATGCCGGCCGAATTGGCGCTGGTATTGCGAGCCGATGCATCCAGAGCGATTCCTGGGGCGTGGCGTGGAGGGACACGTAGAACTCCGACGGCGCCGGCTGGAACGCCCGCAGATGCGCCCGGATGTTCAACTCGCGGGCTGGTCCCTCGCCTATGACCGTCAAGTCCACAAGGTTATAGCCTGGGCGCCACGCCGGTTCATCCCGATCTGGATTCACGGCACCAGCTAGAAACCGCATGTATTCCTTGACCCTCTTGCAGCGCTGGTCATGCTCGTGACCGAAAAACTGCAGCTTTGCCCGCGCATCGATGATGTTCTCAGCATCTGACGCATCCATGAACCAGTTTGGTGGGTGATGGCACAGTACCAAAGAGACGACATCTGGATCAGGGTCCAGGACAGTCTGGCAAGAGCCAAGAAAAAGGCGCCCAGGTGCAGAGTCCCTGTCGCCAGCCCCAGAGATGAAGGTTGAGGTAAGCCCGTGTAGACGAAGCTTCACTCCTTGGCCGAGTTCAAGGCTTCGCTCCCAGAACGGATGCGTATGAAAGACCTGGCACCCGAACTGCGCAGCAAAGTTGTTGTACGCCTCAAGGGGCTCGAACAGAGTTTTAGCCTCCACCTCGGTGGCGAGCCGGCGCATGAGCGCTCGATCACGGGCACTATTGTTGGCCTCGTGCGCAATGCCTGCTTGTGCCTGCGTCACGTCATCCTTCGCGCACGCTGCCCTGTCTACGTCGTGATTGCCCGGGACGGTAAAGATGTTCGATGTTCTACATCCACAAATCTCCGCGATCCGCAGGAGCCATGCCTTGGCCACTGTGTACTCGTCCGGGTCGGCTTTGAACGCAATGTCACCACCTACAAGGATGGCGTCTACCCGGATGCCATCAGCGTCACATAACCCGGCCAGATCCTGTTCCAGCCTGCTTCGAAACGGCTTGGTTCTGTCCAGGTGGGGCGTTAGACAGATCGGGGAGCGAAAGTGGATGTCTGACAGGTGCAGCAGGCGCATCGATCGATGTTACACATATTCAGGCCGTTTGCAGCCCGTATTGGAACCGTCCACCAAACCCCTGCCCTCCAGTTGACTCAGACCATCGCTCGCACGGTCATGTCCCATGAGGGCTGCTACAACGCCTATGCAGGCGAAAGCAAATCGCAGACGTCGACACCGAGCGCGAGCGCGATCCGTTCAATGTTGTCGAGGGACGCGTTACGTTCGCTGCGTTCGATCGACCCGATGTACGTGCGGTGCAACTCCACTTTCGCCGCGAGCGCCTCTTGCGAAATACCCTGGTCGGCGCGAAGCGCGCGCATGTGTCTGGCGACACGATCGCGTGCTGATTCGACTTTGCGTCCCCGACCTCTCATAGGGGCGAGAGGTTCGCATTCGAGATGAGTTTGAGTCTACAGACTTAAAGTAGCATTTTGACCGCAGAGCGCTCTCGAGGCGGCTGGGTCGATCCCACTGCGCGCACTCCCCCTGCCGAGGGGCCGCACCTGGTATGGCCAACGGCCTTCAGGCCTTTCGTCTAGACGACTTGATTTTCGGCTTGGCTGAGGGAGCGGTGGGTTCCGCCGGTGACGCGGGAGGCATGCGCTCGAACATTGCCCGCATGGTTTCGGCCTCGGCTTTGTTCGCCACGGCGCGCTGGCCGACTTCGGTGAGCTCCCGAGACGTTGCTTCGAGCTGATCCGCTATCTGGAGTCGGGCCGCCGACAGCTCTCGGATGCTCGCCTGCGCCGCGTCAAACTGCGCACGCAACCTGCCGAGTGCGTCGGCTTGCTCCAGTTCGACCTCGCGTTGGCGTGCGCCCTCCTTCACCGCTTGGCCGCGCACGGCTTCCAGTTGCTTTTCTGCTTTCGCGCGAGCCTGGCGTTCTTCGTCGATCTCCAGCAGCGCGCGACGCTCCGCGGTGTCCGCGCGTGCGTTCGCGGCTTCAACGGCACCTTGCGCCTTTGCCAGGTCGGCGCTGAACGCGGCTCGCCCCGCGTCCTGACGCTCGATCAGTTCGTCGTGGTGCCGCTGCAGCTCCTGCATCCGAGCCCCGGTGCCTGCATGGGCGCGTCTCTCGGCTTCGAGTTCTGTGCTCGTCGATCGCGCGAGTTCTTCCAGTCGCCGAACCTCCTGCCGAAGGGTCTCCACCTGGGCCGCCGACTCCTCGTTGGCACTCCGGCACGACGCCAGGTCAGTTTCTGCACGTGTGACGTCCGCCCGTGCTTCGATCCGCACTTCCGCCAGCTCGGCCCGGGCCGCGGCACTCGCCTGCCGCCAGATTTCGGCGATGGCGTCCGCGGCGGCCACTTTGAGCCCCTCCGGTAGGTCCGGATGGTCGATTTCGATCCGTGCTTTCGCCCGAAGCTCCTCCCAGAATTTGGCCAGAGCGTCGGCCGGCGCGCTCATGGAGCCGCGCCGAGCGTACTGGTAGAGCTTGCTGGCGGTCGGCGTGATCCCGTGTCGAAAGAACAGCAACGCGCAGACTTCGCGGTACAGCGCTTTCGTGTCCGAGAACCGGGCTTTCAGGGACTCGACCTCGCTCTGGATCTCGGTTTCGGTACTCATAGACTGATAATACAACGTACTACGTTGTATTCAATGAGTTCGGCCAAAGTCTCAGGACATAAGTCCCATAATGTCCTGAAAAGGATGCCGAAGAGCGTGTGAACCACCCTCCTCTCCCCTTGGGTGCCTATCCCCCTATTCCAGGGAGCGCACGAGTCGAAGTCGCGTTAGTGCATGAAACACCTGATCATTTGCGCGGTGTGCATACGCTTGTGGAGGGGCACTTGGAGGCCAATTCGAAGCGCCGCACCTTAGTCGACTAGTCGGTGGGAATCGAGATCGACGTTCGTATCTCCAATGACGGGTAAGTCAGCATTACGGCATCCCTTGAGATCGACTCAACCACGTACCCGTTGTCGAGCATCATTCCCTTGGTGATAGAGATCGATGTCTCACCGCGACCCAATATGATCTGCTGACTGCCGTCGGGGCCGGTCATGCGCCCAAGATAGCGGTAGTCCTGGGTCGGGGGGGGGGGGGGTGGGGCCGCCAGTGCAGGGGAGACCGCCGGAGGCGACGGCGAAGGGGGTGTGACCGCCACGCCAGCGAAAGGGTCGAAGCCGCTAACGCTGGACGCCGAGGCAGCGGCTGCCTCTGCGAGCGGCAGCGATTGAGCGTGCGCTGTCAGCGCGCGATCAGTGTGTGCCTCCGCTGCAAAGGATGTACTCGAAGGCCTTGCAACGTCATGCCCCGTCGTAACGCCCACGACGGCGGGCGCGGGCCAAAGCAGCGCCGCGAGTGTCGCGAACACGGTGGCGCCCAGCCCCCATTTCAAAGGGCTGCGCAGCCCGTTTGCCGGCGATTCGTCGGTCCGGCGCATCATTTCAACGCCTCCCGCGCATTCGCGCCGGACGCGTCAAGGCTGCAATCGAGGGGGGAAGACATGACCGGCTGGAGCACGAACGTGACCTGTGCCGTCGCGTCCTCCATAGGTGGCAGATTGGCGCCGTCCCGTTTGAGGTGGAGGTGCGTCAAGGTACCTGTCGGAAAGCGAGACAGGCCCTCTGCTAGGGCCGCCTTGATGCCGGGATAGCCGCCATGGATCGCGATGTTCACGTCGAGCGTCGCCAACGTTTGCGCTGTCGCCGCACGGGGCTCGCCGCTGACGCTCTTGACGCTCACGTCGAAAGCCTTCGCGCTGTCCTGCAACGATTGGACGAGTTTATCGAGCGATACAAATGACGGCAAAGTCTGGACGTAGCCAACTTCCGCAGAACATGTGGGCGAGTTCGCGCGAGCGCCCGCTTGAAGTGCCTGCCGCAGCCCATTGGCCCGCGTGCCCTCCAGCCGTACATCAATAGCGAGCTGGCGTCGCGCAAACAGCGCCAAACCCAAGGCGATCGTGGCGATCAGGATCACACCCACCGCCAATAGCGTTCCGCTCCGAAAGCGTCGGTGATTGAACAGCATGGTCATCGCCTCAAGGCACCTGGCCATGGATCAGCGCAGACTCGACACCGCCCTGCACCTGCAATCGAGAAAGCGTCCACTGCGGCCTGTCCAGGCCGGCATTGAGGGCGCGCAGATACGCCGCAGCGACGTCGGCGCTCGTCACTTCCAATTCAAGATCGACGTGACGGCTTTCCGCATCGATCTCCAGGCTCGTGACCTTAGCTCCCGACACCTGCGCCGACTCAACGCTGCGCAGCACGCCGCCGCTCTCGAACGACGACACCGCCATCCGGTGCCGCGCATCGACGGCATAGGACGGCGGCTGCAAGGCGGATGCCGCCTGCGAAACCTGTGAGGCGCGCAGCGAGTCGAGTTGGGTGTGCAGCTCAGTTGTCTTATCGCGTGCGGAGGACAACATCTGCCATCGCCGCACATCCCCTGCGGCGACCATCCCCGCCAGCACGAGCAGCGTCAGAGCAGCTGCCCAGAGCGCAACTGTCGGCCAGCGGCTCGGCGCTGCGAAATCTACATTCAACGCTCTCAGGACACTGCTCCCAATCGGCGCACCCACGGCGTGAAGACCGCGTCCGCGGCGTTGCCAACGGGGCGCACATCGAGCTCCGTGTTCAACGACCAGTCGAGCGCCACCGCAAACGCGTCTTCGGGCGCCACCATCGCCGACACTTGGGCGCGCGCGAACGAGGCCGTCGCCACCTCGACACTGTCGACGGGATACAAAGTCTGCGCGGACGAAAACGTGCGGCCTTCGCCGACGAGCGTGGTCAGCGCCCGGCCCTCCCACACGCTGAAAGCACGCAGCGACGCATTGGCTCGGAGTGCGGCGGCCATCGCTTCGGCCCACCACGGACGGATGTTGAGGACCCGCGTCCGAACGGTGCTCAACGCGTCTTCGATGGCCGTCAGAGTGCTCTCCTCGACGACAACGGCCAGATCGTCATCCCCGTCATCGTTGGGATCGATATTGACTCGGCATGGCGCTGCCAGGTGGCTCTCAGTCACAGCAGTCAGCCGCGCCACTTGCAAACGCTCCTGGCGCGAGCGTGTGCCGGCGATCGGCGCTACGCGCACCGGCCGGCACAGATCCGCCCCCAGCCACATGCGCACGGATCGCGGCGATCCAGTCACGCGCAGGCGCTCGGCGAGCGCGCCGAGTGCGACACCCAGTGTGGTGGCATCCTGCCGCCACAACGCGCCAACGGCGTCGACCACTGCGACCTCCAGTCGCGACAGGTAGACGTCGGCCGTCCCACCTCTGTTACTGCCAACCAAGCACACGTTTGACCTCTTCCAATGTTGTCCAGCCCTTGCCAATCCAGTACCCCGCCTGCTGTGCCAACGTGACGACGCCTGATTCGACGACGTGTGTGCGCAACCGGCCCACCGCAGCGCCGGACGTGACCAGATCGCGAAACTCGTCGTCGATAGCATGCACTTCGGCGATCACCCGGCGCCCCTGATAGCCGGTGCCGCGACACTCGTCGCAGCCCATCGCCTGCGGCACCTCGGAAACCGCCGTACCCACGCGCTCGAGCCAGCGCGCCTCGCGAGCCAGTGGCGTCCGCGTTCCCACGCAATGCGGGCAGACCGTGCGCAAAAGACGCTGCACGACGACGCCGTTCAACGCCGCCATAAAGCCGAACATGTCCAATCCGAAATGCCGAAAGCGGCCCGTCACGTCAAATATGCTGTTGGCGTGAACCGTGGTGAACACTTGGTGGCCCGTGAGCGCCGATTGAACAGCGATGACCGCCGTTTCCTCGTCGCGAATTTCGCCCACAAGAATTCGGTCAGGGTCGTGTCGCAAGATCGAGCGCAGGCCCTTCGCGAACGTCAACCCCTTGCGCTCGTTGACCGGGATCTGCAGGACTCCTGGCAACTCGTATTCGACTGGATCCTCGATCGTGATGATCTTTTCCAGGTCGTTGTTGATTTCGGAAAGCACCGCATAGACGGTCGTCGTCTTGCCGCTGCCCGTCGGCCCGGTTACCAGCAACATGCCGTGTGGCAATTCCGCAATCTCGCGCAGTCGCTCGATGCTGACGTCGTCCAGCCCCAACAGCTCGAGCGAGATCTTCTCGTCCTTCGTGCGCAGCCGTGACTTGTCCAACAGTCGCAATACCGCATCCTCGCCAAAGACGCTCGGCATGATCGACACGCGAAGGTCGAGCGCCTCGTTGCCTACGGTGGCGCGGAATCGCCCGTCCTGCGGCACGCGTCGTTCCGTGATTTCCAGCTGCGCGAGCACTTTGATCCGCGAGATCACCTCCTCGGCGCGGCGCGGATCGTCCATGCGGGCCAGCCGATTGAGCACACCGTCCTGACGCAGCTTCACGCTGACGCCCGTGCGGTCACACTCGAAGTGGACATCGCTGGCGCCCCGCTGGAACGCCGTACGAATGGCGTCGTCGACGAAGCTCACCACCGGACCGCTGGCTGACGCGCCACTGTCAGGTGCACTGGATTTCGGTACTGCCGTCTCACCGTTGCCGAGCCAGCGTCGGGTCAGCGCTCCAGGCAATGCCACCACCTGGGGCATGCCACCGACCAGCGAGGATGCCCGTCGGACTCGGTCGTCGTCCCACGGGTCATCCATGCCGATCCGCAGGACGGCGTCTCCGCGCAGGCGCAGCGGCACCACACCGAGCTTTCGCGCGGCCTCGATAGGTATCAACGTGAAATCGACCTCGACCGCCCCGGCATCGAACACCGCATCGACGCCGGCATCGCGCTTCAACGAGGCGGCGAGCTCGTCATCCTCCATGCCACTGCTGCGCATCAATACGTCGAGCACTGAACCGGCGCCGGCCTGGTGCTGCTGCCGCGCTCGCGCGAGATGCGTTCGAAGGTTGGACATGGGCTCGAAAGTAGGGGAATGCGTAGAGTCGCGCAAGCGCGAGGTCAGTTCAGGCTGCTGGCGATGTCGAAGACCGGCATGTACATCATGATGACGATGCCGCCGACGACCAACGCCACCAGCAGCAGCAGGATCGGCTCGACGATGCGCGTGGCGCGCTCGACGAAGGTCGTGAAGTGGGCAGCATGGCGCTCGGCGATCGTCTGCAGCACGCGATCGAAATTGCCGGTGCGCTCGCCGACCGCCAGCAGGCGCGCGGCAACAGTGTCACTCAGGCCAGCGTCTCCTAGCGCGCTGGAGACCCGCACGCCGCGCGCGAGGGCCGCGCCCGCTGACGCGATGCCGGCGTCCATTCGCAGGCCCAATCCGAGCGCTGCACATTGCGCCAGCGCTTCGTCGAGCGGATAGCCGCCGCGAAACATCAGCGCCAGCGATTGGTAGAGCTTGGCGAATCTGTACTGATCGAGTTGCCGTTGGAGTGGTCCGATCCGAAGCGCTAGAGCGGTGAACACGGACTGAACGAGACCGCGATGCCAGGCGAGGATCAACGCGCCGATGATCGCAGTGGCCCCGACGCCGATGACCGCGCCATGCTGCGACAGAGCCTGGCTCAACGACACGAGGATCTTCGTGGTAGTGCTCACCGAGCCGCGAAGGTCGTGGTACATCTGCGAAAACCGCGGCACGACGAACAGCAGCAACACCACCACGATCAAGGCGCCGAACGCGACCACAACGGCCGGATAGATGGCCGCGCTGATCACCTGCTTGCGCAATTTCTGCAGCATCTCGTCGTACCGCAGGTATTCGTCCAGCGCCTCGACTAGCCCACTCGTGCGCTCGCTCGCTGTGACGCCGGCCACCAGCACAGCCGGAAAGACGCCCACTTCACGCATCGCCACCGACAACGCCTTGCCCTCGTGCAGCTTCGTCACGAGCACCGAATTTGCCCGCGCCCGCGCCTGGCCAAGCGACTGCGCGTTGACCGTCTCGAGCGCCTCCACGACGGTCATTCCCGCCGAGACGAGGGTTCTCAACTCTCGACACCACCACCCGACGTCCAGTGCCGCACCGGCGCGCGGGCCGCGAACATGCGCGGCACGAAGCGGCTGGGCCGTCAGCACCACGCCACCCTTGGCCTCGAACTGCGACGCAAGCACTTCCTGCAGGCGAGCGGCGTCCGGTACGTCGAGCGTGTTTTCGCGGACGGCGGACTCTTGGGGATCGAACCAGCGGACGGCGTATTGCATGGACTCAGTCGGCGACCGCTCAGTTGAAGATGTCGGCGTCGTCGCCGCTGCCACCGACTGCACGATCGCGGCCCAGGCTTGAGATGTCAAAGTCCTTGCCGCGCGCGCTTGGATAGTGGTAGACGTAAGCAGTGCCCCAAGGGTCGTTGGGAATGTCGTTCTTCATGTACGGACCGCGCCATCGCGCATCGCCCGCGGGCGCCGTGACCAGCGCCTTGAGACCTTCCGATTCGGTCGGGTAGCGGCCCATGTCGATGCGGAACGCTTCGACAGCCTTGTCGAAGTTGGCGATCTGGGCCTTTGCGGTCGTCACCTCGGATCGGCCGATCTGGCTCAGGAACCGAGGAGCGACGATGCCCGTGAGCATGCCGATGATGAGGATCACCACCAACAACTCCAGCAGCGTGAATCCGCCTCCACGGTCACTGGGTTCGATCGATGAACGTCTTTTCATGGCGGGCTCGGGGGAGAGAATTTCCAATTGGAATACCGGTGTGCTGGCGCCAGCACGATATCGCCTAAGTCAACAGGTCCCGCGGCTACAGGCTCGTCGGGACTTTGACTGTAGACAGCGACGATATAGCCATCGGCGTCCCTGACGAGTCCCCAAGGCCGTGCGGGATCCAGCGGGTCGGGATAGAGACGCCGCAGGTGTCGACGCACCCCGAGAAAACGGGAGTCGAGCACGAGCTCGTCAAGGGATCTCGGGTAGGTCTTCAGTGAGCCGGGGGCACTCTCTCGGAACTCCGCGAGCGCGTGGGCATAGAGAGCGCCCACGCGCATCAGTTCGCGTTCCTTTGCCCGTCGATTCTGATCGTGCCATCCGGGGCCGGCTGCGGACAGCCCGAGCGCGACGACGAACATCACGACCAGCAGCGCCAAGAGCGTGAAGCCCGATTCAGGCGATCGGAAACGCACGCTTCTACCAGGACGCATAGCTGCTCCCATCCCGGGCAACGCCCGTTGCGCCGCTGTGCAGATCGCCTATCGTCCCCGCCCCTTGTGCCGGCGCAGGGTCGAGGTGCCAAGTCTGCGCGCTTCCCGTGAGCGGATCCACCGGGACGTCGCGCAGGTAGCCGCGCGAAACCAGTTCGTCGAGTGTTTGCGGATAGCGTGCCTGGTCGGCCCTGAACTGGTCGATGGCAACGCGCATCTGTCGCAGATCCTGGCGAAGCGTGACCTCGCGAGCTTGATCGATGTGGTGAACGTAGCGAGGCGCGGCAATCGACAGCAATAGGCCAATGCAAGCCAGCACCACGATCAGCTCGATGATCGTGAACCCACGGTTGGGCCGAAGTGCGAGAGCCTTCACCATTGCGACAGCGGCACGCCATCGAGTGCCGTTCCGGAAGCGCGGGAAAAGACATCGTAGACCTCGGGGCCCGGCGTGGGCTTGTTGGCCTCACTCATATAGCCGCGAAGTCCCCAACTCTGTTCCGGATCCAGCGTTGGATCGGCGAACGGGTCTCGTGGAACCTGGCGCAGGAAGCGCAAGGACTCGCCGCGGTGGGTCGCACGCAGGTCGGGCTGCAGGAGAGTCAAAGCATGGAGATTGGGCGGATAGTCCGGGCCGGCGGGATCAGCTCCCGGCGGTGCTGCGATCGCGCTCGAGAGCCTGGCCGCGTGATAGGCGTCGAGTGCATCGCGAATCTCCCAGAGAGCGCGCTTGAGTTCGGCCTCGCGCGAGCGCTCGGCACTCATCTGAGCAAGAGGCATGGTCATGGCGGCGAGCACGCCAAGGATGGCCAGCACGGCCAGCAATTCCACCAAGGAGTATCCGTTCGAGCGCATGACGTATGGCGTCACTATTGGACGTGCACGCTCCACGCTGGCGGCAGGCCCGGCGCGGGGAGTGGGCCTTCGAGACCAATCGCCTTGGCACCCAAGACCTCGACTTGCGTGTCGCCGGTGGCTCGCGCCTTGAACCTAACGTTGATCGCCGTGCCCTTGCCGCCAGCCCCCGTGGCTTGGTTGCGAATTACCCCGACGCGCGCGGTGCCAGCACCATCATCGTTCTTCGACAAGCTGACTTGCGCACCGCCTTGGCCGAACAGGTCTCCCGCAGTGGCGTCGATAAACTGAAGGTGCGCAGGCTCATAGTGAATCTCAAGCGGCAGGCCTCGCAGGGCGACCGGCGCATTGAGCATCACGTGCAGTTCGAGCGTGTCGCCTGCGCGCACGTCATGCGCACCGTCCCACGCGAGCTTGGCCAGTTCCGCCGGTGCGGCTTGAGCCGAAGCCGAATCTAGTCCCGTCGGTGCTGGCGTCGGCATGCTCGCGCCCGCGGGAGTGGGTGGACCGCTTGTTTGCGGTGACCCGGTCGGCGCCGGGAGCGCTCGGAGGCCGCCGGGCGGCCGCAACTTTGGCGCAGCTTCGGTACCAACCCACAATTCACTCTCGCTGGCGCTCGGCTGCCGCAGGTTGCGAACGATGCGCGGCGTGATAGCCAGCACGAGTTCTTTGCGGTCGCCGTTGTCTAGATTACTCGAGAACAGACGTCCCACCAGCGGCAGGTCTCCCAAAATCGGCAGTCGATTGGAGCTGCTGCTCTCGTCTTTGCTGATCAGTCCTGCGAGCAGTTGGGTCTCGCCGTCGCGCAATCTCAGCACGGTCGACGCATTGCGCGTGCCGATTTGGTATGCCACGGTGCCGGACGATGTCTTGATCGAACTCCCGAGCGAGCTGACCTCTAGCCCGACCCGGATCGAGACCTCGTCGTCCGGATAGATCGTCGGCTCCACATCGAGCTTCAGGCCAACGTCGATATAGCTGACGCTGTCTGAAACGAAGCCTCCGGTTCCGGTCGTCGACGTGACAATAGGAATCTTGTCGCCAACCAGGACCTTGGCCTTTTCTTTGTTCTTCACACGGATCTGCGGGTTGGCCAGAGTGGAGAAATCGCCCACTTGCCGCTGCAAGTTGACAGTGAGACCGCCAAGCCCCAGCGCGATGTTGTCGCGGGTCAAGCTCCGGATGTTGCCCAGCGTCAGAACGTCAGCGGTGCCCGGCGGTATCGGGGTGAGCGACACGGACGTCGGGAATTGGACACCGAGGTTGGTCAGGCTCGTCGAGCTGATCTCAAGAACTTCCATTTCTAGCACGACTTCCGGCTCGGCCGTGTCGTACATCGCCACAAGGCGCTCGGCGAGTTGGATGTTCTCCTGGTTGTCGCGAAGCGCAATCATATTAGTGCGCTCGTCTACGAAAGGGTCATGCAACTTCAACATGGCGCGAAAGAATGCCGCCGTACCCTTGGCATCGGCGTTCGCGAGGTAGAAGACGCGAACAATCTGCTCCTGGTATTCGCGCTGCTTGTCAGGCGTGTTCGGGTAGATCAGTACAGTCTTGGAATCGATCACCTTCATGGCCAGCTGGTTCGTGCTGGTGATCAGGTCCAGCGCATCCTGGACGCGCGCCTGCCGCAGGTAGACCGAGATGCGCGAATCGCCGCGCAGTTCCCGGTCGAAGACGAAGTTGATGCCGCTCGCGCGCGAAACCATGTCGAGCACAGTGCGCAGGTTAGCATCCCGGAAGTCGAGCGAAACGGGCCGCAGCTCGCCCAGTGCGGTCTGCGACCCGCTCATCAACTCCTGCCGGCGCGAGGCCTCCAATTGGCGCTGCAGCTTCTGCAAGCCGTCGTGGCGCGGGTTGTCCTGCAACGCTGACGCGATGCGCTGCAAGGCGCCCTCGCGATCCCCTCTGCTGGCGAGCGCTTGGGCCTCGGCCAACGCGTCACGCTGGCGACGCTCTATGGCCAGCGAGGCCAATTGTCCCGTCAGACGTTCGTTGACTGGATCGAGTGCGAGCGTGCGCTCCAGCCGCGCCTGGGCTTCGTCCAGCTTGCCGGTCGCCCGAAGCGCGCCGGCGTCCGAGACGGCCTGGGCGACAGCCTGGCTGCGCGCCTGGATCAGGCCGGCGCGCAACGTGAGGCTGTCGGGATAGATCTTCAGGCCGCCATCGAGTGCCGCCACGGCCTGCTCGGCGCGGCCTGCGGCGAGGTCGGCCTGGGACTGCTCGCGGATGCGTTGCTCGGCACAGCCGCCCAGGAGGGCCAACGCCAGCAACATGGGCATCCACGGGAACCGGCGGGAGAACATGACGACAGGAACCATTGCTCGTCAGGCCCTGCCAAGCCGCGCGGCACGGCTGCGCGGCCGCCATTGGCCGAGCACGCAGGCGTTCCGCGCGCGCGCCTTGGCAAAAAATCGCCCGCTCGCCATGGCGGCGAAGTTCGTCGTGAATCGATGCACTCTTGCTCCCTGTCGACAGCGGGCGCTGTCCTCTCTCGTGTACTCGTTTCGCGGGCGCGATCTTGGCCGCACGCCGCACAGGCTTTGAATTTTAGACCGGCGAATGCCGATCCCTCAGGAGGGAATGCTCTATGAACGGAATGGCGAGCAGCAGTGCGCGACCGCGCCGACGGAGGAGCCCGATGGCGGGCTCCTCTGTCGACCGGCGGCGCATCGTCAGGCCATCGTTACGGGCAGCTCGTCTTGGTATAGACGTGGACCGTGGCATTCACCACGTGCCCGCTGCCGCCGTACGTCATCGAGATGGCAGTCTGGCCCGTCGGCGGCGAAGGTGCCCTGATGGTGAAGCTGTAAGTGCCGGGGTTCAGGGTCGCCCCGTTCGTCCAGGCCGTGCTGCCGCTCGTGGGATACGTGATCGTGTACAGAGAACTCGTCGCCGGCGAGAGCGTCACCTGCTCGGCCGCACCAGAGATCGTGAACGAATATGTGTTGGTGATGCTCGGGAATTGGCCGCTGCAGAAATTCAGCGTCGCGCCATTGCCCCAAGGGCCGCTTTCGGTCGGCCCGCTGATCGACGCAGAGACGGTCGTGTTGAAGTTGGAGGTCAAAGCGCCAACGGAAGCAACCGATTGCGACCACGAGCCCGAGACCGCGGTGTTCAAGGTCACGGTCATGGTGCAACTGCCCCCCGGAGCCACGCCGCTGCAGGTGTTGCCGGTCAACGAGAACGGCGACGCCAGTCCGCTGAGGCCGCTCAAGGTCAGCGGCGAATTACCGCCGTTGCTTACCGTGATGGACATCGTGGGCGAGCCGGAATTGAACGTGCGCGAGCCGAAGACGAGGCTGCCAGAGCTGATCGTCGCGATCGACGTCGGCTGGATGCCGGTGCCCGACAAGGCGCCCACGATCGATCCCGCGTTCGTGGATGCCTGGACGTAGCCGTTGGAGGTGACGCCTGCCATCGGCACGAACTGCACACCGATGTTGCAGCTTGCACCAGGCGCCAGCGATGCCGGGCACGCGTTCGACGCAAGCAAGAAGGCGTTCGGGTTCGGCGTGGACGTGCCGCCCGCCGTGGAGGCCGAGACGCTCGAAATGGTCAGCGGGCCGATGCCGGTGTTTGTCAGCGTCGACGTGGCCACCGTGGCGGTGGCCACGTTGCCAAACGCGATGCCCGCCAGACTGTCGGACGGAGCGACGCCCTGCCCGCTCACGGATATCGCGCCGCTTGCCAACTGCGCTCCCACGCTGAGGCTGCCGGAGGCCGTTCCGGCCGCGGTCGGCGCGAACTGCACTGCGAACGAGCACTGCGCCCCAGCCGCCAGCGACGAGCCGCAGTTGCTGGACACGATGCTGAACGGTCCCGGCACGCTAATCGACAACGAATTGGCGGGGTAGTTGCCGCTGTTGGTCAACGTCACCGAGCCCGACACGTTGGTGGAGCCGACCTGCAGGTTCGGGAAGGCGATAGACGTGGACGACAGCGACAACACCGGCAGGCCGCCCACGCCCGATACCGAGAAGGTGTTCGTGGTGTACGACGCTGCCGCCATCGAGATGCTGCTGCCCGAGTAACTGGTCGCCGCGGCCGGAGCGAACGTCACCACCACATTGCAGTTGGCGCCCGGCGCGACGCTGCCGCACGCGGAGGTGTTGAGCGAATACCCCCCGGGCGCGTTCGCGATGCCGTTGTTAGCCGCCCAGTTGTACGTGGCATTCCCGTTGTTGGTCAGCGAAATGCTCTGGCTGGCAGACGACCCCACCGCCACCGTGCCGAACGACAGCGATGACGCGCCCCAGTTCGGCACCGCCGTCTGAGTGGTCCACGTCACAGTCGTCGCGGCCGGCGCCACGGTCGCGCCGATAGGCGTGAACGTCTGGCTCTGGGAGATGCCCGGCACGTTGGTGGCCGCGGAGACGACCATGCTGCAACTGGCACCGGCCGCGACGCTCGCGCAGTTGTTGCTGGTCACGCTCAACGGCGCCGCCAGGCTCGGAGACGCCAACGTCATCGGCAGGTTCCCGGCGTTGCGGTAAGTGGCCGTCACGGTCTGTGCGGCGCCGCCGTACCACGTGGCGGGAACCGCCAGCGTGGACGCCGAGGTCAGCGCCGCCGACGACCCGCCGCCCACGCCGGACAAGGCGAACGTGTTCGCGTTGTACGAAGCAGCCGACATCGACACGTTGCTGCCGGAGTAAGTCGTCCCGATCGAGGTCGGCGAGAAGGTCACGACGACGTTGCAGCTGCCGCCGGGCGCTACGCTGGTGCAGGCCGACGTATTAAACGTGTAGCCCGCCGGCGCGTTGGCGATCGTGTTGTTGGACGCCCAGTTGTAGGCCACGTTGCCGCTGTTGGTCAGAGTGATGTTCTGGCTAGGCGACGTGCTCGTCTGGACGGTCCCGAACGACAGCGATGGCACGCCCCAGTTCGGCACCGCCGTCTGTGTCGTCCACGTGACCGTCGTCGCCGCTGGGGCGATGTTGGCGCCACTCGGCGTGAACGATTGGCTCTGTGAAAGGCCAGGCACGTTGGTCGCCGCGGTGACGACCATACTGCAGCTCGCGCCCGCGGCAATGCCCGAGCAATTGTTGCCGGTTACGTTCAGTGGGGCGGTCAGTGCCGGTGACGCCAGCGTCAGCGGCTGGTTGCCGTCGTTGCGATAAGTCGCCGTGACGGTCTGCACCGCACCACCGTACCAAGTTGCGGGCACGGATTGCGTCGCCGCCGACGTCAAGGTCGCCGCGGATCCAAGACCGTTGCCACCCAAGGCGATCGAGAACGCCGGCGCAGGATAGTAATAGGCCTCCACCGTCCCGTTGCTCATGCGCGGGTACGTCGTGGTGACCTGGACGGCCGCACTGAATCCGTTGGCGATCCAGGTCGGCTTGAACGACACCGTCACCGTGCACGACGCACCGGCCGCGAGAGTCGTCCCGCAGTTGGTGGTCATCGGGAAGTTGGCCGGCTGATTGCCGATCACGCTCACACCGATGTTGACTGGGCTCGCGGTGGCGTTGTTCGTGAGCGTGACAGTCTGCTGCGTGCTCGTCGTGTTGACGATCGTTCCGGCGAAGGACAGTGTCGATGCGCTGGCGGTCGTGGCCGCCGTCGCGTACGTGTAGGTCTGCTGAACGTTGAACGTCGACGCGGCGACTCCAACCGCTTGGTAACTGATCTGGTCAGTCGCCGTGAATGCCCCCACGGCGGTAGATTCGCCCATTCCAAAGAATGTCTTGCAGTTGCCGCCTGGCTGCAGCACGGTGGTTCCGGGAATGCAATAGCCCGTTGTTCCCGCCCACGACTCCGTGCCAGCCGGTCCGCTGACTGCAGCGTGCGCCGTGATCAGGATGGGGACGGTGCTGGTGTTCGTGATCGTCGGCCAGTCGCCGGAATCGGACGCAATGCCGACAGTGCCCCAATTCGCGCGTTGCGGCGTGAAGGTCACGGATGGCGTCGAGCCCGTACCACTCACGTAGGCCGAGAACGATCCGGCCGACGTCGCTACGCTCACCGCGCCGGTGCGCGACAATGCGGCGGTCGGCTTGAACGCCACTGTGATCGCACAGCTTTGTTGCGCGGCGAGCGTCGCCGCGCAAGTGGTGGAGGCGAAACTGAAGTCGGCGCCCGTCACCGAAGATGCCCCGGGCACCGTCAGCGTCAAGGCCGCGCTGCCGGAATTCGTGACCGTCGACACCAGCGTGGCCGAGGCGCCGACCGTGAGCGGCGTGAATCCTACGGGCGTCAGCGCGGCCGCCGGCACCGGCGGCAGGGTTCCCGTGCCCTGGGTGGCCGTGGCCAGTGGCGCCGTGCCGGCCGAAGTGGCTAGCATGGTCGTGGGCGCGATGCTTTCAGTCTGCTTCGTCTGCGGGCGACTCAGGATCCAGTTGCACGTCATGTAGTTCGAGCAGGACGTGTTGTCCGGATAGGGAACGATGGTCGTGTTCTGGGTGTAAGTGTCGCTCGCCGAATTTGTGAGCGTCTTCACGACGCTTTGGGACAGAGGCTCTAGATTCGCGTCAACCTTGGTGCGAGTGGTCTGCGTGCCCAGCGCGTAGCCGCTCGGATCCTGGCTGGTCGCCTGCGACCACGCCAGGTAGGGGCGCCGGATCACGGTCGATGACGTGCACGGGACTCCCGAGGCCACTGCCTGGTCGTCCGCGCTGGCGGCAGCGGCCTGGTCGCAGTAGACGTTGGTCGTGCGAGACAGCAGGTTGGAACTCGATGCGGCGTTCAGCGTGGCACCGTAGACTGACTGGATCGCCGACAAGCCGATGTACGGGAAGGTCTGCAGGTACGTCGTCTCGCTCGTGTGCGGCGCGCCGTTGGAGGCCGGCGCCTGGTGGCGGATAACGCGGAAACCGAGGTTCTCGCGGCCCGCGGTGTCCACCTTAAAGCCCGCGTAGCTGTATTCCTCGGTGCGCGTGCCGCCGACGCCGTCGTCCGTCTTGACCGTAACGACCACGTACATCGGAGGGGAGCGGTCGTTCTGTGTGCCCGTCGCGGCGAACGAAGTGCCGCGATCGCTGACGTAGCGCGGTCCCAGAGGGTCGTTGGCCGAGACCCAGGGATTCGACAGCGGCACGTAGGTGTAGGAGGTCTTGTGACCGTTGTGGTCCGTGACAGACGTCAGCAGGTCCGGTCTGGTCGGGTCCGTCTTGACCCACAGTTTGTTGCCGCTTGGGCCGACCGTCAGAAATTCCGGCTGGCCAGAGCCCGTGAAATTGCCGATCGTGTAGCTCTGAGTCGTGTGGCTGTTGCTGTCGTGGATGCGCAGCAGGCCCGTGTTGAAGATCGACGATGTATTGAACGAGCCGTCGCCGTTGCTGATATAGGCTTGGCCCCACTCAGTCAAGATGTCGTCGCGACCATCGCCAATGACATCCGTACCGGTGGCCCCCAAATAGAGACTCGACTGACCGATGCCGAGCAGATTTGTCCCGAACGCCGGGCTGGTGACCCGCAAAAGAAAGCTTCCTGCCCCTCCTTGGAGATAGGCCGTGCCTTCGGCGGACATGAAGTCGAGGTTGCCGTCGCCAGTGTAGTCCAGCCGGAACAATTGCCGATGTGCACTCGATTGGGCGTCCGCCTCGATATCGCCCGCTGCAATTAGGTCGAAGTTGCCATCGCCGCGCGATCGAGCTGTGTAGTCTCCGCCCAACGCACCTGTCGGAGCCACCGGCGACCCAGGATCGCCAGCGTAGTAGACGTTCAGGTCAGGAAGCCCATCTTGATCCTGGTCGAACGCCATCCCGCCTAGGGGAAATGCGTGGCCCGGACGGAACAGCGAATAGTGAGCAAGGTTGGACGACATTTCGTTGAAGTTGCCGTGCCCGTCGCCCTTGAACACGTGCGTGCAGGTGACGCTGGCGCACTCATCGGGGCGACCAATGTACTGATATGCATTGGGATAACCCCATGCAGGGCGAATCGTCGTCACGAGGTCAAGAATGCCATCGCCATCGACGTCCAGCAGGAAGAAGTCGCTGCCCTGGTTCCAGTAGTAGCCGGTCGTCGTACTTGGGGGAACCGCAGGACGCATCGCTGTCTCCTGCCGGTTCTGAATCATCAATTGAGTGCTGTGATCCAGGCTGCTGAGCGTCACAGGAACCTTGGTGAACGATCCGTCCCCCTTGTTCAGAAAGAGGACTGAAGTCATTCCCACGCTGGACTGGGCGCACACGCCGGGTGAGCCGCCGAGTGCCAGCCCGGGCGCCGCCATCGCGGCAGCCCCGCTGTAACGCAGAATGTCGGGCAATCCGTCGTCATTGAAATCCATGATCAACGACGTCTCGCAGCCATCGAGGCTGAACAGCACCTCGTTTCCGAGGTTGAATTGCCCTACCCCTGTCCCGGGAGGCACTTGGGTAAAGTGCCCATTGCCGTCGCTGCGCCAGAGCTGATTCTGAGCCGGGCTGATGGACCAGGCCAGGATGCTCGTCCTGCCATTACCGTCGAAGTCGGCGGTCAAGATGCCGGTATTACCTACGACATCGACATTATCGTTGGTCGGTACCGGGGTGAAGAGGTTGGCTGTTCCAAGATTGAAATTCGTGGAGACTTGGTAGCTTTCCGTCCCGCCTGTCGAATAGCCGAAGGTTTCCGCTGGCAGGCAGATGCTCGAACCGACATTACCGGCACATGATTGAATGCTGTGGAGCCTGGAATGCTGCGTGAGGCTTCCCCGGTCGTAGGTCAGTTTCGTGCTTTGAACTGGCACCCCGCCCGTGACGTCGCCCACCGTCGCGCTGGGGGCGTTCACGAAACTGGTGATCGACTGCAGAAGGTAAGCTTCAATCGTCTTGACGCCCGCATGATAGGCTTGGGAAACATCACGAACAACGCCCGCGGTCGTGCGATCAGCGTAGCGGAAAACCACCTTGTTGCCGCTGTACTGGATCTCGCTCAGGGCCCATTCATGGCCGTTCGAGCCCGCGCTCGTAGTGCTTCCGAATGCCACGTCGCGTTGTTGATACTTGTAGTCGACGTGATTGCCGTGGATGTCGCTGATGCGTGAGCGTAGCCACTGGTGAGCGAAATGAACTGGTTGGGCTGCCGTATATGAGGCCGTCACGATCGCATTAGGGGTACCCGAGCAATCCGTGTGGTTGTCGCCGTATTCGACAATCTCGCCGTTCTTCTCCCAAACCTTGAAGTAAGCTGGGCCGGATGCGGCATTGGTGCAATCGGCCATGCCGTAGGCGCGCACGCGAGTCTGCTGATCGTCTTCCAGGCGAAATTCCGTGAAAGCCCCAGTGCTCGAACCTGCAGAATCACTGCTGCCAGAGCCCACTTTGGGAACCAATGAATTCGGGTCGACGAGTATAAGACGACGACCATTCAGGCAGAGTTTGTCACTGCCATTGAATTGAACTGAAGCATGCACGAGATCTGTAGCACGTATGGCCGCGCATCGTTCGATGGACGAGCTGGAAAGGTTCCATCCCCAGCCCAAGCTGCCATTTGATGAACTGGAATGAGATATCGACAACCGAGGAAATACTCCTCCAGGAGCAGGAGGAACGCCGATCGAATATTCAACGGCCGGTTGACCAGAGGAATTTAAAGCAACTTGCGCGTTAACATGAATTGAAAACGTACCCAGCAAAGCCACGCAGGCAATATTTATATTCAGGTATTTCATTCTGATTCATGTCGCGCGAGCCCAGCGTTTCCGGTCGCCCACTTAGTTTCGGGGAATATCCGCTCCAGATTTACGCGATTTGCATATATCCGGAAATCCACTACAAAAGGAATAGTTCAAGACTGGCAGATAAAATCTTAGCCTTTTTTTATCAACTCCAGAAAAAGCCGTACTGCGTCTGCCCCTAATGATTGTTCGAGATCTTGCAGGTTGACAACGTTTTGCATTTGATCGACAGGAATCCATTGTCGACTGATATTGAGAAATTCTGCAAGCTCCTTCGCCAGCGGATCTTTCCGTTGGTTCAGATCCGCGGCAAATTTATCCAACGTTTTCGCGACGTCTTTAATGACCACATGCGAAACATTTTCGGGCAATTTGACCGAGTCCAAGGTTAGGCCGCGAAAATCGACTGCATGCAGCACAGCATGACTCATATTGACATTGATCATTTCATTAGGCGGAAATTTCTCGCCTCGAAAGCCATATCTATAGAAAAGTACATCTTGAAGTTCGCCTTCAAAGATGCAATCCTTGAATGTGCTGCCCTGAAAGTCGATTTTGACTAACCGGGCATTGCGAAAGATACACTTCTCGAAGGCCGCGGCTTGATAAACGGTCTCACGCAAATCAGCGGTCGAAAAATCAACATCCCGATAAATATTCCGCGCCCCATTTTCAACAGCTCCCAGAGAGGACCCTCTCAGGTTGGCCCCTCTGAAACTGCAGTCAACGAATGCAGTAGTCCAGACTTTAATATCCTGAAGTCGACAAGAATCGAACAAACAGTCGGCGATCTCGCAACGAAAAAAGCGGAGGCCATTCAATTTACTCCCGGAGAAATCGAGTCCTTTCCATTTGACATCATGAATTGCCGATGCCAAATCAAACTGATCCGACCCAAAATGACCCACGCTGAGTTGCTGTAGTATTTCAGGAGAAGGCAATTGAAGGCCTCTCAAATCGACTCGCCCATTTCTCTCGGGCAGAGCGAGACCTTGCAAAGATTCACCTCGAACAAGGCGATCCCATATAGCGAGGTTTACAGACTTATTGATCATTTGTGTAGAAGAGGAGTTCCTTGTCCGAAAAGCCAATATTTCTGTTCATGAGCTCGCCATTGATTCGCGGTCGTCACATCCCACCACCGCTGACCGCCTGCTAGGAACGTGTCCGGGCCAAATTGCCCTCTAGGTGTCAAATCCAAGAAATCAAGACGCCGATCATTCTTAACCAGTTCCCTATAGAACTGATCGATGCGCTCACCTTTACTCAGCGGCTTGAGCCATGAAAGCCTTTGATTCGCTCTTTGTTGATTAAGCGTATAGCCTTCGCGCTCGAACCTCTCGGAGGCCTCATTTTTATAACCTTCAAGTATTTTAGTTACCCGATCAAAATATTCTGTCTCAAGCCTCGTTATGTCGGACTCATTATAAACCGGGCTGCCACTAGAGAAAACCAAATAATCGTAGTGCGGGTCCAAAGTGCGTATTCTGGCTACCCATTGGTTGACCTTCGGTCTGTAATAGGTAGCACTTTGAAATTCGCGGACTTCTCGCGCCTCAGCCTCGGGCTCCAGTTCCTCTCGTTCCTCCTCCACGCCGGCGGCATTTGCGGAAGGGATAATCGCCCCAACGGCTTTACCGAGAAGCATCCAAGCGCCCTTCGAGTTGCCCATGGCTATGACGCGGCCACCTTGTTTGGCCACCCAGGTCTTTCCAGATTTCTTTGCGTCTTGAATTGTCTTTAGAATTTGCTCGGAACGCTTCTCCACGGCCTTGTCGCCGCCACTGCCGCCTGACTGATCCGTTGTCGAAGTAGTTCCATTGCTGGACGCGCTACCGCCACTGTCGCCCGACGCGGAAGATTCTTTGGAAGTGCCGGTAAACGCATCGATAATCTTTTGAATCCACGAACTCAGTGTATTGGCCTTCCCAGGATCGTCCCCGCCAGTCGACGGATCAAAGCCGCTGGGATCGGTCGCATTCAGCGGGTTGTCATTGACATACGCATATCGGTCATACGCCTGCAGATTCGCGATATCCGAGACGATCGGATCGACTTGGACAAACCGCCCGATGCTCGAGTCATAGATGCGGCCGTTCAAATTAACCAAGCCGATATCATCCATTTCCTCCTGGCCCGTGAAGCCGCGAGCCGTCCCGGCATTCAGCGTCGGTGTCCAGTCGGAGACCACCTGCCCCGCCGCGTCATAGTTGCCATCAGGAAAGCGGCGCTTGCCGAAGGGATCGTAGGCATACCGCGCAGTCACCTGACCCAGATGGTCGGTCGTCGCGGAAAGGCTTCCCAGATGGTCCTTGTGCCAGTACTCGACCTTGTTCAGGGAAATACTCACCAAGACGGTCGGCGACGACTGCCCCGCTGCGAGCGTCGGCAGCGGCCCGCTCGATATCAGCACGCCGATGGCCTTGCCCGCCTGCACAATGTAGTGGCGATTCGATTGCACCGCCGGGCTGGTGTCGATCTCGCTTTCGAAGCTTAGGCCACCGACGTTGTCGGGGTTCAAGTACCAGGTGGTGCGCGTATTGCCGCCCGAGACGCGCACTTCCTTGATGCGCGCGTGGTTCTCGTCGTAGACCCAGTTGTAGGCCGCGCCGCCGCGGCCGTTAGCCGTGGCGACGTTGTCGAAGCTGGTGTAGGCCATCGCGCTGTACTTGCCGTTGCCCGTAACGCCGGTGATGTTGCCGTTCCAGTCCGGCGTGAACGTCGAATTCTGCGCGCCCGCCAGAGTCACCAGCGCATGCGGATGCAGCACCGAGCCGCCGCTGGCGCCATAGCCGTAATTGCCCAAGTCAGACTTGTAGAGCAGCATTCCCAACGCGTTGTACTTCAGCGTCACGGTGCGGTTCAGGTTCGGAATGGCGGCGGCCGACGCGCTGTACTGCGTCAACCTGTTAAGCCCGTCGAAGCCGAAGCTCTCAGTAACGGCACCGCTGCTGGCATCGCCGTTGGCGTCGTCACGCTCGACCAGGTTGTTGACGCTGTCCCAAACGTAGTGGTGGCTGAGGACGTCGGTGTTGCTGCCGACACCGGCCGCCACGTTGAGGATGCGGCCCGTAGCAGCTTCATATGTAGTGCGATCGGTGACGCCGTTGCCGACCACGTCCTTCTCCAGGCAGTTGCGCGCGTCGACGGCCAGGGCCTGCCACAACACCGAGCCAGCGGCCAGCGTGGTTCCGGCGGCGGTGACGCCTTGCGCATTCGGCAACGGCTGCACGGTGGCGGCGGTGTTCAGCACCACCGACTGGAGGAAGCCGCGCGCGGTGTAGGTGAAGCCGACCTGCAGCCCAGTTGGATAGGTCTTGGTCGCCAACCGGCCCGTGGTCGGGTCGAACGACACGGCTGTCGCGAAGCTGGGGCCGTTCGTGACGTCCGTGCGGTCGCTGATGTCGCGGCCCGCGTTGTCGAAGAAGGTCTTCTTGTCAGAATTCTGGCTCGTGACGGCTTCGCAAAGCCGTCCAGCGCCGCGGTTGCACGTGCTGCCGTCCGCGTACCGGTCGTAAGACCAGGTGCTGAGAAATTCAGTCTCCTGGCGCTGCGTGAGGCGTCCAAGCTGGTCGTAGGCCATTGCCGTCCAACCCACTGTCGATGACGCCGCCGGGGTTGTTGCGCCCGGCACGGGAAGATCGAGACAGGTAGGAACGGAATTGCCACCTCGCATGTTGGAGGTCTGCTGGAACTTCACCTGACCCAGCGGATCGATGCAGTACAGCAGCGCCCCCTTGTCCGGATCCAGCATCTGAAGCTTGCGTCCCAGGATGTCATAGCTAACGTTGATGCTGTTCTGCAGCGCATCTGTGGTCTTGATAAAGTTGCCGAATGCATCGGCCAGGAAGGCCACCTGGGCGCCAGTTGTGTCGGTGACGCGCAGCATGTCCCCGCGCACGTTCCTCTCTTCGGTGCGCTGCTGGCCATGGTCGTTGATCGACGTAGCCACGAGGCCCACATAGCTGAACGACGTGATCGCCGCGAGCTTGCTGCCATAGGCACCGTAGCCCACGGCGCCCGAAGCGCCAAAGACGTGAATCTGGCTACCGTTCGCGTTCGGGTCGGCGACGTAAACGTTGGTGGTGCGTCCAAGCTCGTCATAGGCCGTTGCCGTCACGCCCACGTCGTTGGAGCCCGTGGTGGAAGACGACCCACTGGCCAGGAAGTAATTCTTCGACTTCATCACCTCCATGCCGTTGGCGTCATACACGATGTCCGATACGACGGTAACGTTTGCAAGCCCCGAGGGCTGGGCGCTGCCGTCGAAGCTCTTGGTGGCGATGCGGATCTGGCGGTCGAGCGCGTCGAAATAAGTGCGCACGGAGGGGCCGGAATTCGCACCGTTGACGTCGTGAGGTTCCTGCTGAACGTAGCGCACGGCCATCGCCGGAGCCTCTCCGATCGCCGGGGTGATGCAGCCTGCTGAATTCGAACTCGTGTCGAGACCGGTCGAGGCGAGGACGCAGTAGAAGGTGGCGGTGCTCGTGTTGTCGGGACGAACCTGGCTGACGGTGCGCCCGAACGCATCGACACCGGCGGTCGTGACGATGCCGGCGATGTCGGTCGACTGGGCGGCGAGGCCGAAGCGCGGGTCGTACTGGCGCGTCTCGGTCTGGCCCAGCGGGTTCTGCGAGGTCGTGGCAGCCAAGCCCGGCGCAACGGCGACCGTCACACTCACGCCGTTGACGGTGATCGTCTGGTTCGATGTCCCCGCGTAGGCGGCGCTGGCCGAGCGAGCTGCGAACAGCGCGCGCCCGGATGCGCCGCTGCAATTGGCCAGGGTGGTATTGGCGGTGTTTCCGTAGGCGTCGTAGGCATACGACGTGACTGAACACGACGCTGCGTTGTTCGGCTCGGTGGTGGCCGACTGCAACGTGCCATCTGCGTAGTAGGTGAAAGCCTGGGTCCGCGTGTAGTCCGCACTGTTGCTAGGCGCCTGAGCACCGGCAGAGCCGGCGGCAAGCAAGAGCATCAGGTGCGCCGAGCGCATTAGGCGACGAATCATCGGAAGCATTTCCCCATTCAGTGCGAGCTGAGGGAGATGCGATTGCGTGACGCCGCGCCGCATCGACGAAAGCGTATCGACGCGGCAATGCTCCTGACGGCCCCGCCGGCTTCATCGCGACTCCATTCGCGCCACGCCGCATGTAGCAGCATTGGCTGTCCGATGGAATTCCCGCGAGGCGAAGCCCGCTTTTCCGTCTCTCTCTCTCCCTGTGCTCGGCAGTGTAGCGCTTAGCTGGGCGCCGTTCGGCGCGCCAACACTAGGGAATTCCATCGAATCATGAGTCGGTTTGGCAGAAAACGGTTGCTTTCGTCAGGGCCTCATCGTCGCGAATGCACTCGGTGGACCTTGCTGCGCCGAGCTCACGGATGGCGCCCCAGATGCGACACACGCAACCTGTCGACAAGCTGATGCCTCTCGATTTCGGAGACTCGCGAGGCAGGTCAATCACTGCCGGGACATGCGACTCGCGCCGCTCGACGAACGGAACAGGCTCCCATCTGCCCTTGCGAGACCATCCGCTGCCCTTGGGCTGTCCGCACGGCGCCAGCATCGACGCGGCGATGTGAACCACGCGTGGCGCCTTCACCGCCCCATGCGCAGGACGAGTCAGTGCAATTCGCCACGGCCGGCAACACTAGCGCCTCGCGCATGGACGTCGCTGCTGCTCAGTGCAGCCACCGAGGCTGCAGCGACGGGCGAATGCGTTTGTGATTTTATGAGAAGCCAGTACCATGAACTCAAGATACGGCCATCGGTGTTTGTGCAGCCCGCGGCCAACGTCCAGTACAGGAGCTACACCAGGCCGCGAGCACACGCCAGTCGCAGGGCTTTCCTCGCCATTTCGGTCGCCATTTCGCTCACCGTACCGAATCATCCGGCGCTCGCCAATTCTTCAAGCTTGCGAGCCCCGCTGCGTTGACCGCGCTCGCTGCCGCGCCTCTCATCTGGAAATGCCGCAAGGTGAACAGCGCTTGGCGCCGCGTCGGCTGGACTGCCATGGCCCCGGAATTGAACCTCCTCAAACAGCGCCCGAGCGGCATCGACGCTCTCACCGAGATCTTCCGCCAATTGGGGCCGGTCGGCCTGCAGCATCTGGGGTGTCGGATATGTCTGTGCCGGTGCCTCTTCGCGCGCGACGAGCGATGCCGGAATCGACGAATCCTCCTGTAGCGCCTGCAACAATTTGCCGTCCCGAGCGCAAGGCCAGCATCCGATCTTGGGGACTCGTCATCGCTGACTCCAAAGAGTGACGGAGATTGCAATATCGGCTCACTCGGCAGCCTCTCAATCGAATCTGCAACGAGAGCTCTGAAAGTCGCTTCCGATAGCGAGCCATCGTCACGCTCGTAGCGCATTGGCTTGGCGCACCTTGTCGATCGCATTCTTCGATGTCGTGCGCGGATCTTCAAGTTTCCTCCTGGTTAGCGTTGACGAGAACCAGCCACGCGCGGCGTCGGCGCCACAGGTTGATGCAGTTTCTATCCTCGGTCACCTTGAGAGCACGAACCCGTGCCAGCGCATTCCGTTTGCGTTCCAGAAGGCGACTACACAGGACCTCGAAGTCAAGACGGGCACGCTTGCGCGCGATCTCAGAAGCTTCGGTCTTGTCGACCCTGCTTGCCAACTGAAGACGCACCATAGCGAAGAAGAGTTGAGCATCAATGTTTCGGGAAGGCAGTCCCCTCGCCTTCCTCCGGCGTTCGTCACGAAGGCACTTGGCCATACGGCGCCAGTGTCGGCGTTTGCCCGGTCGATCGACGTGTCGAATGCGCTGATCCCAGACTATGGCCATGCCATCTGTTCTCTCTCAGTCACGGCAAACGACGAAAACGTATCGCCTGTGCCTTGGTACCAGGCCGTCAGCGCCGCATGCCATGTCAGCGTGCTCCGATCGTTGCCAGCAAGCTGTTCTGCTGCACCGAAGACGGGACGGGGATGGGGACCTGACCGCAGAACCCCGACCCATCCGCCGTCTTGAACGTGATGACCTCGGCGCCGTCGGCATCCCGATCCGACCCGCGCCAGATCTCGCGCACTTCGCGGCAGAGCGGCTCCCCTGCCTCGTCCTGCAACTGCGATAGGTAGTGCAACGTGTGCAAGGTTGCAGAGAGTTTGGGGCTCTCGATCATGTAGACAAGATCGGAATCCCAAGTCATCAGCAGCGTCCGTCGATGCTCAGGGGGATCGCGTGACAGCCTCATGACGGCGACAAGAAGCCTTGTCCCGTGTGCTCAAACGTCCGCCATCGGGTCTCGCCCGCCTGCTTCAAGTCGGGCGGCACGACGTACTCGAACGAGGGAAACGTGAAGAACATGCGTCGCCTGTCCTTCGGTCAGGAGGCCGTAGCCGACTTGCGGGCGTGCGCCGATTGACCCACCTGCGCCACGAGGCGATCACGAACGAACCCTCGGGCCCGATCCATGAAGAGCCCGGCATAATCCCGACCGTCTTCGCCGACGAAGATCATTGCCGGAATTTCTGGCTCTGTCGGGTCAGTCGCAGACCATATTTCCCGGATCTGCCTCGAGAACCAACCTCGCTTCCTTCCGCGCACATGCGGGGCCACGAACAGCAAAGACTCCACGTCGGCGTCCAATGACGTGACCGCGCCGACGACGTCGCTATCCCACGCGAGCAAGAACGTGTCCGGTATAGCGTCGGGCTCTCTTGTCCGCACGCTCAGGACGAACCACGCAGCGCAAGTCGAAATTCCCAGGGTGCGCCAATACATGGCGTCGGGAAGCGAAATCTTGAGCGGCATGGAGAACCGGTATTCAGGCATCGAGACGAACATGGCAGCGGACGGGACGCGCGCCAGGGGGCGCCCCTGCGAAGGTTTCGGAACCCCGATTCTTCGCCGATACTCCCGCTACTCAAAGTCTGCATATTCCTGAGCCGCCGCAGACGAGCCCGCCGGATGCGGCCTTTGCATACCGAGCGGCTCAGTCGAGAATCAGCTAATGGTTCCCATGAAATCGTTCCACGCCACCAAACACCATGACGTCGTCCTCTCGCTGTTGCGCGACCGGCGCGAGGCGCTGGGCATCCGACAAGCCGACCTCGCGCAGAGACTGGGGCAGACGCAGGCCATGATCAGCCGGGTGGAAACCGGCGAGCGACGACTGGACATCGTTGAGCTGCGCGCCTGGCTCAGTGCCTTGGAAGTGAGCTTCCTGCCGTTCATGAAGACGCTTGACCTCAAACTGCGCAACCTGCCGGATGTCCACCTGCACCTGGGACGGCGCCCGGTGGCGCACCGCTCCCAGCGATAGTGTCGATCGACCCTCGGCGCGCCTGGTCAGTCCGAGCGGGCGGTGTCGGCTGTCCAACCCACCTTGTGGCCGGCGTTGGTCGCGTCGTGGCGCACGTTGTCCTCGGTGTGAAGGTACAGGCTCGTGGTCGCCAAGTTTTCATGGCCCAGGTTGTCGCGCACGACTTTCAGGTCGAGAGTGCCGCTCTGGTGCGAGCCCGCCGTGTGGCGCATCCAGTGCGGCGAGGCGCGCTCGATGTGCGCGGCCGCGGCTTCATGCTCGGCGCCCAGCCGACGCACGCGTTCAGCCGTTTGGCGCACGACGTCCTTGACCAACTCGTAGACAGCGGTACGCACCATGAACGTCGGCGGCCCGATGAGCGGCAGGAGCGCCGGCAGCGGATCCGCCACCGTCGGCAGCGGCTTTAGGCCGTTAGCTCGGCGGTAGCGCATCAGTTCGGCCATGAGCTCGTCGGTG
>FSWB01000470.1_pt1 | contig 36621 bp, 36 predicted proteins | sample 1637871 | NCBI WGS metagenome assembly FSWB01 (sample SAMEA3914789, study PRJEB12502) | metagenome | biome: forest; material: soil | place: Canada | collected 2011-07-03 | depth 0.3 m
GATCTTCTCGCGCAGGATGAAGTCTTCGAGCAGCACCGGTCCGCGCGGGCCGGCCTTGAGCGAGTTCTGGTTGTCGGCGATGCGCACGCCCTGGTTGGTCGTCAGGGCCTGGCCGCTCGAATCCACGCGCACACGGTCGAGCGACGAAATCGTCGCATTGCCGCCCTCGGGCGCCTGCGTGCCGACCTTGTCGTCGGTGGCGATTTCCGACAGCGTGCTGCCGGTGGGCAGGCGCGAGGGTGCCTTCACCGTGGCACCCTGCGACGGATTGATGCCGTTGTCAGCACCGTGCTCGGCGGCCTTGGTGGGGTTGAACGGCATGGCGGCCGACATCGCCTGGGTCTCGGTCATCTTCGCGAGTGCCGCGTCACCGTCGCCGCCTGATGCGGGCGTGGAAGGCGCGCTGTCGGTGTTTCGTGCCGCTGCCTTCGGTCCAGCGCCGTTCGCCTTGACCGCAGGCTGATTGGCAGACTTGCTGTTGTTGGTCGCTTTGGGCTTGGTGGGCATGGGGGATCCTGGCGCTGATGAAGGGTCTGATTGGGCGGGGCCTCGAGAGCAGGTGGCATGCCCATTTGTCGGTCGACTGTCCAGCCAAGGAGATCCGGCCAGTATGGCAGCGAGAACCCAGTCACTTTCCATTGGCGGGGCGATGGCCTTCCCTCTCGCGGCACCGGAGTGAGCGCCAAGTCTTCTCGCCCTTGAAATTGGCGCACCAACTTCACTGTCCCGGCACCATGAGCCTGCCCATCCTGCCCAGCCCGCGCCGCGCTTTCGCGTGCCAGTGCGGCCGTCCCGTTTTTTTCCGCAACGACGTCTGTCTGCATTGCAAGACGCCGCTCGGCCACGACCCTCAGCGCGTACTGCTGCGCCCGCTCGAGCCAAGCTCCGATGGAGACAGTTGGCGGGCGATGGCGGTCGTGGGCGACGACACTGGTGTGGCGCAGGACGTCTATCGAAGATGTGCCAACCATGCTCCGCGGGCCGCGTGCAACTGGCTGGTGCCCATTGACGAGTCTGCAAGCCAACCTCTGTGTCGCGATTGCCGACTCGTGAGGACCGTCCCCGACGTCACGGTGCCCGGCAACGACATGTTGTGGGCCAAGGTGGAGGACGCCAAGCGGGCGGTCGTGGCGCAATTGTTCGCCCTCGGATTGCCGGTGAAGTCGAGGGTGTCCGAGGATCCCGAACGGGGGGTGATGTTCGACCTGCTGCGCGCTCCGGACCGCGGCCCGAAGGTGACCACCGGGCATGAGGACGGCTTGATCACACTGGACATGGCCGAGGCCGACGACGCGCACCGTGAAAGCGTGTGCACGAGGATGCACGAACCCTATCGGACGCTGATCGGCCACGTGCGTCACGAACTGGGGCACTACTACTGGCAACGCCTTGTCGAGCATACGCATTGGGAGGCACCGTGCCGCGAGCTGTTCGGCGACGACACAAAGGACTACGGCGAGGCGATGAAGCGGTATTACGCGGAGGGAGCGCCCGCGGGCCGGCGACGCCTACGTCAGCGAGTACGCGACCTCGCATCCTTGCGAGGACTGGGCCGAGACGTGGGCGCACTACCTGCACATGGTCGATGCCTTTGGAACGGCGCGCAGCTTCGGCTTGGCGCCCGCCGTCTCGAAGCTCGAGTTCGATCCGTTTTCGGTCGAAGCGCTTCGCCCGTCGGGAGGCGGGCTCGGCGAGTCGGACCGTCAGTTCCTCGACATGGTCAATGGCTGGAGCGAACTGACGGTGGCCTTCAACCAGGTCACGCGCAGCATGGGCGAGCCGGACTTCTATCCCTTCATCCTGTCCATGCCCGCGGTGCGCAAGCTGCGTCTCATCCACCGCCTTGTTCAGTCGCAACAAGGACAGGCTTGACGTCGACTTGCTGTCGGAGTTGCAGCCTCTTGGTAGCCAGGAACAAGGCCGCGATCATTCACGTCGACGCCCGTTCAGGAACGAGCGTTGCCGCAACCGTGTCACGCACTCCGGCAGCCGCCGAGGCCCGACGTGCCGATCACGACGCATCCAACCTACTTCAGGAGCCACCATGAGCGACAACCCGCAACAAGGTCAAGACAGCAATGCAGTGTCGGGTGCGCAGCCCGGCTCAAGCCAGCAAAGTCAGTCCGGCCAGCAGGGCCAGCAGGGTGGCAAGCAGTTGACTCCCGGCGGATCGAACCCCTCCGGTCTCGGCCAGCCCAACAGCCAGCAGAGCCAGTCCGGCCGCAGCGACCAGCAAGGCAGCGGTCTCGACGAGGAGGACATCACCGAGTCGCCGCGGCGTGACTCCTCGGGTCAGCAAGTTGGCGACGACGCCAACCGCAGCACCGGCAACCAATCGCGCTGACTGGATACGCCTTCAACTTGATGCAGGGCCGTGAAGGGGGTCGACAACTGCGTCGTCCTCCAGCCAAATCACGTTGCATTCTTTGCGGCGCCGCTGAAGATCCTGCTCGAACAGATGGGCGCCGCGTGCGTGGGCACCATCGGCGTCGTGAAGGATCAGTGCGTTTCCCGACATGCGGGGGGCCCGCGCGGCAGAGGGGCTTCGACTACCCATGCCTTTGGGCTGCATCGCCGATCGCAATCGGCGCGCGCTGGAGCATCTGGGTGACGATCCTTCCGGCAAGACGTCATCGGCGCGGACTGTGAAACTGTAAGCCGGAGCGAAGTCATGAACGACGTCTTCGATACATTGTTCGGTAGCGGCGATCAACTCGACGCCCTGCAGATGTCGTTGCGCGCCGCGGTCGTGTTCTTGCTCGCGCTGACGATGATCCGCGTCTCGGGACGGCGGTCATTCGGGCAGCACAGACCGTTCGATGCGTGTGCCACCGTCCTGCTCGGCGCCGTGCTCAGCCGTGGGGTAGTCGGTGCGTCGCCCTTCGGGCCCACGATGGCCGCGGGCGCGGTCATCGTGCTGTTGCATCGCCTGATAGCCATGGCCAGTTTGCGCTGGCCTCGCGTGGAGCAGCTCGTCAGCGGCGACAAGATTGAGCTGGTCCGTGGCGGACTGCGAGACCCGCACGAAATGCGGAAAGGACTAGTCACCCCGCGGGATCTCGACGAAGCCATTCGCAAGAAGCTGGGTGACGAACAGCGGCATGTCTACAGGGCCGCGCTTGAGCGTGACGGGGAGATCACCATCGATCCGTCGAAGAGAGACGAGCATTGAGACGTGCTTTGTGCATTGCCGTCCTGCGCCGGGGGCGCCTGGAACCAGGCCGAAATCGAAGGCGAAGACGTGTAAAGCACCTCGTGAGCCCAAGGCGCCGAGTCCCCGCCCGAACGTGCGCTTGATCGTTGTCGGGCCGCTCAGGCGTCCCGGACGTTGTCGAGGGCCGCTTTCTCTTGCTCCAACGCGCGCTCAAGAGACTCTTTTCGGGGAGGTGATTCACGCTTGGTCTCCGCCGCGGTGCCCCGGTTGGGAGCATCGGGTTGGATCGGCTCCGCACGACGCGGCGCCGGCTTGTCCTTGAGTCGAAGGGGATCGGTCATGACTTCTCCTGAGTGCCGCCCGGCATGGGCCTGTGAAAAAAAAGGAGGGCAGGCTTCGAGCCCGGAGTGGGCCGCGGCGACGACAGACGCAAGGCCCGCCGGTTGCCGTTTCGGCTTGGCACTTCGACGAACGTCGGAGGGCGTTTCTCAACACCTCAACCGGAGACTCACATGCTTGGAGACAAGACGATGGACAACAAGGCCGAGACGGCGAATCGCGATCCCCTCTCCGGAGCGCCTGGCGCGCATCCGGTCGGTGTCGGCATCGGCGCGGTCGCGGGTGGCATGGCGGCCGGGGCTGCAGCCGGCACGGTCGTCGGCCCGGTGGGCACGCTTGTAGGTGCGGCCGTCGGTGCGGTGGTCGGGGGCCTGGCCGGGAAGGGCGTGGCCGAAGCCATCGACCCGACCGTGGAAGACGCGTACTGGCGTGAGAACTACGCTTCCCGTGACTACGTGGCGCCGGGTCGGACCTATGACGACTACGGTCCGGCGTACGGGTATGGCGTGGGTCGCTTCGATCGCGACCGGTCTTTCGAGGACGTCGAGCCTGAGCTGGCCGAAGGCTGGATGGGCGCCCGAGGTCCTTCTACGCTGGGATGGGGCGAGGCGAGCCCCGCGGCTCGTGACGCGTGGGAGCGGCTGGATGGACGGACGAATCCGCCGCTCTGACAATCAGCGCAGCGAGAGCGCAAGGTTTGATGCCCACGGTTGGTGAGACAGCCACGCTCGCCAGCTAGGTAGCGCTCGTGGGCGCCGCCGGCGGTCCGGTCAGACCTCCGGCGGCAAAGGCTTGAGCAAGCGCGCTTTGAGTTAGCGATCCACAAGCCATCGCCTCCCGGATCGCCATAAGTCGCGCAACATCATCGGCTGTGAACAGATCTGGTTCCATGCCTGTGTTACGTCAGCGTTGCGCACGGCTTGAGCTGGCTGCTCAAGGGTGTCGTGTCATATCGCACGACGCACGCGTCCGCTCGCATCGCTGCAGGCCGCCGTCGCGCACGGGGCCACAGCTCGGTCGTTGAACCGGAAAGGGCCGAGGGCGCTACATGAACGACTGCAGCAACTGCCGGGCCCCCTGAAGGTGATGCTCGATGATCGGGGTGGCGGTGGTCGCCAGGCGACGCAGGTCCGAATCCGAACCCTTTTCCGCGTAACCGCGAACGGTGGCCAGTGAGCCGGTGTGGGCCAACACTTGTTGCCGGGCGTATTCCCGGTCGAACTCGTCACCTCGCAGGCTTTGCAAGCCGGAGAGAAAGCGCGCCTGGTCGCCGCCCACATGCGATTGCGGCGGGTCAAGTCCTGCGGCCTTTGCTGCGTCGAGAAGTAGCCGCGCCATGGTCTCGTGAGCGGCGATCATTTGCTCCGCGAACGCGCGAACCCTCAAATTGCGGCTTTGCGCCAAGGCACATTGGGCAGCGGCCAGTTCATAGCCGTCTGACTCCGCCACGGACGCGGCGAACTCCTGCGGCTTGGGGATCTTGGGGCCTTCGTTCAGCATCACGGATTCCCCTGACCGCCGCCGGCTCCATAGATATTGCCGGTGGTGTAGCTGCCGTCATCCTCGGCAAGGCGGACGTAGATACCCGCGAGTTCGGCAGGCTGTCCGGGGCGTCCGAGCGGCGCAGTAGCGCCGAACGTGGCCACCTTGCCGTCGGACGCGCCTCCAGAGATCTGCAGCGGAGTCCATACTGGCCCGGGGGCGACGCCATTGACGCGAATGCCCTTCGATCCCAGCTGCTTGGCAAGCGACTTGACATAGTTCATCGTGGCCGCCTTGGTCTGGGCATAGTCGTAGAGGTCGGGTGAGGGGTCGTAGGCCTGCTCGGAGGTGGTGCCGATGATGGCCGATCCGGGTTGGAGGTGCGGCAGGGCCGCCTTGATGATCCAGAAGGGCGCGTAGATATTCGTCTTCATCGTGGCATCGAAATCTTCGGTGGTGATGTCGAGGATCGAACTGCGCGCCTGTTGTCGACCTGCATTGCACACCACGATGTCGAGGCCGCCGAGTTCGCGCACCGCCTGCTCGACCAAACGGCGGCAGAAAGCTTCCTCGCGAAGGTCGCCCGGAATCGCGACGGCCTTGCGTCCCGCTTGACGGATCAGGTCGACCACCTCGCGGGCGTCCGGCTCCTCCGCGGGCAGGTAGTTGATGGCGACGTCGGCCCCCTCGCGGGCATAGGCGATCGCCGCCGCGCGACCCATGCCTGAGTCGCCACCGGTGATCAGGGCCTTGCGTCCCGCCAGGCGGCCAGATCCCACGTAGCTGGCCTCACCGTGGTCAGGTCGGGGATTCATGTTCTTCGCCAAACCTGGCCAGGGCTGAGGCTGGACGACAAAGGGGGGCTGGGGGTAGGCGCTACGAGGGTCGCGGATGCCCTGGCGGCGCGAACCACCGGGCCCTTGCGTTGTTTGAGGCTGTGCTTGGCCAGCTGTGGCGGCCAGCGCCAGTGGCGCTGTCGCGAGGCTGGCGCCCAGGCCTTTCATGGCGTCACGGCGTGTGGGCGGACGGTTGGGATCGTTGCTCATTCAGGCTCCAGCGGTTGTTCGAGTTCAGCCCGACGTGCGCCTCAAATCCGCTTCGGTCTTTCAGTCAAAGCAAGACGTTTCCGGGGCTCGGGGAGCACTAGGCTAGCAAGGCTTGTGCCCCGGCTTCAGACGCGCTACTGGCGCACAGCTAGCCCGGATTGGCTGACGAGGTTCGACGCGTTATGTCAGGCCAGCCTTGTCCCCGCGGCCTTGCCGGATCAGCGCCAACAGCTGATCGGTGTCGACTGGTTTGACCAAGTGGCGATCGAAGCCCGCCACCAGTGCGCTCTGCCGGTCGGCCTCCTGGCCCAGCCCCGTCAACGCGATCAGATGGGATCCAACGGCCCAGGGCTCGTTCCGGAGCCGTTGGGCGACTTCGTAGCCGCTCAAGTCGGGCATGCCAATGTCCAGCAGCACAGTATCGGGTCGGAAGGTTTGCGCCAGTGACAACGCCGAGCGGCCGAGGTGCGCCGTTCGAACGGTGTGGCCGCTGAGCTCGAGGAGCAAGGCCAGGCTTTCGGCAGCGTCGTGGTTGTCGTCCGCGATGAGAATCCTGCGAGCGACGGCTGATTGTCTCGACGGCGCATCTGCCGTCGGCAACGCAGCCGGCGGTGGCTCAGCGACCGGCAAGCGGAGCACGAATTCGCTTCCATGACCAAGACCAGCGCTGCGTGCCTCGATCGTGCCGCCTTGAAGTTCGGCGAGGCCCTTGACCAACGCGAGACCGAGTCCCAAGCCGCCTTCCGATCGACCTTCAACGCCTTCGATCTGCGAGAACATGTCGAACACCGAGGCGATGGATTGTGGGTCGATACCGATCCCATCGTCCTTGACCGACAGTGTCAGCGTGTGCTCCCTCATTGCTGCCGCCAGTTCGATGTGACTTCCCGCGTCGCTGTACTTGGCCGCGTTCGTCAGCAGGTTGGAGAGGATCTGCGACAGCCGCAGATGATCGACTTCCAGCCAGACCTGTTCGTCTGGCAGGCGGATCTCGAGATGCTGGTTCTTGGCGTTGAGTTTCGGCCGCACTGCTTCGACAGCGGCGTCGATCATCGGGATGAGCGGCAACGTCTCCTTCCTGAGTTGTAGCTTCCCTTCGGTGATGCGAGCGATGTCCAGCAGGTCGTCCAGCAGCAGCGCCATGTGCCCCACCTGCCGCTCGATGATGCGTTGTGACTGGCTCAAGTGGGAAGGATCGACGTTCGCCGCGGCGACCACCTTCGCCGCGGCGCGGATGGGTGCCAAGGGATTCCGGAGCTCGTGGGAGAGCATCGCGATGAATTCGTCCTTTCGGCGATCCTGGTCGCGCAGCCGGCGGTTCAATCGCGCCAGGTCCTGCTGGTCCCGCGTCTGCGCCGACACGTCGACCGTCACGCCATCGAAATGGGTTGGCGAGCCGTCTGCCGCGTAATCAGTCCCGCCGAGCGCGCGGATCCATTTCGTCTCGCCCGTCGAAGGATGTACGGTTCGATAGACGATGTCGTAGGCGGCTCTGTCGCGGATCGACTTCTCGATGGCGTCGCGAGTGGCGAGGCGATCGTCCTCGTGGATCCTCGCGTAGAAATCGTCGATGGTGATCCGGTCGTCCGGCGCGAAGAAGAAATGCTCCTTGACCCGCGTGTCCCACTCGAGTTCATCGAAGGGAAGGTCGCAGTACCAGAATCCGATGCCCGACAGGCGTGTCGCGTAGTCCAGACGCGCTCGGTTCAACGCGAGCGCCTGGTCGGCAATGGCGCGTGAGGTGACATCGGCGCCCTGAACGAGGATGCCGCGGACGGCCCCGTCGTTTCCGGTGATCGGCTGATAGACGAAATCGACGTAGCGCTCCGTGGCAGGCTCGCCCGGTGAGGCCTGAAATGCGTACCTCGACCCCGACGCCGAGTACGGCTTGCCAGTTCGATAGACCTCGTCAAGCAACTGCAGATAGCCTTGTTCGACGGCATCCGGCAGGGCTTCCGCCACCTTCCGTCCGATCACGGGCCGATGGCCCACAAGCGCCCGGTATCCGGGGTTGGCCAACTCGATCACGTGATCGGGGCCTTGCAGCAAGGCGAGAAACGTCGGCGCCTGATCGAAGAGCTGAACAAATCGTTCCCGCTCCGAGGCGAGTTTGCGCTCGGCTAGAACCTGCTCGGTCGTTTCGGAGCAGGTCACCAGCACGCCGCCTACGCCGTGGGGTGAGCTCGGGTTGTCGATGGGGCTGTAGCTGTACGTCCAGTACACCTCCTGCAGCGCGCCATACCGGTAGATGGGCACGCATTGGTTTTCGTGCCACACCGCGCCGTCGCCGCGCAGGACATGCTCGATCTGCGCACCGACGATCGGCCAGACCTCTTCCCACGCAACGCGGCCGGGGGCTCCCAGGATGGCGGGATGCTTTTCAGGGCCGAGTGATCGAGAGAATGCGTCGTTGTAGAGGCACCTGAGATCCGGCCCCCAGAAGATCATGGTGGGATGCCCGGTGGTGAGCATGATGCGCACCGTCGTGCGTAGCCCCTGCGCCCAGGTTCGTGGCGGGCCGATCGGCGTGTCTGCCCAGGGGAATCGACGGATGAGGTCGCCCGAAGCGCCGCCGCCCGCGAGAAAGTCCAAACCAAGCTCAGCAGTTGCCATGTCCGTGTCCTCGTCCAGCGGCTCGGCTCGATTATCGCGGCGGATGTCTCGCTCTCCCGCGCCGACGCAGGATCAAAGCTAGCCATATCCGGTCGCGGCGCACGATGGACTCCAAGCAAGTTCCCGTGCCGCTCGCAAGCAGATGGCCCAGCGTCAGGCCGGCGGGGTTGCGCGCCGCTCAACGCTACTGAACGAATGCTTGGTGGCAGAGCCAGCGGCATTGATCATGCAAGGGCTCCTGAAGATGACGGTTGGGGAACGCGCGCTCAGAAACCGCATTCCCGCGTGCGAAGCTCAGGGCACGTGCGACATCAGTTGCTGTATCAGCTGGCGCGCCGTTGCGTTGTTCGCGCAGCCGTCGCGATGTGCGATACGCATCTGCTCGGCCATGTCGTCGCGCCGCACGAGGCCCATCGACCAGCGCGAAAACTGGCGAAGTTCGATGGAATCCTGCAGCAGCGAACGCAGCGCCCGATGGCGTGGATCGACGGCAATCTTCGCGAGCAGGGTTCGCATGACGTCGGTACGACCGTCGAGCACTTGCGCGAAATGCCCGTCGCTCTGCGCGAGCATGCCGGTCACGTCTATTCTTCGATTGTTGACCTGGGCGACGCCGAGGATGACCTGCACGTCGATGTCAGTGACTGTCTCGGCGATTTCGCTGATGTAGAAGATGCGCGTCAACATCAGGTCTCCGAGCTTTGGCTCAACTGTCGGCGTGCCGAAGTACTCGGCAATGATAGGTCCTCAATATAGGGCGATCAGACCTGGGATGCGGACGTGGAGGGTCTAGCCTTGACCATGCCACGAATGTTCATGGCAGCCAAGCAGACCTGCAGCGCGACGAGCGCCGGAGCGTCGCTTTGCCAGCCCCACAGCACGCACAGCACGTTGCTGGCAATGAACAACCAGAAGCCAGCCCTGCGCCGCTGCCGATGCGTTGAGCCGACCAACCATGAGGCCGCGACTGTCACCGCCATCGCGGGCCATTGCATTGCGTCGATCAGTTCAGTCATCGTCGTCGATGTGGAAGCAAGTCGAGGGCCCGAAACGCACGTACGCGTCCCACTCATTTCAGATAGCTCGTGAGTTGAAGAGCAGCCTGGACAGCAATCCTGCGAGTGAGCCTGGCCAGCACGGCGGGCTTTGACGCCACTGGCCGCTGCCGGGTGCTTGGGCCCGAGAACGCCACGATCCATCCTCGAGGCCATTCCTCACCGCTGCACTGATTTCGGCGGCCGACCTGGGTTCGAAGACACCCCAGACCGTACGGTCGGGGAACGCGACATGCCGCAATGCCTCGCCCGACGTGCGAAACGCACTCGGAGGACTGTCGGCGCGAGTCGCCGGCAGTGACCCGCCACCCCTTGCAAGGAAGCCCCATGAAGCCAGCCGACGCCTATGACGACGCGGTGGACCTGCTCGATGCAGATCACAAGGCCGTCAAGAAGTTGTTCATCGATTTCAACGCCCTGTGCGATGACGGCGCAGCCCCCGACGCCAAGAGCCCGATCGTCGAGAAGATTTGCCAGGCTCTGCTCGTCCACATGCAGATCGAAGAGGAGATCTTCTACCCCGCCGTGCGCGCCGGCACCGGCGAAAAGCCCCTCGTGGAGGAGGCCGTCGACGAGCATGCCCAAGCCAAGGAGACGATCGCCGAGATTCAGGCGCTCCAGGCCAGCGACTCGAAGTACGACGACATGGTCAAGCGCCTGGGTGAGCTCATCGATGCCCACGTGCTGGAGGAGCGCGAGCAGATGTTCCTCGAGGCCCGCCAATCGTCGACGGATCTGCGCGGGCTCGCGGTGCAGCTCTTCGAGCGCAAGAAGGAACTGATGGCCGCGGCGCCCAAGGCCCCGACCAAGGCAAAAGGCAAGAAGAAGGAGCTGGCATGAGAGCCGTCGTCTACAACGGGCCGAAGGACGTCTCCGTCAAGAACGTTCCGGACGCCAAGATCGAGCGCCCGACGGACGTGCTCGTGCGCATCACCAGCACCAACATCTGCGGCTCCGACCTGCACATGTACGAGGGTCGCACGGCGATGCAGCCGGGTCGCATCTTCGGCCACGAGAACCTGGGTGAAGTCATCGAGATCGGCCCGGCCGTCGACCGGATCAAGGTCGGCGACCGCGTCTGCCTCCCGTTCAACATCGGCTGTGGCTTCTGCGAGAACTGCGAGAAGGGGCTCAGCGGCTTCTGCCTGACCGTGAACCCGGGCTCCGCGGGCGGCGCGTATGGTTTCGCCGGCATGGGCCCGTACAGCGGCGGCCAGGCCGAGCTGCTGCGCGTGCCCTATGGCGACTTCAACTGCCTGCTGCTGCCGCGCGACTCCGAAGAAAAGGAGAACGACTACGTCATGCTGGCCGACATCTTCCCCACCGGCTATCACGCGACCGAGCTCGCCGGCGTTCGACCCGGCGAGAGCGTGGTCATCTACGGCGCGGGACCGGTCGGTCTGATGGCCGCCTGCGCGTCGATGCTCAAAGGCGCGAGCCAGGTCATGGTGGTCGATACGCACAAGGACCGACTGAAGCTGGCTGAGAAGGTGGGCGCGATCGCCATCGACGACACCGAGGGCAATGGCGTCGAGCGCATCATGGAACTCACCGGCGGCAAGGGCGCGGACCGCGGATGCGAATGCGTGGGTTACCAGTGCTGTGGCATGCACAAGGAAGAAGTGCCGAACCTGACCATGAACAACTTGGTCGCCACGGTCAAGGCCACCGGCCGGATCGGCGTGGTGGGCGTGTTCCTCCCTGAAGACCCGAACGCGCAGGACAAGCTCGCCAAGCGCGGCCAGATCGCGTTCGACTTCGGCCAGTTCTGGTTCAAGGGCCAGAGCATGGCGACGGGTCAGGCCAACGTCAAGGCTTACAACCGCCAGCTCAGCAAGCTGATCGAGCATGACCGCGTGAAACCGTCGTGGATCGTGTCGCACCAGCTGCCGCTCGAGCAGGCGCCGGAGGCCTATGACAGCTTCGACAAGCGAAAGTCCGGCTGGACGAAGGTGGTCTTGAAGCCTGGGATGCGCTGACGAACGACCGCCGCCGGATCCTCGAAGAATCTGGCACCGCAAGACACTGAAGCGTTCTCATGTTCGCGTCATCTGCCAGCCCGCTTCGCGACGAAGCGGGCTTTTCTACTTGTGACGCAGCCGCACGCTGTTGTGGGTCACGTTCGCCCATAGCTCGCCGGGGCGGTGGCGGCGTGCTATTCGGGCACGTTCCCTGCTGCCCAGGTCAGCGCACACGCGCGACATCTCAACAGGAGGCATTTCATGTCCGACGACAAGAGCAAGACCGGTGGCCAGGATCGCACGCACATCGCGCTCAGCGAAGATTACGAAGTGCGCGACTGGGCCAAGAAGTTCAACGTCACCGCCGATGAGTTGAAAGCTGCGGTGAAGGCGGTCGGCAACAAGGCGACGGACGTTGAGGCCCATCTGAAGAGCAAGCGCGGATGACGTGAAAGTCGCGACCTGGAACGTCAACAACGTCCGCAAGCGGCTACCTCAACTGCTCGCTTGGCTGGAGGCTACCTCACCAGATGTCGTGGCGCTCCAGGAGCTCAAGACGGAGACCGCGGCGTTTCCCCGCGCGGAGATCGAGGCGGCAGGCTACGGCTGCCTCGTGGCCGGGCAGAGAACGTGGAACGGTGTGGCTCTGCTGTCCAAGGGCTTCGACCCCATCGAAGTGCGACGCACGCTGCCCGGCGACCCCGCCGACAAGCAGGCTCGCTTCCTGGAGGCCGCGATCAACGGCGTCGCGGTGGCCTGCCTCTACCTCCCCAACGGCAACCCGCAGCCGGGTCCAAAATTCGGCTACAAGCTGGCCTGGTTCGAGCGTCTGATCGCCCATGCGGCGGAACTAATGGCGAGCGGCAATCCTGTCATCCTGGCTGGCGACTTCAACGTTGTCCCGACCGACTTCGACATTTACTCGCCTGACCATTGGCGCGACAACGCGCTGCTGCAGCCCGCCGCGCGCGAGGCCTATGCGCGATTGCTGGCGCAGGGTTGGACAGACTCCCTGCGTCAGCGCTTTCCGGACGAGCGCATCTATACCTTCTGGGACTATCTGCGCAAACGCTGGCCGCGCAACGCTGGGCTTCGCATCGACCACATTCTGGCCAGCCCGAACCTGAACTTGGTGGATGCCGGTGTCGACCGCGAGATGCGAGGCAACGAGGAGCCCAGCGACCACGCGCCGGCATGGGCCGAACTGGTGCCCGCAAAGTTCCCGAGGCCGCGCGCCAAGAAGGTGGCATCGGTGCCGACCCCGGACTCCAGGCTGCCGCTCGAAACGTACAACGCGAGACGTGACTTCGCCATCACGGCAGGGCTGACGCCGGACGGCAACGTGAACCATCCGGCGTTCAACGGCGTGCGTGCAGCCAGGCCGGCCACCGCCATAGCCCGCAACAAAACAACTGGACAAGCCGCTCCGCCCGCGGCGGCGGGGCGCAAGAGCGTCAAGGTGACGAATCCAGACCGCGTCATCGATCCCACCTCGGGATTCAAGAAGGTCGACCTCGTGCGTTACTACGAATCGATCGCCGATTACATCCTGCCGCACCTCAAGGGACGTCCTGCCTCGTTGGTACGTGCGCCCGACGGCATCGCCGGCAAGCTGTTCTTCCAGAAGCACGACGAGGCAAAGTTGCCCGGGCTGACGCAGCTCGATGCCGCCCTCTGGCCTGGACACGATGCGCTACTCGCCGTCGACACGGCACAGGCCCTCGTGTCGGCCGCGCAGATGAACGTCGTCGAGTTCCACACCTGGAATTCATTGGCCAGGAACATCAACAAGCCGGACCGCGTCATCTTCGACCTAGATCCCGGCGAAGGCGTGACCTGGGCCAACCTGCAGGAAGCCGCAGTCCTCATGCGGACGCTGCTGACCGAGCTCGGCCTGCAAGCCTGGCTCAAGACCAGCGGCGGCCAGGGACTGCATGTGGTCGTGCCGCTGGCGCCCCGGCTGGACTACGACACGGTGAAGAACTTCTCGCAGGCCGCCGTGCGACACATGGCCAAGGTCATCCCCAGCAGGTTCGTCGCGGTCGCCGGCGGGGACAATCGCGTGGGCAAGATATTCATCGACTACCTGCGCAACGGCCACGCCCAGACGACGGCGGCCGCCTTCAGCGCGCGCTCGCGACCAGGCCTTGGCGTGTCGATGCCGGTGTCTTGGGAACTGCTTTCATCGCTGAAAGGTGGTGCGCAATGGACGATCGCGACGGCTCGCGAGTACGTGTCGTTCCAGAAGAGCGATCCCTGGGCGGAGTACTGGAAGACAAACAGTCGCTTGCCGCCGCGATGAAGACGCTCGGTGTGGCGGCGAGCAAGAAGCCGATGAAATAATGCAAGGACAAGCCGCTTGGCCGCTTCGTGACAAGGCTTTTCGGGGTAAAGCCCGGTTGGACACGGCGAGCGACGGCCGGTCGTCGCCGTCACAGCGGCACTTGGCGGATCGTCCCCATGTCGGCCGATGAGTCCTCCGGTGCTGCACCGTGCAGCTTCGTCCGGTAGGCCCGCAGAGTGGGAATCGTGTTCCAAAGGGGCGGACCATCTTCCCCCTGATCGAACGCCAGGACATCCTCGTCGCCATCGACATCGCCACCTGCTGCGATGACGGCCGCGACGTAGGCCTCGCGGCACGCGTCCGCGCCCGCCTTCACCTCTTCCCCGGGCTCGGGGAGCGTGGGATCCAGTGCATAGGCCGTGACGGCCGATTGGCACACGATTGCGCGCCCAGCGCTCACGCCGCGTCGCTCCAGAACGGCTCGCGCCTTTCCCAATCCGCCCGCAAGCCGATCCTGCGTTGCGCCCCACACGCGCAGCTCGAGAGCATCCTCCGCTCGTCGAGGCTGCATCGGCCGTTTGGCGATCGGTTCACTGTCCATGGCATTTACCCAGCGTTTTCCTCGGCCCTGCCTGCAACGGTCATGCCCGTCAGTCTCGACCGAGGCGAGTTTCAGCATCGCGTGAAGGCTTCGAGACGAACTAAAAAAGTCCAGTTGACGCGGCGAGTGAAGCGAAGGTCTAAGTTGTTGAACCATTGTCAGCAAGCGCGGGTGAGGTCGGCTATTGACCGTCGAGCTCTTCTGATGAGCCAGGGCGTTTCTTGACTGCCACCGGGCCAGCCTTGCGCGCATGGGAAAGCGGCCTCTGGCACCGAGACGAGTTGTGCGCATCGGTCGTCTCGACGTGCTCGCCGGGTTGGGCCGGCACTGAACGCGGAGTTTCCTGGAGAGTCCAGGGCGGGCCGCCAACTCGAAGGCCGTGCAGGAAGCAGTTGGCATCGGCTCGAGCAAGTGTTTGCAGGGGGACAACCCCCGGAGTCATCAGTGAATAGGGCTAGCGTCACGCAGTAGGCACAGTGCTCGGCCGGGCACGCCCGTCAGATCGCGTCCTACTTCGAGGCGCGCGCGCCTCCGGTCGCGGCTTCGGGAGCGTCCTACGGGAAATGCGCAGGCCTGGGCCAACCATGGATGCATGATCAGCAAAAACATCACCGGCGCCTCGGACGAGCAGCGTGGCGTCCTCATCGAACGATTCCGGGCCTTCGTATCGGCCCGCGAGTTTCCCTGGGTGGGCGCGAAGTCCGCTATGAATCGCGACCGCATGGAGTTCACCGTCCTCGGCGAGTTCGGCTCCCAAGATTCCGCCATGGCGTTGCTGCGCGAGCTCACCGAATACTCTTCGCGCCACCCGAAGCCCGGCGTCGAGCCGGTGTCGCTCGTGGCCCTGTTCCACGGTGAGGTCGGCTCAGAGGACGAGTTCCACGACAAGCTATGGGCGCAGCTGCAGGCTTTGCACGACCTCGATAGCGCAGATCACAGCTGGGCCGAGGGCGTCAGCTCCGACCCACAGTCGTCGCAGTTCTCCTTCAGCGTCGCCGGGCGCGCGTTCTTCGTCGTCGGGCTCCACCCGAAGGCTTCGCGGCTTGCACGCCGAGCGCCTGCGCCCGCCCTCGTCTTCAACTTCCATGACCAGTTCGAGGCGCTGCGTGCCGTGGGCCGCTACGACAAGCTGCAAGCGGCGATCCGAGAGCGCGACATCGCCCTACAAGGATCGATCAACCCGGTGCTCGCCCGCTTCGGCGAGGGTTCTGAAGCTCTTCAATACTCGGGCAAGCCCACGAGCGGCTGCCCCTTCCGCGCGAAGAATGTATGAGCGCGGGTTTCATGGCGGAAATTGCGTCTCCAGACGGCGCGCGCAGCGCGGCAGCGTAGTGCAAGCGTGACTGTCGGGGCGCGAATTTTGCCGTTTTCAAGAGCGGCGAAGCGCGCCGCGGAAGGCCGCGGAAGCAGGCGGCCAGCTGACAGCGGCGCCGACGAGCGCGACACAACATGAGACTGTTCCTCACCGGTGCCCAATTGGCGCTGCTATTCATGGCGAACCCGGCGGTGGCCCCTCATCCTCGGCTCAAACCCGATCTCGACTGGCTGACCCGGAAAGGGCTTCTCACGACGAGGCCGGATGGGACGTTCAGGCGCTCGGCAGCTGGGCAGCGCCGCGTCGTCGCCGAGATTGAAGCCGCGGGCCGCCCGTGCGCGAGCGACCCTGAGGCGGGCGGACAGATGTCACCCGCTCGCTGAATGTCTAAGCCCCGGCAGTTGGCCGCTTCGCTCGGGTTTTCGAGCGACGATCGCTTGCGCGAAGGAGCATGGCCGCTGTCAGTGGCCCCAACGTGTCGCGCAACGGCGGGGCGTCGCATGCCCGCGCCAGGGCAACGGTCGCCGAGGCGCGCGCCTTGCCAAGCCAGGCTTCCATCAATACTTCAGGAGACTTACCATGTCGCAAACCGGCCAGCAACACCCGAAGGCGGACAACGGCGGACAGCGTCCCGCCGATTCCAAGAAGAAGGATGACACGTCCCCCGAGAAAGGCTCGACGAAGAGTGCGGTGGATGCGGGCAAGACGGGGGGCGCTGGCGGCGCGAAGGACGCGAAAAAGTAGTCGCCACTGCCGGGCGGCTGCGGCTTCTGGCGCGAGGTCCTCCGTGGCTTCGTCGGGGAGCCGCATGCCCCCAGCGCTTCATCGCGGCCCGCCCGCTGCAGCACTCACTTCGATGCAGCCGTGATCGGCGCGAGGCGAGCGATGACCGCCCAATCGGCGTTCGCCTTGTCGAGCGCTTCCTTGGCCGCCATCCATTTCTGATGATCGGCTTGCAAGATGGCGTCCGACGAGTTCGCGGCCCTCAACTTCGCGAACTCTTCATCCGCGAGCTGGAATCGCCCAACGGCCTGGCCCACCGCCTCGCGAGCGCGGTCGAACGCCACTTGCCAAGCTTCTATCGACATCGTTTCTCCTTGACATATCGCAAGTCTGAGCTAACCGCGCGCGGACGGCGAGACTGGCTCGCGGGCCTCTCCCGCCTTCGCCTGCCGATTCGCGCGCGCCCAGGTGAACTCGGCGCCGAACAGGAAGGTCTGCGCGCTGTAGTAGACCCACGCCAGAAGCACGGCAAGGAAGCCCGCGGCCCCGAAGCCCGACGCGAGCTCGCTCTTGGCGGTATATAACCCGATGAGAAACTTGCCCACTACCAACAACAGCGCAGTCACCAGCGCGCCAACGCCGACATCGCGCCAACGGATCGTGGCATTCGGCATGAATCGATAGATCAAGGCGAGCAGCGATGCTGATAGCAGGTAGCTCACGACGAAGTTGACGCTTTCTCGGAGCCCAACAGTCGGTCGGCCCAAAATCCGGCCGCGCCGAAAATCGCGCTGGCGGCGAGCGAGCGGAGCATCAAGAGCCCGATGGCGAGGCGTCCGCGTCGCGATTTGCGCGAGGCGGTACCGACGAGAGCTTCACGTAGATCGCGCCGACGGCGAGAGCCGTTGCGATCGCCGCGATCGGGTTCTCGCGGATGATTTGGCGGAAGTCGCCGACCCACTCGTCCTTCTTATCGCCGGCCTGCCCCGCGAGCGCGGACAGCTTGTCGGAGGGGTTGCCGAGCGCGCTCGCCCAGCGATCGACCGTCGGGCCGGCGGCGTCCGCCAGTTTGTCGATGGCGGCGTGCGCCCCGTCCACCATCCGCCGCACGAAAGCGTCGCCGGCTTGGCTCGCCTTGTCGACCGCTTCCTGAGCGGCGTCCGCGCTATTCTTGGCCGCGACGCCGACGCCTCCGCCGGAGCTTTGGGCCGAGGCTTGCGACGCTGTCGGGAAGGGCGCGGCCTCCTTGGACCCCGCCGCGGGGTGGGCGTTGGATAGGGGGGCCGCGCGAGTCGCGTTTCCCGTGGAAGCATCGTCTGGATTCGTCATGGTCTGCTCCAAAGTTTTCGATCGTCGTAGTAGCGCCGAGCTCGCTGATTTTTTTCAGAGTCCGCGCCCTCGCGGGGAGGGGTCGCCAACCCCATAGTCAGGCAGCGAATGCCGGCAACCACGAGGCCCGAAGCCTGCCGACGCAGCTTGGCGTGGAGATCTGCGCAGATCCCCTCCAGGCGCTGCGGCGACTGCGGCTGACGCACTTCGACGTGATCATCAGCGACTGCCGCATGCCGCAGCTGGATGGCGGGACGCTGCTCGTGCGCGCACGGGAGCTGGACCCGCGCGGCGTGCGAATGATGCTCAGTGCAGCGGCCGACTTCGGCACCGTCCTGGACGCGGTGAATCGCGCGGGGGTGTTTCGCTATATCTCGAAGCCCTGGCAAGACGCGCAGTTGCTGGCGGACGTGCATGCCGCGCTCGCGTTCGACCCTTGCGCCATCCCAAGTCCCGACGAACTGGAACGTCGACGGCTTGAAACGCTGGAGCCGGGCATCACGGAGGTCGATTGGGGTCCGAACGGTGAGGTGCTGATGCCGGACTACCTGCCGACACGTCCGAGCGAACTGTGAGCCCACTTCGGCGGCGCGCCACGACGGAGCGGAATGGCCGGAATCGGATGGCGAGCGGTCGTGGGAAGCGAAGCGCAGAACAGCTGCAACCGCTGCATTGCTGCCTCTGGCGAAGCGAAGCTTGAAGCCGCTTTGATTTCAACGTATCGACTTGCCTCCCTTCCTTTTTTTCTCAATGACTTGCTGCACTCGCCGCACTCGCTGCCGCTGCCTCGCTTGCTTTGTATGACGCGAGGAAGGCACCCAACGCATCAGCCATTTGCATCGCCTTCCTAATCGATTCCGGATCATCGACCTTCACCAAAGAGGGAAAGTGGCAGTCCTTAGTTTCCAAGCCCTTCATCTCGACGGGCAGGTGCTCAAAGCTTGACAGAGCAAACGTCTTGGCGACACTGCATCGCCACAGCTTCGAAGTGATCGGCTTGACCGAGCATTGCGGTCTGCCTGCTACGCCCTTGTTCTCGATGCACTCGCGCGCAGAAGCAATGTCAAGGTCATCCTGAAGCACCTCCCGCGCCATGTCGGAGGCGACGAAGGGATCATTTATGACGTAGTGCAGCTTCGTGCTGGCCGAGAAGTTCGCCTCCGACAAGGGCTTCAACGTGCCATCCAACTCCGCTAGCAGCTTGCTCCGATCAGCGGGCCTCGCTTCAACAGACTTCTCAGCATCATCAAGTGCTTTGATGATGCGCGCTACGACGGACTGCTGCTCTCGAATCAACGGCTCAGCTTCAGCTTTCCGTGTCCGCAATTGCTCCTGCTGCGCGCGTTCAGCCTGCGCCACCTGGCCTTCGTGAGCGTAGTACACACCGATCAGGCCGATGACCAGCGGTGTTAGCGAACCAACAACCAGCTTTGAAGCCTCAAGCGAGTTCCAAGGACTCTTAGGCTTCTCGTCCGCTGTCTTCCCCGCTTGCACGTAGATAACAGATGTGACCTGTCGGCGTCTCGGGTTCCAACGCATCACTTGTCCGCGCCAAGAGCGTCCATGATGATGTCTACCACCTCCCCTGCGCTCTGCACGTAGTCAAAGACTTGCGCTTGGTTAGGCTGCCATCCGATCGTGCTCACCGCGTCGCCGTGAATCACCATGAGCTCCGTCACAGCCTTCAGCAGCGACTCTCCTAGCTTTCCCTGGCGCTTGACACGTCCGACGAGTTGTTCGTCCGGCATTCCATCGAGACTCCACCAATCCACAGCGGTCTTCTCAAGGCCCAGCACCTTGTAGAGTGCACCGCGCACTTCCATCCACGCGTTATGAATCACAACAGGCGGTGCGTTCTTGTAGATGTCCGCCATGTGCAGCCAGTTGCGGCGCTTGAGGTCTTTATGAACGAACTCTGGAGCCTCTAGCTCACGCACTTCGCCATGCGCCTCGGCGACATTCGGCGCTTGAGCAGCCTGCACAACACCAACAACCGCAGGCAACTCAGTCTTGGCCTCCGCGACGTTCTCTTTGACATCGAGCAGCTTGTCCCCGATGTCTACCGACACTCCATCCTTGCCCGCCTTGAACGTCTTGATGCGGTCGATGAGCTTGGACAATGCCTCCCGCTGATGCACTAGGAAGACAACGACCACGACAGGCCATGCGTAGCCCACAAGCAGCGCAACCACATGCCCGATCAGCTTCTCGGTGAACTCCAGTCCATCCATGCTCGTCTCCCCCTGATCTTTGCCGTGGAGTCTCTCACACCAACCACTGCAGCGCACATGCGGCGCGGAGCAAAATCAGTAGCGGCAACGAGGAAGCTGATCGACAGCTACGCAGCGGGTGCGGCCGTCCGCCAGGCGGCGACGGCCGACGGCTACCGCTGCTTAGCGGACGGCACTTTGTGGGACTAGGTGCGCTTTTCGCGTTCGAACAGCTGAGTCCTTATGAGCATTCGCCCCCTGCGACTAGTGAATTCAAGGCCGTACGTAGCGCTTTTGAGTTGCACACGCCATCACCTCGTCGTTGACAGCGTCAAGGATTTTTAGCAGCCGATCCACCCGCTCCACGAGATCGGTTCGCCCTATGGGAATTCCACTTCCGTGCGCAATCGCATTGCGATCTTTTAGAAGCTGCTCGTTGATGAATTTCTTCGTGGTCTCCCACGTTGCGTCCTGCATTCCAAGTTTCGGGTCGAGCCCGGTGGAGCGGATTAATTTTTCCAGAACCTTTTCACCTGGATTGCCTTCGGTGTCAATGTCCCAGGTGGCTCTCGTTGGGTGAGCATCCAAGACGCTCGGCATCACCTCCGCGAGCGCCAAGTGGTGCTGGGTACTTCCGGGGTAATTCGCCTCGCCAGCCTTCTTGACGTCCTTGAAAAAAGCAAGTGCGACAACGAACGGCTCGAACTTCTTCAACGCCATTTTCTGAGCGAAGACGTGTTCGATGTAAAGCGTTAGTGCCTTCTTCAGAAAACCTTCCCAGTGCGAGCACGCCAGCACGTGGCCGGATCGAAACGTGTGTCCATCGGCATCAGAAGCCAACGTCGCCGAGACTTTGATCGAACTAAGCTCACGCTTTCGCCAAGCCAGATCCTTCTGCAAAGCATCCTGCAAGGCCATCAAGTCTTTCATGAGATGAAAGTACGCCGACCTGAGTTAGTGCCGCTTCTCTCTAGCCACTAACTTCTTGACAGGAACCGTCTTAGTGGAAGCGGGCAACTTTTTCGCCGGCCGACGCCGCAGGGGCAGCATGTCTACGATGACGCGTTCCGCTGCAGGAATTACCCGCGCCATTCGCTCGCGAGCACGCAACCCAGAGAAGCCTCCTCGGTATTCCGGTTCGGCCCATACAGCCTTCACGTACGCAGCCACATCGAACGCTGCGCCGGCCGAACGTACGGCCTCCCAGTGCCGCCCAATGGCGAAGCCGATGCCTTCAAAGCCGGCCAAGGTGAAACCTCCGCGAAACTCCCTGCGAGTTGAATTCCACGATCGGAAAGAGTCGCCGCTCAGCGTCTCATTCAAGTAGGCAAAGACCGCCCTGAACGTCGTTGCCTCGGTATCGAAGTCAAAATCTTTGTCCTCAGCTATTGCCTCCATCTGGTCGCGCAAGAATTCGTGCACATCGCCGATTTCCGCTGCGTTCGCACGCCGGCAAGTCAGAAAGCGAAGCACTAAATCCATGTCGTACCGCTCCAGCAATTGCGTTTCACTGAGGAGCGTGCAGTACCGAAACGCTTCGTCGGAAGCCAGATCCTTTAGCCACCTGAACATCTTGCTATTCAAGCTGACCAAAATGCAGTTTCGAAGCTCCTGCGGCGAAAGGGGCTGTCCGTATGTGTTCAACCGCTCGAACAAATCGAACTTGCCGGATGAGCCAGATGAATCGCGCGAGAGAACCTTGATGTCCAGGCGAGTTCGCTTGAACTCTAGCTTCAACGCCGTGTCGAGCTTCGCGTAAAGCACACCTTGAAGCTCCGGAAGGTGTTTTGTCGCTTCCAGAGCGAGCGGATCCTTCTTTACGACTTCGTCGGTCTCAGCCCCCGGCCCTTCGAGTTCACCCATGAACTCAAAGATAGTTGAGAGCCGCTGAACTCCGTCGATTACTTCCCAGACACCTTCCTCGTTCGTGGCAACGTAAATCGGCGGAAGTGGAATTCCTAGCAGGACAGACTCGATCAGCCTGGACTTCTGGCCCGGCGCCCAACGGAATACGCGTTGGAATTCCGGATGGACATCGAGCTCTGCCTCCTTGTACAAGTTGAGCATCTCGCCGATGGACATTGAAATGTTGTCCGACGAAATCTCACGCCTCTTTCTGTCGACGGAGTCCTTCAACAAATGGTGAGTTTTCTTAGCGGCAGGCGGCATCTGATGCTCCTTCGTTTGTGGGAGGATAGCTCATTGTTGAGCAGCGCCACCTTTGACCCACAGGCCGCGATGTTCCAGCGTCAGATGCTGGCTTCGATAACCACCTCCTCGCCCCAACGAGATTGGACCGTCGCCGGAACCGGAGATCGACTGCTTTGCAGCGATAGCCGAAGTCGAACCTCTTGCGTTTCATGTCCGCTTGGCTGAGAGCATCGGACATCGGCCGATCTACAAGCCGCCAAATGGCTATGGATCGAGCTCCAGCGCTGCCTTCAAGGCCACCCAGTCGACGGGTTTGACGAGATGGAGATCGAAGCCTGCGTCCAGTGCCCGCCTCCGGTCGTCTTCGCTGCCCCAGCCTGTAACGGCAACGAGTCGTGTCGTCGAGAGGGTGGAATCTGACCGAAGGTGTTGCGCAACCTCGTAGCCGCTCATCCCGGGCATGCCGATGTCACAGAAGACGACGGACGGACGAAAATCGCTAGCCGTTGCCACCGCGTCGGGCCCGCTGTAGACGGTGCGAACGACATGGCCGAACAGCTCAAGCATCGTCGCGAGCGAGTCCGCCGCATCGACGTTGTCATCCACGACGAGAACGCGACTGGCCGCGATCGATGACGGGCGATCCTCGAGCGGCGAATCCGCGGCGTCGACCAACGGCTTCGGCGCGAGCGGCAATCGAACGGTGAAGACTGCCCCAAGACCGGAGCCCGGACTCTTGGCGTCGATCGATCCGCCGTGCATCTCGACCAGTTGCTTCGAGATGGACAGCCCGATTCCCAGGCCGCCCTGGGCACGCTCGAGGCTGCTTCCCCCGACCTGGGCGAACATGTCGAAAACGTGCGACTGCATGTCGGCTGGGATGCCGACGCCGGTGTCTTCGACACGGATCACGACCTCCCCCTCCTGGCGCTCGGCGTGGATGTCGATGCGGCCGCCGTCAGGGGTGTACTTGGTCGCGTTGTTGATCAGATTGCCGATCACCTGCGCCAGTCGCGTCGCGTCCGCTTCCATGTAGAGCGGCTCGTAGGGCAGGTGCAGAGTCAATGCGTGTCGACTGCCCTCGATGAGGTGACGGCTAGCCTCGACTGCGCTGTCCAGCACCGAACGCAGAGACAGCCGTTCCCGCTTGAGCGTGACCTTGCCGCGCGTGATGCGCGAGACGTCGAGCAGGTCGTCGATCAGTCGCGCCATGTGCGCGAGCTGCCGCTCCATCACGCCGAGCGTCTTCGCGGTGGTCGTGGCGTCGGCGTGCGCCATCCTCAGTATCTGGAGCCCGTTGCGAACCGGTGCGAGCGGGTTGCGCAGCTCGTGCGCGAGCGTTGCGAGGAACTCGTCCTTCCTGCGATCGGAATCGCGCAACGCCGACTCGGCGCGTGCCCGCGCGATGGCCACGCAGGTGCGCGCCGCGGTTTCTTCGATGAGCGCGACGTCGTGCGGCATCCAGGCGCGCGGCACCGATTGCATGACGGCCAGGCAGGCCGCGATACGCCCCTCGCGCAGGATCGGCGCGGCGACGCAGGCGCGGGTGCCCGCTGCTTCATGCAGCGCCAACGACGCCTCGGGAAGCTCGGGCCGCTGGCGGACATCGGCAGCCACCACCGACTGCTTGGCACGCAGCGACTTCGTCACGCAGGTCCCGTAGTCGTCGAATCTCTGGATCCTCGCCAGCGGCGGCAGGCCTTCGCGACGGCAGTCCGCCATGACAACGACGCTCTCGTCGTCCCCATCGCCGGTCTCCGCATAGACGACCCGCGTGGCGCCGAGCTGCTCGACGAGCAGACGCGCGGCCTCGGCCTGCACCTCGGCCGGGTCGCTCAACGAATGCAGCGTGTCGCCAAGCCGCCCCAGGAACTGCTGCGCTTCGCTCTCGCGTCGCGTCTCCACGGCCCGCACCCGCTCGGTGATGTCGCGCGCGAATATCGCGACGCCACCATCGGCCGTCGCGTACGCATCGATCTCGAGGTGGACGTCGCGACCGTCCCGGACGAAGCGCTGCTGCAGATGCTGCTCCTCGCCTTGCGCGACCACGCGCCGATAGGCCGCATCGGTTTCCGGGTCGAACGAATCGGGAAAGGCCTCGCGGTGCACGAGCCCGATGACGTCGTCGCGTGAGCGGCCGGTCATGCGCTCCGCGGCCGGGTTCAGCGCGACGACGCGAAGTTCCTTGTCGAGCAGGCAGTGCGCATCGGTCATGCGGTCGAGGATTCGCGCGGCGCGTTGCTCCGCACGTTCCAGTGCCTTGCTGCCCAGCACCGCATCCGTGACGTCGGTCACCTGGTGAATGAGGAAGAGCACCTCGCCGTCCGCTCCGGGCACCGGCACGTTGAGCGGGCTCCAGTAGCGCTCCTCCCACGTGCCGTCCGACCGTCGAAGGTCATAGCGCTGGAGCTGCATCCGATGCGGTGCGCGAGTGCTCAGCACCGTCTCCAGCGAGCTGCGCAGGTTCTCGACGCCGGACGGCTCGGGGTTCTCCGGATTCGCGTCGGGGAAAATCTCGAAGAGCGGGCGCCCGAGCGTGGCCTCGCGAGTCGTCATCGTCGCGGCCAGCCGGCCGTCGCTCGCCAGGAGCATCGTGAAATGCGGGGAATCAGCGGCCAACAGGAGGTTGACGCCGGGGATCGCGGCGAAGACGGCGGGAAGGTCTGCCGTTGAAAATCCGCCGTCTAGAAAAGCCTCCGGGAGCTGGTCGGTATGTTTGGAGTTCATCGCGATTGCCGGTCTCGGTTTGCCTGCACGCCCACGCCGCGGCAGAGCATCCATTTAATCAGATGGCAGCCCTCAACGAACGATCTCCGCAACTCCCCTCAACGGCAGTCCGGGCGCGCGCCGAAACTCTCTGCGATGGCATTCGCCAGTGGCCATGGCGCTGCAGTTGCGCGCGTTTTCCAGCAGGACCATCCGGAGTCGGGTTGAGGCCGTCGCCACCGAGCACCACTCAAGTTTGACTCTTGCAAAGCGGACGTCTGTAAGCCTCGGCTGTTGTCCGCGACATAAGCGGCGGGAGCGCTCCGATCGGGAGCTCCAATCCGCGTGGGATCTGCTCGGGGTGGTCTTTCGCGAGGCGCCCGCCTTCCTCCGCGCGCTGCGGGGTACTCGGCACGTGTAAGGTGGTCGTGGTGGACGACAACCCCGATGGGGGCGACAGCTTGGCGCTGCGGGTGGAGGTGGCCGGACACGAGTTCGCGCTCGCGCGCGGCGGGCGACTCGGGGTTCGCCGCCGCGAAGGCGTTCAAGCCCGACCTCGCCTTCCTCGACATCGGAATGCCGGGAATGAACGGCTACGAGCTCGCTCGAGCGGTTGGGACGTCACCCGAATCTATGGTTCTGCGACATAGTCATCCTAAGAAGCGAACTTCAGGAGTTCCGAAGTGCTTTCCTCGGACGAAAACCATCGACCAGGGCACGCTGCGTCGCCTGATCGACGCCGGCGCGAATGTCCACGCCCAAGTGTTTGGCGGCGCTTCGTGACCGGAACCGCCAACAAGCCCAGCGACAAGCGGCGCGAGCTTGCCTCCGATCGCATGAAGCAAGCCCGCCAGGCGGCCGCCTACGACAGGTGGTTCCGCTCGCAGGTTCAGGCCTCGATCGATGATCCGCAGCCGAACCTGCCGGGCGCGGAGGTGCGCGCTACGTTCGCGGCCAAGCGTGAAGCGCTGCGCGTGTGCCGGCCGGCATGATGCCGACCAAGTCCTCGAAGGCCTGGAAGACCACGAAGGGCTCGACATCGCGCACCAAAGCCTAGTGAAGGCGTTGGAGTGGCGTCAGATGGCGATCGCCGACCGTGACGCGATCATGGAGCACCCCGACGAGGACAACTGGAACTCGGCGCGCGAACTGGATGAGAAATTCGAGACACAGGCCGCGCGCGCCTCCAAGCCGCCCACGCTCTACAAGCCCGGGTGAAATTCGGCCACCGTCTGTGCCGCGATCGCATTTTTGACGAAATCGTCCATTTGAACTCGGTGAGCGGCTGACGTGGAGTTCAGTCTGACGCGACTTTCCGGCTTCCCATCTGCGCAACGCGGTAGCCGGGCTTCAACGCCGCGTTGAGCCGCCGCCAATTCCAAATTCAGCTTCGACGCGCGCGCTGACTTCTGCGAGAGTCAGCTCACCTGCGACATAGCGCTCCAGCAGCGCTAGATAGCCAGCGTCCGGCTCGAACCCCGCCAGTCTCCAGCTCGCGATAGTCTGCGCGACCGCGTCGCGGCGCTGCGCTAGCGTGGTGGTGACCAAGGCTGGTGTGCTTTCAAGGTGAAGTCTCGACGGCTAATGACTAGATACGAACTGCTGATGTACAGCTGTGCGACGCCGGCGCGCTGGCAACATGATCGCCGATGTCCGCGAGGCTCGACGCTTGGCATGCGCCAGTATGCAGGACATGACACTCGACTTGTTGCGTCCGGCGGAGTTGCTCATTGGTGGCGCGGTACGCGGCAGACGGCCGCCGGAGGAGGCGACCCTGCGTTTTCGCAGTGAGCGTCTGGCAATCCCGTCTGGACGCGGTCGCGGTATCAGGACAGGCGGCTCCCGGAAGCGTTGAGTGCTACTTGTACGCCGATCAGTCGAATGCATCGTCCCTAAACCTACCGCCGTTGAGAATGTTCAGGTATCGAGTCGAGGGCGGAGCTTCAAAAGCTGATGATAGTTCACCGGCTTCTCCATGCCCTCGCCTGGTGCTTCGACGAACAAGGGTTCGAGCAGGGGCCTACCGTGGCCTTACCGCTTATGAAGGAAAGGGGCCAGAACATGACCACGAAAATGGTGAGTGGGGAAAAGGCGCTCAGAAGCCTTCCTTCTTTGAGTCACTCTTTACGCGCTGCGCGCAACGCATTCGGTTTTGTCGGATGTCTTGCAATGGCGGCTTGCGCATCGCCTCAGGACACCCCGCCAGGCTTTGAATATACGAAGTCCAGCTACAGCAGCGCAAACGTGGACCCTTCCCTGTCTCGTAGCGTCGAACAGCATGAACTCAACATGGACGCGATACGCTGCAGGCTGGCGATTCCCGCATTTAGCCAACGGAATATCGAAGACAAGAGAGACCGCATGCACCAATGTTTGGTCGACTTCGGCTGGATTCCCTCTTCGGCGGGCGCAGCAAGGTGAGCCCGGCGGGGTCCGGATGGCTCAGGGTTCTTCAGGAACTGGCTGTGCGCTCCATGGCGTGTCCAGCGAGCGCGCGCGCGTGGCTGAGGCCCATCGCCGGTGTTCGGACATGGGAGCCTGCCGCTGAGGAGTACGCGAGTGACGGGCCCACCGCGGCGGCGTGATCGCAGTGAACCGGTGGTCAGCGTCCAGCAGGAGCGCTGGCGGCAGAATTCTGTTGGGCGGCGGCTTGTGCCTTGCGCTCCTGTTTGACCTTCATGTGGTGGTCAACTGCACAGCCGGCAACGGCTCCGAGAACTGCATGATGGCCGGCGACGTGCCCGCCGATGCCACCAACGGCAGCGCCACTGAGGCAGCCTGCGGCGAAAGTCGGCAGCGAAGTGAACAGGACAACAACAAGAGTGACTTTGCGCATGACCATCACGTGCTCCTGTAGGTGGATGCAACTGGAACTGGCAACTTGCAGTCCTGAGCCGGGCCAAAAAAAGGGGTCACCTGATCGCCAGTTGAGGCAGCGTGTACGCGAGACACTGTCACGTGCCTGCTCCCAAACTGACGGAGGCGAGCATTGCCTTCAGCAACTGCGAGGGCTCGGGTTGTCTGCGCCGCGCATCAACCGGCGCTTGTCACCAGCGTTTCCACTTCTGATAGCCACCCCTCGCGCTGCGCCGGAGACGAGGTGGCAACCGGCGCGTAGGTTCGCCTGACGACTTTCTTGACGCCACACAGGTCGAAGATGCAGTCTTTCCAGATCCGTTCCAGTGGATCACCGAAAGCTGCCTGTTCTCGTTCCGGCGAGGTATTGGATGTGTTGAAGACCAGCGCCTGCCGCGCGCGAAGAAGGCCGAGGGGGACACCCTCCGGGCCGACGCCTGGTGGGTACGCGTAGGCGGTGTCTAGCCGGAAAGTCCGGTCGATCCATCCCTTGAGAATCGCGGGCGGCTGTCCCCACCAGACGGGGTGGAAAACGAGGATCAGATCGGATCGTGCGAGCTCCGAGCAGTGCTGTTCCACAAGCAAGTCGCTCGAAATCGTGTTGCTGGATTCGCCGGTCGGCTGGACAGGATCGAAGCGTTCGACATAGAGGTCGTGAAAGGCTATCTCATGACCCAGTCGCGCCAGAACCTGGCGTGCCGTCGTCGCCATGGCGTGGCTGAAACTGCCCGGGTTCGGGTTAGCAACGACGATGAAAGAGAACATGTCAGAGTCCTTGGTCGATTTCATGAAATTGCAGACGTCGCGGCGCCATCCGGCAGGTCACGAGTCTCGGTGCGCGACTGAATCATGCGGTTTGCCCTGTCGACTTAGCCGTCGATCACCGTTGCCACTTCGCCAGTGGACGAAAGGGATTTCGAATCTGAAGGGATAAGCTGGCGCTCGACGGGCCCGGGCCTGTTCGGGCGCTTGCCGTCACAAGACTTAAAGCGCGAATCCCAGGAGCTTCGCGGGGCCGTCGAGCGCCTTGGCGGCCTTGGCGTAGCCGTCCCAGGCCGTATTGCCGACATCCAGGCGTGTCTGCGCCGACCGGATCGTCCAATGGTCGCCTCCTCGTAGCTTCGACAGTTCGTCCCACGTTACCGGCACCGAGATGCCAAGTCCCGGCCGTGAGCGCGCGGACCAAGCGCACGCTGTCGTCGAACCCCTGCCGTTTCTCAGGTAGTCGACGAAGATCTTGCCGACACGGTTCTTCCCGCCGGACTTGTTCACGAACATCTGGGGAATGGTCTGTGCAACATGGTCGACGACTGCCTTCGAGAAGGCCTTCGATCGATCCCAATCGGCCTTCGGCTTTAGGGGAACGACCACGTGCAGGCCCTTGCCACCGCTAGTCTTGAGGAAAGGCGTGAGGCCGAGGTCGCCGAGGAAAGATCGCAACAGTTCAGCAGCGTGCTGGATCATGGCCCAGTTCACGCCTTCGCCAGGGTCGAGGTCGAAAACGATCCGGTCGGGGTGCTCGTAGTCCTTGGCGAGCGCGTTCTGCGTGTGCACTTCGACGACGTTCCATTGAGCCGCTGACAAGAGACCACTGACAGTCGCTACCTCCAGCATCGGCGGATGTTCTGGATCGAGTGAGGCGTCGAGCTGCGCAATGCCGGGCAGCTTCTCGACTTCCGCATGCTTCTGGAAGAACAGCTGGCCTCCCACCCCCGCTGGGGCCCGCACCAGCGAGACGGGGCGGCTGCGCAGGTGCGCCATCATCAGCTTACCGACCAAGCCGTAATAGCGGATCAATTCCACCTTCGTGATCCCGGTCGATTTGTCGATGACGCGTTCAGGGTGGGTGATGCGCAAGTTGCTGCTCAGCGCGTGCGAGACCGGCGCCGAGTGAGGTGCCTCCGCGCGCTTCGACTTCGTGCTTGCAGGGGCGGGCGCCGACGCGCGCGGCGCGGACTTCGCCTTCTCGCGCACGATCGTCTTCGGATCCTTGTCCAACCTCAGCCCGTGAAAGACCGAATGTCGGATGTGACCTGCACTCGTCCACTCGCCGAACGTGACCTCCGCAACGAGCTGCGGCTTGACCCAATGAGGACGTCCCGCGATGGCGTCACTTTTGTCGAACGGGCTTTCCGTGGATGCGGCTTCGTCCAGCTTCGAGCGGGTGGAAGCTAGCGTCTTCGTGTCGAAGCCTGTGCCCACGTTGCCGGCATATCGAAGCTTCCCGCCTTCGTACACGCCTAGAAGCAAGGCGCCGAGGCCCGTGCGCGATGCTTTGGGGTCCGTCCAGCCGCCGATGACGAACTCCTGCCGGTGGCTGCACTTCAACTTGATCCAGTCCGACGATCGTGACGAGCGGTAGACCGAGTCGCGTCGCTTCGCGATCACACCTTCCAGGCCCAGATGGCAGGCCGAGGCGACGATGCTTTCGGCGGGGGCCTCGAAGGCGTCGCTGAACCTAACGATTTCCGAGGGGGATTTCGCGAGCGTCTCCTGCAACGCTGCCCTTCGCTGCTCCAGCGGTGTATCGCGCATGTCAAGGCCTGCCATGTAAGGCGCGTCGAATACGAAGTAGGCGATCGGCTTAACCCGAGCCGAATCGAACGCAGTCTGAAGCGCGCCGAAGTCGGGCACGCCCTTGTCGTTCAGGACGACGATCTCTCCGTCGTACCAACCCGTCGGCAAGCGCATGCGTTGAAGCTCGGTCTGCAGCGGCTTCAACTTCGCGGTCCAGTCGTTGCCATTGCGCGTGAACAGCTTGACATCGCCCTTTTCGATGCGCGCCAGGAGGCGATAGCCATCAAATTTTATTTCGAAAATCCAGTCCGAATGTTCCCCGGGGGGCGCGTCGACAAGCGTCGCCAGTTGCGGTGAAAACGTCTCGGGCAGGTTCGCCGGTTTGGCGCTCGATGGCGTGCTGGTTGTCTTGCCTTTGGCCGTAGACCGCGGAGCGCGCTTGGCCGTTTTAGGTGCCTTCGGGATGGCGTCGACGACATCGGACAGCGTGGCTGCGGGCTCCTTCGCGGACGTTGACTTCGCAGCGGAAGTTGTCGTGGCCTTGCGACTGATCACCTTCACGCTGTCCGGAAACTCGTCGACCACGCTGAACTCGGAAGCAGGACGTACGAACTCGTCCTTCTCCTTGATCAACAGCCATGGCTCCTGTTTTTCGCCGCGCCCTTTCATTCGAATCAACGCCCACTTGCCTTTGAGTTTGTGACCGCGCAGCTCGAACTTCAGGTTGCCGGCCTTCAACGAGGCTCGCGGGTCGCCGATCGGATGCCAAGTGCCTTCGTCCCACACAATCACCTTGCCGGCACCGTACTGCCCTGCCGGAATCGAGCCCTCGAAGCTCGAGTAGGAAATCGGGTGATCTTCGACGTGTGCCGCGAGCCGCTTGTCCCTCGGGTCGTAACTCGGCCCCTTGGGCACGGCCCACGACAGCATCACGCCGTCGAGCTCAATCCGGAAGTCGTAGTGCAGTCGCGTCGCCCAGTGCTTTTGGACGACGAAGCTGAGCACCCCGACACCTTCGGCACCGCCATCGGCCGGCTCGCTGGTGATCGCGAAATTGCGTTTCGCCTTGTAGGCAGCGAGTTTTTCCGTGGCCATGGTTATGCTGGATGTTGAGTGGGTGATGAGCGCTTGTCGTCAAACGCAACACCTCGGGCGCGCCTGTGGTTGGCGACTTACTCGAGGCAGGAAGTCAAACGCAACGCAAGGCAAGTTTCAAACGCAACGGCCCTCGTTGCTTCACGAGTGCCAGCAAAGGCAACGCGATGAGAGATACACATAAGTACTTGATCTCGTAGAGCCAGTCGCCGTGCGTGGGTGCTTCCTTGGCGAGCGTCGCCAGTTGCGGCGAGAGCTTCTCGGGCAGCGCGGACTTCTTTGCGCCGTCGAGCGCGAGCGGGTCGAACGCGGGCGCCTTCGCTGGCTTGCGCGGTTTCCTCGTCGTCTTCTCTTCGGCCTCGGTCGCGGCGACAGCCGACGCTTCACCGGCCTCCAACGCGGCCGCGGCCGTGCGGCCGGCGCGCCGGATCGCGGCCACAGGACCGCCGTCGAGCGGCTTCAGCGGATGCGCGATCACGCTGTCGGGCAGCGCGCTGACGACGTCGTAGTCGGCATGCGGCCGCTCCCATCCGTCGTGCTTCTTGAACAGCAGCCACGGCTCCTGGCGCTCGCCGGGCTTGGCGATCTTCACCAGCTCCCACAGCCCCGCGAGCTTCTGGCCGCGCAGGCGGAAGACGAGCTTGCCGGCCTTCATGCCGGCGCGCGGATCGCCCACCGGCTCCCACGTGCCGTTGTCCCACACCAGCACGGTGCCGGCGCCGTACTGGCCCGGCGGGATCGTGCCCTCGAAGCCGCCGTAGGCCACGGGGTGGTCCTCGACGTGCACGGCCAGGCGCTTTTCCTTCGGATCGAAGCTGGGGCCCTTGGGCACGGCCCACGACATCAGCACGCCGTCGAGCTCCAGCCGGAAGTCGTAGTGCAGGCGCGTGGCGTCGTGCTTCTGGATCACGAACGCCAGCTGCTTGCCGGGCTTGGTGCGCAGCGGGCCGGGTTCGGACGTGATCTTGAAATCGCGCTTGGCGCCGTAGCGCGCGAGCGGCGCGTCGGCGTCGGCCACCGGCTTCGGCGCGCGCGTGCGCGTCGCAGGCGCCGGTGCGGGCGCGGCCGCGGGCGTGACGCGCGACGCGCGGGCGGGGCGCGTGGGCGCGCGGGACGTCGGGCTGCGAGGTGCGGTGGGCATGTGGTCTGCGCGGCATTCCGCATGCCTTGCGGGGACTGCGTCAGGCGCGCTTGCGGGCCAGCGACGGCGTGCCCTTCGCGCGGGTGGCCGGCGCGGCGGCCTTCTTCGCGGCGGGCTTGGTCTTCGCCGCAGCCGTCTTCGTGGCGGCCTTCCCGGGCGCCTTGCGAGCCGGCGCGGCGGCGGCCGCTTCGACCTGCTCCTGCGCCGGCGCGCGACGCTTGCCCAGGCTGTTCTTGAGCAGCGCGGTCAGGTCGACCACGTTGGACGGCGCGGACGCGTCCAGCGGCGTCTCCACCGGCGTCACCTCGTGCGTCTTGCCGGCCGCGACCTTGGCCTGGATCAGCTTGCGGATCGCCTCGGCGAAGTTGTCGTGGTACGCGTCGGCCTTCCACTTCACGGTGAGCTCGCCCACCAGCTGCTTGGCCATCTTCAGCTCGGCGTCCTTCAGGCTCGCCGCGGCCTTGCCGGCGGCGGGGATGCGCAGCTCGTTCCAGTCGCGCACCTCGGTGGCCCAGCGCAGCGTGTTGAGCACGAGCATCGGGCCGTCGGGCATCAGGGCGGCGAGGTGCTCCTTGGTGTGCATCACCACGCGCGCGATGCCGATGACGTCGTCGGCGATCATCGCCTCGCGCAGCAGCGCGTAGACCTTGTCGGCCTTGGGCAGCGGCTCGAGGTAGTACGGCTTCTCGAGATAGACGAACGGGATCTCGGCGGCCTTCACGAAGCCCTCGATCTCGATCGTCTGCGTGGTCTGCGGGTAGGCGTTGCGGATCTCGTCCTCGTCCATCAGCACGTAGGTGCCGTCCTCCTGCTTGACGCCCTTGACGATGTTCTCCTTCGTGATCGGCTTGCCGCTGCGCTTGTTGATGCGCTGGTAGCCGACGGGATCCATCGAGCGCTTGTCGAGCCAGTCGAAGTCGATGTCGTCCTCCTGCGACGCCGGATACAGCGCCACGGGCACGTGGACAAGGCCGAAGGCGATGGCGCCTTTCCAGATGGAGCGGGGCATGGGCATCCTCAAGTGCGCGACCGCCGCGCAGGGGGCCTGCCTGCGGCAAACGCCGCGCCCACCCCCTGTCACCCTGCGCGCCGAGCTGTCACCCTGCGCGTAGTCGCAGGGCCCACGCGGACCCGGGCAGCGCCCCGGCGGGGGTGGGCCCTGCGACTGCGCGCAGGGTGACAGCCTCTTTTGCCTTGCGACGCTATTCCTGCGCCGCGCGACGTCTCGTGATGCGGCGGCTATTCAGCGCCGCGAGCGATCCACGCCGAACCGGAACACCAGCGCCGCATCCACCACCGGCGCGTCCAGCCCGCCGTGCACCGACTTCACCTTGCCCGCGCCCACGCGCAGCGACAGCGAATCGGTCAGCGCCGCGTCGATGTAGGCTCGGCCTTGCAGCAGCGCGCCGCCTTGCGTGTCGACCCCGCCGCCGCCCGCCGCGCCGGCCAGCGCCTCGAGGCCCACGCGCCACGACGGCGTGATCGGCAGCTGCCCGCCGACGCCGAACAGCCCCACCGAGTACGCGCCCGCGTCGCCTTCGTAGGCGCTGTGGCCCTGGCCGGTGACGTAGAGGTGGGGCGTGACGAAGCGGTTGACCTGCAGGATGACGGCCTGCAGCGGCACGTCGCGGCCGTCCTTGCGCGCGGCGCGGTAGCGCTCGACGCCGGCGGCGTATTCCATGCGCGTCGGCTCGCCCGGCCGGTTGCGGTCCCAGCTGGAGAGATCCGCGTCGGGCACGTCCAGCGCCCAGTTCAGCGAGACGGCGCCGGTGACGGCCTTGTAGTGGCCGCGCGGCGCGTCGGCGAAGCCCACCTCGGCGCCGATGCCCAGCGTGTCGGTGAGGTGCAGCGTGCCGCCGGCGGCGGTCTTCACGAGCAGGCCGCCGCCGGTGTCGATGCCGCCGCCGCCGCCCAGGCCGACGGAGCCGCGCACGCCCAGGCTCAGCACGTTGTTGATGACCGGCCAGCGCAGCCCGGCCGTGCCCAGCACTTCGGCGTAGCCCGCCACGCCGCCGCTGCCGGCGCCCGCGGCCTCGACGCCGCCCCACAGCGGGCCGACGATGGTGCGTTCGGCGCGCAGTCCCACCAGGCCGATGCGCTGCGTGAGCGGCGCGCCGGCGGTGGTGGTCGAGTTGCGGGGCTTGGCCATCGTGATGGTCGCGTCGATGTGGTCGAAGCCCAGGCCGGTGGCGCTGCCGTCGCTGGTCGCGCCGGTGAACGAGGCCGGGCGGAAGCGGAACGACGAGTCGACGTTGACCATCCAGCCGACCTGGTTGGAATTGATCTGGCCGCTCGGGAACCACACCTTCGACCAGGTCGGACCCATGTAGAAACCGGGCAGGTGGAACACGATGTCGACGTGCGGACGCAGCATCAGGCCGCCGCCCACTGGCGCCGCCGCGCCGCCGCCGCCGCCGACGAACAGGCCGGTGTCCACCGCCAGCCAGTCGTTGAACGGATGCGACCACGCGCCCTCGACGCCCGGCACGAACAGGCCGCCGCGCTTGCCGGACGCGGCGCCGTAGACGCCCGGGCCGACCCACAGCTCGCCGCCGACGTTGAACAGCTCGGTCAGGCCGGCCAGCCCCATGCGCTCGCCGCCCGGCAGGTGCACGCGCTCGCCGCCCAGGCGCACGCGGGCGTCGGCCGTGCGCAGGGGCACGGTGCCGGCGGCGGGGTCAGGGTCGACGGACAGCGCGTTCTGCGCCTGCGCGCCGGCGGCGTGCAGCGCGAGGGCGCAGGCGAGGGGGACGGCGCGCGCGGCAACGCGCGGAGCAAGGGACTTCAGACGCATGGCAAGCGGACGCCGCAGGACGAAAGGCGCGATCTTAGCGGGCCGCGATGAATTCAACGATCCAGCAGGTACTGGCGCAGCTGCGCGATGGCGCGGTCGCGCGAGTCGGCCACGAGGGCGCGCGCGTGGCTCGTGTTCATGTTGAAGCCGTGCTCGGCGCCTTCGTACTCGTGCAGCGCCCACAGCGGGGCGACGTCGGCGCTGGCCTTCGCGGCGGTGTCGAGCGTGCGCGCCATCTCGATGGTGCAGCAGCTCTTGTAGGTGTCGGCGGTGCCGGCCAGCATCAGCACGGGCACCTTGATCTTGCCGACGAACTCGTCCGGGTGCTGGATGAAGTTCGTGAGCGGGTACATCACCACCACCGTGGCGACGTGCTCGGGCATGCGCGTGGCGTAGCTCAACGCGGCGGCGCCGCCCAGCGAGAAGCCGACCACGCCGACCTTGCCCGGCAGCGCATGCGCCGAGGCTTGCGCGCGTTCGATGACGCCCAGCAGCAGCTTGCCGCCGCCACCGCCCTTGATCCACAGGTCGTTGCCGTCGACCAGCACCGTGTAGTAGCCGGCGTCGGCGAAGTCCTGCGAGATCGAGGTGTAGTTGGACGCGCCGGTCTGGCCTGAGATCACGACCACCACGCGGCCGGTGCCGGCCTTGGGGAGGAAGTCCTTCTGCGGCGGGCCGGTGTCGTCGGCGTGCGCGGCGAGGGCGCTGCAGGCGAGGATCAGCGACAGGAACCGGAGCATGAACCGCATGGCAGGACTCCTCTGCAGTGCCGTCGTTCCGCGCGGAGTCGCGGAACCCACGTTCGCCATGATGCGCCTTGGCGGAGGTGGGTCCTGCGACTTCGCGCAGGATGACGGCGTGGTCGCGTCAGTGCATCAACAGATGCGGCAACCACAGCGACAACGTGGGCCAGTAGGTGACGAGGATCAGGAACCCGATCATCGTCAGCAGCCACGGCCAGACGGCCACCGTGAGCTCCGAGATGCCCATCTTCGTGATGCCCGAGGCCACGTAGAGGTTCAGCCCGACCGGCGGGTGGCACATGCCCACCTCCATGTTGACGGCCATCAGGATGCCCATGTGGATCGGATTGACGCCCAGCTTGCAGGCCATCGGGTACAGGATGGGCGCCATGATCAGCACGATGGCTGACGGGTCCATGAAGTTGCCGGCCACCAGCAGGATGATGTTGACCAGCAACAGGAACACGATCACGCCGAAGCCCTGGTGCGTCATCCACAGGGCCATC
>FSWB01000193.1_pt1 | contig 31876 bp, 19 predicted proteins | sample 1637871 | NCBI WGS metagenome assembly FSWB01 (sample SAMEA3914789, study PRJEB12502) | metagenome | biome: forest; material: soil | place: Canada | collected 2011-07-03 | depth 0.3 m
ATTTCAAAAGGAACTCCCTCCCCAGGCGCGTGTCTTCGGACGCTATGGTTGGCCGGCCGGGCCGTGCGGCGGGATCGACAAGGTCGACCGCCGTTGGGTGGCCGCGTGCACGAGCACAACGGCATTGTCGCTGATGGTGTCCACCGACCAGCCATCTTCGAGCCGAGTACCGACGTCGATTGCGATCGGATTTCCCGACTCTCCGCGCGCTAGGTAGACCAGGCGCTGGCCGCCTGCGATCTTCATGCCACCCCAGAAGCGGTAGTCGGACACAGGAGACGGTGGTGTCGCGGGCGGCGGAGCCGTCACAGCGGCGATGACAGGCTTGGGCGCGAGCGGCGGCGTGGCGAGGAATGGATTCCTGGGCGCGACATCGACATTCGGCTGGGGCCAGTGTGCGGGCAACGGGGCGGCCGCCAATGTCGCCGCGCCCCCGCCCCTCTGCGTGGACATCGGGGACGGCTGCAACGCGCTCGCACCCTCCACCGGGGCGCGTGCAGGCGCCGCCGCGATAACCGTCGAAGGACCCGCGCTCGGCGAAGACGCTGGATTGAGCAATACCCAGGCGGCTACAGCCGTCGTCGCGCCCAGACCCCAAAGCAATCCTCGGTTCATCGCGCGAGCGCCTCGGGTCTGGTGTACTGGACCAGATCGATGTTGGCCTCGTCATCTCCGCGGTCGGTGGGCAGTAGGACTGACGCGATCGATTGCTGCGGAGTTGGGACCGGCGATTCGGCGTGATGTCGCAGCGCAAGTCGTTCTAACGTAAGGCCGGGGTACTTCGCCAACAACGCGATCCAGAGGTTCTTGATGGCTCGGTAGTCACCACGGACTTGGAGCGTGAGGCGGGTCTGGCCCAAGGTACTGGGATCGGACTTGAGCGACTCCGACTGCATTTGCGCGATGCTGACATCCTGCTCATGGGCGATTTTCGCGGCGAAGCGGAACTGCGAGTCAGTCGGAGCGACTGCGGGGAGTTCAGAGATGAAGACTTGGTCGGCCAATGAGTACGGGTTCACCACCGCAGGGATCGGCGGGGTCGCCGATGAGGACGCGCGAGTTGACAGCTGCTCGCTGGTAGTCCGCAGCGTTGCCGATGCGCGATAGACGGCAATGACGGAATTGGTCAGGCAAAGTGCGCCGACGATATACATGGCGGCCAAGGTGACATGCACCGCGCGCGAGTGTTTGAGCGACTCCGCGTACGCATGTGCATCAAGGGATCCAGTCCAGCCTAGGCTGCGTAAGAACATGGCGGGCAGTGTTTCATTGCGACGCGGATTACAGCGTATACGAAGGCGCACGTGGCCGTACGTCATGTGTGGTCAGTTTTAGAGGGGCCCCGGCGCCATGCCGGGGGTGCTCTCTGAACCCTCGACAGCAGGCGCTTTCGGTCAGGTCGGGCGCAAATGGCAAGACGCGGCACTGGCTCTGCTTGAGAAAGACAATTATTTTTCCCAGTAACGTTTATTGCCACCAGCCTCAACAACCAAACGAATCTTAGCCATCAGCGACTCATATGTATTGGGACTGTTTCGAATGTGCATCCAATTGATCATTTTAAATTGATCCAACTCAATGCCTATATCTGCACCACCCATTTTAACATGGTAAGTCTCTTCATTCACCAAGGTCATATCTCTTTTGTCCTCAGGCGTGAGACCAGGGTACGCAAACGCCAGAACTGAAAAATCATTTGCATCGCCTCTTGGCATTTGAACTGGAACAATCACAGATTTCAACTGGTTTGCCACGTCGTGACCAGCTACATCGACTACTTCATCGAAAAACTCTTCACGTGAAAGATCAAGGACATCGAACAAGTATATTTGCACCATGCACCTCCTTCAAATAGCTCTGGGTTAAGGACGATATGGAAATTCCTGCTCCCCCAGTTTCGGATTGAAGGCAACAAAGTGAGGGCAATTGTGATTCTTACCACCGGGCTTGTCTGGATGCCCAAATGGGTGCTCTTCAACCTTGCCCCCATTGGCACCCGATTGGCCATAGTCGCGGGCTTCATTATTTTTAAAGAAGTCCGCCCAGACAGCAGTATCCCGGAACGCTGGGCCGCCAGGCGGATTAAAATTCGGCTTCCAGGGCAAACTTGTACCAGCGTCGGGCGAGAAACCCGCCCATATATAGGCCGCAACTTGCGCCCCCGCACGGCTTTGCTTCGCGTCACATTTATCACAAAACTCTGCAACGCTGCTCGCGCTCTTCGCCTTGTTTACCGTCTCCTCGGGGCTAAGACTACTGAGTGTGCTAGGGACTGTGGGTGGAGGAAATAGCGTCGGCGTATGACACATTGAGCAGAAGCTGCCTGGTGCAACGCCGTCTGCTAAACCCATCGGATCAGAAGAACTAACCGGGCGATCGCTCACGTAGGCAAAGGTGTTTATGCCCCCGCCAAGCCCGATAGGGTCGCTTTGAACATATCGCCCAAGCGCCGGGTTGTAGTCCCGATGCCAGTTGTAGAACCATCCGGACTCGCTGTCGGCCACTTGGCCAGGAAAGCGCGGGTTGTACGTGAAGTTGCCCAGGCTGTTGGGGTTCGAATTCGCCTGCGTCTGACCGAACGGCTCGTTGCCACCCCAGGACCACGTGATGGCCTGATCGGCGGGGCGCACGATCACGCGTGCCGTGTTCAGGTGGTCAGCATAGATGTAGGAGACCGTGGTCTGACCGATCGCTGGCTGTGTCAGCGCGGCAACCGGCAGGTCTCCCAGGTAGACCGTCTCGTACAGCGCCTTGCCCGTAGCGTCGTACTCGCCCACAAGATGGCCCGCTTCGTCATAGACATAGCTCGCCACGCCGGTGATGATGACGCTGGAAGGCCCTGCCTTGTAGACGCGCTGTTCGAACGCGTTGTACAGGTAGCTGAACGTATTGCCGGAGCGCAGCGCTGACTTCAGGCGGCCACGGCCCGAGTAGGTGTAGGTGCCATTAGCGTCACTCGTCAGATGGCCCGCAGCGTCATAGCCTTGCGCAGTGGCGCCGCCAGCGGCCGTGGCCACGTTCGTGTACCAGTTGCTCGTTGACGATACCGTGTCCGCGTAGGGCGTGCCGTTGATCGTGGTCTGTGTCCGATTGCCAGTGGGGTCGTACGCGTACGCGTAGTTGTTGCCACCGGTCAGGTTGGCGCTGACCAGTCGGTCCAGGCCATCGTAGGAAAATACCTGATCCCAGTTGGCGGGCGTCGTGTGGCTGTAGCCCACGATGCGCCCGGCAGCGTCGAATGCCAACGTGCGAGTGACGCCAGCGGAAATCCCTGTGCCGCTGGGGTTGCCCAGCGGATAGCTTACAAGGCGGCCGTAGCCGTCGAAGCTGCGTTGATAGGGAACGGCTCCGGTTCCCCATACCCAGCTGCGGGGCTGGCTCAACGCGTTGTACGACAGCCCAGTAAGCACCTTGGTCACCATGCCGTCGGCGCCCGTGACACTCACGTCGTTGACCCGTCCCGCGGTGTCGTAGCCATAGGTGACGACGGCTCCGCTCGGATAGGTGATCGAGGTGAGCTTGCCGGTGGCCGTGCCCGACGAACCCCAGCCGTAGATCAGCGTGAAGGTGCGCTGCGCGCCGGAAGGCCCGCTGGTCTGCGACTTCGTGACGACGCGGCCCAGGCCGTCATGGACGAACGAGGTGCTGCCGGACTCGTCGGTAACGCTGGTCAGGTGGCCCTTGCCGTAGGTGCCCACGTCGTAGCCCATGACGATGCCCGTGCCACCATCGCTGTAGGATACGGTACTAAGCCGATCAAGTGCGTCGTAGGTATAGGTAGCCGTGCGCCCTCGCGCATCGAGGCTCGTATGCAGCAGGCCGCTGTCGTAGTAAGTTCGGGTCGACGCGCCGGTATCCGGGCTTGTCAGCGCGGTCGTGTTGCCCAGGCCATCGATCGTGTAGTTCGTGGTCAAGTGGCGCGGATCGGTCACGCTTGCGGGCTGATCCTGCAGGTCGTAGGCCAGACCAATGACCGGCGCAGCTTGCCCTGTGGCCGGCACGGGCTGTGTGATCTGGGTATTGCGCGACAGGCTGTCATAGGCCTGCTGCGTGACGGCGGAGTTGGGGTCAGTGACCTGGGTCAGGTTGCCCTGCGCGTCGTACTGGTAGTTCCATTGCAGCGCCGCTGCTGGTTGAACCGAGCCGTCGGCGCTGATCTGCACCAGCGTTGCGGTCGATACGCTGGCGGAGTTCGTCGCGTCCCCGGAATAGCTGGCGGTGATCACATGCAAGCCGTTAGGCAGCGTTTGCGCCCACGTAGCAGCGCCGCTGGCGACAACGGTCGTGCGCAGCAAGGTAGCGCCATCGCGGAAAATAACGCTACCCGTAGGGCTGGAGCCCGTCACGTTGGCGGTCAGGGTCACCGAAGTCGTCGGAGTTGCGGCGATTGCGGACGCGCCCAACGTTGTCGTCGACGTGGTGCCTGTCACGTTCACCGCGACTTGCGCAGAGCTGGTCGTGTTGTTCGGGTCGCCCGAATAGGTCGCGCTGTACAAGTGGCCGGTAGCCGTGGCCGGCGTCGCGCTGTAGCTGGCCTGGCCGCTCACCAAAGTGACAGGGCCGCCAAGGCTCGCGGCACCGTCCTTGAACTGCACCGTACCCGTCGGGCTGGTGCCAGCAACGGTTACAGAAAGCGTCAGTGCGCTGCCGGCAGCACTTGGGTTGGCGCTCGAAGTGAGGCTAAGTGCGCTGGTCGTGATCGAGCTCGTCACCGTCTCGCTGACCGCGCCGGACGTACTCGCGCCGTCGCTGGCGTCGCCGCCGTAGACTGCTGTCAAGCTATGCACGCCGGTCGTACTGAAGCTCGCGGCATAGGTGGCAAGGCCGGAGGCGAGCGTGCCCGTGCCCAGCGTCGTGGCGCCATCCTTGAAGGTGACCGTGCCGGTGGCCGTCGATGGCGTGACCGTCGCCGTCAGTGTCGTGCTTTGACCCACCGCTGCTGGATTCACACTGCTAGAAAGTGCAATGCTGGTCGCTACGGCCGTTACAGTCTGGTTCAAAGCAGACGAAGTCGCGCTATTGAAGTTCGCATCGCCACCGTAGGTGGCTGTCAAGCTATGGGGCCCTAGCGTGCTGAAGGTCGCAGAATAAGTCGCAACGCGGGAGGTCAACGTGCCAGTGCCGAGGATTGCTGAACCGTCATAAAACGTGACCGTTCCCGTGATCCCCGTGCCCAACGGCGAACTCACGGTCGCGGTCAGCGTAGTGCGTTGTCCGATGGCCACTGGATTAGCACTACTAGTGAGCACAGCCGAGGTTGGCTTCAATACGAGCCCTGAATTTGCGGGAAGACTTGTCGAACTCAAAGCTGCGAATAAGCAGGCCCCGAGCCAAACGCGTACCGCACTGCTCCATCCATGTCGAATCGTCATCAGGTCTTCCTCCCGCGGCCAGCACGGCTTGTCGTTAGTCGCCGGGCTCAAAACAGTGCCCGCTATTGAAGTTGTCCTTATGGCTCGTGGACGCTGTCAGTCGCCCGAGAGCCAGTCCGTCAACGCGTCACGCCCGTAGTGCTCTGAAGTCGGCTGAGCGCGTCGTAGACACGCGCCACCGAACTCGCCAAGGTGCCCGATGAGTCGCTGATCTGCTCGCCCGTGCGATTACCGACGTTGTCAAGCACGTAGTGGATCTTGTTGGACGCCGCGTCGGTGATGTCGGTCAGCCGATGCGCATCGTCGTAGGTGTAGTTCAGCGTGCTGGCGTCGGGCATCGTTACCATCTTCAGCAGACCCGTCGGCCAGTAATCGTAGGTCGTGGTCAGTGCGACGCCAGATGCGGGCGCGATGGTTTGTGTGTGCAGCCAACCGCGCGGCCAATAGGTCATCGACGTCACTGTCAAATTTGCGTCCGTGCTCGATATCAGGCGGCCTGCCTTGTCATACGAGGTGAACGTGGTCACTTGTCCCAGCGGATTGGTGATCGTGTTGAGGTCGCCCACCGTGTATCCCACCGAACCCGAGAAGCTCGTGGTCGGGTAGTACGCGTATCTCGTGGTGTGAGAAAGTGAATCGGTGGGGGACTGCTTGGGCGTCGTCTCAGTCAAGACCTGGCCGTACTGGTTGTACGTGTACGTCCACGCACGTGTTGCGCCAGTGACCGTGGCCGACAGCCCCAGCCCGCCAGTCGTATCGGTGGTGGCCTGCTCGTAGCGCGTGCAGACCACCGCCAAGGGCTTGCCATCGGACAGCGTCGTCATTGGAGTGACGCACGACGCAGTGCCCCCCGCGATGGGATCGGGTTGTCCGTTGTACGCCCACGTCGTGATTTTGCCCGCCTCGGCCTCACGTGCTTTCAATGCCCAGTCAGGATGCCACACAGTCGTGGTCAGACGTTCCGGGTGGCTAGCATCACCAACCGCGGGCACGAATGAACAGGCGTTCGTGTCGGCTCTGCCTTCGAGAACAAGAGTTTGTAAACCGCGCGTTACGTCATACCCGTAGCAACGACGAGTTCCGTTGAAGTCCACCGCTTCAGAAATATTCTCGTTCGCGTCGTAAACAAGAGTGCTTGAGGATGCCGCGCATCCCGCCCCTCCGGGTTGCCCAAATCCACCCGCATAAAACTGCCCCTGATCCGGCAGGTTAGGGTCCCCTGCCACTTTCTGCTCCCGCAGGGTAATATTTGCGTCGTTTGGAAATTGAATTGAGATGCCAACAGGTCTAGTGAACTCATGTATGTCCAGATATACGGCGCTGCCAAGCGGATTGCTCAGTGTCCGCACCAATCGAGTCACTTGTCCCGGAGGCTTCACGTAACTTACGGAGTAATTCTCTGCATTTTTTCCGGAATAAGCTTGAGTGGCCAGCCCTGTGGGGTCATAGGATATCGTTGCGTACCGATTAGAGGCGGGCGTATCAAGAGGATGTTCGTCTAAGATGCCAGTTAGCGCCCAACTTTGGTCAAGATTAGCACTATCGTAGACGAAGTCTTTTTTCATCCCGTCGGGCCATCCTATCGACACCAAATTATCTCGGGAGTCATAGCTAAACGATATTTGGCTGTCGTCAGGCGCAGTTAGAGTGGCCAAAGCGACGTTTCCCGAGGGGAGCGTTAAATAGGTAAACTGTACTTTCCGCCCGAAAGAGTCTGTTTCTGACAGTAGAAAACCTGGTGCGGGGGCCACAACCGTGGGTGTAGACGAGTCGCTATAGGACGCAACTGTCGATAGTCCAAAAGCAGTCATGCTTGAAACAAGCTGGCCGCTGCCGGTGTATGTTTCTAGCGTTTTTAACGCTTGGTCGCGATAAAGGAAGCCCGAACCTGTCGAGTCGGAACTCAGCGCGTCTTGCGTAGGGAGTATGGAAGAGAATCCGCCGGCGGGAAGGTTACGCAAAAAGCTAACTACTCCCCCGTTAGGCCGATGACTGAAGAGTACGTTCACTGGATTCCCCTGCAACTGGCGAGCCTCGCTTGACCACCATAATCCGCCCAACTGACCAATCTGTATCATACCCGCGGCGGGAGTGATGTACTGAGGTGCCTTCCAAAGCGTGTCAAGCGTATCGTATCGCAATTTAATCTCCCGCCCAGCAATTCGCACCCCTAATGGCTGTTCAAATTCTTCCCCGCCGGTAAGCGGGTGGATCGGATGGTTATATCCAGGGTCCTTTCTGCAAGCGTCAGGTGGTCGAGTATGAAGTATTTCAGTCTGTGATTTTGCGCATATGCGAACGCCACCGATGTAAAAAGGTCCGTCACCACCCTCGAAGCACTCAGCAGCCGTCGCGGTATAAGTCGCCGTATTCACTTGGCCGCCAGGCACGACTGGAACCGCCGTAAAGGGGCATGCCGAATCATGGCCAGGAGGTAACGATGCCGGATCGACAGTGCAGGTGCCGACTGAATATGTGCATCCAGCATTTGACAAACAGTATAGGTTTCCATCCTGCATCAAGGCATCCAGAGTTGCAGCTTCTGGAGTGTCAAAGAATGTATGGGCCCCGGCCCACTTTGCCTTATAGCAAAAGCTATCACTGAGACTGTAAACGTACTCGCCCGCGCAGTTTTTAACGCTTTGGGCATTAGCGCCCAGCGGGATAAATACCGTGAAGAACAAAAATATAAAAAGATGTCGGGCGACGCATTTATTTAACGATTTCATTGTTTAGACACCTAAAAATGGGGCAGCCGGGCTTGAATAGTGACTGATGGTCGGGCTGTGGGTCCCGGGGGCACCGTACTCGATGAACTTGCCGGTGCCATTTGATCGTCGGGCCGAACAGATCGATTTCTAAACTTTCTTTGCGCTGCACCCGTAATGGTGGAGACGCAATCGTTGATTGCCATCGCCAGCCTCGACTCGGGCGGCCCAGCCGGGACGAGACGATGTGCGGTTGCTGAGGCGGTTTGACCTCTCGCGTAGTCGGTAGCGATCCCGTTCGCACAGGCGTTCGCGCAATTGAACGCGCATGCGGCAGGTGACTCGGCCGCAAGTGATCTATTAAAGGGATTATTGCTCTTAGAAAATCGACTAACTGCCAACGAACAGAGAGGCCTGCTGCACGATCTGGGAGTGACAACGAGGTCACAACATGAACACACGTCTCGACCGCTTCGCCAACGGAATGGTGATGATTTACGCGGCTGGCGAGGATGCCTTTGCCTCGATGCGTTTCGGCAGCGCTCGATATGCGCGATGTTGGGAAGGAGCTCTAAAGGTGCCTCGCAGAGAACACCTAGACAAGTTGGCCCGATTGACGACCCTGCTGGATCGCACCACCTCTCCGATCTAGGAGCGAGCCTCATGATCTATCCGCCTGCGAGACAGCGTCGCTGGACGTTGTCGCCTGGTCATGAATCACTACGCTCCGAGCCGGCCAGGCGTTTTCGCGCCAGATCGCCACGCGATCACTTTGCATAGACTTCCCTCCCATTGTGCGCTCGAGCCATCACGGCTAGAGCGTCCTCTCAACGGTTCAATTTCTAAGACGAACTCGATTTGCTGATTCTTGCCTGTTGAAAGGCTTTCCTATACCCCCAAAGTGGGGGGGGCAGAGCTTAGCGTGGCACCGGAATACGAGGTGCAGTTCGTTAGAGCGGTCGCAGAGCGCCTGCAGCGGCCGTCTCGGGAAAACTTGAGGAACGTGTCCACATTGCAGGTTGCCTGCGTCCAAAGGTGCCATTCGACTTTCGGCTTCCAACTGGCCGCTCTTATCCCGCCTTGGTTGCTGATGGGCCATCTCGACTCTCTCGACCCGAGCACCGGGTGGCGTTTGGCTTGCATCGACAGGCGACAATAGAATTGTCAAACGCAGCGCCACGGCCGGGGTGGCGCGTTGGACAGGCGGGTGGGAGTTCAGCAACGCCTGGCCCCATCGTCCAGGTACGCAGACAAGACTGGGTGTCGACATGTATGACTTCTGCCTGTTCCACGCGGCCGCACCGGTCCCTGCGCCCAAGGCTTGCGCCGGAGTGCCTGCGGAATGACTGCCGAGGTTCAAGACTACGTTCTTGCCGCCGACCGCGACAACACGGTGCGCAGCTACGCCGCGGCTTTGCGCAACTTCGAGACGGTGTGGAAGGGAATGCTGCCGGCCACCGTCGACACGGTCGCTCGCTACTTGGCCGAGCACGCGTCGATCTATCGCACCTCCACGTTGAGGCTGCATCTCGCGGCTTTGGCCCGCTGGCATGCTGACAACGGCTTCGCTGATCCGACCCGGTCGCCTCTGGTTCACAAGGTGCTCCGCGGCATCCGGGCCAGGCACGGCACCGCGCAACGCCGCGCGAGACCGCTGCAACTGGATGTCGTTGAATCGGTGTCCGATTGGCTCTTCAAGGCACAGGCTTCGGCGTCCAAGCAAGGTCGCCGGATCGAGCAACTTCGACGTAGCCGCGACCGCTCGCTCTTGCTGCTGGGTTTCTGGCGCGCGTTCCGGGCCGACGAATTGGCCAATATGCGCATCGAGGAGGTCGTGGCCGTGCGCGGCACTGGCCTGATCTGCCGCCCCGGGCGCACCAAGACCACGGACGAGGAGGAGAATCAGGCCTTCCATTGCCCGGCGTTGTCGCGTCTATGCCCGGTGGACGCCTACCTCGACTGGCTGGAAGTCAGCGGGTTGACGTCAGGCCCCGTCTACCCCGGCATCGATCGCTGGGGCAACGTGTCCGAGAAGCCCATGATGAGCCAGGCGGTGCTGCCCCTGTTGCGACGCATCCTCAAGGATGCGGGTACCGAAGGGGCCGAGAGCTATTCCAGTCACTCGCTGCGCCGCGGCTTCGCCGGTTGGGCCAGCGCCAACGGCTGGGACCTCAAGGAACTGATGGCGCACGTTGGCTGGCGTGATGTCAATTCCGCGCTGCGCTACATCGACATCCCTCAGGACTCGATGAAGTCCAAGTTCGAGCGCGGGTTGGCCAACAGCGTCCCCGAACCCGCGCCGATGCAAGAATCTTCCGCGCCGGCCGCGGCGTCGGCAATCGAGGAGGCGCCAACCGCCAGGCAGCAGTTCGCCACCATCCAGTTGCGACTGCTGCTCACTAAGCCCGGTGGATCCCTACGGGGTACGGCGCGCGCACAAAAGCAAATCGAGTCGGTGCACCTTGCGAAGTTCGGCGCGCGTCAGATCGATCGCGACGGTAGACGTTTTGAACTTCAAGTGCCTTTCCATGACCGTGACACGTTGGACGACACCTTGCTGGATCTGCTCGACGAACTCTATCGCGTGGCCATGGCCTGCGAATGTCTGCTCGAGGCCTCTTTGCACGAACCCGAGACAGACACCACCTGGGACTGATGCCCGGGTCTGCAATACTTGGGTGGGCGCATGACCACCCTGAAGGACACCGCCTACCCGAACTTCAAACCGGAGATCTCGGCCGGCGAACTGGAGCGGAACTACTCGCCAACCGACGCCGAGCTGACGTTCATCCGAGGCCTCGTGAGCGGTCCGGCGCCACAGACGGCGATGATGGTTCACCTGAAGATGCTCCAGGTGATGGGCCGCATCCTGAAGCTGTCCGAGGTGCCGCAGTTCGTCCGAGACCACATCGCTCGGTCTCTCAACTTCCCACGGTCGCCGACGCTGAAGGAACTGGGCCGGTTCGAGCGCGGCGGCAATCGCGCAATCAAGATCAGGAAGCCTCGCGAATTCCTCGACGTACGGCCTCTGGACGAAAAGGGGTTCGCCTGGCTCAAGCATGTCGCTGAGGAGGCGGCCGAGGTGAAGCACTCGGTCGCGGACATCATCAACGTGATGCTCGAAGAGCTGGTCCGGCATCGCTACGAGCTGCCGGCGTTCTCGACTCTGGACCGGGCCGCCTACGCCTCAAGGGAGAGGAGCAACGAGCAATACTTCAATTCGATCACCTCCAAGCTCGCGCCGCAGACCAAGGTCATGATCGACGGCCTCATGAGGGTCGAGGCGGGCGCGCAGACCAGCGCCTGGCACTCGCTGAAGCGCGAGCCCAAGAAGCCCACTAACAAGGAAATGCGGATCTACCTGCAGCACATCAGCACATCGAGATGCTCAAGCGCATCGTCGAGACGCTGCCCAAGCCCGAGATCCCAATCCCAAGATGCGCCAGTTTCGTTACCTGGCGCGGGCGCTGGATGCAGCCGAGATGGCCAAATGCAAACCCAACAAGCGCTATGCGCTGGCCGTCGTCTTCATCCGATCCCAGTATTCCAAGTCCTTGGACGACGCGGCGCTGCTGTTCATCAAGATGTTCGGCAACCTTGGGAACCTGGCACGCAACAAGCTGCTGCTCCATCAGGAGGGCCGCTCCGAGAAGGTCGATGCTCTGATCGAACTGCTGATGAACGTCATGCAGGCCTACAAGATCGGCGGCAGCTTCGAGCAGCGCGTCGATGCCATCGACAGCACACTGCCGGAGGGCGCCGATCCGGTCATCGAAGAATGCCTGGAGCATCTGGCATTCGCTGGGAAGAACTACCTGCCGTTCCTGGCTGATCCGTATAAATTCATCCGTGCCCGGTTGCTCAATTGCCTGCTGATCTCCGATCCGCAGTCCAGCAGCGATGACCGCGTCAACGAGCGACTGCTGAACGCGCTGCGCCTGCTCAAAAGCAGCCGCGTCGAGAAGGTCACGTTCGAAGAGCTTCATCTCTTGGCGACGCGCGACTTCGACTGGATGTCCCAGCAGTGGCGCAAGCTGGTCTTCGTGAAGTCCGCGGTGGCGGGCAAGCCCGACATGCTGAACCGGCGATTCTTCGAGCTGGCTGTGCTGCAGATGGTCCGCGACGAGCTGAAGTCTGGCGACCTGATCATCCGCTTCGGCGAGCAGTTCGACGATTTTCGCGAGCATCTCGTCGACGACGAGACCTACGAGCGGGAGCTGTCGCGTTATGCCGAGGTCACCGAGATCGACACCGATCCCAAGGCGTTCTGCGAAACCTTGAGGGATGAACTCCTGTCGGTGTCTCGTAAGATCGACCTGGAGTGGCCGCACAACTCCCACGCGGAAATCGTCGACGGTCGCCTGTCGCTGAAGAAGCCGCCCAAGGTGGATGCCCATCCTGACGCGGCGCGCTTGCAGGACGAACTCGGCAAGCGCCTGCGGCCCGTGGGCATCATCGACGTGCTGATGGCGGTCGAGAACTGGCTCGACTTGCACAAAATGTTCCGGCCGTTGGCGGGCACGGACAGCCGGCTTGAAGACCTGCGCGTCCGGGTTATCATGGTGCTGTTCTGCTACGGCTGTAACCTGGGCCCGGCGCAGCTGGCGCGGTCCATCCGAAGCCTCAGCGCCAAGCAGCTCGCCTGGATCAACCTCAAGTACGTCACCGAGGAGTTGCTGGAGCGGGTGACCACCAAGGTCATCAACAAGTTCAGCGAGTTCGAGCTGCCGAGTTACTGGGGCAGCGGGGAGCACGCCTCGGCCGACGGCACGCGCTTCAACCTGTACGAGCGCAATCTGGTCAGCGAATATCACATCAGGTACGGGGCCTACGGCGGCATCGCCTACACCCACGTGTCCGACCGCTTCATCGCGCTCATCAGCCACTTCATCAGCTGCGGCACGTACGAGGGACTCTTCATCCTCGACCAGCTCGACGACAACGAGTCGGAGCTCAAGCCCAACAAGTTGCACGGGGATACGCATCAGCAGAGCTACGCGGCCTTCGCGATGTCGCACCTCATCGGCATCCAGCTCATGCCGCGGATCCGAGCTATCCACAACCTGGATTTTTTCCGGCCGTCGAAGTCCACCAAGTACGACAACATTGACACCCTCTTCAAGGGGATGATCGACTGGAAGCTGATCGAGACACATCTGCCGATGATGTTCAGGATCGGCGTGTCCATCAAGCTGGGCCGGATAACGCCGTCAACCATCCTGCGCCGCCTGGGCACCCACAGCCGGAAGAACAAGCTGTACTTCGCGTTCCAGGAACTGGGCAAGGTGCTGCGCACGATCTTCCTGCTCAAGTACATCAGCGACGTCGACCTGCGCCGGTTCATCAACGCCGAGACCAACAAGAGCGAGCAGTTCAACAACTTCTTGAAGCTCAGCTTCTTCGGCAACGGCGGCCTCATCGCCGAAAACGTGCGCCACGAGCAGCAGAAGGTCATGAAGTTCGCTCACCTCGTGGCCAACATGCTGATCGTCTACAACGTGCACGACATGGAGCGCGTGATCCGGGAGCTGCGAGACGAGGGTTTCCCGATCACGCCAGAGCTGCTTGCCGACCTGAACCCGTATCGGCTGGGGCACGTCAACATGCTCGGCGACTACGCGGTCGACCGACGGCGGCGGGTCATGGACCTCATCGTCGAGCCCGTCCTTGGGAAGCGGTCGGCCGCCGCGGCAGCGTAGTGGCGTTGGCGGCGGGGTGGCTGCGTCGCGGCCTCGGAGCGGAGAAACTGCCGCGCAAGGAATTTCTGAATTATCCAACCGCAACAATGACTTAGGCTCGTTTTGGCGTGAAATTACATGGATGCCGGCCGACCCTCGTCATGACGCCGCCGCCTTTCGCACGCAGCGGTGCTCAAAAAGCGATTTCGCCAACGCTACCGTTTCTTGCCTGGATGTTTCGTCCATGCCGTCAAGGAACTTTGCGCTTCCGGGCAGGTCGGCTTCCTGGGGAAACGGCTGGCAGGACACTTGATAGGACACCAGGCGCCATGGCGCAGCGCGTTTCGGGTCGGCCAGCGACGGCTGGGAGGCGTAGAGCAGTTGATCTAGTGCCGCCATGGACGCGCGGTGTCCGTCGAGTGCGAGATGTTCGAGGCTCGAGACGATCGACCTGGCTTCAGCCGCGTCGACAGTGCGGTGTTCTGGCGCGTCAGTCGAGCCGTCGCTTCGTAGTGCCCGATCCATCAATGTCTGCGCGTGTCGACGCAGCAGCGGTCCTTGTGCGTCGCGACTCTCGTGCGATGCTGCCGGCCGCAGCATGGCGGTATTCCGTGGGACCGATGAGCCGGCACTGGGCTTCTCTGGCATTCCACTCACGTGTCAGCCGCGCCGCAAGCGCTCCGAGCTTCATCGCCGTGGATCCCGGCCCTGCAGGACGCGGTTCACGCGTGGATGCGCCCCGGTCGAAAGCTGCGACGCCTTCGACATGGAGACGCTGTCGTCGCTAGAACGGGCGCCGCAGCACCTCGAAGACAGAGCGCGTCTTGACCGTCAGGCCGGTGGCTCCCGCCAGGGCGATCGCCGCCTGCAGTTGCGGATGCCGGTTCAACGGGTCGAGGCTCCAGAGCGGGTGGGTGAGGACCTCGACTTCGGTGGCCGACTGCCCGGCGTCCAGACCCTGGAAGGTCGCCGGGGTCATGTTGAGCGCAGCGAAATACGGGCCTGCGGCGGCAGCGCTGACTCCCTGCCAGTACGTCGGCGTGAAGTCGATCGGCGCGGCTGGATCGAGCGCGAGCCGTGCCATGTCGAGACCGAGGCGCCAGTCGAGAATGTTGTGGTACTGCAGATTGCTGTAGTCGCGCAGGCAGTCAGGGCACGACGTGCGGCAGAGCCTCGCGTGGGCGTCGTTTCCGCTCGCGTCCTGCTGTCGGACAAGGGCGTCGTTGAATGCACTCGCGTGCGGCAGCCCGCAGATCGACTCCAGAAGCGCCTGCATCTCGGCGGGCGTCCCGATGTGGGAGCTGTAGCCGGCGCCGTTTTCGAGACTGTCCGACATGAAGACCTGTCCGACGACCCGGCCGGCATCCCGCATCACCCTCAGGCCCACCTTCAGCTCGCGCTCGTGGATGTCGAGCCTAACGGCGGCAGCACGACGGAGCATGAACCCGAACGAGTAGAGCGCCGAGCGGGCAGCAACGTTGGGCTCGCCTGCGACCAGCAGCTCGGCCGAGACGCCGGCCGGCCAGTGCTGAATACCCAGAAGCAGCACGTCAGTCGGCTTGACGGAAGCCAGTGCACGGCGGTCGACGGCAACTCCCGCGGCAAACCGCGGGTTGGCGTAGCCGGCTCTGGCCATGCCTTCGACCGTCACCCAGGTGTTGCCCGCGGGCAGCTTGTGAAAGTCGAACTGCCTGCCGTCGTTGTCGTTGATGACGTAGACCGTCTGCGGCCCGCACCCGACCTCGAAGTTCGCAGACGGCGTGAACTGCAGGGCGCTGACAACCACCTTGGGCCGGGATGCGCGCGGAGTCCACTCGAAAAGGCCGTCGAAGTCCCTGGCCGTACCGAACAGTGTCCGGAACCCTTTGGGCTCCGAGAGGTCGACCAGTTCGTAGTCCGGCACTGCTGCAAAGCAGACGAGACAGGTAGGCGCAGGCATCGGAGAGCCGTCGACAGCCTGACACCGACGGCACAGGCCGACCCTCAGGCGAGGCCCCAACGGATCAGGCGCCTCAATCACACCTGCTCCGCTTGGCCGGTAGTCGACGACACCGGCTGCGACGTGCACGAGCCCGTCTTTGACCGTCTCTGAACCGGGCGCAAACTGGCTGATCGCGAGGTCGAGATCGCGGTCGACAACCGTCTCCGGCGGCCACTCGAACGCGCCAGGAGACTCGTAGTGCAGGTAGCGCACCCGCGTCGGGAAGCCGAACATCGGCAGGATCCCTCTGTTGGCCAGTCGCTCGCTCAGCGCCAACTGCGGCAAGCGTGGATCGTTTGCGGCAGCCGTGACTTCCGGCACGAGATCGTTTTGCACGTAGAGGATCAGGTCGGGCCTTTGCGCCACCAGCGCTGCGTCGGTGTAGGTCAAAAGGACGTCGCAGGTCGCAGCGACCTCGGCCGGATGCGTGTTGATCCAGTCTTGGACGAGCTGCCTGACGGTCTGTGTCGAGCCGGGCGGAGCCGTCGCAGGCACGGCATCCCAGGCTGACGCCAGACCGAACTCACCATGGACGCTCTCGGCACCCGTGCCGTTGAAGAGATTCAGGCCAGCGAATACCTGGCGCAAAACCTCCTTGGCAAGCACGCGCCGCAGAATGCGTTCCTGGCGGACGTCGACGTACGGCTGGGGCGGGGGTTCCGTCGTGATGCGGTCGGGTCGTTGAAAGTAGTAGTCGTCATGGCTTCGGCCCCGGCACAACGTCAGCGCGACCGACATCCCGGCGCCGCGGCGTCCGGCACGGCCCACGCGCTGCTGGTAGTTGAAGCGCATTGGCGGCATGTTGGCCATCATGACCGCCAGCAGCGATCCGATGTCGACCCCGGCTTCCATTGTCGTCGTCACGCTGAGCAAGTCGACTTCGTCGGTGAGTGCGATTTCGTCGGGCGGGGGCAGGGCGATGTCCTGGAACAGGCGCTGGCGACGCCGGCTGTCGGTCTTGCTCGTCTGACCGGTCAGCTCCTCGCAGTTGAGCCGGAACAACGGGCCGGCCTGCCGCGCAAGGAAGCTGTAGTAGTCGTCCGTGTTTCCCGTTGCGAGCGCCTGGGCGCCGCCGAGCGGCGAATGGCAGTCCGTACAGACGCCCCCGGCGGCGTGCAGGTGCACGCGCCGGCATTGGGTACAGGCGTAGAAGGAGTCCCCTGCCCGCAGCAGGCAGAGCGCGCCTGTCTGCAGGATGTTGTTGACCGTCGCGCTGCAGGCGATCAGATGCGCCAGCGCGTCGTTCGTGAATGTCTGGGGGTTGAGGCCGTTGGCGCGGCCGACCTCCGTCAAATAGTTCCGGACGTACGCCGGCGCAGGTTTGCCGGGCGTGCCCGTGGCATCGTGAGAGTCCAGACGTCGACGCGACCCGAGGATTCGGATGACTCCGTCGCACGCTTCCTGCAGCAGCGGGGTTGCGGCTGGAAAGGAGCGACGGTCTGTCGTCACATAGCCCAGCTTCAGCGATTCAAAGCTGCGTCGTCCGGATGCAAAGATGAGGCCCGTCGCTTCCCGCAAAGACCGGTCGTCAATCGTCTGGGAATGGGCTTGGCCTCCGGGCCCCAACACAGCCGGCTGCTTGCGTGTGGGAGGAGTGCCGGGGTTCCAGGTGTACAGGTCACGCCAGCTGCCTAGTTTGCTGCGCGGGTTCGACCATTGAACGTCCTGCGCAAAACCTCCTGGGTTCATGCCGCGGGCCAGAAGTTCTGCGGAGGCGTCGACGGTGACAGGAGGCAGCCGGTAGGGGCCGTGCTGGGCACGCTGCAGGATCTCCTGTGTTGCCGCTGTGCAGTCCAAGCCCGGATGTGACTGGGACGGCCAGGCCCCGCCGCCCGGGACCTGCGTCGTCATCATCGTGAACGCGTCTTGCGGATGGCTGGCTTGGTAGAGGTTCGCTGCTGCGATCCGGTCAGGCGTAAGCGTCTGGCCGGTGAGTCTGTCGTAGAAGGCGAGTGCACCGGCGCCCTGCGCAGCGAGCGCCTCGGACAGTGCCTGGCGCATGCTGTCACGGTAGTGCGAGAAGCGCATGCCCGCGGAGAGCTTGGCGGCGTCCTGACGGCTGTCCGAGAAGACGACGAGCTTGCGCGAATTCCGGCTGCCGGGAGGTGCAATGTCACGGAGCAGCTCGTCCGACAAGACTTGCGCGATCTTCTGGAAACCGGTTCGGAACGTTCTGATGGCGCTGCCTTGCCGCCGGCTCGGAGACCACGGATATGCGTCACATCGCGGGCAGCGCGACGGGTGGGCCTCGTTGGCGCTGTCTGCCCGGGGAGGATTGGGCAAATGCATCGCGGGCACGTGGTAAAGATAGCCGGGCTGGTGTCGCCCGCCGCCAAACCCGACAGTACCGTCGCCCCTGTCCAGAGAACACTGCCTCCATTCGCGCCGGATCGTTTCTTGATCCCAGCCTGCTCTGACCGGTGTGAGGCCCTGGCTCGGCCAGAACACGGCGTACGAAAGGTGGCTGCGATCCATGGAGGCCGTGTCAGGCGTTGCCTCGAGGTCAGGATGATCAGCGCTCAGGTACCACTCGTTCGGATTGAGAGTCTCATCTCGAAAGCCGCCGAGAAACACTTCGCCGCAAGGCTCGCAGTACAGGAGTTCGAGAACACGGGATCCACAGCCGCAAGTGAGGGTCGGCACGAAGTGCAGGCGGCCGACAGGGGCGGGGGATGTGCGGGTACCAGCAACCATGCTGCACTGCGGATCAGTGCAGGCCCAAAGGCCTTGCAGGTTGCGGAAGAACAGGTGCGCGCGCACCGGCATCGGCGACGTGCCGTCGGGTGCCTGAGCGGCGCTGAGGCCCGCGAGAAGTCCTTCGAGTGCATCCTCGGCGTCCTGTCGCGCAAGCGCCGGCAGCATCCGGCTCGCCATCGCCGACGGGTAGGACGGTTCGACCGCGGGTTGAGCGGGGTCCGGCGCGCAAGCTAGGCGCAGCGCCTCGGCGGCGTCGATATGCGACAACGCCGCTTCCAAGACCTCTCGCGGCTGTGCCGTCGGGCTCGTCGCAGGGGCGCCGGTGGCCGCATGAAAGCTCGCAGCGGCAGCGGCGGGAACGGTGACCTGTTGATCCAGGTCGGCGCGCAGCTGTCGGAGCGCGGCCGCGTGGGGTTGCACCGACGCGAACGCCGCAGCGTTCAAAGGCGCGGGCGTCCCGCCGATGATGTCGAAGCCGTTCGGGTCCCGCGCGAAGAACTCCTTCAGGTAATCGCGGCCGTTCGCATCGTTTGAAATGGACGCGCTGGAAGCGATGACCCGCAGCTGCGGCGAGTCGTACGCCAGGCCCAGTCGGTCGATCAGGACGCGGACGAGGTAGGCGACCTCGGTGCCGGGGGTTCCGCGGTAGGTGTGGAGTTCGTCGACAACAAGATGGAAGACGTGCGACGGATCGTCAGCGAGCCACGCGCGCGTCTGGTCGAAGATGGTGGTCTCGAGGCTGCGCATCAGCATGATGTTCAGCATCGAGTAGTTGGTGATCAGGATGTCCGGGGCGTGGTCCTGCATGTCCCACCTAGACCACATCTCGGTGCCTTCGAGGTTCGGGAAGAAGCGCTGGGCTGCGTGCCCTTGCACCGCGTCGGCCTCTGCCTGGAGCTCTCGCATCGCCGTACGAAGCTTGCCTTCTGCACCTCGGCCGGAGATAGGCGTCCGACCGGTGTAGCGGCCGAAATAGAAGCCGTTGCCTGCTCGGTTGCCCTGCAGCCAGGTTCGCGCGTCATGCGAATCGAAGGCGTGCCGCAGCCGCATGAGCTGATCTTCGACCAGCGCGTTCAGCGGATACAACACGAGTGCACGGACGGCGGACGCCCTTGTCTCGTGCGCCCGCTGCGCAATGCGAGGCTGCAGACGGTTGGCTGCACCAGGCAGACTGTGGTTCCACCAGTCCCAATGTGCGCTGCGCGCGTTGGGCGCGGTCCAGGTTCTTGATTCGCGAGCTAACGCGGCGACCAAGGGCAGAAGGAAGGACTCGGTCTTCCCCGAGCCGGTGCCGGTAGTCACGACCACGTCTCGGCGCTGGACGACGGCGCTGTCAAAGACTGCGCGCTGGTGCGTGTAGAGCTGGCGACTCGCGGGGAACAACCCCGTCGAGACGAAGTCGACCAGCTCCGCTATCTCGTCGGGTTGCCACCCGTCAGGAGCAAGCAGGCCGGAGGCGACCCGTGCGAAAGTCTGGCCCGACAGCGTGTATGCGGGCACCGGCTCGATCAGCGGCTGCCGGTACAGACGTCCGTCGATGTCAAGGAGCCTGCGCCGCTCGTCGAGCAGGTCCGAATAGCGGACGTCGAAGGGGCTGTCGAGGTAGCGGAAGTAGGTGTCTCGCAGGTCGCGGAACAGGGCGATCGGATTGCTCACGTGCGTATCTCCTGGTGCAACAAGCTGCCGACCGTCGCGGCGATGGAGGCCGTGACGTTGAGGTAGTGAACGACGCCGCGCCCTTCGACCAACTCGTAGTCGGGGGGACGGCCACTGCATAGAACCAGCGCCCGCTCGACCAGCTCCGGCGGCCGGCAGCCCGCGAGTACGCTCAGTCGTCTGTTCTTGGCGTCGTACCGCAGAACGTGGCGCCGGGCCCGACGCAGGACAACGTACTTCCCGACCGCCGGGGAGACCGCGCGGACGTCTCCGCGACTGCAGATGAACGACTGCGTCGCATGAGGGGCTCGAGCTTGAAAAAGACTGCCCGCTGCATTGATGGCCTCGTCTCTGGTCGACTTGAGCCACCTGCATTCGGCCTCGCAAAAGCGTTCGAACGTCCAGAGGTCTCCAGCGGGGACAGTTGTCTGCGTCGAGCTCGCCGCAAAATCCAATGGCTTGATGCTCGCGAGAATCGCCGCCGGTGCGTCGCGTTGGACAAACATGCCTATCCGTTCGGCCAGCGACACCAGCCGAGAAACATCGGCACTCCCGAGCAGGTGAACGTCCGGGCAGACGGCGTGCGGCTCGGGGCCAAGCGACAGGCCCGAGTTCATGATTTCATTGAGCAGGGGCCGCGACCTCGCGCCGGCGACGATCCCGAGCCATGTATCGTCCGGCAGAGTGGACACAGCCAGGACAGGCGGTGCGACCCGCCAGGTGAGCACATGCTGGTCGGCGGTGAACTCGACATGCCCGAGTCGCGACAAATTGAAGCGGAGTTCGTGGTGGGGGGCGAAGTTGCCGCGGCCGCGTGAGACCGACGAATCGTCTTCGTTCACGCCGTCGTCGACGAAGAGCTGCTCGAAAGCGGCACGATACTGCTGCCACGACCCCTGTTGACGCGCCGACATCCACAGCAGCACCTCGTTTGCGCTCATCGGACACCCCGGGTCATCGAGCGCGCAAGCGTTCGGTACGCCTTCCACAGCGCTTGCGCTGCCGGGTCCGGCGGGGACACAGCCAGGCCCTTGCGGCAGGCGTCCAAGATCGCATCGCACCACGCCTGCACTTCCGGCTTGAGCGGGGCTCGCCGAGCGCGTCGAAGCGGCGTGTTTGGCGACACTGGCGTCGTCGGCGCGCTCTCGGGCAACAGAAGCACGGACGTATGACGCTTGTCGCATCGCAGCGGCCGCTGCGGTGCCGCCCAGATCGGGTCGAACGCGGGAAAGCCGACCCGCGGGGCCGTCGCCGGAAGGTGCGATGCGCCTTCACAGACGCAGATCTGGCCCGGCTGCGCACCGATCAGGAGAGTGTTCGTGGAGGGCACCAGGACCGCGCGCTTGTCGGCATCGCCGGTCTGATACTTCGTCACGAGCGCTCCGCAGACGGAACGGCCTCCCCGGTCGCCTTGAAGCGGGGTCTCGGTTGACGACTGCGACCAAGGCGCCCATGCCTGCGGCGGATCTTGGATCGAGTAGGACCTTGTGCCGATTGAACAGGCAATCCTGTGCGCCCCCGTCGCGTCCCAGCCAGGAACCGTCAGGTAACCGTCGTCGCCCAGTTGGGCGAGCTTCTGGTCGATGAAGACATCGCCGACCGTTGCCGGGTCGCCGTGCAGACTAATATGCGGCGGGAACCCTGCGAGCCAGATGCTGCCTTCCAGTCGAATTCCGCCCGCCACGTGAAGTTGCGCATCGGATCGCGGGCACAGGCAGTCGAGGTCGCTGCCTTCGCTACTCGACTGCACGGGCTTCGTCGGAACCACGCCGTGAAACGCGATCCAGGGAGCGGGAAGGCCATGAGCGGCGCCGCTCTCGCCGGAAGGGTGCGCGCCGCATGCGGCCAACCCCGCACGCACCTCGTTCGCACGCTCCTGCGTGCAAAGCACGACGTGGGTTTGGCCGAGCTCGAGCCGCGTCGTGTTGACGACGCCTGAAAGCTGTTGGTGCTCCGCCAGGACGAACACAGAGCGCCCGCTCAGGAGCCACCGAGTGCAGTCGTTGCCAGCCTCGAGAGTCCATTGGATGCCCGTCTGGAGTTCGGAGCCGAGATAGTCGCTGTGGACGTCTTCGAACCAGCCGTCCTGCATCGCCGTGAGATCGAAGGTTCCGTGGTCTGCTGCAACCGTCAGCCGCTCGGGAAGCTCGTCGTTTCGGCGCCCCGCCAGTGTCAGGGCACACCGGCCCCCGCGGTACATCTTGAGCCTGAGATCGATCGCCAGAGCCCGGTCACGAGGCACCGCGGTGGGAGAGCGTGGCTTGGCGGCCGTGACACGCGACGGGTCCTGCACCGTCGGGCGAAAGCGTCTCGTTGGCGCACGTCGCGGGCCACGGACGCCTGGCACCGCGGAGTCGGCGACTGGCATGTCTGGCGCCGACCGGTGGTCATCGGACACGGCTGCCAAGGGATCTGCCTCGACGGCGGCGTCAGGAACCTGCTCCGTCTCCGTGGCACTCGGCGCCTCTTCAGCGAACGGCGGATCTGCTGCAGCCGGCAGGTGTGAGGCCTCTGCGCTCTCCGGCACGTCGTCTTCGACTTCCGGAAGCGCTTGATCATCTGGCAACCCTTCGAAAAGCGGGCTCGGCGCCTGAGGCAGGGGTTGAGCCGGGTCGCCAGACGATCCTCCAACCATGGCCTCCACCGGTCTTCTTGTCTCACCGACCAGGTCAACGTCTGAACCTTCGTGCGCGAGCCCCGCCGGCACACCCGACACGGGGCGGTCAAGAGAGGGGGAAGGATCCGTGGCCACCTCGACGACCGGATGGATCGGTGCCTGCGCGCTCTGTTCAGGCGCAGACTCGACGTCGGCCCCGGCCACTTCGACGGAATTGCCGGGCGAAGGCGATTCCTCCTCTGCGGAACTGGTGCCCGCAACCTCGACCGGGAGGTCGAGGTTCGGTGCTTCGCTCGCGGGAGGCGGGTTGGGGGCCGCTCGTGAAGCCGCTTGAAGCGGCAGAGGACCGCCGGCATCTACGAAGTTCGGCGAGGCGGGATGCGGCGCGACCTCTGGCACTTCCGATCCGACTGGAAGGGCATCAGCAGAGCCGGTCAGCGCCGTCGGTTCGACAGGGCGTGCGTGATCGGCAACATGCGGGCGAGTGCCCTCAGATACATCGGCCGACGGCACAGCGGTCTCGACGGCGATGCTCAACCCTTCTGAGCCGTCGACGAGCAGGGGATAGGGCAGCGGGTCAGGCTGCGGCTCTTGAGTCCTGCCAAAGGTTTGCTCTTCTCTCGATAGAACGTCGGCGGTCGTCTCAACCGGAGCAACTGGAGAATCCGGTACGGCGATGGCTCGCTGAAGACGCTGAGGCGAGGGCGCTGCGTCAGACTCGGGTTCAACGGGCAGCAGGCCCAGGTCGTTAGTCGGCGATGGCTGTGCGCCGGGCGGAGTTGGCGCATCCGCCTGTTCGGGGCGAGATGGCTCGTCAGCTGCCGTGGCCCGCCGCCGCTTGAGCGCGTCACGCCGTCTTGCAAGCTGTGACAGGGCGAGCTCGCGCTGAGCAAGCGAGACGGCCCGCTGTGCTGCCTCCGCCTGGCCCAGCTCCCGGTCCCGTTCACGGCGCCGCGCCGCCGCCTCGCGTTGACGCTGCCCGCGCACGCGACGGCCTCGCCATGCGTAGATGCCAGTCGCACAAATGCCGAGACCGATCGCCAGTCCCAGCAGGGTGGCGATCAGGCTGATCATCGCTGCGTCTCGTGTTGCAGCGCCTCTTCACCTGCCTTCAGAGCCCGGCCGAGCACATGCTTGATCAAGAGCGGCGGAACGGAGTTTCCGATCATCTCGTACGCACTGCGACGCGAGGCGATGGTCTGCGGGAAAGTGATGCGGTCAGGGATGCCTTGAAGGCGTGCGTACTCCCGAACCGAAAGCGAGCGCGCCTGCTCGAAGTGATAGACGCAGTCGTACTTCGTTGAGAGCGCTGTGGAGGGCGCGTCTGGATGCAGCCGTCGGTAGGCCGAGTCAAAGCGCCTGGCCAGGCCGTTCAGGTGCTGCGCGGGAATCTGCCGTGCGCAGCCTCCCGCCGGTACCTGCAGCAGGCGTTCGCGCGTCTTGGGCGTGATCGCCGGTGTCTGGGTGTCATGCAGTACCTTGCCCGCGCCCTTTCTGGCCCACCGCTGATAGGCCGATTGAGGGCCCTTTGCGTAGCCTTGCGTCGCGGCGCCGGCGCCGGGCCCGAGTGCCGGCAGGTCCGACAACGCCTGTCCAGACGACGTCAGCGGCATGTGCAACGGGTCCTTGAGGGCCTCGTGGTGCTTGACCAGGTGCTGCGGGATAGGACTTCCGTGTCGGATGGCGGCGAACAGCGGGGCCAGGTCCTGCTCGGGCGCAGGCAGGCTCTCTGTGCCATCGTCCTCGCGCACGCCCAGGATCAGGACGCGCTTGCGGGCTTGGGGTGTGCCACATGTCGCCGCGTCGTAGACGCCGTACTCGAGCCTGTACGTCAGTCCGGCAGCTGGGGAGTGCAGCTTTCCCAACAGGTCGCGGAAGGTCCTGCCGTTGCGATGGGTCAGCAATGCGGGCACGTTCTCTATCAAGAACATGCGTGGCCGCAGCATGGCGACGTATGACGGCATTGCGCGCAGCACGCGGTTGTGACCGTTGCGGCCGTCATGGAAGCCGTTGCGAAGCTGGCTGAAGCCCTTGCAGGGCGGCCCCGCGGCGAGCAGTTCGATCTCGCCGATCGCCGCGCACCCCGCCTGGACGAGCGCACGGCCCTTGGCTGTCACCAGGTTGCACACGGCCGCCGTGGTCTCACCAAAGTTGTGGTTGTAGACGGCAACGGCCTCGTCCCACAGGTCGTACGCCCGCTTCACCTCGAAGCCCAGCTCGCGCAGCCCGATCCCCATGCCGCCCATCCCGCAGCAGAGCTCGACCGCCGTTCCACGGGTAGGCTGGCCTTCGGATGTACGGCCCTTGGTTCGCCGCTTGGGCGACTTGGTCGGTGGCGGCGTGGCGTTCTTCGACTCTTGCATGGAGGTCAAGTGTCCGCCGGCACGCGCAAGCGCATCTTCTCTTTTGTCCATATGACGTCGGTTGCCGCCCTGGTGATCCCAGGTGCAGCTCGCTCCCTGTGGCAGCCATCGTCCTCCCTGAACGCCGGCCCACTGTCGAGATTGTGTTGTAACAGAATCTGTAAGCACACGCGTGTTGGCCCTAGTTGCCAGGCCCACTTGTTCGGAGTGCGGACGAACTGAACACGCCGGCTCGGACAGGCAGGCGAAAGCGTGCGTGTCCCCGGTATGATGGAACTTCGATGAACGCAGCACCTTCCCAAGCAGAGTTCGGCGCCGTCTCTCCGATGCTCGAGATGGGGGCCTACGAGTGGCTTTGGCAGCAGAACGCCGGCCCGCGAAAGCCGTCTTTCAAGGCCTTGGCTGAGCTCTTTCGCGCGCACCCGGGGCAGTGGCCTTCGGAGCTCGTAGACGCCCAGCAGGCGAAAGCGTGCGCCGAAGAGGTCATGGCCCGCTTTGACAAGCGCGGCGTGGGCAGTTTCAGTGTCCGAATGCACGGCGCCGGCGACTATCCCGAGGGTCTACGCGACGCCGAGTATCCGCTGGAGTTTTTGTACTACCAAGGCAACTGGGACCTCGTGTACTCGCCGCGGCGAGTGGCGATCGTCGGTACGCGCGAGCCGAGCGACGAAGGGTTGCGGCGTACCGCCAAGCTTGCCAGCCTCCTCGTCCGCGACGGCGTCACGGTGGTGTCGGGCCTGGCCAAAGGCATCGATACGATGGCCCATGAGACGGCCATCAAAAACGGAGGCAACACGATCGCTGTGATCGGTACGCCGATCGACCAGGTGTACCCGAAGGAGAACGCGCAGCTCCAGCAGCGCATCGCTCGCGAACACTTGCTGGTCAGTCAAGTTCCCGTTCTCGTCTATGCGAAGCGTCCGCCGACCGTCAACCGCATGTTCTTCCCCGAGCGCAACATCACCATGTCTGCGCTCACCCAAGCGACGATCATCGTCGAAGCAGGGGAGACGTCGGGGACGCTGATCCAGGCGCGTGCAGCCTTCAAGCAGTCTCGGAAGCTCTTCATTCTCGAGAGCAATTTCAAGAACCCGAAGCTCACCTGGCCCCAGCGCTTTGAGGCGATGGGCGCCATTCGAGTCCGGGACTACGAAGACATCGCCGCTCACCTCGATGCCGCTGCCCCCACCGCTCAAGATTGATCCGAGCAATCGGGCTGCGCACTCCTACCTCGTCGACGGCGACGAGTGCTTCTTCTTTCATGAATACACCGCCCGCGAGGGCCCGAAGTTCAGTGCTGGAAACCAGCTCGTCTGGAACCTGAAGAAGCCGGTCACCCAGGCCGATCAAGGGCACTACCGCTACAAGCAAGCCGCCATCGACGAGGCGGCTGCGATGCTTAGTGCGGCATTCGACCGATCTCCCTGGGTGTACACACAGGCCACGATCGCGGCCATCCCGCCCTCGAAGCCTGTAGGCCACGCGGAATACGACGACCGCATGACACGCGTCGTCATGCAGACCTGCGCAGGCAAGGGTGCTGACGTTCGCGAGCTGCTTGTGCTGGCCAAGGGATACGAGGCCTCTCACAAGAGCGGAAGCGGGGCGCGGCTGAAGCCAGGCGAACTCCAGGCGCTCTATACGCTGACGCCCGGAGCGCCCAGGCAAACGATCATCCTGGTAGATGACGTCCTGACCACGGGCGCGCACTTCGTGGCTTGCCGCAACGTGATCCGGACAACGCACCCGGCCGCTCGCGTCATCGGCTTCTTCGTCGCGCGCCGCGTCGTACCGGACCCGGCCGCAGACTTCGGCGTCGTCTAAGCGCGTCAACGCGAGGCGCAGCATGCCTCACTACAACGCTTCGGCGATACCGACGAGGCCCTGCTACAGGCTATTTCGGAGTACGCGCGGAGGCTGACCGTGTGCTCGTCGCGCTCGCATTCAAGCCCGTAGCGGGCTGCGCGCCCGAACCCAGGGCGATGACGGACAGCGCAACGGCCTTCTCGAGCGGTGCCAAATCCCCTCGGGCGACTGCCTCCCTGTTGACTGCCTCTGTCAGCTCCGCCGCGCGTGAGCCTCCCCGCTCGTCCAGGAAGTACCAGTCGCCGCCGAGTTCCACGAAATTCCCAACGATCTTCACGATCTCCGTCATTGGAAGCTCTAGCCACCCCGAGCTCGCCCCGGCAGCACCCTCGACGAGATGGCGACCAAAGTCTTGCCTTTTCAAGGGCTCCTCGGCCAGGGTCGCCCCGCTGAGTTGCTCGACGACCATTGCAGCGACGTGGCTGACGGACTTCCGAGTCTCCTCGGCGGCCGCACGCAACTGCCTCAACGTCGGCGCCAGCGCCTGCCGAAAGGAGTCCAGGCTGAAGCACACGGGAGCGCTGGCCGACCAAACGGCATAGTGCACCCACGAGGCTGTCCCTTTGGCGCCGTTGCCGCGCTTCTGGACGGCGGCCAATTTGAACATCTGATGGTTTGGAACAGCCGCAGCATGTTCGCGCGGGTCAATCACACCGTCGGTAGCCCATCTGGCGAGCCTGAGGTTGGCCGCAGCAATCGTCTTCGGCCAGTTGGATGACGTGTCCGCGCGAGGCGGCCTCCGGAGATCGAGCCTGCCGCCATGGTGGTTCTTCGCCTGGAAAAAGCTGATCCGAAATGAGTCGCGACCCACTGGAATCGCGATCCCGAAATCGCCGCCAGTCTCGGACTCTCCCAGTCCTGCAGCCTTGCTGGAGCGCTTGTTCGCGGCATGCCACAGCATGCGGGTCGAAGGCTCGTTGCCCGACATGCCGGCCAGCAGGCTGTAGGTCCCCATGAACGATGCGAGGTACCCCATCAGGGCAGACGTACGATGCTCCTCGCCGACGCCGTTCCTGCCTGTGGCAGCAACGAACTCGGTGAGTGCCGTCGCGACCGTCCACGCAAACACTGGATCGGCTCCAGGGGTCGCGATGTAGGACGCGGCCTTCTCGGCGATCTCCTTCGGAAGAGCACCTGTGAACAGCCGGAGGGCAGACGCCGACGGCAAAGGCTGGACAGGTGGGGCGCTCTGAGAGCTCATGTTCTTAGCGTCCGTGTCGATAGAGACTGTTGCCCGGTACGCTGCAGATGGTAGCTCGGCGTTCGATCGTCATCGACAACAACGAGCCCTGTGTCCGGACTTGCAACCCCGCTGAACAGAACACGACTTGATGAGCGCCACTCCGATACCTTCTTCCCAGTTGCTGCTCGACGAGGACCAGCTCAATCCGTACGGCAGCTTCATCATCGTCGGCTGGCCGGGTGGAAGACACCCCAATGCGCTGAGCATGAAGGCGCTGGCGGGAGAGGCGCAGAAGGTATTGAACGCGCAGAGCCAGGACCGCAGCGAGACCGTTGTGTCTGCGACCGACTATGCGCCTAGCGAACACGCTGACGTCAAGGCAGTCGGGTGGTGGAGAGAGGTGAAGGTCGTCTCGCGTTGGTCTTCAGAGTTGTTCGACACGAGGAACGACCTGGTACTCGTGCTCTGGCGGCGCGAGCGGATCGCGATCTATGCATCAGACGGCGAGCTTCGACGCGCGGTGCTCCAGCACGTCGGCAATGTGGCATCGGCCGCCAAGTACCCCAAGCTGTCAAAGCTCGTGCGCCTGCGCAGCGGCGAATTGATCAAGGCCTTTGTTGACGCGCGCAAGCTGAAGTCGCTCTGGCTCTCGGGCGCGCACAAGTCCGTCAGTGTCAAGCCCGACTCCAAGATCATCAGCGGGAAAGACCTGGCGTTCGCTCTCGATCCTCTCGGAGACTCGACCTTTCTCGCCTCTGCCGCGCGGAGTGACCTCGCCGGCGTAAGCGTCCGAGCCTCGTCCATCTGGACGAGGCAGCACGAAGGGCTGTTCAACTTGCAAGCCGACGTCGCTCAGAAATTTGATGCGCTGGATACCGCGGCAGGCGGCGTCGCTGAGATCCCCGTCCTCTCGTCCGAAATTTCCGATCTCACAGGCGTCAGGCATGCGTTCGACTTTGAAATCACGGATCCCTACACGCTGACCAGCGATCGACAGCGCAGCACCGTGGCCACGCTGACCAAGGAGATCAGGTACGTCGTGGCCCCGGCTCCAGCGCTGGCACCTGCCTCAGACTTCCGGTTGAACGTTGAGGCGATCGACGTGAACGGCCGCTTGGTTGAGGCGCTTTCGCTGGACGTGTCTCCGCAGGTCGCGACGGTCGGCGAATCGCGAATCAAGTTCGGTATTGTCTGGTCAAGCCCGCCGACCAGCGAGGCGCTGATCAAGCTCGGCAAGGCGTTCACGGATTCGCCCCGGCTGCTTCGCGTTTTCTACGATTCGGCGCACACCATCACGGACGGCGCCATATCGAAGTCGACACCTAGAGACATGCCGTTTGACGACTGGGAATGGGCGCCGCTCGGGGCCATGATCGAGCCGGGATCGACAGCACAACACTACCGGCCGGAGAGGGAGAAGCCCGAGGGGAACGACCTCGACAAGATCTGGACAACCACCGACGAGAACAGCCTCTTTTCGTGGTGCGTTCATGCGGTCAGTTCAGCCGTTCACTGCCGCACACTTCACGTCGAGCCGCTCAACGCCACAACACGGGACGTCTGGCTCTATTGTGATGACGACGCAGGGGAGGCCGCGGACTTCCTTCATCTGCACGCGCCCGCGCCTGCGGGTGCTCCTGCAACCGTGACGTTCATCCACATCAAGGGAGCCAGGAGTGACAGCGCGGGTCGCGAGATGGTGGCCGGCCCGTACGAGGTCGTGTGCTCGCAGGCCGTCAAGAACCTGCGGCATCTGTTCGCTGAGCGCTTTCTAGTCGACATCGACAAGCGAATCAAAGACGTCAAGCGACCGCTGTGGAACTTGCCGTTTACGTTCGCAGCGCCAGCCGGGGACAAGACAGTCTTCAGCGGGAAGCTTCGAACAGCGATGCAGGCAGGAGGGACTCAAATACAGGTCGTCGTTGTCCAGCCGCATGTTCTGAAGGGCGCCCATGGCCTGGCGAAGAACAAAGCGCTTTCCAGCGTTGCGACACACGGATCAGTACAGCTTCGCGCGCTGTTGAACAGCACGAGGTTGGCCGCCGCGGCCATCGGGGCCAAGTTTTGGGTGGTAGGGGAAGACTAGCCCGAGAGTGAAGGGCGCCATCAACCCGTCGCCAGGCTAGTCCTTGCGCCAGTACCGGAACTCCTCCTTCACCTCGATCTGGACTTCGGAGACGCGGACCTGCAGGCAGTCCTGGACGTCCGCGACAGCCTTGTTGTAGACGCTCGGGCCGATCTCGGTCAGGAAGAACCCCAACAGGGCGCCGGCGCCGACGTTGCCGATCTTCTGCTCCATGTTCTCCCGGAAGTAACGCTCGATGGATGCGACGGCCTTTTTGCGTGCATCGTTGGAAAGTTCGATTGGCATGATGTTGCGGTTCTGAATTTGAATGTGATGGGCGAAAGCAGGGTGACGAAGCAGCTCAGGCAGTTCAGGCCACGAGCAGTCCCAAGGCGGCGGCCAGCGCCGCGGCCTGCTCGAACGAGATCGTCGCCTTCTTGAAGCTCGCGACGCTGCCCGGCTCCAGGCCGCCGAGGTCGACGCGCCGCAAGTCGGCCCCCTCGAACTGCGCACCCTTCACGTTGGCGTCCTTGAGGCTGCCGCCATCGAAGACCGCATTGCGGAAGTCGCACCCGCTGAGATCCGCGCCAGAGAAGTCCAGGTCGACTAGGCGCCGTTTGCGGAAGGACAGCCCTCTCAGGTCGGCGCTGACAAGAAGGGTGTTCTGAAACTCGAAGCCCAGGCCCACGACCTCGCGAAACCGCGCGCCCGTCAGCTTGACGCCGTCGAAGACGACCGAGCCGAGCCTCGAACGCGTCCACGTCGAGTTGTTCAGATCCGAGTCCTTGAACCGCGCGTCGGTGAGATCGGCCAGACCGAAGTCGCAGTTCCGCGCCTTGCGGCCGAGCCAGTGGGTGCCCTCAAGCTGCGACCGGGCGAATGACGCCTCTGCAGCGGAGCAGCCGAAGAAGGTGCAGGCACGCAGGTCGAGGCCTGACAGGTCTTCGCCGTCGAAGACGCACTTCTCGAAGATCACGGGCGAAGCCCGGCCGCCGGCGATCGACTGCACGTCCTCGCGGGTGAGAGTGCGGTTGGCAATCAGGTTCGAGGCGTGTGTCATCGGGTCCATGCGCTGGGCTGGAGTGCCGGCTGGTGCGCGAGAGCTCGCCAACCCATGTGCACGAAACCGGAGATCACCGCTGCAGCGTGAGGAGCCTTGAGCCTGTGCACGGCGCGCGCGCGTCGGCGTTGCGAGAGCGGACGGTCAGCCGGCAGCGGCTCCGTGCGGGACGCTGCCCAGGTGACGGGAAGGGGGTGGTGAATTCGATACAAGACGGCCCAATCTAGTTTCTGTTGCGCGAGTTATCGCTGCACAGGGGCCGTCAAAAGTTTGACCGCGATCCTGAGCAGCCGCCGACGATGTATCGGCGAGCTGTCCGGATCCACGTGGGTTGAGAGTGCCTCCTTGCGGAGGCGGCTGGGCTAACCATCCAGCCTGCCCTCGTTTTGACGAGCGCGAATTCTCAGCGAGCCCCTCGATCGAGTCAAGCCTTGTGCAACCGGCGAGGGCGGGGCGGGCAGGCAACGGCTGACGCCACTGCGGCCGCCAGGTCAGGACTTGGCATTGGATGCGAGCTCGCGCACCGGCAGCCTGTCTCCGCCTCGATCCAGCGCTTCAACGACGCCGCGCATGCGCGCATCGTGCATTTCCAGCAGGTCGTGCAGGCCCATGTGCGCGTACACGATTGAG
>FSWB01000584.1_pt1 | contig 31345 bp, 26 predicted proteins | sample 1637871 | NCBI WGS metagenome assembly FSWB01 (sample SAMEA3914789, study PRJEB12502) | metagenome | biome: forest; material: soil | place: Canada | collected 2011-07-03 | depth 0.3 m
GATATCAGTCTGATCCATCGTCGCAGCAGACCTTGCGCCGCATCGCCACAGGCCGCTTGCCAGAACCATTGAAGTGATTGACCAGAGCGGCCATATCAGCGTCCCGGCGCGCGTAGCGAGGGCTTGGTTGGCCCTCCATACGGCGCGGAGCGAGGAAAACGCGACTGCCATTGACGGGGCCATGGCTGATGCGCTGCAAGCGATTGCACAGTGGGTCGTCGGCGAAGTGTTTCACCGTGTGGCTGGCACCGCTCCGGCGGCGGGCGGATGGACCCCCACGCAATCCCAGCCTCACATCTTGCCAACCGAGGTACAACTCAAAGCCAGGTTCCGGGCGCTGGACGATGCGCTCCGCGGTGTCGGCATGACGACCAAGAAGGCTTTGGTCGATTTCCCAAAGTGGGCCACACAAAACCAAAAAGCGCGCTTGAACGACGACGAGTTGTCAGCGCTCGCCGAAACGTTGCGCTCTAGCCCGCCGATTGATGCCTTGCAACGGCTGCTCGACCTCTGGATGGACCGGCGCAGCCCGAAGTGGTTGATGGGCTGGCGAGACATCACCGGAGTTGAGAAGGTTCGAACCGTTATCGGCACTGTCATTCCCCGCGTGGGTGTCGGCCATACGCTGCCGCTGTTCTTCAGCTCCGAGGACGCGGTGCACCAAGCCTGCCTTCTCGGCAATTGGCAATCATTGACGCTCGACTACGTTGCCCGGCAGAAAGTCGGTGGAACGCACCTCACCTACGGCTATCTAAAGCAGTTCCCGGTGCTGCCCCCTGACCGATATACCCAAGTCGAACTCAGCTTCATCGTCCCACGCATTCTGGAACTCACTTACACCGCGCACGACCTGCAAGCCTGGGGGCGGGAGCTTTCGGAATATGACCAACGTCCAACGCCGCAGCAAGGTCAACCATTCTCGTGGAACCTCGACCGTCGCGCCCAACTGCGAGCCGAGCTCGACGCCTACTACGCTCGCCTCTACGGACTGACTCGCGACGAACTGCGCTACATCCTCGACCCCAAAGAGGTAATGGGCGACGATTACCCCAGCGAGACATTCCGCGTTCTGAAGGACAGCGAAATTCGCGCCTACGGTGAGTACCGAACACGAAGATTGGTACTGGATGCATGGGACAATCTGGCCCAGGGTGGGCGTTCCCTCTCGTCAAGTTCGGAGCACAACACCCAGTACACAGCTCACGCCATGATTCGGAATGCCGACGAGGCATGGCTGGGAGGCTTGGTCGCAGCGCTGTTGGCGTCGGCCGCGGACGGTTGCACGGTCGACGGATTGCAGAACTTGATTGCACGGTCGGCTCAAGCTGGCGACCAGCTCGCTGATTCGCAAACCGGATTGCTAGGGAGTGGCGTCGACGGTTCCTATCTGGTCAGAGCAAGAGACCTCTTGGACAGAGTCCGCCCCATCATTGAACGCCTGGAGGCTTGCGGCGCCGTCAGGCGACGCGTTTCAGGCGCTGCTTCAGTCTTCCGCCGTACCGATGGCGCGCTCCCAAGCGACGTTGCGGTAACGCCAGGTCAAGCCGAAATCGCGAGCCTGCTGCATTTGGCTGAGAGTCGACGAGTGCAAAGCGCCGCCGGTGTCGAGGAGTCGTCCGACTCGAAGATGCCAAGAGCTCGTGGTATCGGCTGACTTGGGAGAGAACATGGCACAGTGGCTCGAGCCAATTCCGCGCATCCGTACATCGCCCCGACTGTGGGTCGAGACGGTCTGGCTGTTGGAGTCGCGAGAACCGCTTGTCGCGACGCGGACTATTGCGCTTCAGCAAGGACTGAACATTGTTTGGGCCAAGGAATCAGGTGCGCAGAACATTTCCGGCTTGCAAAGTGCGGGACATGGTGTCGGAAAGACATCTCTGTGCATTCTGCTTCGATATGCACTGGGCGACGACGCTCCTGCCATCGGCGTCTTACGCGACAAGGCTGTGAGCGGTTTCCCGAAGGGAGGCGTCGCGGCAAAGGTGCACGTTGACGGTGACGTTTGGCTGGTCTTTCGGCCCTACGGCGCCTATGGCCACTCGCTCGCTGCGCCAGTCGACACGCTAGAGGCGCTGTTCGCCCCCGGCGTGGCCAACCAGTTTCAAGCCTATCTCGCCGCGTTGGAGGCGCTAACGATTGGCCGCCTGGCTTCGCAGTCGCTGCCAGGCACAAACCAGCCATTGAAGTGGCGACACATGCTCGCATGGTGCATTCGCGACCAGCGACGACGGTTCGACGGCTTCTACAACTGGCGAGACGGTGAGGGCCTTGGCTTCACGCGTTCTCGGAGAGACCCGCCAGTCTTTGTCAGCTCCGTTCTCGGCTTGCTTGATACCGACATGGACGAATTGATTCGTGCCGTCGAGACTAAGCAAGTAGAGGCTGACCGCACCGAGGCTCGAGTGCCCGATTTGGAGCGGGAGCCGGGCCTGCTTCTGACCGGCGCAATGCGGGAGATGCGGCTACGCGTGAACGCCGGGGAAGATGAACCCGTCTTCCAACACACTGCCGGTGACTCGATTGAGTCTCGCGTTGCTGATGCGACAAGCAGTGCCTTGGCGCTGGAATCGGAACTCGAGAAAAAGTCTGACGCAGCTGAAGATGACGCACTGTCTGCCCTCCAACATCTGCGGGAGTTGGAGCACGAGGTCGAGTTAGCCAAGGCTGAGGTCGGCATCGCTACGTCGCGGGTCTCTCAAAACCAGCCCGAACTGGAAAGGTTCATTAGGCTACGCGAAACACTGCAGAACCCAAGCGGCCGCTGTGACATCGGCGGCATCGAATTTTCTGCCTGTGAGCATGTGCTGCAACGTCGCACTCGACCGGAGCTCAACCTGATTCGGGACGAACGAGAGGTGAAGCAAAACGCCTCTACCCTAGCGGCGCAGTTGAAGCGCTGTGAAGAGGTATTGGAGACGGCAAAGGCCCGCATCCAGCCTCAGGCAGTGCAACTCTCGAACTACCGAGCAGAGGTTAGGCGTCTGCGCATGCGCATCGCCACAAGCGAAGCATCTCGAGCAACTTTGAAGCAAGCCTGGGATGCGCTGAGGTTCAGACAAGAGCAGCGCGACAAAGGCGAAGATACCGCGGAGCTTGTCAGGACGCGCGAGCGGCTTGAGGCAGTAAAGAACGAGCTGGACAGTCTCAAAGGCAGGCTGGGAGCCAGGAAGGCGCAGCAGTCCAAACGTTCCGACGAACTGAAGTCTCTCACCAGAAGGGTTGGCGAGCGAATGCTCGGGGCATCTGGCCACGTTCGCTTCGCACCGGGGGACGAATATCGGCCGTTCGAAGTGGCGAAGGGAGGTGAGGCATATCAGGTTCTCGAGGTACTGCTCGGCGACCTCGTTTGCCTTCTTGACTCAGCGACTTCCGCGGACAGCCATCACCCAGGATTCCTTGTCCATGATTGTCCGCGGGAGGCCGATATGAGTGAGCTTCTCTATCACGGATTTTTCATGTCCGCCGCGGAAGCGGCAGACCAGTTGGGCGACCATCTGGGTACACCGTTCCAATTCATCGTGACCACAACCTCGGCGCCGCCGCGTGACCTTCAGAGCATTCGGCATGTGGTGCTAGAGCTGGAGCCGGGGGTTGAAGACAAACTGCTTTTCAAGAGGGAGCTGATGCCGTCGCTTCCTGGCTTCGAGCTGGAATGAGCAGACGCATGCAAGGGGTACCAAGGTGAATTTTGAAAACCGAATGGACCCAGTCGTCCGGTTTCGCATTGAAAAAGCGGCCGTCGATTGCGGCTTCGAAATGGAGCCCGTCGACCGCGATGGCGGATTAGAACTGCGCTCAGCACGGTTTCAGGAGTCAATGTTCGTTCGCAGAATCGATGCGGCGACGTACGAAGTTGTGGCGTCAACGTCACTTTTGCTAGACGGTGCCTCCTCTGATAGAACTACAACGGCTCAGGGCATCGGTGCGCTCTACGAAGTTCTTCGAACCGCGGGCGCTCATGCTCGAACGCTCCCCACGCGCGTCGCGGACGAATTCAAAGAGGTAACCGCGACGCTGCCACGTGGCACAGAAGCCGAGCGCCTCGTCATCCAGCGCGTAGGGCAAGGGCTCTTTCGAGCGGCCTTGCTAGACTATTGGCAGGGGCGATGCTGTGTGAGCGGCCTTGATGTTCCGGAGCTGCTTCGTGCGTCACACATCAGGCCATGGGCACTGTGTGATACCGACGAGCAACGTCTCGACGTGTTCAATGGACTACTGCTTGCGCCCCACCTTGACGCGCTCTTCGACGTCGGGTTGATGACTTTTGACGACGATGGCTTCCTAAACATTGCGAATCAGCTCGGACGAGGTCAACGCCAGAGGCTGGGTTTGACCGATGGCATGAAAGTTCACGGCATTCGTCCCGAGCACCTCGAATACCTTCGCTTCCATCGAGTCCACGTCTGGCGGGGCTAGTTCTGGCAGTTATCCGAGCTGCCGAAACCCGTAGCGACGTCATCGATTGGGCGCCACCGCTACGCGCTCAAGACGGAGTGACACCGGCATGCCAACCATGAGCCGCCTCAGCGTCGACAGTGCCACTTGGTACTGCCCATTCTTCGGCCGCGGCTTGTCCTTGACCAACGACCAAACCATCGAGCCAGGCCCGTTGTAAGCCTCGGTGAAAGTTCCGTCGCGTTCGAGACTTAGCACGAGCAGGTGCTCAGGCTAACTCGTGATGGCGACCTTTGTGCCCTGCGTAGCCTTCACTTGAACCTGCCGGCCACCGCAAACGCCGTCATGGCATTCATTCGACGCGCTGGCGAGCACCAAGCCGTAGTTATGCGCAGCCAGCGCCTCGCCGATGCTGCCAACCATGTGACCGTCCGGCGTGAAGTGTCTGCTAGGAAACATGGCCTCAAGGCCGTCCACGGCGTCGTAAATGGCCTTCAAGAGTTCAGGAAAGCGCTTAGCATCCACTGTCAAATCTCCGTGCGACGCGCCAGGTCGAACACGACCGGCATGTGGTCGCTGTTCGCGAGCCACTGTTCAGACCTGCCAACGTCGACGTCGACCACGTCCCATTGAGGGCCGGCAAATCCGAAGTCGATGTGATACGGATTGGTAAGGTGTCGGTGCTGAAAATACGTGGGCCTCGCCTCTAAGCCTTGCTCCTCCGCGAAATGTGCGTGGTAGCAGCTATGCAGACCTATGTCGCCGAGTTCGCGCACGACGTCGCTGTGATTCCACCAGCGGTCCCACTCGTCCCAGATTTTATTGGCGTTGAAGTCGCCGACCGCCATGGCGCTTGGATGCTTGAGAAACGTCGGGTGCAGTTGGATGAATTTCCACAGCTGCCCAATGTAGGCGAAATTCGGAGAATTGGCCTGCTTCGTCCAGATAGCAAGCAGCGGCCAGTCATCGACGAGACAGGGTAAGAAGAGTTGCAAAGGCTCGTGAGGCAAGTCGACCGCGGTCAAACGCCTCGAGCCCGAGACGAACACGCCGATACCCTTGTTCTTGCTGGTGCCCACCCAGAGATGGTTCGCGGCCCAAGCCTGATAGGCCAAGTCGGAGCACATGGCTGGGTCTTCGCACTCTTGGATGACGTATACGTCCGCCTGCAACGCCGCGACGTGCTCCCACTTTTTTCGAAATGCCCCGTTGCAGTTCCAGGTCACTATTCGAATTTTCAGCTCCGGTGCGAGCTGTGTCATCTGGCAATTAGTTGCATGAAGACTGGCGTTCAAGAGTAAGGGGCACGTCGCCTCCACGGAGGTCATTTTGGCAATTTATTGCGGCAGATTAAACTCCAGTTCTTCCTCTCCTTCAACGCATATGTCCAAACTCTCCGCACTCAAGAAGCAAATCGCCGCACTTCAGGCCCAAGCCGAACGCATCACGAAGACTGAAATGTCTTCAGCGATTGCCAAGGTCAAGGACATCATGGCCGAATTCAACCTCACCATCGAGCACCTGACTTCGGCCGTCACCGGCAAGCCCGCGGCCAAAAAGACGAAGGTCAAGGCTGCCTCGGTCGCGAAGTACGCTGACCCGAAAACCGGCAAGACCTGGTCTGGGTTCGGCCGGGCACCGGGCTGGATTGCGGGAGCGAAGAATCGCGATGCCTTCCTGGTCGACAAGGGCGGCGTCAAGGCTGCAGAGCCCGCGGTGAAAGCACCGGCTCCTGCTAAGAAGGCCGCAGTCAAGGTCGCAAAGGCCGCCAAGGTTGCCAAGGTTGCCAAGAAAGCGGTAAAGCCAGCCGGCAAGCGCTTGAAGGAAGAGGCCACGGCCGCCGCCGCCAAGACGGCCAGAAAGGCCGCCGCGACCAAGCCGGCCGCGGTGAAGAAGGCAGCAACGAAGAAGGTCGCCAAGCCGAAGGCGGCTGCCAAGAAGTCAGTAGGTCGGAAGGCGCCTGCGACCGCCGCATCCGCCGCACCGGCAGAGTCGACGGCCACCGCCGCCTAACGTCTGAGGTTGCTCGCTGCTCAGTGGAAGTCTCTCGAGGACGTCGAGAGCTCCCCGAGCAGCGGAGACAAGTCCTGCAGTTGACCAGCAATCAGGCTCATGACATCGCCCTCGCGCTGCCAGACGCCATAGACCGCCAGCAGCCGCGAGCGCAGCACTTCCGGCCGCTGCTTCTCGCGCAGCGACTTCCAGACGATGACCTGGACGACGCCAGTCTCGTCCTCCAGCGACATGAAGATGACGCCGTTGGCCGTTTCCGGCTGCTGCCTGAGCGTCACGATGCCGGCGTATCGCACCAGGCGGCCGTTCGGCATCTGCTGAAGCTCTGCCGACGTGTGAAGCCGACGCTTGGCTAGGTGCGGCCGCAGCAGGGCCATGGGGTGAGTTCGGAGAGTCAGCCCGGTCGTCGCGTAGTCGTGCACGACTTCCTCGCCCTCAGGCGCCTCCGGCAGTTCGAGAAACTCCTCGTCGACTGGCGCATCGCGAAGCAGCTTCGGCGGCCGGCGCAGTCCCGATGCGTCCCAGACCTGCTGACGACGATGTCCTGACAAGCTTGCCAGCGCGTCGGCGCCAGCGAGCAGCCGCATCTCGTGCTGCTCCAGTTCGGCCCGGCGTGCCAAGTCGTCGGCGCTGTCGAATGGCGCTTCGTCTCGCGCCGCCATCATGCGTTCGGCCGAGTCCTTCCGAAGGCCCGCGATTTGTCTCATCCCCAGCCTGACCGCCGGATGGCCAGGAAGCTCTTCCAGCGTGCAGTCGTAGTCGCTGTACATCACGTCGACCGGGCGAACAGCCACACCGTGACGCTTCGCGTCCTGGACTAGCTGGCTGGCGGAATAGAAGCCGAGAGGTGCCGAGTTGAGCATCGCTGCGAGGAACTCACCCGGGTGATGGCACTTCAGCCAGCACGATGCGTAGACCAGCAACGCGAAGCTGGCGGCATGGCTCTCCGGGAAACCGTACTCGCTGAAACCGTGAATTTGCGCGTAGATGCTTTCGGCGAACTCCAGTGTGTAGCCACGCTCGGTCATGCCTTGGACAAGCTTGTCGTAGTACTTGTCCAGCCCGCCCTTCCTTTTCCAGGCCGCCATCGCGCGGCGTAGGCCATCTGCCTCGCCCGGCGTGAACCCCGCTGCGACGATGGAGATTTGCATCACCTGCTCCTGGAAGATGGGTACCCCGAGCGTTCGCCCAAGCACCTCCTTCAGAGCATCAGACGGGTACGTGACCTCTGCCTTGCCCTGACGGCGTTCGAGGAATGGATGAACCGAACCGCCCTGGATAGGGCCGGGCCGCACGAGTGCGACCTCAATGACAAGGTCGTAGAAGCATCTGGGCCTCAACCGCGGCAGCATCGTCATCTGCGCGCGGCTCTCAATCTGGAAGACGCCGACGGTGTCGGCCTTGCAAATCATGTCGTAGGTTGTCGAGTCCTCGGCCGGAATGTCTTGCATCTCGAACACGTGTCCCTTGCGCATGCTCACGAACGACAGCGCGCGCCGGATGGCCGAGAGCATCCCCAGCGCGAGCACGTCGACCTTCAGGAGACCGAGCGCGTCGATGTCGTCCTTGTCCCACTGGATTATTGTTCGGTCTTCCATCGACGCGTTCTCCACCGGCACCATGCGCGTCAGCGGCCCGCGGGTGAGAACGAATCCGCCCGGGTGCTGCGACATGTGCCGAGGAAATCCCATCAGCTGGCTCGTGAGCTCCATCAGCTGCTTGACCGCTAGGTCTCCAGGGTCGAGGCCAACTTCGGTCAGGCGCTGTGGATTCACCTCGCGCCCGTCCCACCAGACGTGGTTCGCGGCGAGCGCGTCCAGCGTCTCCGGGTCGAATCCGAGCGCCTTGCCGACATCGCGAATCGCAGATTTCGGTCGGTACGAGATGACGACAGCCGTCAGGGCCGCGCGATGCCGGCCGTACTTGGCGTACAGGTACTGGATGACCTCCTCACGGCGTTGGTGCTCGAAGTCGATGTCGATGTCCGGCGGCTCGTTGCGGTCCTTGCTGATGAAGCGCTCGAACAGCACACTCATCCGCGCCGGGTCGACCTCGGTGACGCCGATGCAGAAGCACACCACCGAGTTCGCCGCGCTGCCGCGCCCTTGACAGAGGATGTGCTGCGACTGCGCGAAGCGCACGATGTCGGCAACCGTCAGGAAGTAGTGCTCGTACTTCAGCTCGCCGATGAGCTCGAGCTCGTGCTCAATTTGGAGCTGCACTTTCGCCGGCATCCCTTTCGGCCAGCGGCGCCCTGCCCCTTCGTAGGTCAGGCGTCGAAGGTAGGAGGTTGGGGTCTCGCCGGCCGGAACGACTTCGTCCGGGTACTGATAGCTGAGCTCGTCCAGGCTGAAATTGCAGCGTTCGGCGATGCGCAGCGTTTCCTCGAGGAGGTCGGCCGGGAACGTCTGCGCCAAGCGCAGCCGTGTCCTCAGGTGGCGCTCGGAGTTGCAATGCAGCTCGAGCCCGCACTCGGTCAGCGGCTTGCCGACCCTCGTGGCCGTCATGACGTCCTGCAGCGGCTTGCGCGAGCGAACGTGCATGTGCACGTCCCCGAGCGCAACAAGCGGGATGGCCGTGAGCTCACTTGCTCCGCGCAGACGATGCAGCCACATCTCGTCGTCGATGACGCGGTACAGCTCGACGCCGAGCCAGCACCGCCCAGTGAAGTGCGTCAACAGCCATCGAGCCACCGACTCCAGCTGGCCGGGCGTCGACGAACGTTCTGGCGAAGCGATGACCAGGCACTCCCGGAGCTCAGCCGCATCGATATCGTCGATGCTCAGTGCGTACGTCCCCTTGGCGGACGCCCGTCGCTGCTTCGTGATGAACTCGCAGAGATTGCCGTAGCCCTCGAGTGAGCATGCGAGCACGACCAGCGTAAACGGGGCGTCGCATTGCACCGTGAACTGGCTGCCGATGATGAGCTTGAGCTCGCACTTTTTGGCGGCCACATGGGCGCGAACGGCGCCGGCGACGGAGCACTCGTCTACGACAGCGAGCGCCGCGTAGCCCAGCTGCTTCGCGCGCTCAACCAGCTCCTCGGGTTGGCTCGCGCCGCGGAGGAAGCTGTAGTTCGTGAGGCAGCGCAGTTCCGCATAGGATGGAACGATGGCTCGGAGCTCGGTCGTCATGCGAACGAGCCCTGCAGGTACCAGCGAACCTCGTCGCCCGCCAGGCGCTCCTGGAAGACCCAGAGCACGCCGCAGTGCTCGCTGATGGCAACCCAGTAATCGCGCACCACGTTCTCGGTCGCAGCGACCTCGTCGACCTTCACCCGATGCCACCAACCCCCCTCAACACGGTGCGGGCCGGCGACCAGGTGCAGCGGCCCTTGGTACATCGGCCGCTCGCCTCGCATCGCCAGGCGCAGCGGCTTGTCCATGAGAAACGTCGGCTGCGGGATGCCGGTCGGTCGCACTCGGCGCCGAGGGAGCGGCAACGGCGCTGGTTGCCAGTGCTGCATCCACTCCGCGCGGTGGTCTTCGGTGAGCGTCGGGCGCAGCACTTTCTCGGGCCCAAGGCGCGCAGCGATGCGCTCAAGAACAAGCGCCAGGGACTCGCCCGCCTCGACTGTGTCCGGGAGCAGCGAAGCGCTGTGCTCCTCGAGCGCCTGGACGTCGAGCGCTTCGACCTCTATGTCGCCAGCCGGCGCCAACAGTTCGACCTTGGCGAGGTTCTCGGCGAGCAAGCGACACAGGTGCTCGACTTCGCGCATCGGCGCCGCGGTGCGGACGATGAGCTCGCCGCCCTCGCCTACTGACTTCGAGCGCATGCTGTCGTGCGCCCACCGCAGGACGAACGCGGTGATGCCAGCATGGCGCGCCGCGAGCCAGCCGCACATCTGGACGACGAGGCGCCGCGCGCCGAACAGCAGCGCTGGCGCCATGTCGACCCGCGACATCAGCTCGAGCCGAGCCTTGAAGCCCTCGGGAATCTGCACCCAGGTGTGCACCTCGGGGCGCAGACCGTAGGCTTGGTCAAGCGCGGTCAGCAATTCCTTGTCGAACCGGCGGCTGACGCCTCCGCGCGGCAGACGTCGAATGTCGCCCAGAGTCTTGCAGCCCAGCTGCGTCAGAGTGATGTGATGCCGCTCGGTCGCCGACAACGTCTCCATCGACAATTCGTCTAGGAGCTCCTCGAGCGGCCGGCGGAAGCCGTTCTCCTTTCCCGCTCGCGCGAGAGCTACCGCGCCCAGGCTCGTCGGAGCCCAGGCAAGCGAGCAGACATCGAGTTCCTTGGACTCCGTGAAGACGCGGTCGCGCAGTGCCCGCTTGCCGCGGAACAGGCGAACGCTGGCCTCGACCTCCATGACGACGGCTTCTTGGACGACGGCGACGCGCGGCGCAAATTGCAGCGCCCATATCGCAAGTCCGTGAAGAGCGTCATTGAATGGAGGCGTGCCGTCGGGTCGGGGCGGGAGCAACAGTGCTGCCCAAAGCATCGGCAGGCACTCCACGGGAAATCAAACGGCTCGGCTTGCGAAGCCGCGGAGTCAGCACCGAGCTCAGGCCGCCAGGCACGGAAGGCAGCACCAGGCTGCCAGCATGTACTGGCCCGCGGCGCTTGAAGATGTCGACCTTCAGCTCCCAGTCGATGCCCACCGCGGCGTGCACGCGTAACGGCGCTGCCGAGGCCTCGTGACGAGCCGACTCGGGACGACACAGGAAGACCAGGCCTTCGCAACCGGTAGAACACACCTGCAGGCGGCGAATCTGCTCCTGCCGAGCTTGGGGCAGCCAGGCGACGATTGCGCCTGCGGAATTCGATTTGACGAGCTGCTCGGTCACCCACAGGCGCTCGGCGGGCAGTTCGGCCTGAATCCAGACCAGTTGGCGCTCGTCGAGTCCGGCGTGCAGAAGACCAGGAAGGTGTGGCCGACGCGCTGGTCCGACCACGACGACCTGGCCGCCGTCGGCAACGACCTGCTTCAGCGCCGGGCCCAGCAGTCGCCACTCGAGCACGTAGGGCTGCGAGGCGAGCACTTCGGAAATAGAGCGGCGTGGCCATCCTCCGCCAGGCAGCTCGGCGTCGAACGATTCCCAACCTGTGCCGCAGACGGTAGTGACTGCGCTGCCGAGCTCGGTACCGCGCCACACGGCCGCTTGTATCGCAGCTGGAATCGAGCGGCCAGGGAGGCACTCGACCGTCGCGATTGACGGTGTTTCTGGCGGAGGAGGTAGCGGCTTGAGAGGCGGGCTCTCAAGCCAGTCGAGGACGGCTTGCATGGACTGGCGTGTGCTGTTGTTGCATACAGTATCACGCCAAAATCACCATGTCGACTTGGTTACAGGAACTTCCTCACGTATCCAGGGCTGCCGGAATGCCCCTAATTTTCTGGCAAAACTATCGGATTTTTCTCGCGAAAAGGCTCACCAGATGAGCCTCCGCGCCAAACGCTCAGGCGGCCAGTCTGTGCTCGTAATACGGCCGCTCCCGGTCGTCAAGGATGGCGTACTGAGCCGCCAAATTCTTCGGGTCAGGGTTCAGCCAGGCAGTGACGTTCTCGGCCTTTATGGGAACGATGCAACGGTCGTGGCCCGCGGCAAGCACCTCCGCCGGCGGGTCGTCCGTGATTGCGGCGAACGAGAGCAGGTCCGGCTGCCCTGGTGTCTTCCATCGCGACCACAGGCATGCCACCAGCATGTCGCTGCCGTCCCCCGGGGTGAACTGCAGGACGACGTTCTCTTCCTTCTCGCCTTCCCGGAGCTCGCGCCCTTCCATCTTGTGGCGCTTCACGTTCTCGAAGAACGTCGTCGCCATCATGATGCCGTGCCGATATCCGTACAGGTCTCTCCAGAAGCCCGCGAGGTTGTCACGCCGGGCGTTGTAGGTGCCCGGGTACTTCGTGTCGTACAACGCGGGCTTGCCCTCGGGCCGGCACTGATAGCGCATCGGCATCACGACGAGTTCGCTCGCTTCCATCACCATCACGGGAGCGTAGACGCCAGGGAACACGCGCTCGTCGCGGGCCTCGAGGGTCGTGCGCTTGAGGTCGGCAAGCGACCGCATCGCTCCCGAAATCTTGTTGGTCGCGATGCGCTTGTCGTCGGTGGCCCCCTTCGTAACCTTGGTCTCGAGCTTGCGCTCGGCGTCTGCGAGTCGCTTCCGAAGTCCGAAGAGCTCCTGCTCGAGCCGTGTCGCCTCGCGGTCGTGGAACGCGGCAATCGATGCTGCTACTTCGCGCTCGCCCTCAGTCTCGGGATGCAGGAAGGCCAGTTCCATTGCTTTCGGAATCTTCAACTTGGCCTCGGGCTCTTCGAGCCGCCGGAAGAACAGGTCGTTGAACTCCTTGATAGACATCGTGGCGCCGAACATTCGGACGAACAGCTTGTATGCGTGGCGAACTTGCGCTGAGTAGCACATGCAGACCCTCCAGGCACCGCTAACCGGTCAAGAAAAACCCGGCTCAGGCGGGTAAAGCCGGCCGTCAGGGAGGAATGTTTGCTCGGCCAGGCTCAGAACTCTACTCCTACTTGCGGGCAACAATCTAACATCGAGCACGGCTCATCCACCACTCGAAGGCGCTACCGCGAGGTGCATGGCACAGCCCAGCCTCTTCGGTAGCCAGTAGCCGCTCGTACGACGGCGTAGTTGTCTACCCCACGTACATTCCCGTCAAACCCCTTCGTTCGGCGCAACTGCGAGCGTTGGCACACTCTCCCCTCTACCAGGGAGCCGGCATGTCCAAGCTGAAATCGAACGTGTCGTGGACCGCGGCGATTGAAGGGAACGACCTCGTCGTGTCGTCCATCGAGGCGACCTGCTTCGGTGGCGCACACGACCCACCGGACAAGGGTAAAACTGCAAGCGGTATTGCGCACAATGGCACAGACTTGACGTTGATGCGCATTGCGCTACCAGTGGTCAAGAGCGACAAGAGGACGATGGTGTCTCCCGTCGCTTTCGTGCCCCGAATTCCGTGGGAGACGAAAGCCATTGTTTGGAGCGATGACGACCCAAGTCGCACAGTGGAGTGCATCCTGATTGACAACGGCCCGGATGTCGCCGATGACCCGACGCACGCGCTTGCCCTAAACCCAAACGTCGTTCTGAAGTTCGACCCGACCGCTGACCCGATGCAGGTTGCGCGCAACTGGTCGAAGCCAAATTTCTTCTATCGCATCGTCGGCGGAGCCAAGTTCGCACCTGCCTCTGCGATTCTCAACTAGCTACGCCTCGCCATTGGCCCAAAGCTGGGCTATCGAGCACGGTGGATATTTTTATCAGGCTGACGCTTGACCAAATGGCACACTGCTCTTCGTCGCCATGGACCCGGTTGCCGACCTGAACCCAGTCCTAGTCAAAGGCATGCATCAGCCTTGCTGAGGGAGAAGTAGTTGAGACGAGTACAAACCGACAGCCCGCGAACTGAGACGCGTGGCATGCTCAGGGAACGACTGTCTAGGTTTCTCTCGACAGGGCCGAAGAATCCCCGCGTTCGGCAGCCTGTGCACACTCCGCGGCTCTCGGACCCCGAGGTGCTCGAGTTGCTGCGGCACCTTGTGTACCAACCTGGCCGGGACACCGCGACTGCGCGAGCCGTCTACGAGGAAGCAGCCCAATCCCAAGTGGCCGCCGAAGCAGCCGCCGCAGCTGTGGTCGCCTCGCTCGAATCGCGGTCAGGCACAGAGACATCGGCCGAGTCGCCTTTGGACACGACCGCGTCTGTCCCGACCACGGTCGCTCCTCCTCCTCCGGCCGCCCCGACAGCGGCCACAGCTGCTGCACCTGCCCCTTCTGTGCCGCGAGTCACTGTTACCGTCACCACCATTCCCAACCCGCCAGATTTCAGCTCTCTGGCACCCCCGCCAACGTTTGACCAGCTCGTTCAGCGAGGCTGGGTGCACGTTGTCCTCGGGCGAATTTGGGTTTCGCAGACTATCCGGCTGGAGCTGTTGAGAGACCGAAGCAATTCGGCGCCGGCATACAGAGCGCTACTGCAGTCAATGCATGCAGACCGCTATCAGCTGGAATCAGGCTATGAAGCGACTCCAAACATGGCAGCCGCTGCTAGTGAGATAGCCAGCGGGCAGCTCGAAGTGAGGAATATCGAGTGCATTTCGCGCGAATGGATAGCCGCGATGCTCATTCCGGCTGCGACGCAAACGCTTAGCGATGCGGGCGAGCCAACAGGTCCGCGCACACACGAGACCGAGCAACTTCTTCATTGGCTCGACCGATGGGAGATGCTCCAGGCACCGAAGTTCTCGTTGCACGATACCCTCGAGCCATCGACCGTTGAGGCTCTGCTGGCCACGGCACTCGAAGTGCTGACGACAGCTGACGTGACGCCGAACTGGGAGGCATTCGTCGAGCTGGCAAGAACACCTACGGCACTCCTGTATCCGCATCGAGTAGCTGGCGTAATCGGTACGCAACCGCCTCAAAGCATCGTCGAGCGCATCCACTGGCTAAATCACGACCAACTTGCATTCGCCGCATACCATGAGCTGTTCGATGCGGTGCCATCGACGCTGCTGACGTTGCTCCTCAACGAGCTGGAAGAGACGATTCTCGACCGTCACAACTACGTCTCGCGTTTGATGAGCATCGTCGTCGAGCGACCCATGTACCTAGGGCACATCGCCTTGCGCGCCGAACACTCGCCCACCGTGCTCGCCGATATGCTCATGGACCCAGTCCTGTGTCCGCTGGCATGCCGAATCGTCGCGGACTGGGAGAACCGGGAGAGCGCGTGGAACCGTGAGTTCCAGGCGCAGTCAAATCGAGTCAACGAGCTTCAAGCGTTCGAGGACGCCCTGGCCGTTCTCGGCGGCCACATCGATGCGGGTCACTTTGACCTCGAAGATTTGGCAGCGCTGTATCTCCATATCTACGGACGAGCTACGAGCCACCCCCAGCCGCAGCACCGCTACGACATGCTTTCGCTCCTGCGCGAAGAATTGGTGGCCGCACAGGAGGCTCTACAAGATTCAGTGGTCTCCGCGCTTATCGTTCGCGCTGCATCGCAAACCTACTGGCACTCCGCATTCTTCGCCGCGCTTGACCTCGCCTCGGAAGGCGATTGCGCAAATCGGCTCGACCCGATTGCGGCGGTCAGCTTTTACCTCGATACGGTCTTGAGCGGCGGCGAGCGACTCAACGACCGACAACTTCGCGCCGACGATGCCCGAGCGCTCGTCACGCTCGCGTTGCGCTGCGAAGAACCCTCTCGACGTCGGTTTCTGGCCGGCGACGACCTTGCCGGTCGGATTCGCTCAGAGCAACCTGAAGGCGAAGCGCCCACGTTCTTGGTTGATATGGCTCGTCGCGTGCGCGTACATATGCGTGTTCTCGCTCGTGCTGTGAGCGTTTGGCAAGGGTCGGTGCCCGACACGCTACTACAGGCACTCATTGCTACCGTTCGCATGGGAACGGTCACCGATTCCTCTCAGGGCCGGGTTGACGCCTTCAGATTCGATTTCAGCTTCGAGTTGCAGCACAACAGGCAACGTCCCCTCGCTCAGGACCTGGCACCCGTTTTTCGTCGCCTGAACGAAGCGAGCCGACGAGTGCTCGCAGCTGAGCTCCTCCAAGTATCAGAGCCGGCTTTCTTAGCTGAGTTGGTGGCGAACACGCCCCCTGACGTGCACAGCCTTCTCAAGGCCAGGCTCACCGCCATGACGCCTGAGACCTCTCCACACGCTTGGCCGGCCGTCGTTCAAGCTCGTGTCGAGGCGCTCCTTTCAGCCGGGCTTGTCGACTTGGCAGACGTTTTCGCTGATGCCGCAGGGGTCACCGCCCCGGGTGCCGCAGCGCCTGTTGCTCAAATCGCAGCCGTCCGGGGACGACTGAGGACAATGTTGGCGCGCGAGGATTGGGCTGAAATTGCAGCGTTTCAGCTTCCCAGCACCTTGAGCATTCCCGACCGTCGCGAGGCCGGCGAGGTGATTCAGTTCTTCCAGTCAGTCGCTGAAATCGTCAAGCCCGATGGAAACCCGGCAGCCGCCGAAGCAATGCTCTCCACTCTGGTGGGTCGCCATTCTGGCAACGTTGCATATCGAGCCAACCTTTTTGCTGCGCGCGTCAGGCGTTTAGCGGCTGCGAACTCTTTCGGCCTCTTGAGCGGCGCTACTTTGTCCGACGCCAAGCGCTTCCTTGCAGAGGCAGAGCGCGACCTGCGCCCTTTACTGGTCAGCTCTCCACTTGAGCTCAAGTCTATGGAGGGAAATCGCGCCCTCCTGTTGCTGGCGTGCGGACGCAACCATGACTGCCTCCGCGTCCTTTTTGGACTACCGGAGAGTGATGTTGACGTTCGCATTGAAGGCCTTCGTGCACTCGCGCTAGCACGTATGGGTAGCAAGCGCGAAGCATTCGCACTCCTGGCAGAGACGGCTACTCGCTACGGGGCGAACGATTTCCTGGAGGCGGTCCACGCCAACATCGACTCTCATCGTCCGTTCATAGTTCGCCCAGGCGTTGCTGTCGACAACGACCCAGTACCGGGCATTCTTCACTCCTTCCACGCACTCCGAGGTCTCAGTCACGTCGAGCAGGCGGCAGTGCTTGACCCACACGGAACGGTTGAGAACTATCTGTTAGACCATGTGCGCGGGGCGTGCGGAAGCGTTGCCTCTTTGGCCCCGACAATGCGCGGACTTCAGATGGATGGTCACGAGGACCACATCTCGCTCGTTCTAAAGCACATGCTTCTGTCGCGCCTGAATTTGGTTCAATGGGCTGTTGAAGACCAATCCCTGGGAGGCAACACCGCGAACGGGAACTTGGGCGAGCGAGACATCGCAATCAAAAAGGATGCGGCGACCTTGGCAATCTTGGAGGCTCTTGTCGCAACCAGTGTCGCGACCCGCAACTTGTCCTCTCACTTTCGAAAGCTCTTTGCCTACGACACCTGTGTCAACTTCTTCCATTTGACCTACGCTCGGCACGTGAACGGGCCCGAAATTCTCAACTTCCTAAGAACGGCGTGCATGTCGGCATCCCCTGGCATCACGTATATCAGACAGCAGCCCTTGAACGATTCATCGTCGTTGCCGGTTGGGTTCAAAGCGTTCTACACGATAGGTCAAAGAAACGTGACCGTGACTTTCCTGGTGTTGGAGTTGGGCCTGGAACTCCAGCGCGCGGCTGCCGTCACTGCCGCCGCAGGCCACTAGACGTATGAACGAGTCCGACCGAAGCCCGGGTCGCGTCCCGCCGCCAAAGACCTGCGCCCTGTGCGACGTCCAGCTTGGAGACCAGAACGATTCCCACGAACACATCATTCCCCAATCGATTGGCGGAAGACGGACTGTTCGGAGGTTCATCTGTAAGCCGTGCAACGACAAAACTGGTGCCACCTGGGACACTGAACTCTTCAAGCAGTTCCACTGGCTCACCGTCATGCTGGGAACCAGTCGAGAAAGCGGCCCAGCGAAGCCCATTCGAGTTGATACGGTGAGCGGGACGACCTACGCGGTCAGACCAAACGGAGACATCAGCCACCTCAACCCTACCGTTGTGCCAAACGCCGATGGAAACAGCTACCGGATTGAGGCGCGAAGCGTTGATGACGCGAAGCAGCAGTTAAAGCAATTGAAGCGGCGATACCCGGCGCTCGACATAGAGCAAGCGCTTTCGACAGCCATCGCCTCGTCTCGGCCGGTCAACGAAGTCTTCAAGACAAGCTTCGAGTTCGGCGGGGAATACGCCGGTCGCTCGATGGTCAAGAGCGCGCTCGCGCTAGCTTACTCGCTAGGCGTTCAACCGGTTGCTTGCGAGTTGGCAATGCCGTTTCTCCGATATGCCGAGTGCGCGCCAGATTGCCTAGCAGAGCACTTCGACTGCGAGCTAGTGCGAAGTCGCCCCACGCGACTCTTCAACTGCGTGGCTGTGCACGGCGACGGTCAGACTCGTCGCCTCTTGGGCTACATCGAATACTTCGGCGTCTGTCGGTGGGTAGTGCATATGAGCAAGGAGTACGACGGCCCCGACATTCGAGGCGTGTACTGCATTGATGGAATCACCGGCGAGGCAGTGCCGCTCGATGTCGACCTGACGATGTCCGACGAGGGATTTCAAGCTTCTCTAGAGGGACGAACCAGGGATACTGAGCGTTGGCTCGCCGCGGTCAACGCTGCAATGCTGCTGGTGCGACAGAGACGTTCGGAGTTGTCCCGTGCGGCAAATGTGGACTTCGCCATTTCAGCAGCCTGTGCTGCGATGGGAGTTCGACCGGACGACCCACTGGATGACGAGCAACAGCAAGAATTCCTGGGACGGGTTGAACGAATGCTCGTCGATGGTTTGGTACCTCGATGAGATGCCGCCCCAGTTCTGCCGTTTTCACCTACACCGCCGTTCTAGAGGGTGGTTCACGGTTCAGGTCGGTCATACACTCAAGGGAGCTCAAAATGCTCCGACTCGGGTAACCAGTGCCAATCGACGTCCTCGCGCTCCTCAAGTCCGCCGCGCCGAAGGCGGTCGCGTATGCAAAGGACTTGCTGAAGGATTGGCGGTCGAAGGCAAAGGCTCGCACTGAAGCCATCGCGGGCAAGGACCTCACTAGCACCGGCACACTGGAACATCTGGTCAGCGAGCAGCTTAAGAACTTGGCCGCAAGCACGAAGCTTCCCTTGGAGCTTCAAGGCCAATCGTTCCGAACCTGGCTGCTGTCGGACGATGCACCGGCACCGTTCGCCGAGGCCTTGGTCGTGCGGGCAGGTGGCAACCCCGAAGCGTCGCGCCGTGCCCACGAGCGACTGGCTCTTCAATACGAGCAAACGATGGGCGAGGCCAAGCAGTTGGCAGCAGGCCCCATTTCCTTGGTCGTGGCCGACCTATATGGGCAGTTGACGGCCACCGATGCAAACAGGGCTAAGTACAACGCCGCGCTCGCGCGACGAACTGCGGCACATACCGAAGTGCTTCGTCACGCTGAGGTTCGCCCGTTTCCAACAGATGAAGACCTCGACCGACTTCGCGTTGTCGCTGCAGCGATGCTAAAGGCAGGCCGCACAACGTGGAAGATGCCGGCCTTCGTTGCTCCCCTGACCCTTGAGGCCTACGAGGAGAAGGAGGGTAAGAGCCAGAATGAGAAGGAAGTACGGTCAGTAAGCCAGAACGAGTTGTTCGAGGCCGCCAGACGCGGCGAAAGCCTTGTCCTCTACGGAGACGGCGGCATCGGCAAGACGACGTTCATGCTTGAGCTCGTAACGTCAATGGCAGACGCTGATGGCAGCCGCATCGTTTTGTACATTGATGCGGCGCTCTGGGCGCAATCGGGCCTTAGCGTTCTTGACTACATCGCCGCCAACCCGGCCGCACGCATGTCCTCCGTCACGGCCGACGAGTTGGCCAAGTTTGCATACCGCGGGCAACTCGCGCTTGCACTAAACGGTTGGAACGAAATACCAGCCGATGGCAAGGTTGCGTGTCGCGAGCAACTCGTACAGCTGACGTCTGCCGCGCCAGCAATGTCGGTTGTAGTCACGTCGCGCACCTCACAAGACACGCCGAGCCTTGCGCGTCCGAGGCGAGTTGCGGTTCGAGGCCTGACATGGCAGGGACAGGTTGATGTCATTCGCTCCGAGCTCCCAGACAAAGCGACCTCCCTCGTTGAAATGCTTGCGCGCGATACGCGCCTGCGGCACGCCGCACGAAGTCCTCTCATACTCCGTGGCCTGGTCGAGCGCGCTCGAGTCGGCGCTGACCCAACCGCTGACAGTGTGTACGACTTGCTCGGTGCAGTGGTATCGACGTTCGAGGCCGATGAAAGGCGCGGAATCACTCTCGGCAAGGCTCCGGTGCTGGGCATGCAAGAGCGCTACCTCGAGCAACTCGCATCTGCGATGTACCTTCGACGAGCAACGAATCTCTCGCGCGACGAGTCATTGGCAGCTCTCGGAACGGCGGCGGCACTCCTGGTCCAAGAGCGGCTCATCGGGCCTTCGCCGCACCCTCAAGAAGTTTTGGAGGTTCTCGCAAGTCATCACTTGCTACATTTTCAGGACAACTCGGTTCGGTTCGCCCACCAGCGCTTTCAAGAGTATTTCGCCGCCACGCTTTTGCTTCGCGACCTAAACGCGGCCGAGGCGCCCGCGCTCCTTCTGTCTCAAGCAATCAACGAGCCGGTTTGGGCAGATTCGCTGGAACTGGTTGCGGGAAAGCTCCAGCAACAACCCGCACCGAGCGATGCGCGAGTGCGTCTTGTTAGTGCTTCTGAGGCTCTGGACTTGTCGTACGCATGCGAATTGGTGGGCGCCTGTTCATTTACGAACTCAGACGATGTTGCGCTACACGACCGATTGGTCGCCGGAGTGCAGAAACTCACCGGTTCCCCAGACAACCGAGTGCGAGACTTGGCCGTTGCGTGTCAGATTGCGTCGCAGTTGCCCTCGTTCGCTGACAGCCTCTGGTCGCTTCTCGAAAGCGACGACCAACAGGTTAGGCTCAACTCGCACCGGCTGAATGGAGACTGCCTCTCGCTGCACCAGCTCGGCGCGGGCGCAGAGTCTAGGATAAAGGCGTGGCCGCCTGAACAGCGTTCAGAATTCCTCCATGAAATCGCGCCGAATCCGGCAAATTACGATTTCGTCGTACGCATTGCTACATCCGAGGCCGAACCGAGTGTTCGCGCAGCAGCTATCGAAGCGCTCTTTTGGCACTACCCTGCTTCCGAAGCTGCCACGAGTGCTTGGCTAGCTGCACCATTCGACGTACAGACTCTGAACGGTCTAGCCAATCATCTAGACGATGCGGCGGAGCAAAGCATCCAAAAGGATGCCATACGCGAGCGCCTTAAGGCCATAGCCGCAAGCGACACGCCGGCGGAAATCCGACTGTCGCTTGCGATGCGCTTCCCTGACATCGTTGGACTTTTGTCAGTGGATGTAGTGCTGGAACGCCTGCGTACGTCTGAACGGTATGGAGGCCCTGAACCGCTCATCGCAATCGCACGCTCCCACGCACCCGCGCGACTGCTTGAGCTTGCCATCGAGCTCGCCGGCAGTCCACTCGGTTTCCCCGATTGGGCTGGAGAGCTGCTCAGGACCGAATCGGAAAGCATTCGGGCGACTGCCTTCGAGCTTGCCTGGAACGCCTTGTCTGCTGAACCGCCGCGTCGAATCGCTTGCAAGGAAGTTGGTCCGCTTTCGACCCCAGCGCAAACGCACAGGAGCGTAGACAGATGGCTGGCGTACAGGGCCAACAGGGGCGGTGCACTCACGCCGGTTGAGCAAAATCAGTACTACGAAATTGGCTACCTTCTTGCTCACGCCCCTGGCGAGGAACTGTTCTGTATCGTCATGGAGTTGGCTGTCGACGCATCGTATGAGGTGTGCACCGACCTGCTCGAACTGGTCCGCGTGCGAGTGTCGAACAGCGACGATGACCGCTCGCGTGATAACCCTTGGGAGATGTCACCGGAACAATTTCAGGCGCTTTTCGACCTTACTAGTCGAAAGCCGGAAGGCGCACAGCTGGCAACAGACAGCGCGTTCGCGTACTTGGCCTGCATTGCGAGCTACGTTGCGCCGGGGCGCTACGGAAGCATCCTTCTCGAAGCGTTCCGTCGTCAACTTGACGTGCTATCGGGGCATCAAGCGGCCACTGAGGCATGGATGAAGAATCCTGTGGGCCCGCGACACATCAACCCGTCGCATGGTGGGTTGGTTATCAACGCGCTTGTGCGATGGGGTATAGAAGCCGTACCGGGGATTCTCGAGTTAGGCTCTCATCAAAGTGCCTCGAAGCTAGTGCCCGAGGCGCTCGTTCGTCTCACAACTATGCAATGGTTGGCCCTTGAGAAGAATCGATTTTCGCGCAGCATCGGAATGGATGCTGAGCAAGGCAAGGTGCGTCGGTCGGAGGGTCGGGCGTTTCTACAACCGTCCCCGGAATTCCAGCAGAGCACCGATGCTGCGGCCGAAGCACTCGCTGCTCTGCTGAACGCTGAAATCGACCGACAACTTTCCGAGCAAGCCGCAAATCCCAAGTGGAACGTTCGCCAAGCTGAGTTTCAAGTCGGCCGCTTGGCCGCCCAGCTCTCGAGCATTCCTAGTCCAGCGTCGCTTGCAGCCGTAATTAGAGCACTTTCAAGCGGACTCCTCGAGCACTACAGTTTCGTTGATGCACTAAGGAATCTTGTCAGGCAAGGTTGGCCTTTTTCCGAACCGACTGTCATCCAAAACCTTGAGCGGCTTCAGGCGCAGACGGCAGCGTCCCAGTGGCTCGATGATTCGACGCGCCACGCCGTTGCTAACCTTTGCGAGCTCGCCCTCTTGGTCGAGCCGCCAACCCTCTTGGAATTGCCGCTCAGCCACTACGTCGAGGAATGGCGAAAGTTCGCGCACTTTTCTGATGTCATCAAGGGCATGGCATCCCTTAAGACGGACGAAGTTTGGCCACTGCTCGTCGCACTTTGCAAGGACGTCGCGGCAACCGGTAACCTGCCTGAGGACATCGGATACACACTTGCATCTGCGTTGACGCAAAAGAATTTCCCCGACTTCGTGACGATGATTGGTGACGGCACTCTGTTCGCTTGGTGCTCCAGCGTGTGGAACCTAGAACGCATCGCTCAGCCTGTCGCCGCAGCTGCGGCCTCGTCTCCAGAATATCGAACGCTTTTCATCGAGGCGTGGCGCAGGGCTTCCTCGCCATTGGCCGACGCGCTGCTCGCCGGAGTTCTGCCGAAGCTCGGTGCGAGTGATGAGGAATTGATAGGCCTTGGGCTTGAGGCATTCGATGCAGGCCGTGAAAATCCGGGCATGCCCGCCTATGGAATGCTCAGGCGCTTGTTCTCCTACAAGACTTCGCTTAGCTCGGACCAGTATGTCGTGAACGCGAAGTCGTGCAACTCGCTTCGCGTGGAACTCTATCGACGAGCGCGGGGCAAGGGAGGCGCGGCACCAATATCGCGGCACCTGCTCGCGTCTCTCGAGCTTTCTCGAAGAGAAGGTGACCGGCCCAACGACGAGCCGAGGCACCCCGAGATGACTGATGGACGTGCATGGACGCAGGCGCTTTCGGCAAGCGGCTGACGTCGCGACCAAGCAGGTCGTTGACGGCGAATGACGCAACGGCGACCCTAGCTAACCCCAGCTAGCCGCTGACCGACCACAAAGAGGCCCGAGTACCTCAGCGCTCCTCCGGCGACTTCCATTTCCGCAGTTTCTCAAGTGCGTCCACCTCTCCTACGAGCGAACGAGCTTCTGTGAGGCGGCCGGTCAGTTGCGCGCGCTCAGATTCCGGCAACTGCGCAAGCTGCTCCTGCGCGGCCTGGAAGAAGCCGTGAATGCTTCGAACCTGCTCCCAGGATTCGATAGCGGCGAGTAAGTCCTGGCGCGCGTCCTGCCGAGCTTTTACCTTGCGTGCTCGCTCTGCCTCCTGTCGCTCCACTTCGCGCTGGCATTCCCATTCGCGACGTTCTTCCTCAGCCTTACGGTCGGCCTCCTGTTTCCTGCGCGCGAGTTCAGGAGCGATGGATTCCAGCTCCTTGACGACCCCGGGCACAAACGAAGCGAATTCGCCTTGCTTTGTCTCTGGCCAACGTCGTGCCCAGGGAGCACGCCAAGCCGCCGAGTACGCCTGCAACGCCAACCGTCTCGACGGGAGTTCGCGCGTTGTGCGCCAATAGTTAAGCCTGGCGAAACGCAGGTCTTGCTCCGGCGTTAGGTCACGAACCGCGGCGTACTTGTCGGCGCCCACCTTGACCAGCTCAACGAACTCTGTCATCTCAAAGACGGTCAGGCCGATTGACACGTCTCCGATAAGGACAACCGTCGCTTGGTCGGGAGACCACGCATGACGGATGTAGCCTTGCTTCCGAGGCGCCTCTCGGATGTCAAACTCAGTGCGGCGCCAGTGGAATCCAGTCTCCGCCAAAAGCACTCGATGACCAGCCTTGGTCAGCGCTCGAAACAGCGTGTCGGCAGCTTCCAAGGCGGAGTCCAGCATCCTTTCCGACACCACGATGTCGACCAGGTGACGTTTGAAGGGCCGAAGGTGGCCTGTGTCGTCTGGCTTGCGAGACTTCAGGAAGTGGGGCTTGGCCTGCACCACGAGGTCGTGACGCTGTTCCTGCGCGGGCGTGCCTTTGCCAGCGGGGCTCGGTCCCAGGGGGCGACCTTCGCGGCGCTTGCGAACCGCGGTGGCGCGGTGTGCCGTCCCTAGCGGTATGCCAGCCTTCCATTCTGTTTGGTCGCCGGGGCGAGCTGGGGGCAGCGCCGGCTTCGGCGGCGGTTTGCCGAACTCGAGCTTCGACCAGTAGCCTCGCTCGGGCCGAGGAACTCGCAGCTCGGTGCAGACGTTCGCCAAGTGCGTTGAAGAAACTCCGTAGTGCTGCGCCAGCTTGAGCATTGGCTTGCGCCAGACCTGCTCGTACAGCTCCTCTCGCGTCACCGGCTTCTGAACTGATGTCATGTCGTTCGACCAAACAGAATACCCCGACCATCGGGCCGGGGTGAACCTCTGTGCTGTCATCAACAGCGAGGCCTGCCTCAGGGAGGAGAAAGCAGGGAGCGTGCAAGACGCTTGAGGTCAGTCTACGGCCCAAGCGCGTGGCTCGACAAGAGGACGTGCGGCAGCGCCCCGTCGACTTCAGCGTTTGGTTACAGTGGCGAGTCGGCGTGTGCCGTCCTCGTCTCATGGTGGCTACGACCTCTCTGTTCTTCTCCTATATCGCCGCAAACGCCAAGCGCGCGACCACGCAACGCTGAACGGAGTAGAGCTAGTTGAACAGAAGCAGCTAGAAGCTCTCTTACGCGAGCACCATGTCACTATGCTTGAGGTTGAGCGGATGCTACATACCGACTGGGCACCGCTCGATGAGGTCGCCGTGGAACTCGTCTAGGAGCGGTTCTGCTGGAACACTGACGCGTGCGCGGCCAGCAGACAGAGGCCAGGACTGGACTTTCTGGCTGCCCGAACTCTCAGCCCACAAGTCGTCGGAAGGTCGCTCGGTAGGTCATCACGCGGGAGGCTCGCCACAAGCAAAAGCTTGGGACGAAGGCGCACGGGCTGAACAACAACTGAATGCGTCGCTGGCCCAGCACGGCGCTCTGAGCGCATCCTCGCGCGTCGACCGTTGCCTAGAAATCGTCAATGCCTCTTATCTGGAACTGCCTCTGGCGGAACGAGCCGAAGCTTAGCCCAACATCCTGACGAATCGGGCGTCCGCGCAGGCCAACAGCGTCGAGGTCGAGGCCTTGAACCGGGATACGCAGCAGACCGTCGCGCCAACGTTCGGCGGCAGACCAGCCATCCCTGTCCACTTCAATACTTGCGATGACGTACTGTGCTCCTGGCAAGCCCGTCACGCCAATCAAAAGTGCCGGTGAAGATGCCGGGGAGGCAGCCCACTGCGGCACTCGACTGGCGACCTGCCACCATCGGTCGACTCGGTTCAGCGTCTCCTCGTCCGAAGGAGGCGAGGCCGGGTCGTATCCTAGCCGTCCATCAGTTTCGAAATTAGTCTGGTTGATGCGAACGAACATCAAAGTGCCTCCGACTTGAACACACAGCGCCCGAAGGTCGGCGGTGCCGAGTGGATTGAGCGTCCGTTCCGCGTATTCCGCGGGCACACCAAACGGGCGGAATCGATATTGGCTTTGTCCCTTGCTGATATTGAAGAACGCGCGCTGAAGCGCCTTTGCAGGCATGCAAGCGGAAATGAGCGCTGTCTCAAGGGCATCCGCCAGCTCTCTGGAGCCCAACGGTCCTATCACCTCAACGCGGAACTGGCCGACGTGGGCCTTGAGCCACTCGTCGAACCTTCCGTTGTGGCTTCCGCCGGCATGGCTAACAGACCGCGAGATGCCCTTGCCTTGGCCGAAATAGACCGGGTTTTCTTGGGCGTCGCGGTACACGTACACAAAATGCTCTCTCGCCTTACTGTCCGTCGCCATGGTTATCTCCCGCCTGCAGCCTACGTGCGAGCCGATGTCGGCAAATGGGCTTCCGCACCATATCGTAAGCGCAGCGCGGACAGCAGTTGCGTTCGAGGTCAGACGGGGTTTATGGTACTGGAGTTTCCTAGAAGTACCTGAGTTTGGGGTGAGCACCGGACGAGTCCTTTCTAACCGAGCGCTGAGTTGCGGCACATGACGTCCTCAGCCGATTCGCACGCTCGCAGACAGCTCAACCATTGATTGCGGCGCGCAGCAGGCTCATCCGAAGCACTGAAGATGCGCTTTCTTGCGACTCGGGAGTCGCGTCTCCTACGCTAGCGGTTCAGGTCGAGAAGCAACCTCTCGGCAGCTTCCGGCCCCAGCTCGCCAAAGAGGCCCGGTTGATACTTGACCGCGAAGCTGACGTCGCCGTCCTCGCTCAGGATTGTTGCCACGAACTCGACCTGCGACTCGACACCGCTGAGTCCCTTGTCGCCGGTCACGATTTCGAACTTGGGAAGCGTCGGATGAGAGCTGAACATCTGAACGAGCAGTGCCTCAATCCAGGCGCGGTGACATAGCGCGTCGATGTCACCGAGCACGTTATAAGGCTTGGCCACGCTGGGTTTGATGAGCGCGAGCGCTGCTTTGCCTCGATGGAGACACGCTAGGCTCAACACCAACACCGGGTCGCGAATGGGAAGGCCATGTTTCTTAGCAAGCTCGAGCATCTCCGCTTGCTTCGCTGGCCTCTTGTCCTGCGCAAGCGGCTGAACCAAGTCTGCAAATACGGCGTTCAGGTAGTTCGTGCGAGCCTCGACCCACTGACCGTGAATCGCCGGGTCGGAGAACGCTTGCGCGACGAGCAGAAGATTCTTCGCAACAAAGTCGGCGTCAGTGCGAGCCTTGGTGAAGTAGACGGCAAGCGCCGCAGACTCCTTCTCGAGACAGGCCAACTTCTCCTCCATGGTGTCGAGACGCCCCTTCTCGCCCTCAATCACTGACAGCAGCGGCGAGATGCGGTTGCCCTCAGCATCGATTTTCTGAAGCTTGGCCTTGAGCTCCACCTTCGGCAAATTGCCCTCATAGGTCCTGCTTGGGTCGGCGTTCAGCTCCTTGACCATCGAGACGGCGTTGCGGTCAAGAAAGTAGACAGCTCGTGGAATCAAAATCTGCTCCTGGTTGAGAGCGCGACGCCTCAGTGGGCGACTCGCGCTGAGAACTGGCTGTTGGATTGCGCGAGGTGGGCAAGCCCACCCCAACTCATAAAACGGAATTCGCTGATGGAACCCGACACCTCATCGAGGCGATGTCGGTGATACCCACTGCCGTCAAATTGAGCATGGGGGTTGACATCAAGCATCCATGCGGCCTGGCGAAGACTCAGCACGTGCGCTCAACAGAGTTGTCCACAGTTGTGGTGGACAACTTGAGGGAGCGCCTAAGTGCGTCGGCTTCGTCACCGCTACAAGCCCAGTACCGCGAGCACAGCTTCAGGCTGAGAGCCGCTTGTACAGCGGCGACTTGGCGACGCGGCAGTCTTGGCTCAAGGCCTGCACCCTCACGTGGCGGAAAAGTTTGGTGTCGCGCCAATTGCTCCGACTTCTATTCGTTCGCTTGCTCTCTCCAACTGCGAAGCGTCTCAATCGCGTCGACCATTCCTGCACGCCAACTTGTTCTGTTGAGGCTAGGACCCCCGTTCGTCTCGGCGTCCTGGTCGAAGACTTCGATGTCGTCATCCGCGACGCGTGTCTGCCCGGCATCGAAAGTGGCGAGAGCGCTAGTAAGGCCCTCAATAGTGTGGAAGCCGGCCGTATTTAGTTCGGCCCATTCGTCACGGGCATTGCTGCTAAGTCTCATTCAATCGAATCCTGTTCCATCAATGGAGGCGCACTCACGTCCCCGCTTGTGTTTCATATAGCGCTTCGTTTTAAATTATTTCGAAGCAGCGCACCGTGCAGATAACGTCGCAAAGGCACCGGCCGCTCAAGAGAGCACTCTACAAATAGTTTTTCCTGGAGAGTCGCCAGACTCTGCGCAATTCAGCCGCTGCCCGACCTTCCGTCGCTATACGTCTGACAGACACCAGAGAAAGCGCTTCCGCATTCTGGCGGTTCATCCCCACTGCTCTCGCTGATGAGTGCATTGGGGATGGACCACCTGATTGCAAGCAGCCATCCGCTTCTCAACTACTCCGGAGTTCTTCATGGGCACTGTCTCTTTCGCCCTATTTTTTCTCGCCGCTTCCGTCGGCTTCTGGTTTTCTGAGACCGTTCAGCGGGCCTATTTTGACTTAGTCCGCGCAGGGCTTTTCGACACGGGCTCTCGACAGGCTTTCAAAACTGCCTGTTTCGGTGCGGTTGTTTGTTTCCTCTGCACCTTGCTTTCAAACCAGAGATTTGGTGTATTCGATTCGTTCGCGCTGATGCTAGGGGGAGCGCTGATGTCTACCACGACACGGGTCGTCGCGCTCGTGGGATACCACGGCGTGGACTCGAAGTTGGCAATCGCCATGGCAAATTACTACACCGCACTTGAGGCTGCCCCTGCGAGCGCCAAACGATTCGACGAGGACGAGATGGCGCTTCAGGCATATCTCGACGCTACGTATGGTCGAGGCAAGGCGAGTGCTCGTGCGGTTCTCAGCAAGCGTCGTGGGCCTAAAGCGTCCATCGACTGATTCGTGATTCACAGACGCCCCTCCCGGGGCGTCTCTTTTTATTGCTTGTTCGGCAGACCGAAGTTCTTTGGGCTCAAAAGAGGCAGGAGTGCGCCGCCAGCAGCAGCGAGAAACAGACCCAGGGCAATGACGTCGTTGGCATTCATATTTAAGCTCTCCGTTGAGATGGCTCAATTATAACCAATCAATCTATATTAAACGGAGGTGGCAGTTGCTACACATAGGTGTGAGTAGTAATGCACACATTCACCTGCAAGAAAAGCAACTTCAAAATGGCAAAGCTCAAAAAATTCACCGTTATCGACCCGGCTACTCGCGTAGCATTTTCTCTCAAACAATCTACTCGCCGACTGGTCGAAGAATATCGACTGTTTTACACGACTTCGTATGGTCACCCCGTCGAACGTGGCGAGCTCATCGAGCAGCTCCTGGTTGCTTGGTTCGAGCAAGACTCGGACTTCGCGAAGTTCTCGAAGTCGTTGTCGCCTGAACAACGTGCGGCGGTCGAGACCGCACTTGGCGGCCAGGTCGACGCCTGACGTCTCGGCGTGATGGATGCCACAGACCCCTTCGGGGGTTCTTTTCGTTTGTGCTCAAGTTGTTGGGCGTTAGGCCGATGACTGCCGGGTTAACAACGGCCAAGAGGAGAGCCAACGCATGGATGGATACGACAAATGGATGGCAGCCGAGGATGCTAAGCGAGCCAAGGGGCGGGAAAGGGTCGCGGCGCTATTCAGCGAGGCGCAGATTCACGACCTCGTGAAGCAGCTCGCGTCGAAGATGGCAGTGCATGCCTCGGTCGCTGAGCGTCTCGCGAAGGTTGAGATGTTCTCCGAATTTCGGAGCGAGGCTTCCAGTGCATCCGCCTGCACGCATGTCGCTTGGGACTTGTTGAACGCCTATGAGTCGGGGCGTCCCATCACGCTCAAGGCACGCCTGCAGTCCGCGCACGAGCGACTTGCAGTCAGCGACTACGACGTGAAGACGCACAAGGCCACGTTGAGGAAGCTGGAACGTAAGGAAGCTGCAGCGGCGAAGAAGAAGGCAGCCTGACCCATGGCGAGCGTAAAACAAATTGCCATTCCTTTGGAGATTCTCGGAACGCTGGCCTTGGCGCACGGCGAAATCAGAGCCGAGCTTGGAGCGCTCGAAATGTCGCTGAAGGCTGGCGATTTGACCCGTGCAAGCCACCACATGCGGGAAATCATGATTCAAGCAAAATGGGTTGGGGAGCTGACCATTGCATACGAGCAGGACAGGCCGCGCAGCTTTGTCAGCCGCCGAGCGTTCGTCCGCGACAGGATTCACGCGGACGAGAGGCTGAAGAGCAACCTTGAGGAGCGGCGAGCGACAGTAGCGGCGCTCAAGGACTACGTGGCGGAAGACGCATGAGCCTCTCCCCTACGTACGACAACCGCTACAACACCCCTGCAGAACCGAATCTCTGGCAAGACGGCGTGGCGCAGTGGGCCGGTGCGGCGTCGGTGGAAGCCGACCTGTGCCGCCAGCTCGTGCAGTGCGGCTACGAAGAGGCTGCCAGAGCTCACAGCGGCTACGTGGACGAGTGCCAAGCCAAGTTGCGGCGGCTGCTAGCAAACCGTGACTACCTCGGCATCGCGGCGAAAGCCTTTGTGGAGTTCGAAGCTGAGGCGGTAGAGCGGCATGTGCACAGCCGGGCGCTCATCGCGCAGGGGCACCATGTCGCAATGGTCGCCCTGAAACGCTTCGAGGCGTAGTCGAATGGGCCCTACGGGGCCCATTTTTTTTATGCGTTTGCCTGGTTCGACTGCTGTTAATACTTAGAGCATGGCTTCCCCGCTTCGTCCCCACGGCTGCCGCGCATGCGGTGCCAACAGCTACCGGCGCGTGGTCGAGCGCGCGGAGGACGGGTCGATGCGCGCGAGCACCAGCCTGTACCAATGCAGCGGCTGCTCAGTCGTGTTCGCTGACCCCAAGGCCTGGCGCGGAGGTGAGCCAGAAGCTCCGCCCGTTCCGGCGCCCGCGCCACGACCCGTCACGCCGTACAGCTTGGAGCAATGGCGTGTCGACTACGGAACCGCGCCAAAGACGCCGTGAGGGCCTCTGGTACCATTCGGTCCGCACCAGCCTCGGTGGCGAAATTGGTAGACGCGATGGACTCAAAATCCATTTCCGCGAGGAGTGCCGGTTCGATTCCGGCCCGAGGCACCAGAAAACGGCCGTTTTGACGTCACTCTGGAAAAACGCTGGAAACGATAAACCGACATCGGTTTAAACGGGCACAAAAAGCCCAATCGAATCAACAGCTTAGAACGGTGCCAGACGGATTCCGGGCTTATACACACCGGACTCAAAATCTGGTCTCGAAAGGGGTGTCGGTTCGAGTCCGACCCGAGGCACCAATCGGCTTTCCCGCATCCGTCGGACGTGCCGCCCGTCTCACCGA
>FSWB01000202.1_pt1 | contig 29924 bp, 27 predicted proteins | sample 1637871 | NCBI WGS metagenome assembly FSWB01 (sample SAMEA3914789, study PRJEB12502) | metagenome | biome: forest; material: soil | place: Canada | collected 2011-07-03 | depth 0.3 m
CGCGTGCCCGAGCGGCGAACGCTTGGCCTGGTCGGCGCGCCGCGCCCGGTACGCCGAGAAGCGGCACGCCAGCAGGACGTTGTCCTCCACGCTGAGGTAGGGCAGCAGGTTGAACTGCTGGAAGATGTAGCCGACATGGTCGGCCCGGAAGGCGTCTCGTTGGGCGGCGGTCAGGTCCTTCAGCGCGGTGCCGAGCACCTTCACCTCGCCCGTGGAAGGAGCGAGCACGCCCGCCAGCAGTCCCAGCAGCGTGCTCTTGCCGGAACCGCTGGGGCCGTGAAGGAACAGGCTGGCGCCGGCGGCGAGGTACAGCGACTGGATGTCCAGGCAGTCCACGTCTGCCCCGCGCCAGCGGTAGGTCGCGTTGCGAATCTCGATCATGGCGCGCCCTCACCGGCCGGAAAGGGCGATGCGCCGTTGCGCCGGATCGAGGCTCCGCACGAACTGTCCGTGCGGCGCCGCCACCTGCGCCGTCACCTTTTGCATGTGCGGAAACTGGAACAGGCCGACGTCGATGTACTGAGCGCGTTGTGGCTGAGCGCAAGCGAATTCGTACGTGCCGTCGATGTCGGCATGTCCCGACTCGGCTTCAGAAGCGTCGGGATGGCCCAGGCCGAGCGCGGCCGATGACAGATCGACACTTTTCAGCTTGCAACCGGCAGCCGGATCGATCGAGAAGACCTGGCTACCTTGCTTGAGTGTCGCCACTGTCTTGGCAGCGGCTGAGCGCTCGGCGTCGGTCTGCGGCGCATGCTCGAAGCCGATCAGGTTGTCGAGCGGCGAACTCATCGAGATGGTGACGGACGCCCTGTCGATGACGACGTCGACCGTCGCGATGCCATGAACATGAGCGTGCGCAGCCGGTTGCATCTGGGCGGCCGCCGGCGACGGCGCAAGCCCGGCCATGGCGAACGCGCTCGCGCAAACGAGCGCAACCCGCCCGCGGGAAATCGTGATCATGAATTGTTCCTCTGACTCGGAAAGACGGCGTGGCGCCTCGAGTCCGACCGGAAACGAGGCGCAGCGATTCGACGTGTCAGGAGAACTGAGGGGGACCGCGCGTGCGGAGGGCCGGCGTGGCCGCTTCGGCGACGCTGCGTGAGGACTCTGAGAGGAAGTGGTATCGCAGCCCGTCGACGCTCGGCAAGGCCGGAAGATCGAACTGCGCCAGGCCCGCGACCTGGGCGAAGCCCAGGCAGTCGAGGCAGATGTCGGTGTCGACGCTCACCGCTTCGGCTCGCGCCTCGACCTTCGCAGGCGAGGATGCCGGGTGCCAGTGGCTCAGTTCATGCAGCAGCGCACCCTGCTGCGAGAACAGCAGGATGAACGGCAAGAGGACTGACAGGGTCAGTCTGCGGATGAACGAGGCGCTCTGGGCCATGGGTCTGCAGAAGCAACTGAATCGAAGGATTCGGCGATCAATGTGGATTATGCAGGTTTCGTCGGCAGTCCTGAACTCCCGGCCTCGGCGGCCCTGGGGCACGCTACGACGCAGAGCGCAAGCCGCAGGCCGCGCCGATTCCTGGCTCACCACTCCCAGGTCAAATGGCGTCATTTGATCGGTGGCCGAGCGGAGTGTGCCGGCGCGGCAAGCCTCTACGCCGCGATCGCTCGCGGCGCGGTTGCGTTTGACTTGCAATCAAGTCCGCTTGCGAACCAAGCTTCTTGCGAACTGTTTCGCGACGAGACGACGATGCGGGCGTTCCAGATCGCTCGCGCCAAGCCCGTGATCGAGCAGCGTCAATTCGATGCCGGCGTCGTGCAGATCCGCGTCGGAACGCGGCAATTCATGTGGAACGCGGTGCGCTGGCGATGCATCGGCATCGCCGACGACAAGGTCAGCCTGACGCCATCGACCGAGCCTTTCGCTGCATCCTGGCCGAAGGGATCGCCGCCGCCGAACAAGCGCTTGCATCACTGATCGGGCTCACGCTGTTTCTCAAGCGAATGCAGTCGGAGAATCGAGCGATACCCACGCTCGCGGGTCTGAGCGTCCTGAGTGGCGTGCCAATAGCTGAAAGGCTGGCCGCCCGGCCAAGGTTTGCTTCAAGAAATAGAAATTGTGACTTGACCGATAGGCTGCCGAGCGGTTTGCGCATAGGTTGGCCGAAACCTGCCCTGCGGGAGTCGTTTCGGGGCAATTTTGGGGCGGCGCCGACCCCGTTTCGGCCGCCGCGCCGACCGCTTTGAAGCGAAGTTTGGCCGGGAGTTGCTTTGTGACGCAAAGGCTGGCCCAGAATTTATCCTTTCGAATCAATGGCTTATACGTTCCGCTTCAACGCCGCACGCATAACTTGGCCGAGAGTTGGCAGGTGCGGAGCCAAAATTCGTCATCGACGCCGGCCTGAAGGCCGCCAATCGAGAATTTGACGTCAGCTCTGGACGCGATCTATCGTTTCTCCGTCGGCCATCCCGGTCGGCCAGCTCAGCACATCCGCCGGCTGAAACAGTAGGTTGCTCTCCGACCGCGTCGTCTGTCTGCGCGTGAACCGCAACCGCTCCCTCGAGAGGAAGCGTCATGCGCCTGCAGATTGACCCCAATAAAGCTACCAAGGCCGTCCAGGAGAACAAGAGCCGGCTGGAGCAGCGCATCGAGCGCCTTCTGCTTGAAATGAGTAACACTGTGGCCAGCATCGGTGCGGACCAGTGGCGAGATCAACTGACGCTTCTGCTGTCTCATCCCAAGCCTCCAAAGGGACTGAAACCTTTCCACGGGGCGATGCGCGCCGCGATTGCCAGACCGCGACGCGACGAGCAATTTGTTGACCGCGTCTTGGAGGCGGTTGCCGCTTCCGAGCGATATCGTCGAATCGACGACTACCTCGAGCCGATTCGCCTCGCACTGCTCTGCTTCGTGAGTAGCGTCTCGAGCAGGCCGAGCGTGATCATGTCGGCGGTTGGAAGGCTGCTCAGACATTCGGACGCCAAGCTCCCACTCCAGATGTCCTGCTGGAAGTTGGAGCCGCACGTTCAATCGCGCCAGAGCGAGAAGAAACATGTTCGATATGCGCAGGTTGACGTCGCCGGCTCAGTGCAGCGCGCCGTCAAGGTGCTGCTCGAGGAGCGCGCCACCGGTTCAGCAGCCTTCGCAACGTGGAGCTATGAAGACCTCCTGAGCGGACTGAAGGCGCTGTGGCTGGCGTACACATATTGCAGCGTCGGCACGGCCAGTGCAGTTTGTCTGAACACAACAGACTTGCGCAACGACTTCGAGCGCTGCGGCACTCCGCTCTGGAAGCAACTGGACGCGTTGATCGCAAAAGCCTCCCGCATGACTGGCGAGTGGGCGGGACTGAACACGCGTGCGGATTTTGCGCGCCTGACCCTCTCGGTAGGTACCGCTCGCGATGAGCATACGTGGGCGGCGGAGGATGATGAAGAACAGGTGCCTGAAGCTTCGCTGAGTGGCCGCACGCATATCGTCTGCCGAAGCGCTATTCCTGCCAGCAGCGAAAAATATGACAAGGAGGAGATTGAGCGACATCGTTTGCTGGAGAAGCCTCTTGCGCTGGCGGCGATGCCATCAACGACGTCTCTGATGCGTTCGATGGATCAACTGCTCAGTGAATTCCCATGGGCTGCCGCAGCGATTCATATCATCTTCGATGACTTACTGGGGCGAGCAAATCTTGGTGTCCAAGATCTCACGATGCCGGCGACCCTGCTGATCGGCCTACCCGGCGCTGGCAAATCTCGTCTCGCACGACGAATTGCGGAAGAGTTGGGCCTTCCTCGCCTTGACGTGAGCCTGAGTGGAACGTCGGACACCAAGCTTCTTGCCGGAACGAGCCGCGGCTGGGCTTCCGGCAGGCCGAGCGACTTGGCCAGTTTGATAGTGCGCGAAGAGACTGCCTCTGCATTGGTGATGCTGGACGAGATCGACAAGGCCCACGATGGGCATCGCGAAGGAGGTGGAATTTCAGCCTATTTGCTGCCGCTTCTTGAGCCTGAGACCGCATGCCGACACTACGACAGTTTCCTCAAGACGGAATGCGACTTTTCGAAGGTTAGTTGGCTTTGCACGGCCAATACGTTGAGGGGCCTCTCCAAGCCGTTGCAGTCGCGTCTTCGCATTGTCTTGGTACCGCAGCCACGACGCGAAGACCTGCCAAGTGTCTGCGCCGCCGTCATCGCCGATCTCGAGCAGCGTTGGCAGGTGCCGACAGGCACCATCCCATCGGTGGGGGAACTGGCTTTCGATATGGCCCGACTTAACAGCGCCCGCCAAGCCCGTGCCGCGACCGAAGCGGCGGTCTCTTTGTGGGCGCGATCTGTCGTTCGCCACTAGGGTTCGGACCATGCGCCAAGGTTCTCCCACTGCCCCGCATGAGGGCCCTAAACAACCGAGGAGGCGATGGTGACGACAAATTATGAGCGATGCCGAGCGCTGCACTGGGGTGCGGCAATTTTGAACGAGCTGCTGATTGAACCGTCGGCGCCCGTAGATTTGGCGGACCTTGCCCGCGGAATTGTCCCCGCGTTGCCCGACCGCGCAGTCATTGATGCATTGGGTCAGGGCGCCGCGATCAAGTTGACGTCGTCGCAAGCCGCGGCCATCCAGGGCGCGCGTGCGCTGCTCGAGCAGCTAGCCGCTGCTGGCGTCGCAGTGACCGTGGACGGACGAGATGTCATCGAGACAACGCTCCGCCATTTCCCGCTGGCGTATGAAGACAACGCGGGCTTTCTGCACTGGCCCGGGGCGCCATCACCGCTTTGAAGGTCTTGATGCACCCAAGAGCCCGCATTCAACTCCGACCTGGATCACACCAGGCTACGCAACGAGGTGAGCTATGAGAAGACCAATCATCGCGCTTGATGCCGACGGCGTCTTACTCGACTACGGCGCAGCCTATCCGCATGTCTGGCACCGTGCTTTCGGAGTCTTTCCCATCGAGCGAGATCCGGACGCGTATTGGCCGATCGACCGTTGGGATGTCGAGCGACTTACCGGCGATCGCCTGGATCACTTCAGGAGCCACTTCGACGACGCGTTCTGGTCGTCGATACCTGCGTTGCCAGGCGCTATCGCGGCAACGCAATCGCTGCATGATGCAGGCTACGAACTTGTCTGCGTCTCCGCCTTGGATGCGGCTTTCGAAAATGCACGCCTGAGAAACTTGCAGAACCTCGGATTCCCTATCGAGCTGGTAATCGCGACGAGTAGTTCAGAGGCCGGTGGCAATCCGAAGGCTCCGGCGCTTGGTGTCCTCAGGCCGGTTGCGTTCGTGGATGACTATCTGCCATATCTTGCCGATCTTCCAGGCAGCATCCACACGGCGTTGGTTCGTAGTCATGCGGTTGGGTCGCCCAACAAAGGGGAGAACCTACGCGCGGTTCGCTCTCATCATGAAGATCTTGTTGCCTTCGCATGCTGGTGGATCGAGACGCACTGAGCGATGGCGATCTTGCCTTTCATCTGGCGCTGGATGCAGGAATGGGAATCAATTCGAAAGGCAAGGTGCGCGTGTCCTGGTGAGGCGAGGCTGCGTTCGGGAATCTCAGGAAATCGCGTTGTATCCACGCAGGATCAGCGAAATGGATGGAGGCGATTAAACTTCAGCACCTCCTCTCATTCGAAGCCCATGTCCAAACTCGCTGCACTCAAGAAACAGATCGCCGTACTCGAGGCTCAGGCCGAACGCATCGCGAAGGCAGAAATGACTTCGGCGATTGCCAAGATCAGGGACATCATGTCCGAGTTCAATCTGACCATCGAGCACCTGTCTCAATCTGTCGCTGGCAAGCGCGCGGCGAAGAAGACGAAGACAAAGACAAAGACAAAGACGGCGTCGGTGGCGAAATACGTCGACCCGAAGACCGGGAAGACTTGGTCTGGATTTGGTCGCGCGCCGGGCTGGATTGCCGGGGCGAAGAATCGGGAAGCCTTCCTCGCCGCTAAGAATGTGGCTGCGGACTCCGCAGCCAAAACGCCCGCCAGTGCCAAGAAGGTTGCAGCCAAGGCTACGAAGGCAGTCAAAGCTGCCAAGAAGGGTGTGGCATCAGCGGCGAAGAAGGCCGTTGCCGCAGGCAAGAAGACCGCCGCTGGCAAGAAGGCCTCCGCCAAGAAATCTGCGCCAAAGAAGGTTGGGTCGAAACGTGTCGCGGCGGCGGCAATTGATCCGACTGCTACGCAGGCGTCATAGCGAGCGGCCGTTGCCGCCCTGCGTCGATCCGTATCAATGACGAACGCAGGCTTGGCGTCTGTTGGCTTCGAAGCCGGCTATTCGCTTCATCGATCGGGATCGCTGCACCGGTATTCGAACAGGCGCGCCTTCGCAGCCTTCGAGATCTCGGGTTCACGATCAGGCATGTGACCGCGACGATCCATCACGAGCCGAAACTGAATGCGGCTCGTTCTCACCATGAAGATATCGCGTGCTGAGCACGCTGGTGGCTCGGGATTCAGTGAACTTCGGCCAGTCGCGTGCAGGTGAGCGTTTTTTGCTATCACCAAGCTACTTGCCTCCCATTTCAACGGGCGCTCAATGAAGCATCGGTCTGTGTGAGCGCCGTCGCTGCGGAACGTGCATCCAGCGGCGATAAGATGGTCGAGTCTCCCGGAGCACAACACCGGAGGGAGAACTCGTCGACCATGCCAATCGAGCAAGCAACCACCGCGACTCCGACCGCGATCGCGAATCGCGCCTCGTGGCCATTCTTGAGGCGTGTTTTCAACGCTCCGGAACGGTCGGTGATGCGGCGCATCGAAGCGTGGACCACTCTCAGTCAGTCGGGCGACCCAAGCGTGCGCACGCGTCCGAACTCGCCCACGTTTCCGGGTCGTCGGCGCCCTGGAATTTGGGGATCTTCGCGGGTCTACTGGGAGAACATGCTCGGCGGAACACGCCGAACCCCGAAGTTCACTGGTATGGTCTGGAAGGACGGACGGGTCATTCCAGGCCGCCTCAACCTACCTAGTGGCCCGCTCGTCGTGTCGAAGAGGATCGACTCGTTCACGTGCGATCTCACCGACATTCAGGGGATCACGGCGAGCAGGTCCGAGGATCGACACTTCGACAGCGTCCATGACTTCGGCCAAGATTTCTGCGTTTATGAGCAGGCAGAAGTGACGGAGGCAGGTCTGGCCTCCATGCTCAGATGGTTCGAGGTACGCCTGATCAACTCACCTGGCTCCGACCATCTGTGCATCGCGTTGTGGGATCCGCGGCTGCATGTTGCCAACGGCGGGGGCTCGCATCACCTGGCCGGCGCAGCTTTCATTTCAAGGCGGCTTGGCAAGGCTGTGCCCATCGAAGAGCGTTTGATCGTGTCCGCGTTCAACCCCAAGGCATGGGCACGGCTGCTCGAAGAATACTGGGTGCTTCAGGAGCCGCCTAAAGCAAAAGGATGGCATCGACACGCTGTAGCAGAGCTTCTCGGCTGCTGCTTCATCCAGAAGATCCCGGAATCGCTTGGTGGGGGAAACCTCATCCTACTGCCCCGCCACAATGCAGCCTCCGCCGACGTTGTGTCCGTGCTGGTGGGCAGAGGCGCGATGGACGTCTCAGCGAACTTCGTGGAGATCTTGCGCGTGCAGGAATCGGCGATCGTCCCGCTCTGCGAGCGGTTGCCTCAATTGGCCCCGCACCTGACGGACATCGCCGCTTGGGGTGACGCGAACGACCATTGAGCGCGCCGGCGCTCAGAACCAGTGGGCATACATCCAGGCGGCTCGCAGTAGCGCAGCAACTGGAAGGATCAACGCCAGCACCCGTTCGTCCCTGGCCGGAGCGGTCGCGAGGTATGCGGCCAGACCGCACGCGGATGCGGCGAGAAGCCAAAGCTCGGGTGTCGGCTGAGCGTGGCGGCCACCGGGGTTCAGCAGTTCGAGGCAGGTGACCCCCAGGACGCCGAGGAAACCGAACTGGCCGAATCGGTATGCCCAGGGTTCGCGTGCGTGTTGCATGACAGCTTTCGATCGTTGAGGCATCTCCAGAGTAGTCCGGCGCAGCAGCTTAGACTGGCACTACACCGTGTAGTACTTCCGGTCCTGCGAGAAACATTGCATCGCCATCGCATCTTTGCAACGCCTTGGCAGCGCTACTCAGGACGGTCGCGAGTAGATGCCGCCGCTGCGACCTACATGATGGAGTCGACTGGCTGTCGAGTTCAGCGTTCTCGCTGGCTCCCTGCTTTTCCTCCCTGAACAGGAGCTTCGACGTGATGACAGCGGAGAAGCTTTGTGGCCCCGCGACGCGTGCGCGCCGTCGACACGTGTCCCAACATCGACATCGCTACTGGCTCGCAGCGGGAGGCAAGAGCGTAGGCCTGTCGCCATCGGACAAACCCGCACTCTGTGATCTCCATGTCGGGTCGAGCGCCGCAATTGCGTTTTAGTAGATAGAGGTCGCATCGGCCTCGTCGCAATTGATCTGCGACATCCTCAACCTAGCGAGATCGAAATGGCAACAAAGAAGGTGAATGCGTTCAGGCCGAAGAAGTTTGAAGATCACGAGATCGTCGACAGCGAGGGCAAGGTCGTGGGACACATCCGGGTCAAGCCCAGTGGAATCCTTTGGTCACCCAAGAACGGCAAGGACTGGTACGGTGTTTCGCTGGAGGCGGTCGGCGATTTCATAGTGAAGAACGGCAAGAAGCAATCGAAGTAGCACTCTCGGGATACCCTCCTCGCCTGAAGAGAGTCTTTCAATCTCGATGAGTAGGGGTAATTGCTTGGTCGGAGTCAGCTTGGAAGCCCCTTCGCAGGAACGCGCGTCGGCTAATATTCCTTCGCATTCACCTCGAGGCGTGGCCTCGGGACTCGACCCGGCAGCAGAAAGGTAATTGGCTGAGGTGAAGCAGGGACGGATATTCTGGCGCGCATGGGCGGCACTCAACCGCGCGAAGAATGCGTCGGTCGCAGCATGCAGCGGTGCGGCCATGCTCGTATCCGTATGGGGCAGGGGCGAGCCTAGGTTCGCTCCTATCGAAGTCGCATAGAAGACCGAGCAATCGGCGGTGAAAGGCAGCGGGAAAGAATGCCAGACGAAAACGGGCAGGGAGAGGCCTCAGGGCCGCGAGGTGCAGGGCCAACCAGAGTCGACGACGTCAAAGACCTGATTTGGCCGAAGGTCGATTTGACCTTTCCTATTGGCGACAGGGGCGAGAAGCCCGAGGAGTTCATCGAACGCGTCGGCAAACTCCTGGGCGAGACCACGACGGCGGTCTACGTCGACACGTCGTTCGCCATGTGGATCACAAAAGCTAGCAAGGACACCAGAGCCCAGTTTCGCCAATGGATGGCCGGAGTCGCTGCAAGCGTTCATGTCCCGGTCTGGACGTACCACGAGTACTACCGACACCACAAGTTCGCTACGCTCAGGACAGATCTTGACGCGCTTGGGAAGGCATTTAGTAAGGCAGCCAGAGAGTTTGTCGATGGCGCCAAGGCCTTTGCTGATCAGCCGCTTTCTGAAGGCCAGTCAGCAGATGCGTACGTCAGAGAACTCGACGAGGTATTGAAGGGTGTCCACCGTGTGATCGGAGGCGCTCAGCGCTGGAACTACGAAGAGGCCGCAAAGGACGTCTCCGGATGGCTCTCAGAACGCGTCTGCCGGTCGCGAGCCGTTTTCGATTTGATGCGGACTCTTGGTCAGGAAGGTGAGACCCGCTATACGCAGGATCTTCCCCCAGGATTCATGGATCGCGTAAAAAGGGACGAAGACGAAAAGGGATCGAACAGGTTTGGCGATTTGATTCTGTGGGAAGAGATCCTTGCCCACGTGCCGAGGATTTCGGCCAAGACTGTGATTCTTCTAACCAAGGATCGAAAAGTTGACTGGTTCGCCAAGTCCGACAACCCGCAGGTTGTCGGCGATCTCCTAAGAATGCACCCTTCAAGGTGGCGACCTGTCCCTGCGGCTCATCCAACGCTTTCGTTCGAACTGGCTGAACGCACATGCGCACGCGATCTCGTACTCCTTGACGAGCTCTACGCAGCAGCGCTGCTGTGGAAGGGCGATCGCAAAAAGTACGCGAGACTGATTGGCTACGCTGCCAAGCGATCGCTGGCTGATGTGGAGCGGGATGCGAAAGGCGATCCCGTTGCAGACCGAGGTAACGCTAGCCCTAAGCTGGCAAAGCCAACCCAGTTGGATGCTACGACGGCCATGAGGGCTGCGGGTGCCCAAGCAAGTGCGACAGCGATCGCCCTGCTCGCGCCTTTGCGAAGCACGCATCTGCCCGATGTTGATGAGTACGTGGAGTCTTTTGATCTCCCGAAATTGAGCGCACTATCGGCCGAGGACGCTGCTGGATTCGCTTGTGTGCTCGCGGATGCAGCGATCAGCGGTGAGATTGCAGAGCCTGCGGCAGACTTAGCGACGAAATTGCTGGGGCTACTTCCTCAATCAGAGGGGAGCATCGTGGCCGCAGTCCTCAGTGGGTTTGCAGTCTCCGCATACAAGGACGGCTCCGAGTTCCGCCCGATTCCAAAATCGTGGGATCTCCAAACGCTTTTCGACTACCTGGTCGTTCCTGAGCTCTCATTCGTGCGGCGCGCGCTGGGTGCCTTCCCTCTCAAAGACAGCCCGGCCCACTTTCAACTGTCAGCTGACGCGTCAAAAGTGAAGCTGCGAATCGTCCAAACGACAAACCAGACGCCGCCGGTACTGAGACAGATTGTCTTTGGGGACAAAGCGCTGTTGGATCCCGACGTCGGACCCGCGCTGCCAGTGAATCTGAGGCGATTGTTGGGTAAGCAGGTCGTGACCGTAGCTGAGCTACGCGACTTGGTGGCCGACAGGTTCGGACTGCCTCTCGCTCTGATGGACCTCGCGCCCGCACAGATGGACGACCAGCTGTCGCTTCCCGAAGTCTTGGGACTGCTCTGTGAGACCGAGCAACAAGACGACGTGGATGGCCCCGAAGCCGAACCAGCAGCCGCTGACGATCCGAACAAAGCCGCCCAGAATGAAGAGGTTCGGACCGAGAGTGATCAGTCTGAAGATGATGATGATTCAGAAGACCGCGCCGCGGTCAGAGGTGATTTCGAATGACAACGCAATTGTCCCCGCCGCACTTCGGCGCGTTCGTGCTTGAAACACTGACCATCGGGATGTATGGAGAGTCGCGTAACGCGATCCGCGAGTACATACAAAACGGCTTCGACTCGCTTCGTGATGCTGTTGGCATCAAGTTGGTCGAAGAGGCCGACGCAAAGATCGAGGTAACGCTCGACGTTGCTGGCAGCACAATTTCAATCAGAGACAACGGAACAGGTCTTCCTGCGTCGATCGCCGCCGACACCTTGATTTCCATCGGAGCGTCGAAAAAGCATTTTCGATCCGACGCTGGTTTCCGTGGCATTGGACGGCTGGCAGGCATCGCGTTCTGCAACACGCTTACGTTCACTACGAAGCACGTGGACGATGCCGTTGTGACGAAGGTCGTGTTCGACGCCGCAAAGTTGCGTCGTTTGATGACTCCCGAAAATGCCGAGCATGGCGCGGATGCCGGAGCGACACTTCTCAGCTGCATCACGGTGAACCAAGATGCTCCGAGTGACCTCAAAGAGCATTTCTTCGAGGTTCTTCTCTCAGGGTTTGAGAACGCACCGGATGAGTGCTACGACCCCGTCGCGATGAAGACGTTCATCAGGCAGGTTTCACCTTTGCCGTACGACCCGAGCTTCAAGAAGTCAGGGGAGATCCTTGCCCTTGCTACGAAGTTCGGCAAGCCGATCGAGACCGTGACTGTCGTCTTCAAGACCCCCGACGGCGATTCCGAGACGCTGTACAAGCCTTACAGGGACTCGTACACGATCAAGAAGAAGGTTGCGCCGATGCTGACCCTTGAACCGGTTGTGTCGCCAACCAACAAGTGGTGGGGGTGGATCGGAAGAACGAAGGAAAGCGGCACGCTTACGGAAAGCGATGCACGAGGCATTCGAGTCCGTGTGAGAAACATTTCAATCGACGGCACCGACTTGATGCGTGACATCTTCGCATCCCCAAGAGACGGAGGCGATGGGCGCGTCTCCTATGCACGATTCGTCGACTGGTACGTCGGAGAAATCTTCGTGGATCCGACGGCCGCAGTGCCGAACGCGAGGCGCGACAATTTCGAAGAGGACAAGCACTGGGCCGCGCTCCGCAAGGAGCTGTCGGTCGCCGTTGCAGTCAAATATGGAAAGCAAGCGCACAAGACTTCGAACGATGCGCAGCTCTCTGTTGACGTATTGAAAACCCGATTCGAGACCCTCGAGGCGAGCAAGAAGAAGCTGCTTGAGAAGGGAGATGCCGATCCAATTCGGGTGGTACCCCTCGTCAACGAAGCCAAGGAACTCCTCCGTCGAGTGACGAAAGCGACGGATGGCGCCATCAATGACGAGCCCGCTCAGCTCTTTGAGCTCTCCCAAAAAGTTGCCGAGGTGCAATCGGAGCTCGCGAGCCACACGGCTCGTGCGTCGACAGCATTGGATTGTTCGTCACAAGTGGAGTCCGCGCTAAATGAGCTGACGCAGCAGCTCTATGTGGCTTTGAGAGAGAAGCTCCCACCGGCCGCCTGGTCGATAGCCAGAGACGTCCTACTAGACATTACCGGTGAGCTGCCGAGGTAACTTCGGCGGTCTTCACAGGACGGGGAGCTAGGCCCGGCGCCGAGCCTCGCGCGATGAACTGCATGGCTCGATGCGGAAGGGGCAATCCAATCGACAGACGCAGCGAGAACATTCGCCAGGACACTCCGATGGACAAATCTACATCACTGCGTCGCAGACGTCCGCAGCGTTCGTTGACATGTACGTTTGTTAGGGGGACGGCCCCTCACTGCTTGACATGCACAGTCGAGCGGATCATTCTGCGCGCCGGGGCGCCACATCTCTCGAAACGTCGGTATCAGAAGGCTGGCCGGGGATTCGGTGGCACGAGGAGGAGCTCATATGTCGCCGATTCAGCGTCGGGCGTTGCATCGCGCCCGCATCTCGTCGCTCTGTGCCGTGGGAGTCGCCGTGCTCCTCGGATGCAGCGGCGTCAGTCCGCCGAAAGCAACGCACGTGGATTCCGTGCAGAAGGCGGCGAGCATCCACGTCGCGCCCATCTCGATCGCGCGCTGGGAGGACTATACCGACCTGCTCCAGCCGCAGTTTCCGATGTCCGCGGCCACCGCACTGGGCCTCGCGCTACCGAAGACCTTCATCAGCCAGAACAACTTCGCGAGCCTGAGCCGTGCCGGCTTGCAGGTGGGCCTGCCGCAGCTTTCGGGCACCAGCACGCTCGTGCAGAGCCAGGGCCAGGCGGCCAGCGCGGCGCAGGGCCTGACCAACGTCGGCAACCAGGGCACGACTAGCGGCAACACGACCACCACCGGCGGCTCCTCGGGTGACGGCAGCACGAGTTCCAACGGCAGCACGGGCTCGACGAGCACGACCACTACGAGCACGACCAGCGCGGGCAACAATTCGTCGACGACGCAGACCACGACGACCCAGCTTGGCCCCGGCACGCCACCGGCCAACCCGCTGCCCGCGCTCGCGGCACCGAACGCGGGCGGCCTAGTGTTGCCTACCGGCACGCTGCAGAACGACGCGATGACGACCTACGTCGCCGCCACGGCGATCTACCAGGAGATCACGCTCCTGAACAACTACCTGCACGACGCCGCGCTGCGCCGTCACTTCGTGCCGTACCTGGCGCGGGTGCAGGTGAGCCTGTCGCCGTACGCGCACGGCCTGCCCTACGACACCTACGTCAACCTCAGCTTCTTCGGCACCTGCGACGGCGGCAAGACCTTCCTGCCGGCGATGGCGGTGCCGCTGCTGGTGACCGACGACGTCGAGACGGGCCAGGCGAGCAGCGCCGTGGACATCGCACGCCAGCTCGCGCTGAGTCTGGGCGGCGCCATCGGCAACGTCGGCGTGCAAGGTCAGCTCGCAAACCTCAAGGACGAGTTCAAGTCGATCCTCAGCACCGACTTCAACAGCCTCTACATGGTCACGCGCGCCAACGACAACACGCTGCAGGTACGCCTCGGCGCTGCGCGCAACACCGCGAGCGGCTACGCGATGCTCACGCAGACGCACAACGTCACCTTCGTCCTGCTGGTCGACCGCACGCAGTCTCCTGACGAGAGCGAATGCCGCTTCGTTTCCGACCACTTCGAATCCGGTCGGCGCGTACCGGCCACGGCGCCGCAAGTGCTGATGAACAGCTTTGCCCGCCTGCGCGAGTCGACGACCGGCGAAGAGCTCCCGGTCGACCGCCAGTACATCCGGGATCATGTCGTGGCCGCGCTGCGACGCACGCTGCCTCCGGACGATGCCACGGCAGACAAACTGTCGTACGAGAAGGTCTCTGCGATCGCTGGGGCAGTGCAGAGCAACAACGTCGACAGGTTCGCGGCAGCCTACTGCGCGGCTCTGCCCTCGACGCAGGACCGCCCGTGTAGCGGGTTCAATTCCAGCATGGCGTCGGCCTGGGCGGCGCTGGCCTCCACGCTGGCCTTCACGGAGTTCACGGGAACCTACCTTGAATTGCCCACGAGTGGTCGCCAGGCGGTCAGTTCCGGCCAACTCGCCACCCCGCGTAGCGAGGCCGTGTTCCTGCATGACGACTGCAAGGCGGCCGCGACGGTGCAGGTGGCGTCGATCGGGCAGCTCCCGCCGAACCAGATCGAGGCGCGACTCGTGTTGTCGGCCACCCAGGCGGCTGGCACAGCATCCCTTGACGAACACGCCACCGACGTGACGATCTCGGCGACGTCGGTGGCGCAGGCCGCCGCAGGCGCGCCGTACACGATCCAGTTTCCGTCGTTCAAGCCTTTCGGTGGCCTCAAGAACGTCGCCGCGAACGGCGCGTTCGCGACTGCCTGTCCTGCGGACAAGGCCAAGCCGGATCCGCCAGCGCCACCGGCGAAGAACAAGCCGAAGATCGTCAAGCCCGCACCGGCGCCAGTCGAATCCACGAAGCCGCCAACGTTCGCGCAGGCGACCTCGGTTCGGCTCTACGTACGCGAGAAGGGCAACTCGCGCTGGACGGACCCGGGGCAGGTGCCCAGCCGTTTCCAGGACGTCTATGCCACGATCTTCATCGACGATGCCGCGAAGCCGCAAAGCGCATCGGTCAGCATGACGCCGACGTCGCAGGTCATCGCCATGGCGTCCGACGGCACGGGGCAGATCCGGCTGCAGCTCAAACTCGGCGACGGTGGCGGCGTCGACGACGGCGTCCTGTCGTTCAGCGGTGCCGCGCTCGCCAGCGCATCGGCGAACGCGGTGGTGCTGCAGAAGAGTCCCGAGCCGGCATCGACGCTGCAGATCCTCAAGAGCGGATACGTCGACGTGAAGCTGCAGGGGATGAGTGCGAACCAGCTCGTCACCATCACGCTGACCGGGCGCCATGGTGGCGACGCGGTCGCCAGCGCCAACGTCATCGTACCGGTGGTGTCGCGCGCGGCGCCGACCCGGACGGCAGGCAACAACGCGCCCTGAGGGGCGCTTCGAGGAGACCGGACATGGACGGCACGCACATCGATCTGGACGACCCGACCTCTGGCGGCCAAAGCGGACAGGGCAGCGGCGGTGGTGTTCCCGTGCCGCTCGGCTCCGCCCGGCCGACGACCCGAGAGACGAAGCCACGCAAGGCCGAGGCCAAGGCCGGAAGTGGCGGCAAGAAGAGTCTGACGGCGCCTGCGTCGGGAGGCGAGTCCGGCTCCGGAGACAACACCGGCGTCGTCGTCCCCATGGGCTTGCTGAAACCTAGCGGAATCAAGGGAACGCACTATGCCGACCACTCGCTCGATTGCCCGTCCGTGCCGGTCAAGCCCCCGGGAGCGGAGCTTCATGTGCGCCACGTGCAGCACCTGGGCTGGCGCCACGACTTGCCCGATCCGCGGGACCATCGCTACGCCGCACCGCTCGGGCTCGAGTTGCCGTCGCGCGGCGACCTGCGCAAGTCGATGCCACCGGTCTACGACCAGGGCCAGCTGGGCTCATGCACCGGCAACGCGATCGCCGCTGCCGTGCAATTCGAGCGCATGCGCCACAACCTGTCCGACGCGCAGCGTGTACCGTCGCGCCTCTTCATCTACTACAACGAGCGCGTGATCGAGGACTGCGTTGATCACGACGCCGGCGCGCAACTGCGTGACGGCATCAAGAGCGTCGCGTCGCAAGGCGTTTGTTTCGAGAGTGGCCGCGACAAGTGGCCCTACGTCATCTCGAAGTTCAAGACCAAGCCACCGGCGAAGAGCTACGAGAACGCATCGAAAGATCGCGTCGTCAGCTACAGCCGGGTCCAGCGAATGCTCGGCGAGATGCGCGGCTGCCTCGCGACCGGCTTCCCCTTCGTCTTCGGCCTCACGGTCTTCCAGAGCTTTGACGACGCGAGCGCCAAAGGCGACGGCGACGTCCCGATGCCGGCGATCCATGAGAAGCTGCTCGGCGGCCACGCGATGCTCGCCGTCGGCTACGACGATGCAAAGCAGCGCTTCCTTGTGCGCAACTCCTGGGGCGTGGACTGCGGCAAGGGCGGCTACATGACTCTGCCGTACGCCTACCTGATGTCGCCAGACCTCTCGGACGACTTCTGGACGATCCGACTCGTCTCGCTGCCCCAACAGCTGGCTGCGGGATCCTAGCTGGATTCGGCGAGCTCCTTTGGACTTTGGATATTGTCTGCGGCGTAAGCTGCTGGGAGGCGAGCATGAGCATGGATGTCAAGCACAACGCAGACGGCTCGGTGACCGTGTCGTCTGAGTCAGACGCAATCACCATCTTCCCTGGCACAGCCGTGGCTGGCGCGGGCACAAACAGGACTGAGCCAGCAGCATTGGCTGACTCCCCTGACGTACCGATTAACACTTGGCCGGGTCCCGTCGCCATGACGATTGTTGGGCATTCCAGTGCGAATGCGCCTGGAGCGGCTCTTGATGGAGTTTCAGTCGGTCAACTTCACCAACTGCACCTTGACCAGCTCAGTGGCGGGTTACGGCTCAACAGCCGTGCCCGTGCAGAACTGCAAGGCTACGCGAATGCGCTGCCGAAGGGCCAGGCCGTGCCGGTCGTCATCAACTCTCCCTTGGGACATCCTTTCGAGCTCGGACCCGTATTGGTCGAACTGAAAGGACTCGAGGCGGATCTCGGTCGACCTATCACCGCCTACCTTTCCGCGTCAACCAGATCCGGCTCTTCGAAGTAGCAGGCGACAGACGCATGACAGCCGATGCAAACCCACCAGCAGCGAGCGCCGCAGCAAGCGACCAGTACGCGACTGCTCGGGCCAATCTTCGTGACACGATAAAGTGGCTTGCCGCAACGTTCTCCGCCCTGGCCGCTGTCGTAGTGGCAGGAACGCCGATCTCCGGCCTGGGAAAGCTCCCTCTATGGACGGGACAATGGTTCGGCGCATGCGGCGCGCTTTTGATTGCATTCACTTGCATCTGTATGGCGCTTGCCATCACCGTCTCGCTACTGCGTGGCGACCTTCTCTACATGAGCGACCTCAAAGCCGTGGTGCTCGACAAAAAGCCGCCGCCCGAAACCGCTGCCGAACTCGAGCGGCTCGTCAAAAATCTCGACGCGCACGCTCTCGATGTTCTGCCGTTCAACTATCCAACGGCGGAGCTCCTTGTGGCGGACGCGTCGAAGCGCCAGGGCGCGCTCAAAGCTGCCTACGACGAATGGAAGAAGATTCCGGACGAAGAAGCCGCCGAGAAGGCAGCGGCCGCGACAAAGTTCACGGGTGCACGCGACAAGGCCCAGGAATTCGAGCCCGCGCTGCAAAGGGTACTGTTCTACGGCAGCTACTTCGTCTTCTACGACCGCCTCCGTCAAGCCGTTCCCAAGCTCTTCGCTCTCGGAGTCCTCACGCTTGGACTGCTAGCTGCCTTCGGCATGTTCATCCATGAGCCGGACAAGCCAGCTGCAGCTCCAAGTATCGTGAACAACATAAGCCGTGCCACTGCAGCATGTGGCTCGGTTGGCAGCTCGCTGTCGGCCTCATCGGCCTGTTGACCTTGCCAGCTGGAAAGTTAGCCTTTGCCGCAGGTGTTGGCGACGTTTCCAATTGCCAGCACATGGCCCGGCTTTGTGCGGAATTCCGCTGCATGCTGGCTGTTGTGCCCGCGGCACATGGGCGCGATATAGGTTTTGCTTTTTTCGTTGGCAACCTTATAAAGCTCTACATGAGCGCCCACCTCGGCCTCGCCGGTGCATCCGGCCACAGCGCATTGCCCTGCACTCGCGCTCCCCACGTAGGTCTTCCAATGCTCCAGCCAGCTTTCGCATCGACATGAAAGCGCGCTCGTCCCGGTCATGTTCCGAATCGAATTTCCGTTTTCACGGTGCGTCGTAATCTTGCTCATTTCTCCATCCCTAAACCGCATACGCGCGTTGATAGATTGTTGGGGCGCCGAACTGAAATCAAGTCCGTTCTTTCGACTTGGCCGTGCTCGACCGTAGAAATGGGCCCGCCCCGAGGGTGTGGCCCGTGCAATGTCACTGAAGCTTCGCGCCGATATTCTCAGCGGCTTCTTTGGTCGCGTTTGCTACCTCTTGCCGGAAGAGGTTTCGATCAGGCGACGCTTGATCGTCCCAGAGCGGCGCCGCCTGCGCGTAGACACGCTCCGCGATGACTCGAGCGCGTCTGAACGTTGAGCCAGTGCCCGCCAGGTCGAATGCGGCGCGCCAATCCAACTGACGCTCGGTACGAACCCTGCGCGAGGCCAGCTGAATCAGCTTGCGACTGAGCTCTTCGGCGATGAGATCGTAGATGTGCTGCTTATCGTCGTCAGTCGGCTCTGGGCCGTCCCAGCCGCTCGGGTTCTGGAGCAGTACGTAGAGGCGCTGCTGCAGCACAAGTTTCAGATCCGCCACAGGACGCAAGTTGTAGTACTCGTCGGCGGCACCTGTGGCGAGTCGCCGCGCAAGCGCCTTGACACGAGTCCAATGCTCCTTGGTAACGCCTTGCTTGTAGGTGATTCCCAGGCGCGGGAGCCAACTGTTGTGGAAAGCTTGCGCAGCGCTCTCGACGGCCTGGAAGAGCTCTACCCGATCGTAGATGGGCCGAGAATCGGTTGGCTTTGGTCGATCCACGACGACATCGATCATCTCCAACAGCTTCGACAACTGCTTGGTCGTCCGCTGGCCTTCTGGCTCAGTCTCATCGATGCGGGCGTTGAGGTCAGCCAGAAACACGCGCGACGACTTCAGCCGCGCTCGTAGAGCACGCTCTGCGAACGGCCCCAGATCTTCGCCAATCGCAGACAGGACGTTCTCCGCAGACGCTAAAACGTGGTTGACACGCGAAGCGGGCGTCGGAAGGTTGTCGCCCTCAACCTTGTCGAAGTGAGTGAACGCGAAGATGAGCTTCTGCGCACTCCCTGACGAGACCATTTCCTTCATTGCTGAAACTGGAGCGTCTAGCATCGGCTGCGCGGCGTTGTCCACGAGCACGACAGCGTCGACCATCTCGATGCGCCTCGAGACCGACAAGGGCATCGGCGAGCCGACGCGGCCAGCGTGGAGCAGCCCCTCGCCATCGAGCAGAACGAGCTTGGGGATCTCGTTGCTCCAGGCCGGACGAAACGGTCCGCGCACACGAACGCCGTTGACTAGAGGAGTCAACAGCGAACCAAACTGCGAGGAATGGTTCGCCGAGAATTTCAGCAACGTGCGGATGAAAGCTTCGCGATCGGATGTCTCCCACGCCCAGGTCAATGGCCAGCCGACCTTTGTCTTTTGCAGTTTGCCTTCGTCGAGCAGGCTGAAGCGCTCCTCGATCTCGTCCATCAGCTCGTCTACGACCAGCTGAAAGGTTTCATCTTCGCGAGTGCGACTGTCCAGCTCTTCTTCAAAGAGCTCGTCGACCACCCGTTGGTCTTTCTCGTCCTGCGCGCCGAGCTCGATTTGCAGTGTTGTACCGTGGCGTGCCGCGATCTCCTTCAGGGATACGAGTGCGCGCGTCAGAACGGCATTCGTCTTGATCATTCGATCACTCAGCGGGACACCGGTCGTGTCATCGTCATCGAAATCGCCCGCCTCCTTGATCGGGCCGTCGCCGAGCACATAGTTGAAGCGAAACCGTTGCTGTACATGCGATAGGAGCCGGCGCATCTGGTCGGCAGGCGAATCGCCGCGATACGCCGCGAGGACACCTGCTGAGACGCACTCTTTGAGGTGCTCACGAACATCTTCGACCGGGAAGAACGTGACGACCGCCTCGAATTTTCCGGCTTGAAGGACTACTTCCGTCTCGTGCACCGTCGTCCGGGCGGCCGAGGTCGAAGGAAAACGTTCGCGAACTGGGTCGGTACCCATGACCTGGCGCAGCAGGGTTGTCTTGCCGGCGCCAGTTGTGCCCAAAAAAAGCGCGCGACGGTATTCGCCCTCGCTAGAGCTCGGCAAGGCGATCGCGGACTCACGAAGGTCGAGGAAATCGATCTCCGCGCCTTCGAGTTTGTAGAAGAAGATGTCAACGACTCGAGGGTCGAGCGTTGCGAGCGCTTGGTCACGAGCGCCAAGGTCCCAGAGCTGCGGGCTCGAGAGCAGGACGTTCATGTCGTCGCGAAGCTTTGTCGCTTCAAGCTCATCGTCAGTTTTAAGACTCTGGCGTACCCGGAGACCTTCCTTGCCAGTCGTCGGGTCCGCGCGCCGCGGGTGGCGGAAGATGATTGCCCACGTGGACCTGCCCTGCGTCCGGCTGAGGCTGGATGTGTAGAAGTCGGCCATGAATGCGTTGTACCTGAGTTGTTCCTGACGCAAGTATCACGCCGGATAGGCAACGATGTCAAGCGGTATGGAACACCCACGGAACAACGCTATTTTTTGGTTGCCCAACGCATCTATGCGAAGCGAATGGAGCAGTGTTGTTGAACTAAAACACTTCGAAAAAAGAATCTGAGGGGTCGGGAAAACGAGATCGACATTCGAGCCCGTATTTGTTCCAATGAAGACTAGGCAGTTGTTCCCAGCCCAACTTGCAGCGAAATACTTCAAAATGACCATCACCTTCGAAGGTCTGCTCGGGAAGAGCGGGGGCCGAGAAGTCTTCATCGGTTTCGCACCGTCAGCAGTGCTTGCTCAGATTAGCAAGGCAGACATCCTCGATGAGTCGACAGGCCGCGGCTACCAACGGCCGTTCTTCCCGGAGCACAGCCTGGAGTTCAAGAAGTACATCCAGCAACCCGGGGCAACGACAACGCCGGTGACCTTCAATCTGCGCGGCGACAGCGGCGGCGCATGGCGCCTAGAGCGTTGCGACGGGCAGCTTAGTCGCCTGCATCTCGATGCAAATGAAGGCCCGGTGCTTGTCCAGGTCGACGGACAGCATAGGCTTGGCTTCTTGCAGGGCAGTCCTATTCCGCTCGCCTTCATGACCTACATGGGCATGAGCGTTCAGGAAGAGATGGAGGTTTTCCGGACGATCAATGGCAAAGCCAAAGGCCTGAGCGGAAGCCTGCTTGATTTCACCGAGGCCCGGCTACTCGGACAACACCTGCCGGAGGTTCGCCTGGACCTCTACGTCGCGCTTCGCCTTCACGAGGATGCGCTGTCTCCTTGGAAGGACAAGCTAAGCCTTAGTGGCCACAAGATCGTCGGCATGCACCGCATCGCGTCGCTGCGCACCATGCAGACCGCCGTCAAGCGATTCATCCGAGCCGGTGGATGGAAGAAGCCTGTGGCCTCGGAGGTATCGCGGATTGCAGTTGATTTTTGGCGTGCCGTCGCGTTCGTCCTCCCAGACCAGTGGGCAGCACCTCGAACGCACGTCCTGACGAAGGGGATCGGCGTCTACGCTCTGATGAGCCTTGCCGGATTGTTCACTGCGGAGGCACGTTCCGAGGGAACGCCTCCGACGTTCGAGTACTTCACCTCGAGGCTCTCTGACTTCATCGACACCGTCGATTGGTCTAACGAAGGACCCCTGCGTGGGTATGGTGGCGCAGCCGGCGCCGATGCGGCCTTTCAGATGCTCGTGCAGACTCGCGAAGCTGCGCACAAACGATTCGAAACTCATGCCTAACAAGAACATCCTACTTATCGAGCCCGGCTACAAGAACAAGTACCCGCCGCTCGGTTTGATGAAGCTCGCCGCGTACCACGGGCCTCATGGGAAGCGGGACAACGTGCGCTTCATCAAAGGAGACGAGGACTCCTCAGTCTTCGACGTCATCTGGGATCGCATCTACGTCACCACGCTCTTTTCATTTGAGTGGCGCGAGATCTCCCGATCGATCGACCATGCGCTCCGGATTGCCCGCGGCAACGCAAGCAAGGTCTTTGTAGGCGGGATTGCTGCGTCTCTGATGCATGAACAATTTGTCGCCGAGGCTGGATGGCGAGGCATCCGATTCATCAAGGGCCTTCTCAGCGAAGCTCCAGCGGTCTCCCTGCAGCTGGATGAGTTCGAAGAAGAGCTCTACGCGGATGACCGTCATGGCCCGCCAATCGAAGATCTGGTTCCCGACTATTCGATCTTGGAACAGATTCGAACGACATATCAGTACCCCGTTCACGATGCCTACTTCACCTATGCGTCGCGAGGCTGCGTTCGAAAGTGTCACTTCTGCGGCGTCCCCAAGCTCGAAGGTGCACAGCGTGACGCGCAGTCAATTTCGGCGCTGGTTCGAGCGATCGACGAACGGCATGGAGTCAAGCGCGACCTCATGCTCATGGACAACAACGTAGTTGCCTCTGAGAACTACAAAAATATCATCGCCGAAATTCGTGACTTGGGCTTCATTCCCGGCGCGAAGCTCCATCGACCGGGCAAGCCCGCGGTTCAGCGCCGCGTCGACTTCAATCAGGGCGTCGATGCTCGAATCCTATGCAAGGATCCGATGTATCTCCGAGAGATGGCCACGATTTGCATCAAACCGCTTCGCATCGCCTTTGACCACATCGGCGTAAGGAAGCCATACGAGCAAGCGATCAGGTACGCGCACGAAGTGGGCCTTGTGGAGCTGTCGAACTACATGCTCTACAACTTTAAGGATTCGCCCGAGGATCTCTATCAGCGCATGCGTCTCAACATCGACTTGAACACCTCGCTGAACATCCGGATTTTCTCCTTTCCCATGCGCTATCAGCCGACTGATATGAAGGAGCGCACACATATCGGGACCCATTGGAATCGCTACTACCTACGGTCCATGCAAGTCATTCTTCAGGCAACGCATGGGATCGTCAGCGGCTCTCCGGACTACTTCAAGCATGCCTTCGGAGAGGGCGTTCACCAATTCGAAGACCTCTTGCTCTTGCCAGAACGGTACCTGTTCAATCGCCGCTGGTACGAAGAGCTGGATGGCCAGGCAGAGCTCGATGAATACAGGGCAAACTTTCTTCGCCTCAGTCCCAACGACCGGACAGAGCTCATCACGCTCTTGTCGGCTTCGTCGCCCTCAACACATGGCGCCATGGCGTCGCAGGCAACGAGCCACGCCGTGCGACACATCCTGCCGTTCTACCAGGCGCTGAGCAAGCCAGATGAGGCGCAAATCTGGAAGACGATGAAGCAACGGCACCTGGAGAAGGGGATCATCATCCCTCACATTCCCGCAGACGAGCTGGTGGAAGACGCCGGCCTTAGCGAAGCTATCGGATAGGAAGAACATGGACATGTTGGTCAATCGAATCGAACTCGGCGCGCTTCGCAAGCCTCCCAAGGCCGTCGCAGAGTCAGTTGTCATCGGCAAAGATATTTTTGAGCTCTTTGCTGGAGCTATGTACGCGGAGCCGCTGTCGATCTTCAGAGAGTACGTTCAAAACGCGGCTGACTCGGTCGACGAAGCACGCGATCTCGGACTCACGCACGAGCACGAAAGCGACGTTCAGATCAGCTTCAATCATGCCGAACGTAGTGTTCGCATTCGCGACTTGGGAGCGGGCGTCTCGAACGCGCAGTTCGTAAGGCGTTTGACTTCAATTGGGGGCAGTCGCAAGCGAGGGACGTCTGCGCGTGGGTTTCGCGGAATCGGCCGCTTAAGTGGCCTGGGCTATTGCCAAGAACTCGTCTTCCGCAGCCGCTCAACGGGTGATGCAAAGGTCAAAGAGATGGTGTGGGATGGCCGCGCATTGCGCGACCGCCTCCGCAACGCGGACTATGACGGCTCGCTTAGCGACCTGGTCCGCGAGGTTGCGACTGTCGCAGACCTTCCCGGCGCAGAGTACCCGAGCCACTTCTTTGAGGTTGAACTCCGCAAGCTTTTGCGAATCAAAAACGACGTGTTGCTGAACGAGGAGGCGGTGCGCTCTTATCTAGGGCAAGTCGCGCCCGTTCCGTTTGCACCAGATTTCATCTTCGGAGCGGAGATCCAGGCTTGGCTTACCCAGCATGGTCACGCCGCTCCAATCCTCATTGCCTTGGATGACAACAAAGGGCCGGTCTATCACCGTGCGACCAACACGTTCCCCGTCTCTCCGAAGGTCTATGATACGTTCACAGGAGTCGCCTTTTCAGAGTACCGCAGCAACGATGGCGAGATGCTTGCCTACGGATGGACGCTTGACCATACGTACTCCGGAGCTATCAGCCGAAAGCTGGGCCTCGCAGGCATTCGGATGCGAAACGGCAATTTGCAGGTCGGAGACGAGCAGCTTCTCCAGTTCGTATTCCCTGAGAGTCGCTTCACCCAATGGGTCGTAGGCGACATTCACACGGCTCACCCGCGCATAGTTCCGAATGGTCGTCGCGACGACTTTGAACACTCGCCGGCGCTCGCCAACCTTCATGAGCAACTCTTCGACCTAGCTCGGACGTTGACTCACACCATCCGTACGAAGTCTGACCAGCGCGCTAAGCTCAAGAAGGTGCAGCTGGCGCTGATGTATGCCGACACTTGGCATGAACAGGCTACCAAGGCAAAGCCTGCTGCACTTGCGTTCGCCGCGACGGATCGTGCGAACTACTTCAGTGGAGAGGCCCAGAAGGCCCTCTCCAAGTTGCCTGACTCTGTCGCCGGCAAGGCGCACGCCAAGGAGTTGGCAGATCGCCTCGCGGCAGAACTCGACAAATGGAACAAGTCGAACGCCAAGAAGTTCTCGGCCGTCGATGTCATGCAGAAGGCGGCGCTCGTCGCCGTAATGTCCAGTTCAGTCAAGGCAGCTGACGTGATGCCATTGGCCATCGACGTCAGCAAGGCGATGGCCGCAGCGGCTTAGGCAGGAATTTCGCCCATTCAATCGTGAGCAAGTCCGCTGGCGAATCAGGTCTTCGCGATCCAACGGCCCGGCGCGGGCTTGGCTCTCGCGAGAAGCGATGCCCCGCAGCAGTTGTCTATGCGGCCGCAACGCAGCCCGTCTCTGCCTAGCTCTTGAAGTGCTTCTTCAGTAACGCGTCCGCACGATCACGGATCTTCGCCAGATTGAACTTCACATTGCCCTTCTCCTCCTGGGTGGCAGACGTAATGTCGCTATCTCTTTCCGCGTCACCGACCCAGCGTCGGAATTCTTCGAGCTTGCGCATCGTCGCGTTTCCCGCTCCGCGATGACGTGCCTCCTCGACTGCTTCATTGAAGTCGATGCGCCCTTCGATGAACTTCTTTAGGGTCTTCCCGCCTGCCTCAACGATAAGTGGCAGATCGTCTCGCAGATCTACAGCGCGACGGATCTCCTGACTTCGAATCTTCTCAACAATCAAATCGTCAAAGTCCGGAAAGAGCTCGCGAGCCTCGTCGAAACGGCGGATCTTGAGGAGCTCATCGTAGTAGCTCCACTTGGCCGGATCATGCTCCTCGCGTTTGAGCATGAAGTCGTGTACGTGGATCAAATGCCGAATCTTTGCTTTGGTCAGGCCCAGTTCCGCTCTTAGCGTATCTTCGGATACGTTGTGCTTTTTGAACCGCCTCCACAAGTAGCCAGCCTGCTCGAATGGCTGCCAGTCCTTTTTGCCAACGATGTGAAACTCGCCAAGGAGTGCGAAAACGTCGTCGTCACTCATCTCATCCGGAAGAAACCTAACTCGGATTGAGTGCCACTGTGTGGGTTCGCTCTCATGCAACAGTCGATACGCAGCAAGGCGGCTGTTCCCTTCAAGCACCACATCTCGCCTGACAAGAACGGGTTCTATGAGTCCGCCGTTGTGCCTGATGCTCGGAATTAGATGCTCTCGGATGTGGTCGTTGCGCAGCAGAGCCTCAAAGATTTCAGGTTGCGTCGGCTCGACGTCCTCGTCCTTCCACACTTGGCTATAGATGCGCGGGTTCTCGGGATAGAACCGTAGCGAGAGATGCCGGACGAATCCAGATTTCACCTGCACCTCGCGCCCGCGCAGTGTAATGGTGTCGTTGGAGAAATCCTGTTCCGAGGTAAGGTGAGGCGAGCTAGTCATGTCTAGTTCAAGATCTCTGCGAGGATTTCGTAAAAACCGAGATCAGCCTTGTCTCGGTACGTAGCTGCATCTATGTCGCCTTGAGTCAGCTGTGCGGCCAGTCGCTTCTCCGCAATCAGCGAGTCGATCCATTCATCCACCGAATCGCGCATGATCAGGTTGTGCACATAGCATGTCTTGGTCTGCGAGACACGGTGGATACGATCCTGCGCCTGAAGGTAGTCATCCAGGCTGTAGCCGCGATCGTAGAAAATGACGTGATTCGCGACTGTCAGGGTGAGACCCTCCTTTGCCGCTCCAGGCGTGGCCACGAGGACACGATCGTTCGGGTTGTCGAGAAACCACTTCACGACGTTATTTCGCCGCTCCATAGGCAGCTTGCCGTGCAAAGCGAGTGCGTTAAATCGCGAGAGCTTCTTCGCCAGCCATTCACAGTTCGCGTTGAACGACGTCCAGACGATCACCTTCTCGCCCTGGCGGACGATGTCTGTAACCAAGTCGTTGAGCGTCGAGAACTTTCCAGGCTCAGCCTCGTAAGACTCATCCACAAGCACTGGGTTAGATGCGATTTGGATCATGCGCAACAGTCGCTTGAGGATCGCTTCTTGGCTGTCCTCGACGAGCTCTCCATCCCTCATCACCGTGGCCCGCAATTCGCTCTTCACCTGGTGGTAGAGCTCTGCCTGCGCGGGTTCCCACGTCGTATGCCTAGTGATGTACTCCTTATTGGGAAGACTGATTCGCCCACCGTCCTTGGTCTCGCGTATGGAGATGCCAGCGATCGCGGAGTGGACCTCTTCGAGCGTCTCCGAATACGCAGCAAATGCGGCGTCGTCAGCAGCGATCTCCTTTGAGAAATCCGTTCTGTTCTTAAAATCCACGAAGTCTGTGCCGAGCGCCCGACCCTGATCGAGAAAGTAGATCTGCGACCAGACGTCATATGGACGATTGGCGACGGGCGTTCCCGTCATGATGACCTTCTTCGTGAAGAGAGGAGCAAGCTCGAAGAATGCTTCAGTCAGGTCAGAGCCAGGGTTCTTGATCTTGGCGGATTCGTCGAGAATCGCCGCGACCCGGCGCGTTTTCAGCCAGACCTTGAAGCGCTCGGACTCCTTCTTCGCGACCTCAAAGTGCGCCAGGATCAACCGCGTAGGCGCCATGAAAACGTAGTAGTTCTCTTTCGAATTCTCGGAGAGGACGGCCGGCAACAAGTGCGTGTGTGCGGCAATTTCGCGTCGCCAGTTGGCGATCAAGCTCTTCTTGGTAAAGATGACGATCGTGTCGACCGCCTTTTCAGACAGCCATCTCAGAAGCACATCTACAGCGATCTTCGACTTACCGAGACCCTGTTCATGAAAGATGGCGGCGTAGTCGCGCGACGCAACGAAGTCGACGGCCTCGCTCTGGTAGGGGAACGCCTGCCGCTTCGCATCCAATCTTGGTTCGTGCAAGAGTTTGAGTGTCATGGCCTAGGCACGAACAGTGCGGCTAAAGAGCGGCGCTTCCAAAGCTACGCCCGTGACTTGAAAGGGGATGTGCTGCGCCGATGAGAGTCGTCGGCATCGGCCTGCGTAGAAGTACATGGCGTCAAGGCCTGCCCAGGGGACAGCGAGCCAGAGTTCCCCGTTGACTTCTTCCTTGAGATAGTCGAAGTAGCAGACGAGCTGGGTCTGCGTATGGCCAACCTCGATGTCCCACCTGGTCTTGGCCTCACCAACGATTACGCCCGGCGGCTCTCGGCGCCGCCCGAACACATCCGGACGCGCGAACTCGAGCATCGGCGGTACCGGCCATGCTCGGGACAATGCGTGATCTGCGTGCACATCCGCCGCTTGCCCGAGATGAGACTGCACACGCTCAGCCAGATGACGCACTAGGTCTCGATGGAGATCACTAGTTGGCATCGATCGTCGGATCCATCGCCTTCAGGATGTCACCAAGCTCACCGTAAGCATCGATGAGTGCCGTTGCAACTACCCCTTGACGATCGTCAATGATTTCCTTGATCCTACCGTAGGGTTCAGTGCGAATTCGCGCGGCGAGGGCCGTCGCCAGCTGCTCGAGCGGGACGTCCTTCAACAGCGCGCCAGCGTTCGGCTGGTCCAGGAGCTTCATGGCCTCCCGCGTATCGTGCTCGAGAAAGGCCTTGCGCGCTGCCTGGTTGGGAAGAATACGTGGCAACTGACGCACGGCAGCCAAAGGCACGATGTTCCCGTTGGCCAACCAGTCTGCGAAGTGGCTGAGATTGAAGCCTGCACGAGCAATGGCCTGCTTGATGCCAGGTTTTTGAAGTTCAACAAATGCACTGAATTTGGAGTAGCCGAGCCCGGCCTGCAGTTGCTCTGAATAGTGCGAATGCATGTCCGCATAGGCGTCGATGTACTCCTCTATCTCCCGCTTGCGTGCGTTGCCCCCACAGAAGTCGAGAAGCTCGTTCAACGACCAATTCTTGTCGTGGTACAGATAGTGAAGGTACTTGCCCTTGGCGTACGCCTTCCATGGACGAGGGCCAACCAGATGGGCCTGCAGCCTGATAGCGTGCTCATCGTTCTCGCTGGCCTCGAGGTGAACCACTGACGGAATTTTCTGCCACTTCTCGTCGCCGCTCTCACGGAACAGCTCGCGGAAGATTGCCACGCGAGTGTTGCCCTCTACCACCAGATATTTCCCACCGTTCGCAGGGCGGACGATGATGGGCGTGATAAGGCCGCCTTGGGCACGGATGGACGCCTTGAGGCTTGAATACGTGGTGGAACTGCCTTGATCCTCATCGGCCGGTGAGGAGCGCCCGAGCGCGAGCTCCATGAACTCCTCAGTCACTCCCGTCGCCAAACCCTCGACACCGCTTGCGATGCGCGGATTTCGTTCGTCGAGCTGAATGGCGCTCAACGGGATCTGTTCGATCTGCATAGGCTCTCCCTGCCTCTCCGTACGGTTGGCTCGGTGGAGCTGTAAGCCGGATGGAGCCGTGGGTTAGGCGCGGATGCCAAGCCAGGCAGTGCTTCAGCTCGTACTCATTTTCACAATGATTATGAGCCAAAGTAATGGATCTATGAATTCGCCGCGCGTTGCCTCCAACGGCAACGTTGCATTTTTCACTTGCTGCTTACTCCCGAAGCGGGAGTCGTCCGGCCATCTTCCTAGCACTCCCGGCTCCAAACACGTCTAGCGCGCATCGCGTCGAGACACCAAACTAGGGTTAACCCATATCAATCGAACAGGCAGCGCTGACTGGAAGCCACTCGCCGACATCGATCGTCGGATCCATGGCTTTCAAAATGTCACCGAGCTCAACAAAGGCATCGATAAGCGCTGTCGCCACGGGACCTTGACGATCCTCGATGATCTTCACCCGCTCCAGCGGGGTGATAACATTTGTCAAGTTGGTGCTCGGGCGCGCTTCGTTGTCGTTCGGGTTAAACGGGAAGCAGGAAGGCACGTTCTCTCCACGGGAACTGCCCAACCTGCGCTGCCCCCGCAACGGTAAGCGGACGAAGGCCACCTGCCTTCTATCGGAGTTCTGCACCCACTGAGCGCGCCAGCGTTTGGGAAGGGTTCTCCGGTTGTTCCGCCAGCCCGGATACCGGCCAACATGGGGCAGGACGCTTGGCGTCCCGCCATGACGCATGCTCTTGCGGGGAAGCCGGAGCGGCGATTTTC
>FSWB01000329.1_pt1 | contig 29794 bp, 28 predicted proteins | sample 1637871 | NCBI WGS metagenome assembly FSWB01 (sample SAMEA3914789, study PRJEB12502) | metagenome | biome: forest; material: soil | place: Canada | collected 2011-07-03 | depth 0.3 m
GGCAGGAGCGCTCGGCGCGGTCGTCCTTGGCGCGACGCTATGGTCGCTGCAGTCGCACCGGCGGCCCCAGAACGCAGCGGCCGAACTGTTCAACGTCGACCGGGTCTCCCGTGCCGAGAACCTCGATCAGCTGCCCAAGGACTATTCCAAGGTGGCCAAGGCGAGCGCCCCGGTGTTGGGCGAACCGCTACCAGGCGACTTGGGGCCGGCCATCGTGCATGCGCAGCGCGATTCGAACGCCGGCGCGATCGCATCCAACGCGCCCGCGGGCCGCCTCGCGCAGCCGGGCGACGCCGAAGAAGCAGCGCGCTCGTCGGTGTTCTTCCGCACCGGCAGCGCGGGGAATGCGGCCCCGGCGGCCAGTGCTCCCGCTGCACCTGGCCCGGCCGCCGGCAGCCTGCCTTTCAACCCGATGACGCCGCCAACGGCCTCGTCGCAGACGGCAGATCCGACGACCCTGCAAAACCGCCAGGATCAGAAGCAGGCGTTCACGGCGAACGCCGGCGATGGCCCCGCGAGCAACCCGGCCGGCTTGCAGATGCCAGCCTCGCCGTACCAGGTGATGGCGGGCACGATCATTCCGGCGGCGCTGGTGACGGGCATCGACTCGGACTTGCCCGGACAGGTCATTGCCGGCGTGACAGAAAACGTCTACGACACGGCCACAGGACGCTATCTGCTGATTCCGCAGGGCTCGCGGCTGCTCGGGCGCTACGACAGCCAGGTGGCCTTCGGGCAGCGGCGTGTGCTGCTCGTGTGGACGCGGCTGATCTTGCCCGACACCTCCTCGATCGCGCTCGACCGGCTGCCTGGCGTCGATCCGGCCGGCTACGCCGGTCTGGAGGATGGCGTCGACTGGCACTGGGATCGTATCCTCGCCGGTGCGGCGTTGTCCACGCTGTTGGGCGTGGGGGCCGAGCTGGCGGCGCCGGCCAACAGCACGGACGGCAATCGCGTCGTCATCGCCGCGCGCGACAGCTCGCAGGACACGGTGAATCAGGTCGGCCAGGAGGTCACCAAGCGCAACTTGAGCGTCCAACCGACGCTGACCATCCGGCCAGGGTTCCCGATGCGCGTAATGGTGAACAAGGATCTGGTCTTGCGCCCCTACCAGCCGCTGTTCTTCCAGAGGGGATCGTCGCAATGAGTGACTCGACCAACAGCAAGCTGCGGTTGGGGCCGCTGCCCCGCACCGAAGTGGTCAAGCTGACCATCTCCGTACCGGTCGAGTTGAAGGCCATGCTCGACCAATACACCGACCTGCATGCGAAAGCGTGGAGCGAGCCGGTCGACGTGCTCGCGCTGATTCCACACATGCTTGCGGCGTTCATGGAGCGCGACAGAGGTTTCAAGACTCTTCGAAACGGCCCGAAAGTGGCACGGGGCGGATCGAGCGACGCCAAGTCTTCGCCGACAGTGAATTCCTTTGGCGCGCCTGATCCGACATAGGCGAGGGATGTGCGGATCCACGCAACTGGACTAGCGGGGAGAGCGGCGTCCGAAATGCGCCGGTAGATCGTGGAGTGCCTGAGTGCGGTCATACGAATCAAATCGCGCAGGCGGTAGAACACCGGCGCGGGGCTGGAAGTGGCCACTGTCTGAACAACTGCCAAGCGTCAGTTTCGCCAGACACGTCCGGCCAGGTTCAACCAGTTGCCGCCAAAGACCCCAGCAAGTTCGCGCTCGGTCATCCCGCGCGATAGCAGTTCCCCGGCGAGAGCAGGGAGTGCCTCCGGTGTCATCATTTGCATGCCGTTCCCATAGCCCAGGTGCGGAGGAAATTTGTCGGGATTCGATGCGATCAGGTCGTCCAGTTCCTGACGGTCATAGATGTAGTCGAGCCCGATCCCGACATAGTCTGGACCGACGATATCGGCGACATGCAGGATGTGGTTGGCGACGTTCTTGACCGAGGCATTGTTGGCGCCCAGGAAGACTCCGATGCCGTTGATGCCAATGACCCCTCCACGCGCCGCGCAGGCCCGGATAAGGTCGTCGGGGATGTTACGCGGATGGTCGTTCAGAGCCGACGGGTTCGAATGCGAGAAGATCAGCGGTGCCGGCGAAGCATCGATGGCTTGCCTCGCGGTTCGGTAGCCCGTGTGGGAACAGCAGCCAACCAGCCCGACGCGCGCCATCTCCTCGAGCATCGATCTTCCGAACGCGGTCAGGCCTTCATCGTCATCCTGGCAGCCGCCGCCGGCGCGATTGTTTCGGTTGTAGGCGATCAGCATCCATCGCACGCCCAGGTCGGCGTACGTCCGCAGCAGGCTGAGCTGGTCGCCGATGGCGTTGGCCCCCTCGATGTCGAAGCCGATGGCCAATTGACCGGCGTCGCGCGCCGCGTGGATGTCGCTCACGGATTTGATGAGGCGGTACTCGTCCGCATGCTCCGAGATCCAGGCCCGAAAGGCCGCCAGCATTCGAAAATGCGACTCGATGGAGTCGTCGCCAAATCCGACGTTGAGCATGACGACGTCCGTGCCTGCCTTTCGATGCCGCTCTAGCTGGGGCAGAAAGGACGTGTCGTGCGGCCGCAGCGGCATGCAGACGTGATTGTCCCAAACCAGCATCGACGAGAGGTCAACCGAATTGTCCATGGCAAACGTCAGCGGGGAGCGAAGGCCGGCTGACCCGCGACCCGGATGGAGTACAGGAACGCCACCAGGCCGATGGCGCTGCTGCCGATTCCAATCAGCGTGAGCGCCATGCGAATGTCCTCTCCGCTTCCCATCGCCTGGGCTGTCAAGCTGACCATCGAAGGCGCCACGCCGTAGGCAATGATGAGTCCGACGGCGGTCAGAAGGCTCAACGTCAGACCGCGAAGCTCGTTCGGGATCAGGACCGCCACCGCGGAGGTTGCAACCACGCTTGCGCAGGCACCGGTGCCTAGCAAGAGTCCGAACAGCCACGCGAAACTGTTGACCGACGGGGAGATGGGGAAGAGCGCTGCCGGAAGCGAGACGGCTGACGCGACGGCCGCTCCGATCAGGACACCACGCGGCCCCGTCGTACGTTGCCCGAAGTCGGCGAGCAGCCCTCCGACGGCCGTGCCTCCCAAGCCCGAAACCAGGAATGCGAGACCCATCCACGCACCGAAGTCACTCGGAGACTGGTGAAAGAACCGGGTCAGCACCGGGACGGCCCAGATGGCGGCGGCGGAGTCCGCGATGCCGATCGTGGTGAGTCCGATTCCGAGAGGGATCAGAAGCTTGGCGTAGCGCTTGAGTTCGATGAGTGTCTTGCCGAGATCGCCGTCGGCTGCCGTTCCGACCTCCTGACGCGGTGGCTCCGCTAGCAGGGTAAGGAGGGCGGTCAAGATCAGCATCGCGATCGCGAAGGCCAGTTGGACTATCCGCCAGGGGGCGAGCCCGCTCACGATCGACAAGTGGCTCTGCAAGCGGGGAAGCGCCTCGAGCAGTGCCCCGACCAGAGTGAACGTCAGCGCAGAACCGATGATCTGGCCGAGGCCCAGGATGGCCATCACCCGGCCGCGGGTGGTGGTCGACGACAGGTCGGAACCCAACGAGACCGCCGCGGGAACCGCTCCCGCGAACGCGCCGCCGACGAGCATCCGTGCGACCAGGAGCGTCGTGAAGCTGTGAGCGAACGCCGTCAATATGCTGCCCACGGAAAAGAGGAGCGACAGCAGCAGCAACAGGCGCGAGCGATTGGAGCGGTCGACGAATCTGCCGATCGGAATCGAGACGAGCGCCAGTGGGAGCGCGATCGCGAAGCCCTGCAGGAGAGCGAGCTGGTTGTCGCTCAGTCCGATGTCGGCCTTGGCCAACTCCTGAAGCGGGCTGATGACGGAGCGAGCGGCGGTGCCAGCGAGCAGTGCGAAGGCCACCAGCGCGACGGATCGCCGTACTGCACCGGGCGTGGCGCCACCACCGATGCTTCTTGCTTCCATGGTCGATGCTGTCATCAGAAGTTCGCTGTCAGGCTGACGCCGGCCGTGCGGGGCTGCGCGGGCGTGACGAGCACCGTGCTGCCCAGCGGGACGTATGAGGTGGAGGCGCTGAGTTGCGCGTGCGCGTTGAAGGCGTTGCGAAGATACAGCGCCAGTTCGAATTTCTGGAAATCGAGCGTCGCCGACATGTCGGTCATCCAGTAGCTCGGCACCTTGTAGTTGGGCAGAGAGGAGCTGCCGTCGAACCCGGCGCTTCTTTCGCCCATGTAGCGCTCATGCGCGCTGAAGAAGGCGGAGTGGCCCGCGAGGGCGAACGAATAGCGCCCGCCGAAAGCCGTCGAGAAACGCGCACTGTTCGGCAGCCGGGCGCCGGAGTCTCCGAGGCCCAACGCGGTCTCGGTCAGCTTGGCATCGATGGTCGCAAGGTTGCCGTCAAGGGTCAGCTGCGAGCTCGGGCGCCACGTGGCGCCCAGCTCGAGGCCCTGAATCTGCGCCTTGCCGGCATTCACGATCACCCCCACGCCGTTGACGGCTGCCAGCTGCTGGATATTGTTCCACTCGATGTCATAGATCGATGACTCGATCGACAGCGTCTTGTTGAACAGGTCTGCCTTGTAGCCAAGCTCGTAGCTCCAGAGCGAGTCGTGTTGAAACGTCGCCGGTGCGCCCGAGCTGGTGAAGACAGCGTTCGGGCCGCCCGGCCGATAGCCGCTGGCCGCCCGCGCATAGACGTTGCTGACCGGAGTCAGGGCGTATCGTGCCGTGGCAAGCCACGTCTTGCTGGTTTCAGCCGAATCACCCGGGGGCGGTGCCGGTCCCACGAGCACGCCCGATACCTCCTGCGCGTATCTCTGCCTGTTGTGGGCGATCCGGACGCCTGCTGTGAGGGAAAGCTGCGAGGTCGCGTTCCAAGTCACGTCGCCGTAGCCAGCCGTCTCTTGATAGTTGCTCGGAATGGCGCCGCTCACGAGGTCCGGACCTGCTGCTCCGCCGGTCAATGTGTCCGTCAGCAGTTGCCCATTCGCGCCGCGTTCGCGGTCGTAGTAAAGCCCCGCCAACCATTCGATCGAGCCGCCGCCCTTGGACGTCAGGCGGAACTCCTGCGTCGTCTTGTGGACGTCCGCATAGAGGTCTTCGGTCGCGGTCTCGAGTGGAGCGGGCAGCGCGCCGCCCAGGTCGCCAAGCACGGGAGGGTAGACCGACGAGAAGTCCAGGCGTTCCTTCAGCTTGCTCTCCTGTACCGACGTGATCGAGTTCAGCCGAGCCCATCCGAAGTCGTATTCCAGGTCCGCGGAGACCAGGCCCAGCTGCAGCGAATAAGGCTCGCGCACAGAGAGCCGCCGTTGAAGGCTGCCGTTGACGGGTCGGTCCGTTGTCGAGTCGTAGTCGACATAGTCGTTGCCGGCGCGCTTGAGGTCCTGCGCGGTGGCGGTCAGGCGAACATGGAACTTCGATGTCGGCTCGACAAGCAGGGAAATTCTTCCGCCGCGCGTGTCCCCATGATTGATGTCCTTGCCGGCGGCCGGCCCCACTGCGTCGACGTAGCCCGCGGCGTGTTCGCGGAACGCCGCGATGCGGATCGCGGCCACGTCTTCCTTGATGGGGATGTTGACGACGCCGTTCTCGGTGTTGCTCCATCCGCCCGACTGCGTGAAGCTGGTACCGAGGGTGATCTTGCCCGAGAGCTCGCCCGTGTCGGGCTCGTTCGTCACGTACTTGAGTAGGCCGCCCATCGCGCCCGCGCCGTAGAGCGTGCCCTGCGGGCCGCGAAGAAGCTCGATGTGGTTCAGGTCGAGAAGGTCCATCTCAAGCGCGGTCGTCGCGCCCAGCAGGAACGCGCTGTTGGAACCGAAAGCGACATCGTCGATGTAGGTGCCGACCGTCGCGATGGTCTGGTTTCCTGTGGAAACGCCTCGAATGTCGATGGAACCCAGGCCGGCGCCGCCGCCGGTCTTGACGTCCACGCCAGGCTGATTTTCGAGGTAGTCGCTCAACGTCTTCGCGCCCGCCTTCTCCAATTGCTCGGCCGGCAGCACATTGACCTGCATCGGGACCTCCCGGGCGGGCTCGCGGCGGCGGTTGGCTGTCACGGTCACGCTCTGCACGCTCTGCACGCTTTCAGGCTCGGAGGCCGCCGGAGCGGCGACGGCGGCTGCGGCTTGCTGAGCCTGCGCCGACAGCGCCATCGATGCCAGGGCCACCGAGACGGTTGCCGCCAGCATCGAATGGCGAAACGCCTGGGGCAATTCTGCGGGGCGGGCGGGATGAGCGGCAGCAGTCATGGGTGTCCTTGAATATGACGACGGGGCGCAAGGCTGGAACGAGTCGGAGTCATCCTTGCGATGTGTCAACTATGCTAGCGCTAAAATTCAAAAACGGAAAAAAAGATTCATTAGTGGAACTACTGCTGCCAAAAGGCACTGTTATTGAACATTTTTGGGGCCTGCTACAGTTCGGGGCATGAAGACGTCCGAATCGACTGCAGATCGCTCGAAAAATCCTGGCGCGACCATCAGGACGTTGCGTAGGAGCCTGGGGATGACCCTCAGCGAACTCAGCACCAGAACGGGGATCGCGGCATCGACGCTGTCCAAGCTGGAGGTTGGCCATCTGTCTCTGTCTTACGACAAGCTGGCTGCGATCAGCCGCGGCTTGAACGTGGACATGGCAGAACTCTTGACCTCGAGCCCGGCCTCAAGCGGCGGCACGCCTGCAGCGACGGGCAATGGTCGCCGCGTCGTTCACCGTGCGGGACATGGCAAATACGTCGCAACCCAGAGCTACAAGCAGTGGTATCTGGCCACGGAGCTCCTGAACAAGCGCATGACGCCATTGATCGTGGAGCTCGAGGCGCGCACGATGGATGACTTTCGGGCCGAGTTCGGCGACTTCATTCGCCACCCGGGTGAGGAGTTCGTCTTCGTGATCGAGGGGGAGGTGGAGTTCTGCAGCGAGCTCTACGAGCCCCTGCGCCTATACCCGGGCGACACCATCTATTTCGACAGCGAGATGGGTCACGCCTACCTGAAAGGTACCGACGAGCGCTGCCGCATCGTTGCTGCCTGTGCCCCTCGCGGGGCGGCTGTCGAGCCCATGATCCAGCGCTTCGTGTCCGCCTCCGAAGCGCTGGCTGCCAAGGGTGCGGAATCGCATGAAGGTCAGCTAAAGGCGCCCCTCGTGAAGCGACGCTCCAGGACCTGACGAAATGCCAATGTTGAAAAAAAGATTCCTTTTTTGAATCTTTTTCTCGTACAGTCCATTCATCGAACTGAATGGATAGGCAATGATGGGCAAGGTCAAAGAGGTCGACTTCCTGGTGATCGGAGGTGGCATTGCTGGCGCTTCCGTGGCCGCCAACCTCTCTCTCAATGGCACCGTCACGATCTTTGAAGCCGAGGAGCACGCCGGCTATCACTCCACGGGCCGATCGGCCGCGCTTTTTTCTGAGATCTACGGCAACCAGGTCATCCGGGCGCTGACGAGGGCCAGCCGCAGTTTCTTGTTCGTCCCGCCGAGTGACTTCTCACCCGTCCCGCTCGTGACGCCACGCGAGACGATGTACTTCGCGACTGCCGACCAATTGAGCGAGATTGACGCGTTCCGGGCGGACGCAGACGTTGCCGCTGGAACAGTGGTGCTGACGGGTAGCCAGGCGCGCGAGAAGATCCCGGCTTTCCAGGACGGCTACCTTGGCGGTGCGGCACTCGAGACCGGCTCCGCCGACATCGACGTCGACGCGCTGCACCAGGGTTTCCTGCGCCAGGCCAAGGGCCGGGGAGCGGAGTTCATCGCGGACTGTCGGATAGAAGGCATCGCACGCATCAACGGTCGCTGGCATGTTTCGACGCGGCAAGGGGACTTCAGCGCGCCGGTGGTGGTGAATGCGGCAGGCGCCTGGGCCGATGACGTTGCGAAGAGCGCGGGGATGACGCCCATCGGCCTGCAGGCCAAGCGCCGTACGGCGGTACTGATCGACGCCCCGGGCGGGCTCGACTCGACGCAATGGCCGTGTGCGATCGCCATCGACGAGCAGTTCTACTTCAAGCCCGACGCGGGCCAATTGCTGATCTCGCCGGCGGACGAGACCGACACCCCGCCTTGTGACGCGCAGCCCGAGGAACTTGACGTGGCGATCGCCGTCGATCGATTCGAACAGGCTACCGGTGCCCAGGTTCGCAAGGTCTCGCACAGCTGGGCAGGTCTGCGCGTCTTCGCGCCCGACCGGACGCCCATCGTCGGATTCGATCCTGGTACGGCGGGCTTTTTCTGGCTGGCGGGACAGGGCGGCTATGGGATCCAGACCTCTGCTGCCCTGGGCCGAGTGGCTTCGTCTCTCATCGTGAGCGGGTCGCTGCCCTCGGACATCGCCGACATAAACGTCCAGACGTCGATGCTGTCGCCGGCCCGCTTCCGGCGCGGCGTCTGAGCACCAAGATCCAACTCGCAAGGAATGACGATGAGCGACACCTCCAAGTCCGAAGAAAAGCAGGAGCCCGCCGGGCAAGCTGCCCTGAATGCGATTTTCGACCCGTTCAATCGAGCCGACGCTCCGGGATTGATCGTGGGCGTAGCGCATCGGGGCCGCACGATCTACCGACGCGGGACCGGCCTGGCCAGCCTCGAACTCGGCGTGGCCAACTCGCCGCGGACGCGGATGCGAATCGGCTCGACCAGCAAGCACTTCACGTGTCTCGCCGCTTTGCTCCTTGCCGAGGACGGCAAGCTTCGCGTGGATGATCCGGTTCGCAAGTATCTGCCCGAGCTCCCCGCGGTGAAGGTGGAGCCCACGCTGCTGCAGCTGATGAACCACACCAACGGGTACCGGGACTTTCTGGACATGGGTTTCATCGCTGACGGCATGGCCATCAAGCCGAAAGGTCTGGCGTTGGCCGTTCAAGTGCGCCAGACCAATATCAACTTCGAAGCTGGCGAAAAGATGATGTACAACAACGGCGGCTACCACCTGCTGTCGGTCATCATCGAGCGCGTGAGCGGCATGCGCTTCGAGGAGTTCTTGAAGGAGCGGATCTTCCTGCCATTGCACATGTACGACACGGACTCGGTTCCCAGCGACTTCGAGATCACGCGTGGGATGGCCTCCATGTACGTGCCGCTTCCCGAAGGCGGATGGCGTCGCGGCATCTTCCCCAACGAGGAAGTGCGCGGCGAAGGGGGCATGGTGTCCTGTGTGGATGACATGCTCGTCTGGCTGTCGCATCTGCGCGGCCAGAAGATCATTGGAAGCCAGGCCAGCTGGACGCTGCTCACCACGCCGACGAAGCTCAACAACGGCTTGGTGAATCCGTATGCGTTGGGCTTGATGCGCAATCCCTACAGGGGCGTCGAGACGATCCACCATGCCGGTGGCGTCATCGGCGGAAGCTGTCAGATGCTGACGGTGCCGGAGCACGAGCTCGACATCATCATCATGACGAATGCGACGCCGAACGGAACGACGACGCCGAACCCTGTCGAATTGAGCCACAAGGTCATCGACGCGATGCTTGGCGATGTGTTGCAGGATGCGCCGCAGCCCCGTGCCGAGACGGCGCGATTCAAGTCGCTGGTGGGAGCGAAGTACTACGCTCCGGCCTCTGGTTTCGTCGTCTCGTTCCTGGACGTCGGTGGGAAGCTGGGGATGTCGGCGGCCGATATGCCACCGACTCCGCTACGCGACGACGGTGACGCGCTCCGTCTGGGCTTCGAGGACCTGGCCGCAGGCCCGATCGCCCTCGACGTCTTCGAGGATTCAGGCGCGCCTCCACAAACTCTGGAGATCAGGGAGTCGGGGCTGTCGGAGCACTTTGACCTGCTGCCGGCCTTCGCTGCGGAGGACAGCGCCGTCCGGGCGGAACTGGTGGGTCGCTATCGATGCGCTGATTTGGACGCCAATGCGACCATCGATCTCCAGGAAGGAAAAATCAGGATGCGGGTTTTCGGAGCATGGGGAACGAGCATCGCCGTGCTCACCGCCTACTCGAACGACGTCCTCGGCTGGCAGATTCAAAGCGCAGAGTTGCCGTTGCGTGGGGTCATGAGCCTGGAGCGCGTGCGGGGCAGGCTGACCGCGTTCAAGATGGACACACTGCGTACCAGGCACCTCCATTTCGAGCGCATTGAAGGGCAACCGCACAAAGACGTTGTTGGGAAAGATCGATAGACCGTCGGAAAGGCGCAATCTGATCCGACTTGAGTTGCCCGGCCAGTCCGGGCACTTTTTTTCTCCAGCGGCTCGTCCGTGAAGCTTCAACGATGCATCGTCGTCGTTGACGCCGGGCTGCCGGTGGGGCGCGCGGCTACCTGCTTGTCATGGAGCCAATCATGGGAGACATGGCCAGCGGCACGGTTCAAATCGAGCACAGGACGGCTGCTTTCCGGCCGCTGTTCTCTGGCCCGATGATCTCCAACGGAGGCTACGACAAGGCGAAGGCCATTGCGGCCATCGAGGCTGGGACCGCCGACTTGGTTTCCTTCGGCGTTCTTTTCATCGCGAATCCTGATCTGCCGGCTCGCTTCAAGCAACGCGTTCCGCTCAACAACCCCGATCCGACGACCTTCTACGGCGAAGGTGCTAAGGGCTATACGGACTATCCGTCGCTGTAGTCACAGCGCGTCCTGCCCAGGAGACTCGGACTCCTGAGGCGAGCCGAAGTGGGCGACCCGGCACGCGCCCCGGCCCTTGTGGGGAAAGCCCATCGGGGCGAGCATCGGCAGCGAGCGCGATAGGGCTGTAGATTTGCGTAACGCATTGGGCGGCGCCGCTGAGTGAGACAATTTCATTAGGCGAAGCGGCCCCCATGCTCTGCAGAGTTTGCTGGCTGGCGACGCCTGATCTGGTCTGGTGTACCCAAAGGTGTACCCACGAAGGTTGGACACGGTGGAAGAGCGAGCATTGGCGCGGGTTCGATTCCCTTTTTGGATTCAGCCCCAGCCACCAGAAATTTCTTGAGTCCTGACAAGGACTTAGCGATGACGGCGGCCACGAGAGTGGGCGCCGTTTTGCGTTTTGGACGTCGTTTCTGTCAATTTTCTGGCACGCACGACGGGATTCGACTGCGCGCACCCGTCAGCGGCTGCGCTCCAGTGCGGTCCGAGCCGCTGCAATACGCACGGTGGGGGGATGTCGATTGGGACGCCAAGGAGTTGAAGTTGCGCGATTCGAAGACCAGCAGTCGAAACCTGCCCCTGTCGCCCAGGGCCATCGAGGCCTTGCGTGACCTCGCGCGGCTTAACCCTGGTGGGCCCGAAGACCATATCGTCAGCATGAGCTACGAAGCGTTGAAAGCCGCGTGGCAACGAGCGTGTGTTCGAGCGGGTATCACCGACCTGAGGCTCCAAGACTTGCGTCACACGGCAGCGACGCGAGCGGCCCTGAAATACGGCAACCTGTTCATCGTCAAAGTTATCACGGGGCACAAGACGCTGTCGCAAGTGCAGCGCTACGTCAACGTGAAGGCCAGTGATGTCGTCGCGCTGATGCACGCGCCCGAACCGCCCCCTGTCGCCGCGCTCGTCACCGGCCCGGTGGTCGCCTCCCCGGAAATCTGCCCGACCTCGATGGTGCCGGCAGTGCCAGGACTTCAGCAAACTCAGGAAGCGGAAGCGGTCGATGTTGTGGGCAATCTCATTCGGGTGAGCTTCGGCAAGGGCCGGCCAGAGAGAGCGCAGTCCGCGCCGATAGGCGTTTGAACCTGCGGGGGCCGTGCGCGTCGTGCAAAGCGCGTCCCTCGTCTGGGCCCTTCTTGAAGGGGACACCATTTAAATGCTCACCAAGGGCTCGCGTCGGGGCATTTCAACTGCGGCGACGGCCCCTGGCTGGGGCTGCTCGGCATGCGCGTCAGCCCTGCTCGCACGCCAGATGATGGGAGAAGGCGCCCGTCTGCTACAGCGTTCGCGCAGGCGTTCCATGCTGTGGCTGAGAGGGCAGTCCTGCGCCATGACGCGTGCTCTTTCCGGCCGCTTCGATGGCGATTGGGAGGCCTTGCGTTCTGCGGGTGTGGGGATGCGAGCGCTCGACGACGCCAGAGGCCATCGGTGAGCATCTGCTCGCTGGCCAGTGACGCCGAGGTGGGTGAAGAGCCTCGAAACGCTCGCAACACTGCATGCAACTCAAGGCGAGTTGAACACGCACCAAATTCAGCTCGCAGGCTACACGGTAGCTACGGAGGCGGCAGACGCCGCACACCGGGCGACCGAGCAGAAGCTGCAGCAGTCGGATGTGGACCTTGCCCGGCTGCGGTCATCCGAGGCAGAAGCCAGGACGACGCGAGATGCTATAGCGTGGGTCATCGGCGCTCGTCCAGAGTTTGACCGCCTGTCGGCTGAGGCCATCGAGCTGAAGACGAAGCTCGACGAGGCTTCAGCTCTGCATGTGCGTCAACGGGCAAGCCATGCCGATGCCGCTGCAGCCCTCACGACGGTTAGGGAGATGCTGGCGAAGGCAGAGACGGCGCATCGTGGCGCGCGTGAGTCGGGGGCCCGCGTTCGAGCTGCACAGGACGGGCTGGCCCAGGGCTTGGCGTTGGAGACGCTCATCGGGGAGGCTCGGGCGGAAGAGGATATTCTGTCGCGCGCTCTTACTGAACTACAGTCAAGGCACGCCTATATTTCGCGCCGATCACAGGCGCGATCAAGGGAATACGGCGCGAGTACAAGGAGCTTGACGTTCTCTTTGCAAAGCGCCGACAGGAACGTCGGCAGCGAGACGCTGATCGCAATAGCGACCGAGCTTAGAGCTCTGATCATCAGGGCGCCCCCCGCTCAGGGAGTTGCCGTTTCTAGGCTCTGGACTGCCCGTTCAAAAGAAGGAACCGGTGCTGCAGAGCACGAAGGTAGTGGCCGGTCGCCAGCGAGTTTTGCGTAGCACCGCTCATAGGCGACTAGCTGCGAAGAGGCTCGTATTCGAGGGCGGAGCTCCGGCTGAGATCAACCCATGGACGTTCGAACCTTCACGACATCTTGTTGAGCCGACTCATGGCGTTGTGCTGCGCGCGAAGCCGTAGCCCACGCCGTAGTCCACCATTGTGTGGTAAGAGGCTTCCACTGTCCCACCGCCCGCTGCCGCAAACGCGGCGCGTGCGGCGATCCATCCATGGATCTCGAGTCCCCCGATGCCGGCCTGCGCGACCACTTCGTTCTGATCCCACGCATCCATCCCTTCCAAGTCGCCCGCTGCGAGGCGGCCCAGGAAGTCTTGGTCGAATTCCGGATTCAGACGCAGGTCGCTCGCGGTGAGGCGACCATCCTTGATCATAGCGACGCCCTCATGATGAATTTCGTCGAGTCGCCCGAACCATTGGTGGGCGCTCATGCCGCCTCCGGCGTCGCCGTCGAGTTGCCATCCGTAGATCTCGGCGGACGCGTTTTCGGGCGAGGGATAGATGAACTCGACCTGATGAGAAAGTCCGCCCCCGGCCATCACGAGCACGCGCTTGCCGGAGGCGGCGATGTAGCGTCCGACCGCTTCGCCAATCTGCCGTGAGCGGCCATAGGGGATGAGTGGCTGGGTGAACACCGAGATGAAGATGGGAATCAAGGGATAGCGGTCGATCGCGCCTACAAGGCGTGCGATCGGTTGGGAGAAGCCATGGTCCAGCATCATCTTGTAGGAGATGGCGGGATCGAAGCCGGCCTTGCGCAGGTAGTCCACGAGCGCGATGGCCTCCGTCGAGACACTGGGAATCTTGCCGGGCGTTCCACCGATGTCGGCCATCGCCTCCGCGGCGACGCCCACGCAGTACGCCGGCATGTTCGAGTAGTGGAAGCTCGCGAAATGATCGTTGGCGAACATCACGATGTAGTCCGGGGAAAACGCCTCCACCCGCTTGCGGAAATCGGCGATCTCGGCGTCGATTGCCAGGCTGTCGGGCGTATCGACCGGGTTGATGACGATCAGGGGCGAATGCGATGAGCAGCCCAGCATCACGCCGGTTGTGGATTCGGACATGGGTTCTCCTGTCAGGTTGTAGTTGGCACTTCGAAGGTGGCAATGGCACGCCGGGCGATCAAGGGCCGGAAGCGCTCCGCGACGAAGGTTTCATGGAAGGCACTGTCCAGGTAGGCGTCGATGGCCGGCCAGTCCTGAAAATGGACGGTCATTGCGTACTCGTAGTGCTGGTCGCGCCGGCTCGAATTGCGGCCGAACTGCCAATCGCGCATCTGCGGGAAACGCTCGGGAAAGTGCGCGAACTCGGCGAGCATGGTCTGGATCTCGCCCGGCGACGCCTCTTCGCGGAACGTGAACAGAAGGACGTGTCTGATCATCTTGCAGGGCTCCTCGTGCTGCCGATGCGGGCGTCATCGCTGCTCGCCGACGAAGTCGTAGCCCTGGGCGGGACGGTGCCCCCATTCGCTGAACTTGTCGTAGGTGCGGACTTGCCAGGTTCCGGGATCGAGTTTCATGCCGCCGTAGCCGAATTCGACGAAGAACCCGGAGGGCGAGCGCACGTAGAACGAAATCATCCTGTCGTTGCGGTGCTGTCCGATGTCCTGCACGACCGTCAGGCCCATGGCGAGGCACCGATCGCGCGCGAGACCGACGTCCTCGACCGAGCGGGTCTCCACCATGAAGTGATGCAGGCACTTGTGGCCCGGACCAGGCATCGGCTGCTGCGCCACCGCGAAAGAGTGGTGACGCTCGTTGGCATGGAAGAATGAAGCCTCCATGCGGATGTCCGGCGTCGGTCCCACCTGGGCCTCGACGATGTCCGTGATCCGCAGCCCGAGCACGTCCAGCGCGAAGCTCCGCGTCGCCGTGTAGTCGCTGGAGAGATACACGGCATGACCCATCCCGCCGCGGCCGGTCGAGAACCCCGACGCGAGCCGAGGCGAGGAGAAGCAGTCGAGGGCGACCAAGGGTCCCGCAAACACCTCATGCCGGGTTCCGGTGGGATCGTTGAAGTGCAACATCGTCTTGACGGCTCGCAAGGCGAGTTCGCCATGGGTGGCCCAGGACCAGGCGACGCCTCGATCCGACAGGTGCCGGCCGAAGGATTCCACGGCGGCGTCATCCTGGACGCGCCAACCCGCGAACGCGTGATCGTCCGCGGGCCCCTCCACCAGGATGACGCGACAGCGGTACTCGTCCATCTGCAACCAGCGGCTGCCGGCGGCCGGCCCGGTCGAGACCGACAGTCCGAGCACCTCGTTGGCGAACTTCTCCCACTGCGCGAGATCGCTCACCTCCAGTCCCAGATAGCCCAGTTCGGTGATGAAGCCCATGATCATTTCCTGTTGTCGATTGGAGAAGCTCGCCGGCGTCGAGATGCTGGCGGCGCTGCGTTTCGGGGGAGTACCTGCCCGGCGCGAGCGATCGAGCGGGGAGTCCATCAGTCGTTCTCGAAGAAGCGTTCCGCCAGCGAATTGAAGGTCGCCGGATGCTCCCAATGTGGCCAGTGCCCGCAGTTGGCAAGCAGCAGGAAATCGGCGTCTGGCATGGCCTTGAAAGGGGCGAGTCCGTCGACCGGATTGCAGGCATCCTGCAGTCCCCACACGAACAGGCTGCGCGTCCGCAGCGACGCCAGGCGCGGGTCAAGGCTGATGAACAACTCCTTGCCCGGGCCGCCGGGAGGCAGCGACAGCGGGGGATTGGCGACGACTTCCGGGTCGATGCTCGAGAGAAATCTCTGCTCCACCAGTTCCAGCGTCAGCAGACTGCGGTCATGCACCAGATGCTGGAGGAACGCTGCCATCTTCGCCGGGGTCGGTCCCTCGCCCTGGTAGTAGGCGAAGAGATTCCGAACCGCTTCAGTGGGGCCCGCGGCACCGTCCACCACCCCCCCGCCGGGCGCCACCAACACCAGCCGCTCCACCCTCTCGGGATGATCCATTGCCAGACACAGGGCGGCGGATGCGCCCATCGACGTCCCGATCATGCGGACGCGACGGAGCCCGAGCGCATCCATGAAGGCCAGCACCGCCTTCCCCGCGTTCTGGAAAGGCCCAGCCTCTCCGAAGTCTCCGAGGTTCTTCGAGCTGCCGCCGAAGCCTGGAAAGTCGATGGTCAGGCACCGGAAGCGCTGGGAAAGTGCCTCGATGTTCCTGCTGAAGTTACCCGCGCCGGTGGCGCCGGGGCCGGCGCCATGCAGCAGCAATAAATCGGGCCCTTGCCCCGTCACCTGATAGCGGACGCGCCATGGCGAACCGTTCGCCGTCCGGCCCTCGGCCTGTCGGTATGCTGGCATTGTTGAGTCTCCTGTTCACGTTGTTCCGTGCATGCGGCCGTGCGTGTCGATCCGCCTTGCTCCGGGCTTGGGGCTAGCTAGACCGGAAAAGCCACCTTGAGCCAGAGCGACTTGCCCTCCGTACGGTTTCTCACCGCGAACTCGTCCTCGAACTTGAGCGTTGCGAACCAGCCCTTGCCGCTGTCGTACTTGATCGACGGTCCGATCGCCACCGCGCTGCCGTGCGCCCGGGTGGCACCTGGCCCCGCGTCGTCGGTCACCTGCAGATAGAGGTAGCCGCCGACGCCGGCCGTCCAGCCGTGGCCAATGCCCCAACCGGCGGCGTAGTCGGCGTGGAATTCGTTGCCGGAGGTGAATCGCGTGGTGCGGTTCTGGCTACTGACGGCATAGCCCATCTTCAGGTCGCCGTTGAACCCGTCAGGATCGATCAGGGTCACGATGTACACCGCTTGAAGCGCGGCGTGGTTCTTGCCGATGTTGGCTTGGTCATTCCTGTCGTATGCGCCCGTGGGCAGGAACACATCCAGGCCCGCGACCGTGTGAAGCATCGCGCTGTGGTGATAGCCGACACCGACGCCGATCTTGATGTCGCCCACGCCCGATTTGCGCTGGCCAACCCCGCCTACGCTCACGTTGAGGTCGATCAACGGAACCAGCACGATCGCGCCCAGATCGCCTCCGAGCACCTTGCTGCCCGTCATCCACAGCAAACCGTTCGCGACGGCGTCGACCCGCACCCCGAACCCCGGGATCCCGAGGTTGTGGCCTCCGTTGTCGGTGAACCGCGAGGCTTGATAGTGGTCGCCGACCTCCAGTGCGTACCAGCCCGGTGGCGGCAGCGCCCCCGCCACGAAGTTCTCCGCGCCGTTGGAATCGACGGACTGGCCTTTCTCCGTGGCATACGCAGCGAGCGCCGTGCCACCGAGCAGGAACGTGGCTATCGTCAGTAAGGACCGTTTCATGGTTTGTCTCCAGATGGTTGTTGTCTGCAATCACGGCCCGCATTCGTTGTGCGGACGCGGCTCTTCCTGCGCGCGGCGGCGCCGCTCGCGGGTTCTTCTTCAATTGGATGGGGACTGCCGCAGGGGCTGCTCGCTCTTCGGCGGCGCAGCCTCAGGGCGGGGACGCTGCGCGCCTCACACGGCCGCCAGTCCGACGAGATCGGCGGCGTTGGTCGAGACCATCTTCCTGACCTCCGATTCCGGGTATCCCAGGTCGAGCACCGTCTCGACCACGTTGCGGAATCCGTCGACGAGCCTCGGGTTGCCGACTTGACCGAGGTCCGATCCCAGAATGGTGCGCTCCACCGTGCCTGCCCGGATCATCTGGTCGAGCTCGGGTGGGTCGTAGAACTTGAATTTCGATGCGTGCGCAAACATGCACATCGAATGCTCGACGTATGCGCCCATGTCGACGAGGCGCCGGATGTCGTCGAGCGTCGCATCGATCACGTAGGTGGGGTGGTTGCACAGCAGGCGCTTGACACCGCGACGCCTGGCCTCCTCGAACAGCGGCCAGATCTCGTTGATGTGCAGATGGCCAGAGGACAGGACAATGTCGTTCTCCGCAATGAGATCGAGGATCGGCCCCAATTCCGGCAGCAACTTGCCGCGTTCGTCGACGACCGTGAGCGGGAGCGGGTCCAGCATCTTCTTCTGCGTCTGCGGAAACTTGTCCTTGAAGTGCTCGTCCTTCCTGTGATGGTCCAGATGGTTGCGCGACGAGAACGTCGGCATCCACACGAGCCTCGCCCCCAGGCGGATGCCGTGTTCGACCGCATGGACGTTGAGCCCCCCGACGGTGTTGTTGAGCGGCACGCCTGACAGCAGCTGCACGTGCAGGTGCGCGAAGTGCTTGTTGAGCAACTCGGTCACCGGCGTCGCCGAGTAGTAGTGGTCCTTGATCAACAGCGCGCGCAGGCCGACGGAGGACGCCTCCTGCATCGCCTCGACATGGTCGAAGTAGCGCGGCATGACCGAAGGACCGCTGTGGCAGTGGAGATCGATGGCTCCGACAAGCAGGCGATCGACGAGGCCGGGATCGCGCTCGCGCCAGCCTGGCACGGTTGCTTCGACGAGGTCAGCATTCATGGTTCACTCCGCAAAAGGCAAAAGATGGCGACGTGGAAGACGCGTGTTCACGCCGCGCCCTGCCGGACGGTCGCCGTCATGCGTCCGACATGCGAACGCAGCAGCGACTGGTCGGATCCGACGATGAAGAGGCTTGCGCCCAGTCGCTCGAAGCGGGCGCATTCGCTCGCATCGGCTACAAAGATGCCTGACGCCTTGCCCGCCGCCCGGCAGGCCGCCAGCACGCGCTCCAGGGCCTCTTCGACGCAAGGGTCCCCGATGTCGTCGACGCCCATCGACAATGCGAGGTCGGCGCGCCCGATGAACAGGCAGTCGACCTCGTCGATCGCCGCCAGCCGCTCGATGACGTCGATCGCTGCACGATCTTCGACCTGCCCGATCACCACGACCTCGCGATCTGCCTGATCGACGTGCTGCGACATCGCGATGCGGCCGTAGCCCCCGGCGCGCGGCGAATTGGAGAACCCTCGCGTCCCGCGCCGATGCCGCGACGCCGCGATGGCCTCCAGCACCGTGCGCTCGCTGCACGCGTGCGGTACGAGTATTCCGGTCGCACCGACATCGAGAACGTTGAGCACCGTGTCGGCCTGGACATTCGGAACGCGCACGAGCGCCGGCATCCCGGAGGCGCGCGCGGCCAGCACGCCAACGTCAATGTCGGCACGCCCGAACGGAGCGTGCTCGGCGTCGATGACCAGGAAGTCGAGGTCGGTGCCTGCCAGCACTTCCACCACTTGATGGGACGGCGTCTTGACGAACGTCCCGATGAGCCGGTCGCGCCGGCGGACACGTTGCCTGAACGAGTCGCGCGTCATGGGCGGCCGCCTTCGTCGACGATCGCGCCGGGACGCGGCGCGCCTGGCGCGTGCTCCCGCAACGGCTCGAACTCCGTGGCCTGGTACTCGACCAGATGCTCGTAGTCCCCCCGGATCGGGGCGAAGATGTCCAGGTTGAGCGCCACTTCGTCGCCAAGCGGCTCCACGTAGTGCGTCGTGTTCGGCGGCACTCGCAACATCGAGCCCGGCGTCATCAGGAACACCTCGTCACCGACGTGATAGTTGAACCGGCCAGTGATGCAGAAGGCCAGTTGCTCGAACGTGTGGCGATGCGGATTGACGGTGATGCTCGGCGCCACCCAGTTCATGACGACGATCACCTCTTCGCCGCGAAAGCCACAGCGTTCGATGCCCTTGCGCACGACCTCGCGGGGAAGATCGTTCCAGTTGTACATCTGAGTCATTTACCGTTGTCCTTGTCTCGATGGCGCGCCGGCTGTCCGGGGCGGATCTTCGTCCGCATGAATGTGGTGCCGCGGCCCGCGCAGTGCGTGCCGGCGGCCCGCTCAACTGGCGGAAGCGCGTTCGAGCTCGGGGGCGAGCTTCGCCACGAACTCGCCCATGGTCTGGATGCGCATGTCGACTTCCTTGGCGCCGCCGCCGGCCACGAAGGTGACGTCGGTGATGCCGATGACATTGAGGATCAGTCCCAGGTACTGCGCGGCGATATTGCGGTCGCGAATGGGCGAGCCTTCGGTATAGACGCCGCCGGAGGCCAGGATGACGGTTGCCTTCTTGCCCTTGACCAGTCCTTGTCCGTCGAAACCCAGCGTCAGCCCCTTGCGGACGATGTGGTCGACCCACGCCTTGAGCGAGGCCGGCACGTTGTAGTTGTAGACCGGGGTAGCGATGACGATGTGGTCGGCGCTGAGCAACTCCTCGATGAGTTCGTCGGACAGGCGCAGTTGCTGCTGCATCTCGGGCGAGTGCTGTTGCGGCGGCGTGAAATACGCCGCCAGCCAGGGGCCGTTGACGAACGGCAGATCGGCACCGGCAAGGTCGCGCGTCACCACACTTCCCTGCGGGTGGGTGAGCCGCCACTGCGCGACGAAATGACGTGTCATCTGCCGCGAGACGGACTGCTCCCCGCGCGGGCTGGTTTCAATGACGAGAAGCTTGGACATGAGAGTCTCCAGGAAAGGGTCAGCCGAAGCGGAAGCCGGAAATCGGCTTGCCCAATGCGTAGCCGTGAAAATCGAGGGATGCGGGGTCGCCGCAGGCGGCACCTGCCGCGACCATGAGCGGAAGCAAGTGGTCTTCGTAGGGCTGCGCGTGACGTGCGCCGGGTGCCTGAGCCCATCCGGCCAGGTTGTGTTCACGCGTGCCTGCGTTCAGCATCGTTGACTGCAGCCACTCATCAAAGGCCTCCGCGGCGTCGTCCCGGCGACCTCCGGAAAACAGGCCGTGCATGTTGTGGTAGGTCTGTCCGCTGCCGACGATCAACACGCCTTCATCGCGCAGAGGCCTCAGGGCTCGGCCGATGGCCAGATGCGTCTCCGGGCGGAGCCCTTGCTGGAGAGACAGCTGCACCAGCGGGATGTCGGCATCGGGGTACATGACCTTCATCGGCACGAAGACGCCGTGGTCCCATCCGCGGTTGGCGTCGTGCTCGTTGGCGATGCCGGCGTCATCAAGCAAGCCCTGCACGCGTGCAGCAACTTCCGGCGACCCGGGCGCGGGCCAGGCCAGGCGATAGGTGTACTCAGGAAAGCCGTCGTAGTCGAACAGCAGCGGCGGCGCCGCGCCGGCGTTCACGGTCGGCCGACTCTCTACCCAATGTCCCGACACCATGAGGATGGCGCGAGGCGCTCCGGCGATCTTTTCGGAAAACGTGCGGAGATAGTTCTCCAGCTCTCGCCAGCTTTCCCGCATGGGCCCAGGCTCCAGGAAAAAGCAGGGGCCACCCCCGTGATTGATGAAGAACGTCGGCTGCATGCGATGGATTTGAGCGCATCGAATCCTTCAGTGGAAGTGATTAAATGTTGATAAGCTTGATCTGTTTGGCTGATATAGAGAGATCGGCGAACTGACCGCCGGCAACTCCTGGCGGCGGCAAAAGGCCGTCAAGCGGCTTTGGAGATGGACGTGATTGGAGATGGACGTGATCAGTACCTTGACGATGGATCAGTTGCGAGTGCTCGTCGAAATCAGTGACCGGGGAAGCTTCTCGGCCGCGGGGCGTTCGCTCGGCCGAGTCCAATCGGCGATCAGTCTGTCGGTCAAGTCGTTGGAGGAAACCCAGGGCGTGGAGTTGTTCGACCGCAGCCGCCTGAGGCCGACGCTGACGCCAATCGGGCAGGTGCTCGTGGAGCAGGCCCGTGCGGTGCTGGCCAGCGCGTCGAGATTCGAGGCCATTGCTGCGGGGACGCGGATCGGCCTGGAGCCTGCCTTGACGCTGGCGATCGATCCCCTCGTCCCAACAGCGCCGTTGATCAGCAGCTTGCGAGCGCTCCGCGACGAATTCCCGACACTGCCCGTCTCGTTCTCGACCGAGGGCGTCGGAGGCGCAGAGCTGCGCCTGCGCAACGGCTCGGCCTCGCTCGCGATCTGCCTGCTGCTACCGGCCGTCCCCGCCGACCTCGCGGCCTATCCCGTCATGGACCTGGAGTTGATCCCAGTCGCCTCGGCCGACCATCCGTTGGCGCGCCTGGGACGACCACTGCACCGCTCGGATTTCGAAGAGCATGTGCAACTCGTGCTGTCAGATGCGTTCGGCGCTGGGGGCCCAAGCTACGGCGTCGTCAGCACGCGTGTGTGGCGATTCGTCGACCTGGCGAGGCGCCTGGACTTTCTTCTCTCGGGGTTCGGGTGGTGCAAGATGCCACCCTACATCGTCGATGCGCACGTTAAAGCCGGCAGGCTCGTCGAACTGGAAGTGCACGACGAGAGCATTGCGCCGAGGAACACGCTCCCGGTCTACGCCGCGCACGCCCAAAGTCGACCTTTGGGACTCGGTGGCATGTGGCTGCTCAACGACCTCAGGCGACGGCTGGCCGACGCCTGAGGCAGCGGCATGCGCGTTGCCAAGGAGCTGGTGGCTATATGCCGAGCCATTGCCTGGCGTGGATTTCAGCATCGAAGCCCGTCATGTCCCATCCCCTGTGGGAGACCGTCGGGGCGGCGATGCTCGCGGCCGGCCTGCAGACGCGGCTCGTGTCGCTCGCGTTCGAGATGGTGGGCATCTCGATCGCGATGGGTCCGGCGTGGGCCTGGACGCATTCGAAGCTGCTGCGGCACTGCTTTTCACGAGACTCAATTTTCGCAATCGCTCCGCAACGCGCCGGTCGTCGGGCTCGAGTCCGAGATAAGTCTCGAAAGCTTTCACCGCGCAGCTCGTGTCACCCGAACGCTCGCAGGCCATCCCTAGACCCAGGTAAGCGTACTCGTCCTTCGGGTTGGCCAGCGTGTACAGGCGGAAGATCGCTGTCGCCTCTGGGGTCCGTGATTGCCATAGCATGCGGTAACCGACCTGCTCCATCAGGCCACTGCGGACCGCGGGATGGTCATGGTGCGCCTGCAGTCGTTGCGCCGCGACGTCGTAGCCATGCGCCACGGTCTCGTCAATCAGCGAGCGCGTGAACTCGAAGGCGTCCGTTTCGCTCGAGGGCCCCAGTAGCGCGCGCTTCATGAAGGCCTGGACGTCCCAGAAGTTCTCGACGTCGCCATTGGTGAGAACCACCGCGGCGAAGCCGAGGTCAGGGACGATCATCAGCTCGTCAGCGATCCCAGCGTTCCCGCCACCGTGGCCGATCAGCCGGTGGCCATTAATCGTCTCCTCAGTGAATCCGTACGCGTAGCGTCGCTTGCCGTAGTCGACCTTGCCTCGAGTCAGCAATTCGGTGTCCTGCGGCGTTAGCAACTCGAAACGCATCAGCGCGTTGGCGAACTTCAGCATGTCGCGCGCTGTCGTATAGCTGCCGCCCGCTGGACCGCCTTTGAACGTGTTGGTGTAGAGATTGCTGACCATGCGGGCCGGCACATCGTTGGAGCGGGAGTAACCGGTGGCCAAATTGGGGACCGGGTCGTCAAGTTCGATGGCGTCGGTGTCGGTCATGCCGCAACGGCGATAGATTTTCTCGCGCACGTAATCGAAGTAGCTTTCGCCACTCGTCGCTTCGATGACGAGCCCGAGCACGGTGTAGCCGTTGTTGCTGTAGGCGAAGCCCTGGCCAGGTGCGAACTGGAGCGGTTGTTCGGCAAACAGCGGCACGTAGTCCGCGACGGCGGTATAGCGTTCCCTGGGCTTGTCGGCAAGTTGCTCCCAGAAGTTTCCCATGCCAGAGGTGTGGGTGAGGAGCTGCTCGATCGTCACCTCGTCGCGCACTCGCTGGTTCGGGAAGTCGGGCAGGTAGTGGCCCACTTTTTCGCCGAGTGAAATTTTTCCGGCCTCAACCAATTGAAGTACTGCCACAGCTGTGAACATCTTGCCCATCGACGCCATGTTGAACTTCGTGTCGATGCGATTGCGCACTCTGTCCGCGAGATTGGAATAGCCGTAGGCCCGCTCCAGAATGGACTGCCCGTTCCTGGCAATCAGCACGACCCCGCTCAGGCCGTCGCGGATCTCGAGTTCGGCGAAGTGGGCACGCGCCTGCTTCACCAGCAGCGCGTTCGGATCAGCCGCAGCATGCACTGCGAGATGGCATGCCAACGACAGGAGCAGCACAAGTCGGCCGATTCCTCTCGCGGCGTATGTGAACGATGGCATGGCATTCCTTTTGCGGAAAATCGTGGATCCGAAACGTGCGATAATTATCAGTAGGCGCCTACGCATATGTCAACCATGAACGACAAAACCCCCCGACCTCCGCGGCGGGATGCCGTCCAGCGCTACGGCGCGACGGCACTCGGAGGACGGCTACGTCGCCTGTCCGAGCGGATCGACCAGGACTGCGCACGCATCTATGCCGATCTCGGCGTGCGCTTCGAGCAGCGCTGGTTCGGCGTCCTCGCGCAACTCGCCAACGGCGGTCCCCAATCGGTGGGCTCGCTCGCCGCGAGCCTGGGCATCACCCATGCGTCGGTAAGCCAGACCAGACGGTCCCTGAAGGAGGCCGGGCTGGTCGACACGAGCACGGACGATGCCGACGCGCGCAGCGTGATACTGCACTTGTCGCCATCTGGCCAGCAGCTGTTCGCGCGCCTGTCGCCCGTCTGGAAGATTCTGGACGAGGTGTCGATCGAGTTGAACGACGAGGCCTCGCAGGCCTTGAAGGCCTTCGATCTCCTCGACCAGGCACTGAACCGGTTGTCGCTCTACGAGCGGTTCGAGGCCCATTCAAGAAAGCCCGGAAATCGGTGAGCGATCCTGCAGCTTGGCGACTACTGTTCGATCGGCTGCCATGCAGCTGCTTTGCTGTCATCTCGCCACGCAAGCAAAATGGAGGTCATCGAGCTTGGCGATGTCGGTCTTTACACCGGTGACGTTCGAGCCCAACGTGCAAGCGCACTTTGGTCGGATTCTTGCCCGACCATCGGTGCATCGGGTGATGCAGTGGTGGGGCGAGATCGGATCCTGAATCCGATCGAGAAGACGCTAGACGGCATCGGGGTGCCGCCAGAGGGTTTTCAGATGCTGAATGAACCAGTTGCCCGCCTGGCCGGGCGGCTGCGAAGAGGGGTGATAGGCCGACATCGACAGCATCCATCCTGTGCGAGGCATGTCGTCGACGTCGAGGACCACCAGCGTGCCGTCGGCGATGTCGTTCTCGATCATGTGCAGGGGCATGCCTCCCCAACCGACGCAATCCTTGAGGAAGGCGTGCTTGGTGGACAGGTCTGCCAGGCGCCAAGTCAATGGCGACGCGACGCCGAAGTCCCTGCCAGCCGTCAGGTCGGAGCGGTCAGTCAGCACCAGTTGCACATGCTTGGCAAGCTCACGCCGCGGGATTCGATGTCGGAAGGCCGCCAGAGGATGGTCGGCTGCAGCCACGGCGACCAGGGGCAGTTCACCGAGTCGCTCGCTGGTCAGCGACGGGAACGCCTGAGGCAGCGGCGGCAGGATGCCCAGGCTGCATCGGCCGTCCAGTACCGGCTCATAGGCTGCGCCCAGAGCCTCGACGAACAGGCGAAGAGGTGTCAATGGATATTGGCTGGCGAACGCTTTTGCGACGGCGCTGACGATTGCTGTCGGAAAGAAGACATCGATCACCACCGAGAGTTCGGCTTCGACGCCCGAAGTCATGAGCCTGGCGCGCGCCTTCAATGTGTCCACCCGCGAGACGACTTCACGGGCATCGGCAAGCAACAGCGCGCCCGCGGGCGTCAATTTCGGGAAGCGGTTAGAGCGGTCGAAGAGAACAACCCCGATCTGTTCTTCGAGGCTTCCCACCCAGCCGCTGACGGCCGACTGGACTCGATTGAGCTTGCGTGCCGCCGCCGAAAAGCTGCCCTCGTCCGCCGCAGCAATGAACGTCCTTAACTGGTCGAGCGATACGCCGTCGAGCATGTGACTACTCCATCTCAAATCCAGATGGTTTATATCTCAATATCCCGTCTTCTCGGATGCAATGGATATCCCCACCATTGGAGTCATGCAGGCTGCAGGTCGGCGAATCACACCAATCGGTCTACCGGCTGCAGGTTTCGAATCATTCATTCAAGGAGCCCCTCATGGCTTATTCCATCATCGGCAGCGGCAGTGTCGGCAGCGCGCTAGCTCGTCAGTTCGCCCGCAGCGGCGTCGCTGTCGGCATCGCAAACACGCGCGGGCCCGACTCCCTTGGCGCAATCACGCGGGACCTCGGTAGCAAGGTGCTGCCGCAGACATTGCAGCAGGCGCTCGAAGCCGAGGTCATCATCCTCGCGGTGCCCTTCTGGGCGCACCGCGACGTTGCCGAGGCTGCTAGGAGTTGGCAAGGCAAGGTCGTCATCGATGCCACCAACGCCTACGGCGTGCCGCTGTCCGAGCTCGACGGGCTGCCGTCGTCTGCGGTCGTGGCGAAGGCGCTGCCCGGCGCACGCGTCGTCAAGGCCTTCAACCATCTTCCCGCGACGGTGCTCGCGCAGGACCCTTTGGTCGAGGGCGATCGGCGCGTGATCTTCATGTCGGGAGACGACGAGCATGCGCTCGGCACCGTCGCGTCCCTGGTCTCGCAACTAGGCTACGCGCCGATCAACCTCGGTCGGATCGCGGAAGGAGGACAGCTGGTTCAGGCACGCGACAAGCACTGGGCGCCGCTGATCTTCCAGGACCTCTTCAAGAAAGGAAAGTGACTCATGTACGACCACGTCATCTGGCCCGAGCGATTCGATCCGAAGACCTCGGCCATCTATGCGCTTAACGACATCGACGTGAAGGCGCCGCCCGAAGTCGTGTGGCAACTGCTCGTCGATGCGGAAAACTGGGCGAGCTACTTCCCGCCGGAAGATCAGGTGAGAATCCTAGACGGCGGCAAGGAGCTGGCGGCCGGCACGCGATTCAGCCGCGTGACGGTCGGTTTCCCGATGAGCCTCGCCATCACGGAGTTCGAACCCATGCACCGGCTCGCCTGGGCCACCACCGTCGACGGCGACGCGACCGGCTCGACGGCCTATCACGGCTGGGTCATCACGCCGACGGCCGAGGGCTGCCACGTGTTGACCGAGGAAACGCAGCAGGGCGCGTTCTTTCTCGAGGAACTGGGACGAAAGCATCCCGGCGCGCTCTATCGCTACCACCAGGACTGGGTTGAACGCCTCGCCATGGCCGCAGAAGCGCGCGCAGCCAACGCTGCGGCCTGAGCTCCGGCGCTTCATCTTCATCCATCCAATCACAGGAAGAAGTCCATGCAAATCGAACTCAAGGGCCGCAAGGCCATCGTCACCGGATCGACGGCCGGCATCGGCCGTGCGATCGCCGAAGGACTCGCGCGCGCGGGCGCCTCGGTCGTCATCAACGGGCGGGGCGAAGAACGCGTCGCCGCGGCGCTGAAGGAACTGCGCGCGCTGCTGCCCGACGCGGACTTCAGGGGCGTCGTCGCTGACCTCGCGACGCCTGAAGGCTCGGCGGCGCTTGCCGCCCAGGTGCCCGATGCCGATATCCTCGTCAACAACGTCGGCACCGCACACCTCAACGGCTTCTTCGACCAGAAGGACAGCGAGTGGCTGGATCTGTTCCAGCTCAACGTCATGAGCGGCGTGCGCGCCGCGCGGCATTACGTCCCTGGAATGATGCAGCGCGGCTGGGGACGAGTCGTGTTCGTCAGCAGTGAGTCCGCGATCGCGATCCCCAAGGAGATGATCGACTACGGCATGACGAAGACCGCGCAGCTCGCCGTCTCGCGGGGCCTGGCGGAGCTGGTCGGTGGAACCGGCGTCACCGTCAATTCGGTGCTCCCGGGACCGACTCGCTCCGAAATCCTTTCCAACTGGATGAAGTCAACGGCTGCAGAACAAGGAATCTCGCAGGACGAGGCGGAGCAGGACTTCTTGAGGACGATGCGTCCGACGACGCTGCTCAAGCGCTTCACGACGACCGACGAGGTGGCCAACATGGTGGTCTACGCCTGCTCAGAGCAAGCCTCGGGCACAAGCGGGGCCGCGTTGCGCGTCGATGGTGGCGTCGTCCGTTCGGTCATCTGAGTCGCGCTGATCGCGCCAGGCCGCCGCGGCGGCCGAACGAGTTGCGCCGTTGACGCGGCGCCTGCTCTCAATCATGGAATCAAGTATGTTTGAAGCTGTTCATTGGCCCGCGGACATGACCCCGAGCCGTTCGCCCATCCATTTCACCAACGAACTCGAGGTCGCCGTCTCGCCCGAGACGATCTGGTCTCTCCTCGTGGACACGACGACGTGGACGCGTTTCTACCCGGGAGTCCAGCAGGTCGAATTGCTCGACGGACAACGGACATTGCAAGCCGGGACGCGGTTCGAGACCAATCTCGCTGGTCAGGACGTCCGTGCGTCTGTACAGGAATTCGAGCCCATCACCCGCATCGCGTGGGGCGGCGGTCCGAAGGCGTCGCCGGAGTCGAGGGCTTATCACGCCTGGATCATCACGCCGACGCCGAATGGTTGCCATCTGTGGACCGAGGAAACGATGCAAGGGCCGCTGTGGCTCGAGTTGGCAAAGCCGGCGCCGGACGTCTTCTGGCGTACTCACGAGAAGCTTCTTCAGGATCTCGCGAAGGTGGCGCTGGAACGCGAAGCGAAACTAGACTCCAAGCCGAGGGCGTGATCGGCGAGCGCGGCGACCGAGGTTCGCAGGGCCGTCTAAATGCCGGCTCTGCGACTGCTCGGGCAATCGTCTCCGCGAGACTCAGGCGTCCTTCACGCCCAGTTGCTGCACAAAAGCGACCCCGTCCATCTGTATCCGATCCTCGGTCAGCATCACCATCGAGACGCGCACGACCTGGCTGGGTCGTTCTCCCGTTCCGTCGAGGCAACACTGCCTTGCCTCCCAGCGGGCTGGTTCGTGGAGGTGTGGGCGTCGGGGCATCCGCGATCAAGCGCGGCGAGCCTCTGGACGCTTTGGAGTGCTTTACTTCGCGGTCGTGATCACAATCGAGCGTCGCTCGGCATGTCCATGTCCAACGTCAGCTGGTGCTCTGGTCGACGAGATCTTCGAGGCGATGAAATCTGAGGCATAGGCACTGCAACAGGCAGCTCGGACGCCGAGTTGGCGCCAAAGGTCAGTCTCGCAGGTCGTGAGCGCATCTCGCTGGCGGTGCTCCTGCCGCCGCTCGGGTGAGCCGTGCTGCTGTCGAGTCTTCACATTGGCCTCGGTTCAACCGTCGCGTGTCTGGTGGGCTACATGCGACGCGACACGTTCGCTGCCGCACAGACGAACGCCTTGGTTCGCGCCATCTTCCAGTTGAGAGTTGCTTGGCTCGGAGCTGCGATGGTCGAAATGATGTATGCGACAGATGCAGGAGCGGCGGCGGCCGTCCGCATGCTAGGGCAAAGCGTCGCGCTTGGCGAAGATGCTCGTCATTTCCGCCGCGTTCTCGGTTCCCCAGGTGCACAGCGGGACGATCGCGTCGGCCAAACTGCGACCGAGCGGGGTCAGCGCGTAGTCCACGCGCGGCGGCACCTCCTTGTAGTCGGTACGCGCCAGCACGCAATCGGCCTCCAGATCCTTCAATTGCTGGATCAACACCTTGTCGCTGACGCCCTGCATCAAGCGCTTGAGCTCGCCGTAGCGCTTCGGGCCGTCACGCAGGAAAAACAAGATCAGCGGTTTCCACTTGCCCGAGATGATGCGCAGGGTAGCGTTGAGCCCGCAGCCGGTGTCGCAGATTTGAGAGGATGTCGTCATTTTCTGATACTTACCAAAAAGTGCATACTTGTCCAAAGGTTATCAGAACTCCATAGTTGTCGTCAGGTGAGCAGTCCCTGCTTCCTTGCAAGTCCAACTAAGGATCCATGACATGACCAGACTGAATGGAAAGACCGCTGTGATCACCGGCGGAGCTACCGGCATCGGCCTTGCCGCAGCGAAGCGCTTCATCGAGGAAGGCGCCTTCGTCTTCATCTTCGGCCGCCGGCAGGAAGCGCTGGCCGCCGCCGTGGCCGAGCTCGGGCCCAATGCCCGCGCGGTGAACGGCTCGGTCTCGGATGAGGCCGACCTCGACCGACTCTACGCGGCGGTGAAGGCCGAGCGCGGAACTCTCGACATCGTCTTCGCCAATGCCGGGGTGGGAAGCCAGCTTCGGCTCGGCGAGATCACCGCCAGGCATATTGACGAAACCTTCGACGTCAATGTGAAGGGCGCGATCTTCACGGTCCAGAAGGCGTTGCCGCTGATGGGCAAGGGCGGTTCGATCATCCTGACCGGATCGAGCGCCGGCACCA